>Ga0325401_1000003_pt1 | contig 344617 bp, 347 predicted proteins | sample PopdelMetagenome_FD_205666 | JGI IMG/M metagenome (GOLD analysis project Ga0325401, IMG submission 205666) | Populus deltoides microbial communities from Bellville, Georgia, United States - Xylem-PdKOR-R2 | ecosystem: Host-associated > Plants > Phyllosphere > Stem > Wood/Secondary xylem...
TGAACTCCGCGCCGCAGCTGCTGGAGCGTCTGTCGACGCTGACGGAGCGGCTGACGGGCCTGCTGACCGACAGGAACCAGGCGTCGGTGGCCGGCATCCTCGAGAATACCAATCGCCTGACCGACGCGTTCGCTGACCGCGCGCCCGAGATCGCGGCCACGCTGGCCCAGACGCGCATCGCCATTCAGCAGGCCGGCGACGCCGCCGCGGCCGTGGGCGATTTGTCGCGGACCGCCAACAACGTGCTGGCGAACGACGTCCAGCCTTCGGTCAAGAACCTAAACGCCGCCATCGCGTCCGCCAAGAACAGCGCCGACCAGCTGAACCAGGCGATCACGGAAGCGCGGCCGGGTATCCAATCCTTCTCCAAGCAGACCATTCCGGAGGTCGGCCTGCTGGTGCGCGACCTGCGCCGCACCTCCGACGCGCTGGCGTCGGTGGCGGAGAAGGTGGACCAGGGCGGTGCCAGTGCGCTGCTCTCTTCTCCCAAGCTGCCGGACTACAAGGGCAAGTGAGGACCGCCATGAACCGCCACACGACCCTTTTCCTCGCAATGGCCGGCGCCGCGTCGCTGTCGGGCTGCATCCGCTTCGGCGCAGAACCGCCCGAAACGCTGCTGACCTTGTCCAGTGCCCAGCCGGTGGCGGTCGGCACCGCGCAGAACTCGGGCTCGGCCCGCGCCGTCACCATCGCGGTGCCGGTGGTGCCCCAGTCGCTGGCGACCAACCGCATCCCCGTCCAGGCGAGCCCGACCAGCATCGCCTATGTAAAGGAGGCGCTCTGGTCGGAGGCGCCGGCCCGGCTATTCGCCCGGCTGATGGCGGACACGCTGACGGCGCGATCGGGCCGGGTGGTGCTCACCTCCGCCCAGTCCACCGCCGACCCCGGTGCGCGGCTGGGCGGCGAGCTGCGCAGCTTCGGCCTGGACGCGGCCTCGCGCCAGGCAGTGGTGACCTATGACGCGACGCTGATCCGCCAGGGCGCCGCCGATGTGGAGAAGCGCCGCTTCGAGGCACGCGTGCCGGTTGCCGCGATCGACGCGGCCTCCGCCGGCCCGGCCATCAGCCAGGCGGCGAACCAGGTGGCCACGGAGGTCGCCGACTGGGTGGGCCGATAAGGGGAAGCGGCGAAACGCTTCCCCCCTTCCCCACCGCCGGCCCGGTTCACGCGGCGTAGCGGACCTTCACCGACCGACGACGCGCAGCGGCACCCACGACGGCGAAGCCCAGGATCATCAGCCCCCAGGTCGCAGGCTCCGGCACGGCAGCCGCTGCGTTGGGCAAGAAGTTCAGCTGGTCGATGCCGAAGAAGTTGTTACCCAGCGCGCCGACGCTGGACACCAGGTCTAGCCGATACACGTCGGCGACCGCCAGCGAACGCACCGCCCAGCCGTTGCCGTCGTTCACCGTGAAGCTCTGCAGCAGCGTGTTGTTCGCATCATAGGCGTTGAACGTCGTCGTCGTGACAAGCGTGAAGTCGTTGTGGCTGAGCGAGATGTTGCTGGCGCCGTTCGCGAAGCTGATCCGCAGCGTCTGGAACCGCGGCGTGAACGCGAATGTCGGGTTGAAGACATAGGGCGAACCCGTCTGCGCATTGCCCAGGTAGTTGCCGCTGTAGTTGGGCCCTGCCGGCCCTGCGGCATAGCTGGTCGCCACCGGACTGCCGGTGCTGCCGTCGCTGTAGATGCCCTGAAAGGTCACGCCCAACGACGCATATTGCTGATTGACCAGCGTCTCGGTCGTGGTGGACAACGCGGTGCCGTTCGGAAGCGTATCGAAGTCGACGGTGGCAGCCGAAACGGGCGCGGCGATCAGGATCGCCGCGGCGGCTGCAAGATGCGTGACGTTCATGATGATGTCCCCTGTTGCGCAGACTTTCCCTCACGTCCGCGCGGGGCCGTTTTAGCCAGTGGCGCTGCCGTAAAGCAATCATCTGTTAACCGGAATGACGGGACATTTACGGCAGAAGGAAAGTGCCCTCCACCACCGTCACGCAGGTTCCCGTCAGCACCACCTGGTCGCCGTCCAGCCGGCAGCCCAGCCGGCCGCCGCGCTCGCTGGCCTGGAAGGCGGTCATGGCGTCGCGTTCCAGCCGCTTCGCCCAATAGGGGACCATCACCGCGTGCGCCGATCCGGTTACCGGGTCCTCGTCGATGCGAAAGGCGGGCACGAACACGCGGCTGACGATATCCGTCGCGTCGCCGGGCGCGGACGCGATCACCACAAGGTCGCCTTCGGCCGCCAAAGCGCTGAAGTCGGGCTGCAACGCGCGAACCATGGCCTCGTCGGGCAGGATCACCAGCGCGTAGCCGGTGTCGTACCACAGGCTCTCCGCCTCCGCCGCCACGCCCAGAGCCCGCTTTACGCCCGGCAGGTCGCGCGGCGCCGCCACCCAGGCCGGCAGCCGCATGGCATAGCCCAGTCCGTCGCGCGCCACCTCCAGCACGCCCGAGCGGCGCGTGCGAAAGCGCACACGTTCCCGGTCGCGGTCGGAGGACAGCACCACGTGCCCGCTCGCCAGCGTCGCGTGCCCGCACAGCGCGACCTCGGCCGCAGGCGTGAACCAGCGCAGCTCGAAGTCTGCGGCGCCGGTCTCGTCGGGCACCAGAAAGGCGGTTTCCGACAAGTTGTTCTCGGTCGCGATCGCCAGCAGCGTCTCGTCCGGCAACCAGCGCGACAGCGGCATCACCGCCGCCGGGTTCCCCTCGAACGGCTGCGAGGCGAAGGCGTCGACCTGCGTGAAGGGGATCCTCACATCCGCTTCCCGAACCAGTGCGGCGTCACGTCCGCCTCCACCAGCGGATTGTCCGTGTCCACGTGCCCCTCCGGGTCCAGGTGGATCAGTACCTCCACCTGCGGGAACCGGCGGCGCAGGTCGCGCTCGACATTCTCGACCAGGTCGTGCGCGTCCGCCACTGTCAGCCGGGCATCGACCTCCATGTGGAACTGCGCGAAGTCGTGGCTGCCCGACCGGCGCGTGCGGAAGTCGTGGATACCGCGCAGGCCCGGCTGGCGCGCCGCCACGTCCAGGAACGCCGCGCGCTGGTCGTCGGGCCATTCCTTGTCCATCAGCTGGTCGATGGCATTGCTGGACGCCTTAAACGCGCCCCAGGCCAGCCATAGCGATATGGCGATGCCGAACAACGGGTCCGCGCTGGGAAAGCCCAGATACTGGTCGAGCAGCAGCGCCGCGATCACCGACCCGTTCAGCAGGATGTCGGACTGGTAGTGGACATTGTCCGCCAGGATCGCGACCGATCCCGTCTGCCGGATCACCGACCGTTGATAGGCGAGCAGCACGCCCGTCGCTGCAATGGCGATCAGCGACACGCCGATGCCGAATCCCGCGTCCTGCGTCTGCCGCGCGCCCCCCAATGCCGACACCGCGCGCCACGCGATGCCCGCCGCCGACGCAGTGATGAGCCCCACCTGGAACAGCGCGGCCAGCGCCTCCGCCTTGCCGTGGCCGAAACGATGGTCCTGGTCCGCCGGCTCGCCCGCCAGCTTCACGCCATAGAGCGTCACCAGGCTGGCCAGCAGGTCCAGCGCCGTGTCCGCCAGCGATCCCAGCATCGCGACCGAGCCCGTATGCCAGGCGGCGAAGCCCTTCAGCCCGAGCAGGAACAGCGCCATGACGACGCTGGCAAGCGCCGCCCGTATGGCGAGCGGGACCACGCGGCGGCGTTCGTCCAGTGTCACGGGTAGAGCATTCCCTGTTCCCAGTCGCCGCCTGCCGCCTGCACGAAGGTGCGGCGCTCGTGGAGCCGATGCGCGCGGTCCTGCCAGAACTCGATTCGCTCCGGCGCCACGCGATAGCCGCCCCAATGGTCGGGGCGCGGCACGTCGCCGCCCTCGAAGCGCGCCCCAGCCTCCTCCACCCGGCGCTCGAACGTGTCGCGCACGTCCAGCGGCCGCGACTGGTCCGATGCCCAGGCGCCCAGCCGCGAGTCGCGGCTCCGCGATGCCCAATAGGCGTCCGATTCCGCGTCCGACACACGCGACACCGCGCCCTCCACGCGCACCTGGCGACGCAGGCTCTTCCAGTGGAACAGCAGCGCCGCGCGCGGGTTCGCCTCCAGCTCGTCGCCCTTGCGGCTCTGCCGGTTGGTGTAGATCACGAAGCCGCGCTGGTCGTGGCCCTTGAGCAGCACGACCCGGGCCGAAGGGCGGCCGTCCGCCGTTGCGGTGGCCAGCGTCACTGCATTCGGATCGTTCGGCTCCAGCGCCTCGGCTTCCTTCAGCCAGTCCCCGAACAGGGCAAGGGGGTCCACGGGAGCCTGCGGATCGTTCATGCCCGGCGCATAGCACGGCACTCCGGCGGTCGGAAACGGGTTGCGCTGCGGCGCGGAAAACCCGACCGTCGCCTGCCCCTGCCTTCAGGATCACAGCCAATAGCCTCCCAACCTGCTCCGACCCTCGACATGCCGGCCGATCATGGCCTGAACTGGCTCGCCGACTATCGCGCGCAGGCCGGAACCGCGGACGTGACGGCCGCGGCCGGCACCACGCACGCCTGGGAAATATGCTTCCAGGAACTGGGCAGCGTCGCCGTCGACCTGGGTCACGCGCGCGCGCGCGTGCAGCGCCACGCCGCCGATATCGGCCTGGGCTTTCGCGTGGCGGGCGAGGCGGACGAGCGCCCATGGCCGCTCTCCCCCGTGCCGCTGCTGCTGGACGCGGCCGAATGGGTGGGGATCGAGGCAGGCGCGGCCCAGCGCGCCGAACTGCTGGAGCGGGTGACGGCCGACCTCTACGGCCCCAACCGCCTGCTGACGGAGGGCCGCCTGCCCCCGGCACTGGTCGCGGGCAGTCCGCTGTTCCTGCGCCAGCTGACGGGCGTGGAGCCGCCGGGCGGTCATCACCTGCGCTTCGTGGCGTTTGACCTGGCGCGCGGACCGGACGGCGCGTGGCGCGTGCTCGCCGACCACCTGCGCGCGCCCGCAGGTGCCGGCTATGCGCTGGAGAACCGGCTGGCCGTGTCGCGCACGCTGGGCGGGCTGCAGGAGCGACTCAACCTCCAGCGCCATGCCTTCTTCTTCGCCGCCTTTCGCGAGGGGCTGGCCGCTGCCTGCCATCGTGTCGACCCGCGCATCGCGCTGCTGACGCCCGGCCGGCTCAACCCCAGCTATGCCGAGCAGGCGCATCTGGCGCGCTATCTGGGCCTGTTGCTGGTCGAGGGTGCGGACCTGGCGGCGCTGGAGGACCGGCTCTACGTCCGGACGATCGGCGGGCTGAAGCGGGTGGATGCGCTGTGGCGGCGACTGGACCCCCGGCTGCTCGATCCGCTGGCGCTGGACAGCCATTCGGTGGTGGGCGTGCCGGGGCTGATCGATGCATGGGCGGCCGGCAACGCGGTGCTGGCCAACGCTCCGGGTGCCGGCGTCCTCGAATCGCCCGCCTGGCTGGCCTTTCTGCCCGCCCTGGCGGAGTCGCTGACCGGCGAGCCGCTTCGGCTGCCCAACACGGCCACGTGGTGGCTGGGCGGCAGCGCCGCGCGCGATCAGGCGGCGGCGATGTTCGACCGACTGCTCCTGGCGCCCGCCTTCGGGGCCGTGCCGCTGGGCCTTTCCGGCCGCGACCCGGTGGCGCCCGCCGACCTCGACCCGGCCGCCCGTTCGGCGCTCCTGGCCGACCTCGCCCGCCGCCCGCAGGACTATGTGGCGCAGGATCCGGTTCGCCTGTCCACCATGCCGGCGGTGGTGGAGGACCGGCTGGTCCCCCGCCCCTTCTCGCTGCGCGTCTTTGCCGCGCGTGGCAGCGACGGCGGCTGGCGCGTGATGCCGGGCGGTTTCGTGCGCATCGGCGAGCGGCCGGACACCAGTGCCGCGGCGCTGGGCGAGGGCAGCTGGTCCGCCGACGCCTGCGTCCATTCCGCCGAGCCGCTGCCGCCCGTCACCATGGCGGGCACGGAGCCGCTCCACGTCCGGCGCAACCGCGGCACGCTGCCCAGCCGGGTGGCCGACGACTTCTTCTGGCTGGGCCGCTACTTGGAACGCGGCGAGGAGCTTCTGGCGGCGATCCGCCTGCTGCTCGGCCATTCGATCGACGCGGACGGCGGCGCCGTGCTTGGCCGCGAGACGCTGGACCGGCTGGTGGGGCTGATCGTCGGCACGGGCGCGGCCGACCGGCCGGACTCATTCGACCGCGCGACGCTGACGCAGTTCGCCCGGAACGCCATGGAAGCGGACAACGGCCATTCGGTGGCCGCACTCAACCGCCACGCACGGCGCATCGGATCGGGCCTGCGCGACCGGCTGTCCGCCGACATGGTGACCCTGTTGGAGGCACCGTTCCCGAACCAGTGGGGAATGCTGAACCGCGCGGGCTCGCTTCAGCGGCGCTACATGGCGGTGGCGGGGCTGACGGCGGAACACATGAACCGTTCCACCGCCTGGCGCTTCCACGACCTGGGCCGCCGGGTGGAGCGCGCGGTGTACGTGGCGCGCTCCGTTGCGCTGTTCGGACAGCCGGGCGCCAGCGCGGACGACCTGTCCACGCTGCTCGACCTGGCGGACAACCAGATCACCTATCGCCAGCGCTACCTGGCCGGGCTGTCGCGGGAAGCGGTGGTCGACCTGGTGGCGCTGGACCCCGGAAACCCGCGCGGCCTGGCCTATCAGGCAGCCGCCATCGACGCGCACCTGCGTGCGCTGCCCGTGCTGTCCGACGACGGCATGGCCGAGCCGCAGCAGGCGGAGGCGACCGCGCTCCTGGCCGACGTCACCACGGCGTCCGCCGCCACACTGGACGGCGAGACGCTGCATCGCGTGGAGGCGCGCCTGTTCCGCCTGTCGGACCTGGTGGCGCGCCGCTACTTCCTCCAGGGTGCCGAGCCGCTGCGCGCCGGCGGCCTGACCCTCGCCTGAGGCCCGCGATGCTGTACGACATCCGGCACGTGACCCGCTTCCGCTACGACCGGCCGGTGGCGTTCGCGCGCTGCAACCTGCGCCTGCGCCCGGTGGATTGGCCCGGCCAGCAGTTGCTCAGCTATCGGCTGGAGGTGGAGCCGCCCGCCCAGACGCGGCTCGCGCGGGCCGAGGCGGGGCTGGCCAACGTCACCCGGCTGGTGGTGGACCGGCCCGTCACGGAGCTTACCATCACCAGCATCGCGCGCGTCGCGGTGGACCGGCTGATCCCCATGCCCGACATCGCCGATCCGACATTGGCAGAGGTGGCGCGGCTGGCGCGCGACCATCGCGACACCTCCGCCTTTGGTCCTGCGCGCTACCTCTATCCCTCGCCGCGCATCCCGCTGGACCCTGCGATCGCCGAATGGTGCGCGCCCGACCTCGATCCGGACCGCCCCGCCGCCGAGGCGGGCATCGCGCTGGCGCGGCGCATCCAGCGCGAGTTCGCCTTCGACACCGCCGCGACCCTGGTGGACACCCCCCCGCGTGAGGCGTTCGACCGGCGTCGCGGCGTCTGCCAGGATTTCGCGCAGGTCATGCTGACCTGCCTTCGTGCCGCTGGCCTGCCCGCCGCCTATGCGTCCGGTTATATCCGCACCCTGCCTCCCCCCGGGCAGGAGCGGCTGGTTGGTGCGGACGCCACGCACGCCTGGGTGCTGCTGTGGTGCGGGCCTGTGCAGGGGTGGGTCGGGCTTGATCCTACCAACGGCATCTGGATGGCCGCCGACCACGTCGTGGTGGCGGTGGGCCGCGACTATGCGGAGATCGCGCCGGTGGACGGCGTGGTGCTGGGGTCGGGTGCGCAGGGCATGGAAGTGTCGGTCGACGTCGCTCCGGTCGGGGCGCCCATCGGGGATGATCCGGCCGGAAACGATTCCTGACACGCCACGCCGCAACGGCGTTGCAGGTGAGCCGTTGACACACCATCGCCGGGATCGACGCCCGGCCGCCAGGCGGACCTCCCGCGGTTCTCCCGCCTCTCGGCCGAGAGCGGTCGGGCCGGCCTGCAGGAGAACCATCGTGATCCACACCCTGTTCCTGGCCTTGGCAGCGGTTCCACTGGCCGGAGCGGCCGTTGTCAGCCTTCCCGATCATCACGTGCAACTCGACCATGGCGGCGGCACCGCGGCCGTGCGGTACAGCGGCAACGTCGACGTCGCCTATCGCCAGCTCGGCAACCCGGCGCCGGGCGGCCGTTCGTCCACGCTCAGCTGTCGCTGGTCCGCCGACCTGACCGTCCACCGCGAGGCGCGTCACAGCTCGGGCAGCACCATGTCCCGCGTCCTGACGCAGGAGCGCGCGCTGGAGGGCCGCCGTCCCGGCTGGTGCGAAGCGCATCGCGGCGCCGTGCGGCAGGAGGTCGCGGCACGCACCGACGAGCTTCGCGCGCGCGTCGCCGTCATGGCCCTGGACGACCGCGACACGCTGCTGGCCGAACTGGAACGCGTGCCCGGCTCTCCGCGCGCGGGCTGACGCCACCCTTTCAGGCGCCGTCGAAGGCGGCCAGGATGGGACAGGGTCCTTCCGGGCCGCCCGCGCATTCCCTTGCGAGCAGCGCCAGTGCTTCCCTCGCGCGGGTCAGCTCGGCGATGCGCTGATCCAGAGCTTCGATGCGCGCGTCCGCCATCGCGCGGACGCGGTCGCGATCCTCGCCCGCGTCCAGCGCCATCAGCGTGCCGATCTCCTCCAGCGTGAAGCCGGCCGCCTGCGCATGCCGTATGAAACGCAGGCGTTGCACGTCCTCCGCATCATATCGACGCATTCCGCCGTCCCGCGACGGCGTGCGAAGCAGGTCGCGCCGCTGGTAGAAGCGCACCGTCTCCACGCCCACGCCGCCGGCCTCCGCCAGCTTTCCGATGGGAAGGGCCTCTTGAAACCGTACCATGGTACGGCCCCTATATGCGTGTCCGCTGCCCTTCAAGGAGGCGTCCGATGACCGCCCAAATAGTCACCCAAGTAACTGCCCGGACCCCGCGATCCGATCCGAAGCGCGCCGTGCTCTACCGCATGGCGATGCCGAGCCATGTCTGCCCCTACGGCCTCAAGGCGCGCGACCTGCTTCGCCGGCAGGGCTATGCGGTGGACGACCATCCGCTCACCACGCGCGATGCCACCGACGCGTTCAAGGCGGAACAGGGCGTCCGCACCACGCCGCAGGTGTTCATCGGCGGCGATCGCGTGGGTGGATATGACGATCTGCGCCGCTTCTTCGGCAAGCGCGTGGCCGATCCGAACAAGCCGACCTATCGACCGGTCGCCGTGCTGTTCGCGCTCACGGCCCTGCTGGCGGCGGCGGCCAGCTACGCGGTGGGCGGGCCGGAGGCCTGGGCGCGCGGGGTGCAGTGGTTCGTCGGCTTCTCCATGGTCGCGCTGGCGCTGCTCAAGCTCCAGGACGTGGACCGGTTCGCCACCATGTTCCTGAACTACGACCTGCTCGCGCGCCGCTGGGTGCCCTACGGCCACGTCTACCCTTACGCGGAGGCGGGAGCGGGCCTGCTGATGGTGGCGGGCGCGGCGACCTGGCTTTCGGTGCCGGTTGCGCTGTTCATCGGCGGCATCGGCGCGGTGTCGGTGGTGAAAGCGGTCTATCTCGACCGGCGCGAACTGAAATGCGCCTGTGTCGGAGGCGCGAACAACGTGCCGCTGAGCTTCGTGTCGCTGGTGGAGAACCTGATGATGGTCGCCATGGCGGTGTGGATGGCGACGGGCTGGGCAGCGTAGGGCGCCGCCCAGCCTAAACGATCAGCCTTGCTTGGTGGGCGCGTTCGGGTTGCCGACGTCTGCGTCGTCGTCGGAGCCGCCCTGGCCCGTGCCCGAATAGCCGATGTCGGTCTGGCCGCCATGGCCCATATAGCCGCCATTGTCGCCGCCGGGCTCGTTGCGCGGGGAATCGTACGAGCCGCCGCCGCTCTCGCCGCCGCCGCCGCCCTTGCCTGGGCTGTTCCACACACCGTCCTTTTCCGCGGCGTTTCCGGCCGACGGCATGGCCTGGTTCGGTTGCTTGTCGCTCATGGTTCTTCTCCTTCCCGTCCTAACGAACGGGCACGGCCACCCGTTCAATTGCGCGCGGGCCCGCCCTGCCCCACATAGGCCGGGAACATAGGGCAACCGGGGAATCCATGGCCGCCGATCCGTACAAGACGCTGGGCGTCGCGCGCGACGCGACCGAGGGCGACATCAAGAAAGCTTATCGCAAGCTCGCCAAGGAGCTTCATCCCGACCGCAACAAGGACAATCCCAAGGCGGCGGACCGGTTCAGCGCGGCCACCCAGGCCTATGATCTCCTGTCCGACAAGGACAAGCGCGCCCGCTTCGACCGCGGCGAGATCGACGGCGACGGCAATCCGGCCGCGCCCTTCGGCTTCGGCGGCGGCACCGGATCCGGCGGGTTCTCGGGCGGCTTCGGCGGTGCCCGGCCCGGCGGCATGGGCGGCGGCTTTCGCTCGCAAGGGTTCGAGCAGGGCGCCGATGCCGGCGACATGGGCTCCATCTTCGAGGAGCTGCTGGGTGGCCTCGGCGGTCGTGGCGGCGCGCGAGGAGGCAGCGGCGGGAGCTTTGCCGGCGGCTTCGGCGGCCGCGCGGCGCCCAAGGGCGCGAACGCCGCCTACAAGCTGGCGGTGGGCTTTACGGATGCCGCCACGCTGGCACCCCAGCGCGTCCGGTTGGCGAACGGCCAGACGCTGGACCTGAAGCTCCAGCCCGGCGTGGAGAGCGGCACCCAGATGCGCCTGCCCGGCAAGGGCGAGGAAGGGCCTGGCGGACAGGGCGACGCCATTGTCACCATAGAGGTCGGCACGCACCGCTTCTTTGTCCGCGACGGCGACGACGTCCGGCTCGACCTGCCCGTGACGCTGGCGGAGGCGGTGCTCGGGGCCAAGGTGCGCGTCCCCACCGTGGAGAACCCCGTGGTACTGACGGTGGCGCCCGGCTCCTCGTCGGGCCGGACGCTGCGCCTGAAAGGCAAGGGCTTCCACAGGAAGGGCGGCGGGCGCGGCGACCAGCTGGTGACGCTCCAGGTCCAGGTGCCCGACGACCCCGAGCTGCGCCGCCTCGTGGAGGCATGGGCGGCGGGCCGTGACGGGGACGGCGGGGGGAACCCGCGCGCCTCGCTGGGCGTCTGATGCCCGCATGGAGGAAGCAGCCGGACTGACGCCCGAGGATCGCGCGCGTACCCATGGTCGCACGCGGCATGTGATCGACAAGGAATGGGCGCGCGTGAAGCCCGGCAGCGCCGCGTTCGAGGTGCTGAAGCGCGCGGGTCTCGGCGTGTATAACGACGGTTTCATCCATGCCGGCAACCTCGCCTATCTGGCGCTGCTGACGCTGTTCCCGTTCTTCATCGTCGCCGCGGCCGTGCTGTCCGTCCTGGGGCAGAGCACGGAAACGCAGCGCGCGGTGGCCACCTTCCTGGCCACGCTTCCCAACGACATTGCCGACCTGCTGCGCAAGCCGATCGCGGACGTGCTGGCGGCTCGCACCGGCGCGCCGCTGCTGCTCGGCGGGCTGGTTGGCCTGTGGACCGTGGGGTCGTTCATTGACACGATCCGCGACATCTTCCGCCGCGCCTACGGCACGATCAGCCACGGCTCCTTTTTCAAGTCGCGGCTCCGCCTGTCGCTGGCGATCGTCGCGTCGGTGGTGCTGGTGCTGTTGAGCTTCCTGGTCCAGGGGCTGCTGACCGCGGCGGAACAGTTCGTCTATCGCCTGCTGCCCTTCGCCGAGGATGCGGCCGGCTGGATCGGCCTCTCGCGCCTCATCCCGGCCGCCGTCATGTTCGGCGCCATGTATCTCCTCTTCTACTCGGTCACGCCGTCGAAGTACCGCCGGGACAAGGGCAGTCGCAAATGGCCGGGCGCGCTGTTCACCACCGCCTGGTGGATCGGCATGACCGCCGGCCTGCCCTTCGCGCTCCAGCAACTGGGCGGTTACGACCTCACCTATGGCAGCCTGGCGGGCGTGGTGGTGATGCTCCTGTTCTTCTACCTGATCGGCCTGGGCTTCGTGTTCGGCGCGCACCTGAACGCGGCGCTGGCGGAACCGCCTCCTACGGGTCTAGAGGGGGCAAACGGTACGGCTTAGCGACGGGTAGAAGCGCGTGAACGGTTTAATGGCGGGCAAGCGCGGGCTCATTATGGGGCTCGCCAACGACAAGTCTTTGGCCTGGGGCATCGCACAGAAGCTGAGCGAGGCGGGCGCGGAACTGGCCTTCACCTATCAGGGCGACGCGCTCCTGAAGCGGGTGCGACCGCTGGGCGAGAGCCTGGGATCGGACCTCTTCATCGATTGCGACGTGTCCGACATGGATCGCCTGGACGCGGCGTTCGCGCAGGTCGCGGCCAAGTGGCCGACCATCGACTTCCTGGTCCACGCGATCGGCTTCTCGGATAAGAACGAGCTGCGCGGCAAGTACGTCGACACCAGCCTCGATAACTTCCTCCAGACCATGAACATCTCCGCCTACAGCTTCGTGGCGGTCGCGAAGCGCGCGCGCGCGATGATGCCGGACGGCGGGTCGCTCCTGACGCTCAGCTACTACGGCGCCGAGAAGGTCGTGCCGCACTACAACGTGATGGGCGTCGCCAAGGCCGCGCTGGAAACCAGCGTCAAGTATCTGGCCATGGACCTGGGTCCGGAGAACATCCGCGTCAACGCCGTCTCCGCCGGCCCCATCAAGACGCTGGCGGCATCCGGCATCGGCGACTTCCGCTACATCCTGAAGTGGAACGAGCTGAACAGCCCGCTCCGCCGCAACGTCACCATCGAGGACGTGGGCGGCGCCGGCCTTTACCTGCTTTCCGACCTGGCGAGCGGCGTGACCGGCGAGATCCACCACGTCGACGCCGGCTACAACGTCATCGGCATGAAGGCGGAGGACGCGCCCGACATCGCCTTGGCGTGAAACCTCTGGTGTGGTCACCGTCCTTCGACAAGGTGCGTTGCGTGTCGTCATCTTCACGGACGACCATCCCCCGCCTCACGTTCATGTGCTAGGAGACGGGGAGACGAAGATCGCGTTGGGTTCGCCGGACGAGGAACCTGCCATCCTGTGGACCGTCGGGGCCAAGCTGCCGGAGGTCCGCCGTGCCCTGAGGCTGGTCGCCGGCCGGGCGGACGAACTTCGGCGACGCTGGAGCGAACTCATGGCTGAGATTACCGAAGCCGACTATGCCGAGGCGGTTCGCCGCGGGACGCTGGAAATGGCCGTTCGACCCCGTGCGCGGTCCGCCCGGTACGATCGACAGCAAGACCGCGTCGTAGTGGACCTGTTCAGCGGCGCCACCTTCTCCTTCCCACCGCGCCTCCTCCAGGGTCTTGAGAACGCTACGGCGGACCAGCTGACTGCGGTCGAGGTGCCCGGTGCCGGCTTCGGGCTTCACTGGGACGAACTGGACATCGACTTCACCGTGGCCGGACTTCTCGCCGGTCGCTTCGGGACGGCCCGCTACATGGTCGAGCGCTTCGGTTCCGAGTGGGACGTACAGGCCGCCGAATGATGCCCGGGGAATGACCCTCGACCACGTGCAGGTCGCCATGCCACCTGGCGGCGAGGACGCAGCGCGGGCCTTCTACCGCGACCTTCTCGGTTTGGCCGAGCTTCCGAAGCCGGCGGAGCTCGGCCATCGCGGCGGCTGCTGGTTCGCGCTGGGTGACCGACAGCTGCACCTGGGCGTGGAGGCCGATTTCCGTCCGGCCCGCAAGGCGCATGTCGCGCTGGCCGTCAGCGATCTGGGCGCGCTCCGGGAACGGCTCGGAGCCGCGGGTGTCGTCGTTCGCGACGACGTTCCGCTGGACGATCGCCGCCGCTTCTTCGCCGACGATCCGTTCGGCAACCGCACCGAGTTTCTGGAGCGCCGATGACCGTTGCCATCCGCCCCGCCGCCGCGCGCGACGTTCCTGCCGTTGACGCGCTGCTGCGTGCCGCCTTTGCGGCGCCGGGTGAGGCCGGGCTGGTGCGCGACCTGTGCCTGGACGGCGACATGGTGCTGATGCTGGTGGCCGAGGACGAAGACGATTCCGGCCTAGCCGGCATCGCCGCCTGGAGCCGGATGCAGGTGGAATCGGGCGGGAAGCCAGTGCCGGCCGTTGCCCTTGCCCCGCTCGCGACGGCCGCCGACCATCGCGGCCAGGGCGTGGCGGACGCGCTGGTGCGTGCCGGCCTGTCGCAGCTGGAAGAGGCCGGCATCGTTCTCTGCTTCGTGCTGGGCGATCCGGCCTTCTATGCCCGCTTCGGCTTCGCCGCCGACCTCGCGCGGGGCTATGCCAGCCCTTATGCCGGCGAGCAGCTGATGGCGGCCGCGATCCAGGGCGGGCTGGTGCCCTGCGGCCCGCGGGGCACGGCGAACCACGCGCCCGCCTTTCGCCGGCTCGGATAGCGTCTGTCCTACACGGCGGCTTGCTGCCAGAAGGACGGACATGGACCTGTTCGCCCGCCCTGCTACCCCCGCGTCGCACCCCCCGCGAGCGGAAGTTGAGACGCGTCGCACGTCTCAACTTCCTCAACTTCGCGCCCGATCGGGACGGTTCGCATGAGCTGGAACAGCTTCGGACGCGTGTTCCGCTTTTCCACCTGGGGCGAGAGCCACGGGCCGGCGATCGGGTGCGTGGTGGACGGTTGCCCGCCCGGCCTGACCCTGTCCGAAGAGGATGTGCAGCCCTGGCTCGACCGTCGCCGCCCCGGCCAGTCGCGCTTCACCACCCAGCGGCGCGAGCCCGACCAAGTCCGCATCCTATCCGGCGTGTTCGAGGGACGGACCACCGGCACGCCCATCTCCATGCTGATCGAGAATACCGACCAGCGGTCCAGGGACTATGGCGAGGTCGCGAACGCCTATCGTCCCGGCCATGCCGACTATGCTTATGACGCCAAGTACGGCTTTCGCGACTATCGCGGCGGCGGCCGGTCATCGGCCCGCGAAACGGCCTGCCGGGTGGCGGCGGGCGCCGTCGCCCGGCTGGTGATCCCGCAGGTGCGCGTCCGCGCCTGGGTGGAGGCGGTGGGCGGCGACGCGATCGACCCCGCCCGGTTCGATGAAGACGAGATCGACAACAATCCCTTTTTCTGCCCCGATCTGGAAGCGGCGAGGCGTTGGGAGGGGCTGATCGACGGGGCGCGCAAGCGGGGGTCGTCGCTGGGCGCAGTGGTGGCCTGCCGGGCGACCGGCGTGCCCGCCGGCTGGGGGGCGCCGCTCTATGCCAAGCTCGACGCCGAGCTCGCGTCGGCGGTGATGGGGATCAACGCGGTCAAGGGCGTGGAGATCGGCGACGGCTTCGGCGCGGCGGCGCTGACGGGCGAGGGCAATGCCGACCCGATGCGGCCGGGCACGAACGGCGACGGGGGTGGTCCGGCCTTTATGGCCAACCATGCAGGCGGCATCGCGGGCGGCATCTCCACCGGCCAGCCGGTCACGCTGCGCGCGGCGTTCAAACCGACCTCCTCCATCCTGACGCCCGTGCCCACCGTCACCACCGCCGGCGCGGCGACGGAGATCACCACGCGCGGCCGGCACGACCCGTGCGTTGGCCTGCGCGGCGTGCCGGTGGTGGAGGCGATGGTGGCCGTCGTGCTGGCCGACCAGATGCTGTTGCAGCGTGCCCAACGCGGGGTGGGCTGAGGGCGCGGAATAGGTCCGTGGTGGAACGTAACCGGTGCCGGCACGTTGCCTGCCCGTTCCCTAGGAGAGAGATTATGCGCATAGCAACCACACTTGCCGCCGCCATGCTTCTGCCGGCCGCCGCGCTGGCCCAGACGTCCGGCGGCACGGCCGGTTCGACGGGTACGGGCTCCGGGTCGATGGGCGGGACCATGGGCACGCCGTCCACGTCCACTCAGACCCAAACCGGCAGCACCGCATCCGGCACCATGGGTGGAACCATGGGGACGGGCAGCGCCGACCAGACCACCACCACCGGCACGCAGAGCAGCACGCGCGGCACGCCCAGCACCACCCGCGGACGTTCGGGTCGCAGCACCGGCTCCACGGCGGGCAGCTCGACCACGGGTACGACCGGCACCTACGGCTCGCCCACCGGCACGACCGGCTCGACGACGGGCACAGCCGGGTCGACCGGCACCGCCACCGATCCGATGGGCGGCGCGACCGGTACGGGCACGCCGATGACGCCCGGTACCACGGGCACGATGGGCACGACCGGTTCCACGGCGGGCGGCATTCCGCCGCGCTGAACCCGTTTCCGTCAACCGAATGTGGATCGCCCGGCCTCGGCCGGGCGGTTCCTCATAAAGGAGACGCCGTCATGCGTATCGTGACCATCCTCAGCGCCGCGGCGCTTGCCCTTTCCGGTGCCGCCCTGGCCCAGGTGGCGAACAGCCCGTCCGAGCAGAAGATACCGGACGCCAACGCTTCTGTTCCCGGCAACGACATGTTGATGTCAGACAACAGCCTGTCCGGTCCGCCGGAAACCAATGCGGCGCCGCCCACCTCCAGCAACGCCACGGCCCAGCCGCCTGAGGGCGACCCGACCCAGGCCAGTTCCGCGCCACCCCGTCCCCGCTGACGGCTCGGCGCCGGTCTCAGCCTGCGAAGGGGTCGCGTACCAGGATCGTGTCCTCCCGCTCCGGGCTGGTCGACACAAGCGCCACGGGGCAGCGGATCAGCTCCTCGACCCGGCGAATATACTTGATCGCCTGTGCCGGTAGGTCGGCCCAGCTGCGTGCGCCCGCCGTCGACCCCGACCAACCATCCATTGTCTCGTAGACCGGCTCCACCATCGCCTGGTCCGCGGCGTGTGCGGGGTAATAGTCGATCACCTCGCCCCGCAGCCGGTATCCGGTGCAGACGCGCACCTCCTCGAACCCGTCCAGCACGTCCAGCTTGGTCAGCGCGATGCCGGTGATGCCCGACACGGCGGCCGACTGGCGCACCAGCACCGCGTCGAACCAGCCGCAGCGCCGCTTGCGTCCCGTCACCGTCCCGAACTCGCGACCCCTAGTGCCCAGCCGCTCGCCCGTCCCATCGTCCAGCTCGGTCGGAAAGGGGCCGGAGCCGACGCGGGTGGTGTACGCCTTGGCGATCCCCAGCACGAAGCCCACGCTGCCCGGTCCCATGCCCGAGCCCGCCGCCGCCGTCCCCGCCACCGTGTTGGAAGAGGTGACAAAGGGATAGGTGCCGTGATCCACGTCCAGCAGAACGCCCTGCGCCCCCTCGAACAGGATACGGCGGCCGGCGCCCCGCGCTTCGTCAAGGTCGCGCCATACGGGCCGCGCGAAGGACAGCACGAACTCGGCCACTTCGCGCAGGTCGTCCAGCAGCCGCGCGCGATCCACGGGCGGTTCGCCGAAACCGGCGCGCAGCGCGTCGTGGTGCGCGCAGAGCCGGTCCAGTTGCGGTCCCAACGCATCCAAGTGCGCCAGGTCGCAGACGCGGATCGCGCGGCGGCCCACCTTGTCCTCATATGCCGGGCCGATGCCGCGCCGCGTGGTGCCGATCTTGCCCTCGCCGCTCGCATCCTCGCGCAGGCCGTCCAGGTCGCGGTGGATGGGCAGGATCAGCGGGCAGGTGTCGGCGATGCGCAGCGTCTCGGGCGACACGGCGACACCCTGTTCGCGTAAGCGCCCGACCTCGTCGCGCAAGGCCCAGGGGTCCAGCACCACGCCGTTGCCGATCACCGACGGCGTGCCGCGCACCACGCCCGACGGCAGCAGCGACAGCTTGTACACCTGCTCGCCCACGACCAGCGTGTGGCCGGCATTGTGCCCGCCCTGGAATCGCACCACCATGTCGGCCCGCGCCGCGAGCCAGTCGACGATCTTGCCCTTGCCCTCGTCGCCCCACTGGGCCCCGACGACTGCCACATTGGCCAAAGCGCTTCTCCCGTTCTCGGGGCCGCCCCTAGGGGCTGGGCGCGTCCGCGAAAAGCGTTTCCGCTTCGGCCGCCAGCAATCGCCGTTTCCGATCCACGCCCCAGCGATAGCCGGACAGGCCGCCGTCGCCCCGGACGACGCGGTGACAGGGCACCGCCACCGCCAGCGGGTTCGCCGCGCACGCCCCGGCCACGGCTCGCGCAGCGCTCGGCTCGCCCATGGCGCGCGCCAGTTCGGCATAGCTAGTCGTCCGCCCGGCCGGCACGCGGCGCAGCGCGTCCCAGACGCGCCGCTGAAAGGCCGTGCCACGAATATCGAGCGGCAGGTCGAGCCCCCGCCGCGGCGCGTCCACAAAGGCCGCCACCTGCGCCAGCACCGCCGCGTAATCCTCGTTCGCCGGCACCAGCTCGGCGCTGGGAAAGCGACCGCGCAGTTCCTGCACCAGCGCATCCGGATCGTCGCCCAGCTGGATAACGGCCAGACCCTGCTCGGTGGAGGCCGCCAGCACCAGCCCCAGCGAACAGGGTGCCACCGCGTAGCGCAGCCGCTCGCCCGGTCCGCCCCTGCGATAGCGGGACGGGGCCATGCCGAGTTCGCTGCCCGCCCCCTCGTAGAAGCGGCTGGTGGAGCCGTAGCCCGCCGCCTGGATCGCATCCGTCACGCTGTTCCCCTTCTGCAGCGACGCCCGCGCGCGCTCGCTCCTTATGGCAACGGCGTAGGCACGGGGCGACAAGCCGACCGTCGCCTTGAACACGCGTTGGAAATGGGCTGGGCTCAGACCCGCCTTTCCGGCGAGCATGGCCAGCGTGGGTTCAACCTCCGCCGCATCGATCCGACGACAGGCATCCGCCACCATGCGCGCGCGGACGTCGTCGCCCTCGGGATGGCAGCGCAGGCAGGGCCGGGCACCCGTCGCTCGTGCCTCCGCCAGGCTGTCGTGGATGGTCACGTTCTCCGGCCGGGCTTGGCGGGAAGAACAGGACGGCCGGCAATAAACGCCCGTGGTCGCGACCGAATACCAGAAGCGGCCGTCTGACGCCGCGTCGCGGGCGACGATCAGGGACCAGCGCGGATCGGCAGCGGTTGCGGCGGCTCCGGTGGTGGCGGACGGAGTGGTAGCGTCCATGACGCCCTTCGTCGAAGTCATGACGACGGTCTACGCCCCTTGTGTCGTTCCCGCACTCCGGTGCTTGCGATCCAATCCGGTCAGTAATTGCCCCAGAGACCCGGCGTCGCGATCTCCAGCACGTGGCCGTCCGGGTCCTTGAAGTACCAGCTGCGCCCGCCGGCCGGCCACTCGATCTCGCCCAGGTCCGGCGCACCGGCATCCCGCAGCCGCTCCTGCCAGAGCGGGTAATCGTCCTCCGACACCTTGAAGGCGAGGTGGAGCGGCCCGGAGCCGTCGTGACCGGGGATGTGGCCCATGGGCGTATCCTCCCCGTTCACCGACGCGCCGGCGGCGAAGACCAGGATCACGCTGGCGCCGCCGGCGTCGAAGGCGGTCAGACGCTCCTCGTCGCGGAGCACGGGCAGGTCCATGACGTCGCGGAAGAAGCCGACGAGACGCGGCTTGTTGTCCGAGTAGAGCGCCGTCTCCAGCACGCCGTTCAGCCGCGGCGTGCTCATCGCTGGACGATCAGCTTGACTAGGGAGCCGGGCCGCAAGGGCTGCTGGGGATCCAGGCCGTTCAGCACCAGGAAACGCTCCCGCGGTTGGGGCGCCGCCATGCGCGAGGCCATGCTGTCCACCGTGTCGCCCGCGCGCACCGTCACCACGCGCACCACGCGCCCCTCGGCCGCGGCGCCGTAGGGCAGGCCGTCCAGCATTCGCAGAAAGGCCGTGTCCTGCGTGGTCGCGGCGGGCTGCGGCCGGCCGGTGTCGCGGGCCAGCTGCTCCGTGCGGCGGACCCGATCCTCGCCGTTCGGGTGGGTAGAGGCCCAGGTGGGCACGCGCCCGCCTTGTCCCGACAGCGAGGTCGAGGCGTCCAGCGCGCTCAGGATGTCGGCAGCGGCATAGGGGTTGTAGCCGGCGGCCGTCATGTACCGCACGCCGAGGTTGTCCGCCTGGTATTCCTGCTCGCGACCGAAGCGGAGCGTGTAGAGCTGGGCGAGACCGCTGGCGCCGCGGCCCACCAGATTGTTGCCGGTGACCGCACCCAGCACCGCCGCCGCGATGCCGGTCGTCTGCGCGGTTCGGTTGCGCGATGCCGAGTGCCGCGCCGCCACATGGCCCACCTCGTGCCCGAGCACCGAGGCGAGTTCGGCCTCCGAGTTCATCAGCGCCAGGAGCTGGCGGGTGGCGTAGATATAGCCGCCCGGAATGGCGAACGCGTTCTCGACCGGCGAATCCAGCAGCGTCACCGTGAAGTCGCTGCCCGAGTTCGACAGGCCCGACTGGACCGCGACGCGCTTGCCCACCCGCTCCACGAACGCCGCCTGCGGCCCGCGATAGGCGCCGCCGAACTGCGCGATCAGCTGCGGGTTCGCCTGGGCGCCGAGCTGCTTGTCGGAGGCCGAGATGGACTGAACCGTGCCCTGCGCAAAGGCGGGCGAGGCGGCGGGTACGGCCGAAAGCGTCGTCACGGCCAGCAGGCCGGCCAGGATACGGGTCATGCGGGCTCCTTTTCTTGCTCCAGGCTGGAAAGCTCCGACCCGGTCCAGGTTCCCGTCAGCCGTCGATCAGGCGCGCCTCGCCATGCTGCCAGACATGGGTGGCGAGCTGCGCGACGGCCGTGTCGCCGCTGTCCAGCGCCGCCACCGTCACCCATCCCTTCGCACGCAGCCGCCGGCCCTCGTCGTCGGGCGTGCCGTGTGGCAGGAACAGGCGGCGGCGATCCGGGCGCGGCGCGGCCGCCAGCAGCGCGTCGGCATAAAGGGTGAAGCCGGTCGCGGGCTCCTCCGAGCCATCGGCGCGCACGACCTGGTAGGTGCCGCCGCGCCCCACCTCGCGTCCGTCCGCAAAGAGGGAGAAGCCCAACCAGCTCTGATAGGCGAAGCCGTGCCGCTCGGTGGGGTCCAGCGTCAGCCGCGCGGGCAAACCGTCCGCCACCGCCGCCACGCCGTCCAGCCGGCTGGCGAGAACGCCTCCCTGACCCTTGGCGTGACCCTTGATGCGGTCCAGGGCGCGCAGCCGGTCAAGAGCGCCGTCGAGCGGCCCTGCTGCCTCCAGCAGCGGATGGTAATCGGGCGCGATCGCCGCCACGCCGCCCGCGTCCTTGGCGTCCAGCCGCTCGCGCAAGGGTCCCACCTGCCCATCGGCTACGGGCATCGGCCCGGCCGCCAGCACGTCCACCAGATCGGGCAGCGTGAAATCCACCGACAGGTCGCGCGCACCCGTCGCTGCCAGCCCCTCCACCGCGACCGCCGCGACCTCGCGCGCGGCGGCGACGGTGTCGAGCCCGATCAGCTCGCAGCCGACCTGGCGGAGCGCGCGGGCCGGCGCCAGCTCGGATGCGCGGAGCTTCAGTACGGGGCCGGCATAGCTGAGGCGCACGGGACGCGGATGGTGACCCATGCGCGTTGCCGCCACGCGCGCCACCTGCACGGTGATGTCGGGCCGGATCGCGAGCGTCGCCTGGCTGACCGGGTCCACGAAGCGGACCGCGTCGCGCAGCGACCCGCGCTTCAGCCGCGTCTCCAGCGTGTCGGCGAACTCGGCGAGCGGCGGGTCGACGCGCTCATAGCCGTAGAGGCGCGCCACGCCGAGGACTGCCTGCTCGACGATGGCGGCAGCATCGGCATCGGGCGGAAGCCGGTCGTGAAAGCCCTGGGGCAGCAGGCCGGGCGCCGGGGTAGGAGCGTTCATGGCCGCGCCGCGTGGCGTGGCCCGGCCGGATTGGCAAGCGCCACCCCGCCCGGCATCGTGCGCCCATGGAGGACGACAGGGAAAAACCCGCTGCCCGGCCGCGTGGCGTGCCGGCCATGCTCGCCCCGCTGGTCTGCGGGCGGCGCTGGTTCCGCGACCGCGTCGGCGAGTCCGGCTGCGCGATCTGGCGGCTCCACCGGCCGGGCGAGCCCGACCTGTACCTGAAGCGCGGGCGCGGCGCCTTTGCCGGAGACGCGGCGGACGAGGGCATGCGGCTGCAATGGCTGCAAGGTCGGGTACCCGCGCCGTCGATGCTCGCCCATGTCGCGGAGGAAGGTGTCCTCTGGCTGCTCTCGACCGCATTGCCCGGACGCACCGCCTGGCAGGTGATCGGGGACGCGCCGCCGGCCGACCGGCCCGCGCTGGCCGCGGCGCTCGGGACCTTTCTTCGCGGCCTCCATGACCTGCCCGTCGCAGACTGCCCGTTCGACTCGGGTCACGGGCGCCGCCTGCAGCAGGCGCGGGAGAGGCTGGCGGCCGGGTTGATCGACGAGGAGGATTTCGACCCGGAGCACGAGGGTTGGCCGGCCGAGCGCGTCGTGGCGGAGATGACGGCGCTTTTGCCGCTGCCGACCGACGCGGCGGTCGTGACGCACGGCGACTACTCACTCGACAATATCCTGATGGCCGGTGGCGCGGTCACGGGCGTGATCGACCTGGGCCGGCTGGGCATGGCCGACCGCTATCAGGACTTGGCGATCCTGTGGAACGGCCTGCGCGAGTTCGGAGCGGACGCGGCCGAGGCGGCGCTTCGCGCCTATGGCGCTTGGCCGCCGGACGAGCGGCGGATGCGCTTCCACCTGCTGCTGGACGAGTGTTTCTGAGGCCCTTCGTGCAGGCTCGAAATCGTCCCCCGTTAGGGGAAGGTGGCCGGCGACGCCGGTCGGAGAGGGCGCATAGCTCGAGCGTTCAAGCGGTCCTTCCCCCCTCCGTCACGCCATCCGCGTGCCACCCCACCCCCTGAGGGAGAGGATTTCAGAGGGGGGCCTCTCCCACCATCGCAACAGACGGGTCAGTCAGGCTGGTCGAGGTCGTTCTCGCTCACCACCACGCGCTCCGTTTCCGGTGCGCGGGCCAGCGCACGGGCAGCCATGGCGGCGATTCGGTCCTGGTGCCGCTGGAACAGCGCAACCGCGCGGTCGTCGGGTATCTCGCCCGCCAGCGCCTCCAGCGCGTCGTACTGGAGGGTGAAGGACAGCCGCTCGCCGTCCGCCTCGGCGTCGAAGTCGACGCGCCGCTGGTCCACGTCGTCGAACACGCTGGCCTCGTCGATCAACAGTCCGGCTTCCGTCATGCGTCTTGCTCCATAAGGGTCGGGACGTAGAGCGAAGGGGCATGGCCGGCGGTTCCGCGTGATCCTTGCGGCGCGTGGTGGAACGTGATGCATTGGCGCCATGACCCCGACACCCGTCATCGAGACCGAACGCCTGTCGCTCCGCCCGATCGCGCTGGCGGACGCGCCCGCGATCCAGGTCGTGTTCCCGCAATGGAAGGTGGTTGAGTTCCTTGGACCGGCCGTCCCCTGGCCCTATCCGGAGGACGGCGCCGAAAGCTTCGTGCGCCACGTCGTGCTGCCGGGCGTGGCGGCGGGGCAGATGTGGGTCTGGTCGATCCGGCTGCGCGAGGCGGCGGACCGGCTGATCGGCGTCATCAACCTGCGCCTGTCCGACGACAAGAACCGCGGCTTCTGGCTTGATCCCGCCTTTCACCGCCGCGGGCTGATGCGCGAGGCGGCGGACGCGGTCACCGCCTTCTGGTTCGACACGCTCGGCCAACCGGTGATGCGCATCCCCAAAGCGATCGCCAACACCGCGTCGCGCGCCATCTCGGTGCGCGAGGGTGCGCGCGTCGTGTGGCGGGGCCCGAAGGACTATGTGTCCGGCACCCACGAGTCGGAATTGTGGGAACTGACCGCCGAGGAGTGGCGGGCCAAGCGCGCCTAATTCCTCCCCCGCAGGGGGAGGCGGGACCATGCGAAGCATGGTGGAGGGGCCTCGACCGGGACGCCGGCCTGCGGTGGGTCGCACGCGCACGGACCCCTCCACCGCTTCGCGGTCCCCCTCCCCGTGCCGGGGAGGATTTCAGATCAGTCCGCCTCTCGCCAGCACAAACAATGCCGTCGGCCAGAGTACCGAGTTCACCACGTCCCCCAGCGTGTCGCGCCAGCGCCAGTCGCCGTTCCTGAGCCGGTCCAGCCCCTCGTTCAGCAGTTCGGCGCCCCAGCAGAATGCGAGCGGCCACCAGGCGCCGACGTCGCCCGCGATGGCGACCCCGGCGACCCAGATCGCCAGCCCCACATGGACGTGGAGCGTGGCGTGATCGAGCCCCATGGTCCGCGCCAGCCAGATCTTGGCGCGGTTGTGGAGCGTGGCTCTCGGATCCCCGCTCAGAACGTCAGGCCCATGGCGGTCTTGACCCCCGGCAGCGCCCGGACGGTCGCCAGCAGGTCGGGCGTCACCGGCTCGTCCACCGAGAGCAGCAGCACCGCCTCGCCGCCCGCCTGGCGTCGGCCGAGGTGAAAGGTGCCGATGTTGACGCCCGCCTCGCCCAAAGTCGTGCCCAGCCGCCCGATGAAGCCCGGCGCATCCTCGTTGACGACGTAGAGCATCGGACCCGCCAGGTCGGCCTCCACCTTGATGCCGAACAGCTCCACCAGCCGGGGGCTGGCGTCGCCGAACAGCGTGCCCGCCACGGACCGGTCGCCGTCCGCGGTCGCCACGGTGACGCGCACCAGCGTGTGGTAGTCGCCGACATGGCTGGAGCGCACCTCGCGCACGTCCAGCCCGCGCTCGCGCGCCAGATAGGGCGCGTTGACCATGTTCACCGTGTCCGAATGGACGCGAAGAAAGCCCGCCAGCACCGCGCCCGAGATGGGCTTTATGTTGAGCTCGGCCGCCGCGCCCTCCACCTCGATCGAGACGGCGGTGATCGCGCCGCTGGCGAGCTGGCCGACCAGCGATCCCAGCTTCTCGGCCAGGGCCATGTACGGCTTCAGCTTGGGCGCCTCCTCGGCCGTCAGGCTCGGCATATTGAGCGCGTTGGTGACGCCGCCCGACACCAGGTAATCGGCCATCTGCTCGGCCACCTGGATGGCGACGTTGACCTGCGCCTCGGTGGTGGAGGCGCCCAGGTGCGGCGTGGAGATGAAGCCGGGCGTGCCGAACAGCGGGCTGTCATGCGCGGGCTCGGTCTGGAACACGTCCAGCGCGGCGCCTGCGACGTGGCCGCTGTCGAGCGCCGCCTTCAACGCCGCCTCGTCGATCAGCCCGCCCCGCGCGCAGTTGACGATGCGGACACCCTTCTTGGTCTTGGCCAGGTTCTCGGCCGACAGGATGTTGCGCGTGCTGTCGGTCAGGGGCGTGTGCAGCGTGATAAAGTCGGCCCGCGCCAGGAGCTGGTCCAGTTCCAGCTTCTCCACGCCCATCTCCACAGCGCGCTCGGGCGTCAGGAAGGGGTCGAAGGCGACGACCTTCATCTTCAGTCCCTGGGCCCGGTCGGCGACGATGGAGCCGATATTGCCCGCGCCGATCAGGCCCAGCGTCTTGCCTGTCAGCTCCACGCCCATGAAGCGGTTCTTTTCCCACTTGCCGGCTTGGGTGGAGGCATCGGCCTCGGGCAGCTGGCGGGCGAGCGCGAAGAGCAGCGCGACGGCGTGTTCGGCCGTGGTGATGGAGTTGCCGAACGGCGTGTTCATCACCACCACACCCTTGGCGGACGCGGCGGGGATGTCGACGTTATCGACGCCGATGCCGGCGCGGCCCACCACCTTCAGGTTGCGGGCGTGTTCCAGGATGGCGGGCGTGACCTTGGTGGACGACCGGATCGCCAGTCCGTCATAGGTGCCGATGATCGCCTTCAACTCGTCGGGCGTCTTGCCGGTGATCTCGTCCACCTCGACGCCGCGCTCGCGGAAGATCGCGGCGGCGCGGGGGTCCATCTTGTCGCTGATGAGTACCTTGGGCACAGGTCATGCCTCCATTTTCATAGAAAGATGTGCCCGTGCGAAGGGGGCACAGAGGATGCGGTCAGGCGGCGCGGGCGGTCGCGTAGGCCCAGTCCAGCCAGGGGCCGAGCGCCTCGATATCGGCGGTATCGACCGTGGCGCCGCACCAGATGCGAAGCCCCGGCGGCGCGTCGCGATAGCCGGCCACGTCGTACGCCGCGCCTTCGGCCTCCAAGAGCGAGGCCATCTTCTTGATGAGCGCCTCGTCCGCGCCCTCCACCGTCAGGCAGACGCTGGTGCGCGACCGCGTCGCCGGATCGGCGGCCAGGTGGCCCAGCCAGTCGCGTTCCTCCACGATCCGGTCGAGCGCGGCGGCGTTCGCGTCGGACCGCGCGATCAGCCCGTCGGGCCCAAGCGACTTCGCCCATTCCAGCGACCAGATCGCGTCCTCGACCGCCAGCATGGAGGGCGTGTTGATCGTCTCGCCCTTGAAGATACCCTCGGCCAGCTTGCCCTTGCTCACCAGGCGGAACACCTTGGGAAGCGGCCACGTCGGCGTATAGGTTTCCAGCCGCTCGACCGCGCGCGGCCCCAGGATCAGCACGCCGTGCGCGCCCTCGCCGCCCAGCACCTTCTGCCAGGAGAAGGTGGCGACGTCGATCTTGGCCCAGTCGATCGGATAGGCGAACACGCCCGACGTGGCGTCGGCGAAGCTCAGGCCCTGGCGGTCGGCGGGGATCCACTCCGCGTCGGGAACGCGCACGCCGCTGGTGGTGCCGTTCCAGGTGAACAGCACGTCGTTGGACCAGTCGACCGCGGCAAGGTCGGGCAGGTCGCCATAGTCGGCGCGGACCACGGTCGGGTCGATCTTCAGCTGCTTGACGGCGTCCGTCACCCAGCCCTCGCCGAAGCTTTCCCAGGCCAGCGCGGTCACGGGACGGGCGCCCAGCATGGTCCACATCGCCATCTCGAAGGCGCCGGTGTCGGAGCCCGGCACGATGCCGATGCGGTGCGTTTCGGGTAGGCGGAGCAGCTCGCGCATCAGGTCGATGCAATATTGCAGCCGCTGCTTGCCGAGCTTCGATCGGTGCGAGCGGCCAAGCGAATCGGCGGCGAGCTTCGCGGCGTCCCAGCCGGGCGGCTTGGCACAGGGTCCGGAGCTGAAATGGGGGCGAGCCGGCTTCACAGCGGGCTTTGGGGGCGCACCCGTGACGTCGGGGGCGGTCTTGGTATCCGTCAATGCAACTCTCCTTACAGAGAGCACGCGCCGCGTTGGGACGGCGTGGCCCGTCGACGGCCCTAGGGGCGTCCGGCGCGCCGCGCAAGCGGCCCGGCGCAGCGCGGCTTGCCTCCGCCGGCTCGGCCGGTCAGGCGATGACACGTGACGATGGGGGGAAAGGGACGGCGCGCGGCCGCGGCGATCGCGCTGGCGCTGATGGCGGGGTGCGGCGGGCGCGAGCGGCCCGGCAGCCGCCCCGCCGAGCCGGAACGCCCGTCGGCGCGCGAGACGGCGCGCTGCCACGCCGACCTTCGTGCGGAGGGCGTCGACTTCCGTCCGCTTCCCGATCGGACGTTCGCGCCCGGCTGCGGCGTCTACGGCGCGGTGCAGCTGACCGATATCGGCGTGCCCGTGACCGGCATCACCGCCATGCGATGCGGCCAGGCGCGCGCGTTCGCCGCCTGGGTCCGCAACGCGGTGGCGCCGGCGGCATACCAGATGCTGGGCAGCGAGCTGGCGCGCGTGCAGGGCATGGGCACCTATGCCTGCCGCAACGTGGTCGGCTCGCCGCGGAACGCCGGCCGCCGGTCCGGCCACGCCGTGGCCAACGCCGCGGACGTGGGCGGCTTCGTGCTGAAGGACGGGCGGCGCGTGACGGTGCTGGGCGACTGGAACGGCGCCGACCCGCAGCGCGCCGAGTTCCTGCGCGTGGTCCGGCGGTCCGCCTGCCGGCGGTTCGGCACCGTGCTGAGCCCCGACTACAACGCCGCGCACCGCGACCACCTCCACCTGGAGGACGACCGCGCCGGCTTCTGTCGTTAGGGGCTTCTGCCGCTAGCGTACCGGCCCCGGATGCTCTAACCGCCCCGGATGAGCGAAACACGCGTTCCCAGCCGTACCTTTCCCCGCGCCCGCCAGGATGCCGAATCCGCCAAGGACGCGCTTTCCACGCCGCAGACGGAGAGCCCCGCCTACAAGCTGGCGTTCCAGGACATGGACTTCCTGCTGCGCGAGGACCTGCGCCCGATCCGCTTCCAGCTGGAGCTGCTGAAGCCCCAGCTGCTGCTGGACGAGGCGCATATCGGCTCCACCTTCGTGATGTACGGGTCCGCGCGCATCCCGGAGCCCGCCAAGGCGCAGGCGCTGCTGGAACTGGCAACCGACGACAAGTCGCGCCGCATCGCCGAGCGGCTGGTCGCCAAGTCGAAATATTACGACATGGCGCGCGAGCTGGCGCGGCTAGCCTCCAACTTCCCGCGCGACGAGCAGGGCAAGCGGCACTTCGTGGTCTGCTCGGGCGGCGGCCCGTCGATCATGGAGGCGGCGAACCGCGGCGCGCAGGACGTCCATGCGGAGTCGATCGGGCTCAACATCGTGCTGCCGCACGAACAGGCGCCCAATCCCTATGTCACGCCGTCGCTGTCGATGCAGTTCCATTATTTCGCGCTCCGCAAGATGCACTTCCTGCTTCACGCGCGCGCGCTGGCGGCCTTTCCCGGCGGCTTCGGGACATTCGACGAGCTGTTCGAGCTCTTGACGCTGATCCAGACTGGCAAGGTCGCCCCCATCCCCGTGCTGCTGTTCGGCCGCGAGTTCTGGGACAAGGTGGTGAACTTCGACGCACTGGTCGAGGAAGGCGTCGTGTCCGAGCGCGACCTTGGCATCTTCAACTATGTGGAAACGGCCGCCGAAGGCTGGGCCGTCGTGCAGCGCTTCTACAAGGAGCGGGCCGAGAAGAACCCGACGCCGCCGGGCGCGCAATAAGGGTTGGAGTCACCCCCTTTTATGGGGGGGTTGGACATGGATGCGCGCCTGCGTGCCCGGCAAACCCGCCTCATCTGCTCGGCCCACCTGTCCACATCGCTGAAAGCAAAGGGCGAGGCATCGAGCCTCGCCCTTTGCTGATCACGCCCTTTGCCCCTCGCCGATGAGAGAGGGGTCCGGTGCGCGTTACTTGTCCAGCTTGCTCGCCTGCTTGGCGGCGTTCGGGTCCACCGACGGCGCGCCGGAGGCGGCGGTGCCGGTGTTGGCGATGTTACCCGTCTGGCCGCGTACGTCGCCAGCCACGTTCTCGATCGCGTTGGCAGCGGCCGGGGTGTCGGCATTGGCCGCGGCGGCGGCCGTTCCGTTGCCCTCCGCGCCCGGCGCCGGTGCGGCCGGCAGCGGCAGGTTGGAGCCTTGGGAGTTCATGTAGGCAATCACGTTCGCCCGGTCCTGCGGGTTGGAAAGCCCCGCAAAGGTCATCTTGGTGCCGTTGGCGAACTTGCGCGGGGAGGTCAGCCACGCGTTCATCTTGTCGAAGTCCCAGGTGCCGCCCACGCCCTTCAGCGCGTCGGAAAAGGCGAAGCCGCCCTTGCCCTGGCCGACACCCTCGCCCAGCGTGTGCCACAGGTTCGGCCCGATGCCGTTCGCCCCGCCCTGGTTGATCGTGTGGCAGGCCGCACACTTCTTGAACACCTCGGCGCCCTTGGCGACGTCGGCGGTGGGCAGCAGGCTGGCGATCGCGACCTCCGCGCCCGCGCCCTCTCCGCCCTCGGCCTCCACGCCTTCGATGGCGTAGCCCATCTTCTCGGGCCGTTCGGAGTGGAAGATCATGTTGCCCACGATCGCGAAGCCCAAAGCGGCGCCACAGGCGGCCAGCGTCCAGCCGGCGATCGTGTTGGTGCGGTTGTCCATCGTGCCCGAGTAGCCCCTCTAGTCCCCATCCCCTTAGAAAAGCGCGTGGCGGCGGGCAAGCGGGCGCTTGATCCCGTCTTCGTTCCTTGCCTTGATCGGAACCGACGCAGCCAATAGGCCCGCCGGCCTGGAGGTTCGAGCCCGTGGAAACCTATCCCGCCCCCGCCCGCGCGCTGGTTTCGGCCATGACGCTGGCCGCCGCCGCCGAGCCGCATCGCGCGGTCGCGTTCCAGGGCGCGCCGGGCGCCAACAGCCACGTCGCCGTGACCCAGGCCTTTCCCGACGCGCTGCCGCTGCCGTGCTTCGACTTCGCCGACGCGCTGGACGCGGTCCGCGAGGGCCGCGCGGACTGTGCGGTGATCCCCATCGAGAACTCGGCGTTCGGTCGCGTGGCGGACATGCACTTCCTGCTGCCCGAATCGGGGCTGGTCATCACCGGCGAGCATTTCCTGCCGATCCGCCACGCGCTGATGGGTTCGGGCAACGTGGACGCGGTGCGCGAGGTGATGAGCCACCCCCAGGCGCTGGGTCAGTGCCGCCACTGGCTACGCGCACACGGCATCCGGCCGGTCAGCTATCCCGACACGGCGGGCGCCGCGGCGATGGTGGCGGAACGCGGCGACCCGGCCGTGGCGGCCCTCGCGCCGGCGGGCGCGGCCGATCTGTACGGGCTGAAGCTGCTGGCGGCGGACGTCGCAGACCTGGAGCACAACACCACCCGATTCGTGGTGCTGGCGCGCGGCGGTCCGGTGCCGAGCGGCGAGGGTCCGTGGATGACCACGCTTACCTTCGAGGTGCGGAACGTTCCGGCCGCGCTCTACAAGGCGCTGGGCGGCTTCGCGACCAACGGCGTCCAGATGACCAAGCTGGAAAGCTACCAGCGCGGCGGCAGCTTCGTGGCGGCGGAATTTTACGCGGATGTGGAAGGGCGACCGGGCGAGCCGGGGTTCGACCGGGCGGTGGAGGAATTGGGCTTCCATACCAAGTGGGTGCGGATGCTGGGCACCTATCGTCGGGCGCGGGAGCGCGGATAGGCGCGCGTTGAGGGGGCGCTAACCACTAGGCGTCACAAGGGGCCGTCATGTCCCGTCCGCCGCAGCTCCAATGGGATGAACTGAAGGACGCGCGCCGGTTCCAGCGCGTGCCCGCCCACGCGTCGGCGACGCTGATGAGCACGGCGCTGGGGCGCGTGGCGGTTTCGGTGTGCGACCTGTCCCAGGGCGGGTGCCGCATGCACACCAACATCCGCTGCCGCGAGGGTGACCGGTTCGTGCTGAAGCTCGACGGGATCGGGCCCAAGGCGGTGACCGTGGCCTGGCGAACGGAGGACGGCGCCGGCGGCGCCGAGATCGGACTGGCGTTCGCGGAGCCGATCAGCTGGTCGGTGGTGGAGGGCATCGCCCTTCGACGCCGACCGGCCCCTCAAGGTTGACCAGGGGATGAGTCAGGAGGCGCGGACGATGCCCTGGATGCGGCTGGGCGGACGCGCGGGGTCGCCGGTCAGCCGCGTGGGCGGGGCGTTCGCCAGCACCTCCTGGACGTTCCGCGCGAGCTTTCCATAATGGGCGGCCTGGCGCAGGTGGACGTCGCGCAGGATCGGCGAAGCGCTGGCAGCAGCGGCACTAAGCTCGTCCTGCTCGCGACGCGTGAACAGATCCATCATGTCCTTTGGCATGGCAAATTATCCTGCATTACTATACGGCAGGATTATTGGCGTCTCAGGTTTGCGCACTAACGCGTTTTAGGAAACGTGAAACAAAGTAGTGAAGTAGGGCCAAGTCACTGGAGCGGCGCTTCTACTCTCCCTGATCTTCCTCTCCCTGTTCCGCCCAGCGCGTCAGCAGCGTGTGGGCGATCGCGTGCGCCGGCGGCGGCAGGAACGGCCCCTCGCCGCCCGCCAGTACGGACCTGACATCGGCGCGACTGACCCAGATCGCGTCCTCCAGCTCGTTGCGGTCCAGCGTGATCGAGTCGTCGTCGGCGACGCCGATGCATGCGATCATCAGCTGGGACGGGAATGGCCAAGGCTGGCTGGCGACATAACGTATGTCGCGGACGCGGACGCCCGCCTCCTCCGCCACCTCGCGCGCGACCGCTTCCTCGATCGATTCGCCGGGCTCCAGGAAACCGGCCAGTGCCGAATAGCGGCCGGCTGGCCAGCCGGGCTGGCGACCGAGCAGGCAGCGATGCTCCAAGGGCGAACCAGCTTGCGCCGGCTGGTGTTCGGCCAGCATGATGACCACCGGGTCGGTGCGCGGGAAATGCTCGGTGCGGCAGTCGGGGCAGCGGCGCCCCCAGCCGGCGCGGAACACCTCCGTGCCCGACCCGCAATTGGCGCAGAAGCGGTGGCGGGCGTGCCAGTCCAGGACGCTGCGCGCCGCCGCCCAGGTCGCCGCCTCGCCCGGCGCCATCACCGCCAGCATCCCCAGGAGGCGCGGCGAGCGGAAGCCCGCACCCGCCCCGTAGGTGATGGCGGCGAAGCGGGGGCGGCCCGCGTCCGTACCCAACAGCACCAGCTCCGCGTCCTCCGGCGCGTCGGCCAGCATGGTCCAGGCCAGCCGCCCGTCCTCGCCGACATCCGGCTCGTATCCGGGCCCGAGCACCAGCAGCCGCGCGCGCCAGTCGCCGGTGGCGGCCGCCAGAGCGTCCGCGTCGTGGCGCAGCCGGTCCTCGCGGTCGAGCGTGCCGCCGGTGAAGCCGGGAGCGCTGCTCAACGGCTGGCCCCACCCTGGAACCGTGCCACGTCCCGCGCCACCGCGGCGGCGACCTCGGTCCGGAGCGGCAGGCGATCGGGCGGCATGTAGTTGACCATGATCGTGCCGCGCGTGCGGGTGCGCGGATTGGCATAGGCGATCGTGCCCGCCGCCCCGCCCCAGCCATAGGTGCCCGCCATCGGGCCCGAGAGCGTCACTGATCCGCCCGCGCCATACCCTTGGCCGCCGCCCTGGGTGCCGCCCGTGCCCCCGCCGATGCCGCCGAACACCACGCCGGCCGGCAGCAGGTTCGAGGTCGCCAGCGCCACCGTTTCCGGCTTAAGGACGCGCACGCCGTCCAGCGTGCCGCCGTCCTGGATCATGTGCAGGAACCGGTCATAGTCGCGGGCCGAGGACACCAGCCCCGCCCCGCCATATGGAAAGGAGGGGGGCGTCAGGTACACGGACGTGGCCCCCGGATCGATCGGCACGCGCGTGTCGCCCGTGAAGACATAGTTCGTCGCCAGCCGCGCCCGGTCGGCGGCGGGCACCGCGAACCAGGTGGAGCTCATGCGGAGCGGCACAAAGAGGCGCGACTGGAGAAAGCGGTCGAACGGCTGGCCGGACGCCACCTCGATCACGCGGCCGAGCACGTCGAGCCCGATCGAGTAGCTCCACCTTGTGCCCGGATCGGCGATCAACGGCAGGGTGGCGACGCGCTCGGCGAACGCCTTCAGCGTCGCGGGGCGGGTGGCCCTCGCCTGCGCCTCCGTTCGCGCGTCGAGCTGGGCGGGCACAATGCCCAATCGCTCATATTCCTTCAGCAGCGGCCCCTTGGTGATGATGGTGTAGCCCAGGCCCGCCGTGTGGGTCAGCAGGTGCCGGATGGTGATCGGCCGCGCGGCGGGCCGGCTGTTCAGCGAGTTGGCGGGGTCGGTCAGGACGCGCATCTGCCGGAACTGGGGAATGAAGTCGGACACGGGCTGGTCCAGCTTCAGCCTGCCTTCCTCCACCAGGATCATGGCGGCCATCGCGGTGACGGGCTTGGTCATGGAATAGATGCGCCACAGCGAGTCGGGGTCCGCCGCGGGCGCGTCCGCGGCGTCCGCGATCCGGCCGGCCCGGACGAACACGGTGGGCAGGCTGCCCACGCCGAACGCGCCAACGATGCCCGGCAGCTGCCGCCGTTCGACATAGCCGTTGAACAGCGCCTGGGTCGCGGGCAGCAGCGCCGCTGCCGGCAGCCCCGCTCCCCTCATCCCCGCTTCCTGCGCGGCCGCGGGCACGGCGCGGGGCGGCGGCGGCGCGTCCTGTCCGATGACGGGCGCGGCCAGGAGGAGCGATGCGCCCGCGAGCGCCAGGTGCCTGCCTGTAGTGTTCATGCCCTCTCCTCCTCCACCAACCTCGTTGCCGCACGGAATAGGGTCGGCAGGCCGGCCTCGTCCAGCCGATCCGCGCGCCACCACTCGCCGCCTTCCACCTCCTCCGACCCGCCCCGGCCGACGGCGACCGCCAGTTCCAGGTGGAAGTGGGTAAAGCCGTGCGCCACCACCTGCGACAGCACCCGCCATTCGGTTTCCGCCGGTGCCCCGGCCAGCCCCGGAGCATCGGGCGTCCAGGGTCCGGTCGGCAGCGCCCGCATCCCGCCCAGCAAGCCCTTGTCGGGCCGCCGCACCAGCAGGACGCGGCCGTCGCGCTCCAGCCAGAAGGCGGTGCCGCGGCGCAACGGGCGCTCCGCCTTGGGCGCCTTGACGGGAAAGGACTCGGGCCGGCCGGTCGCATGGCCCAGGCAGTCCGTCCGGAGCGGGCAAAGAAGGCACTTGGGCGCGCGCGGCGTGCACACGGCGCTCCCCAGGTCCATCATCGCCTGGGCATAGTCGCCCGCGCGCGCCGCCGGGGTCAGGGCCGCCGCCGCCGCCCGGATGGCGCGACGTCCGCGCGGCAGCGGCTCGGCGATGGCGGCCAGGCGGGCCACTACGCGCTCCACATTGGCATCCACCACCACCGCCGATCGGCCAAAGGCGATGGCGGCCACGGCGGCGGCGGCATAGTCGCCCAGTCCCGGCAGGCGGCGAAGCGCCTCCTCCGTGTCGGGGAACCGGCCGTCCAGATCGCCGGCGACCAGGCGCGCCGTCTTCAGCAGGTTGCGGGCCCGCGCATAATAGCCGAGCCCCGCCCAGGCGGCCATGACGTCGGCGTCCGACGCCGCGGCGAGCGACCGGACGTCCGGCCAGCGCGCCACCCACGCCTCGAATCGCGGGCGCACCGCCGCGACGCTTGTTTGTTGCAGCATCACCTCCGACAGCCACACCCGGTACGGGTCCGGCCGCTCGCCGGTGCCGGGCCCGTTCTCCGGCGGCGTTCGCCACGGAAGCGCGCGGGCGTGCCGGTCGTACCAGGCCAGCAGGCGATCGGCCGGCCCGCAATCAGGATTGGTCAAGACCTTGGCGTCCACGCCCGCGCTATGGCATGGGGCGGCTGATGAGCAAGCGCGGCACCCCCGCCCCTCCCGCAAAGAAGCAAAAGGCCAAGGCCGGGTCCGAGCCGGAACGGCAGAACCGTTCGCGTCCGGTGTCCGAGCTGCTGCCCGATATCGGTCGCGCCGCGTTCCGACGCTTCGGCTTTGTGCAGTCGGCGGTGGTCAGCCGCTGGCCCGAGATCGTGGGCGAGCGCTACGCCGCCGCCAGCCGGCCGGAATCGATCCGCTTTCCCCCGGGCGCCAAGCAGGACGGCGTGCTGACGCTGGCGGTGCGCGGGGCGTTTGCGCCCATGATGCAGCATGTGGGGCCCGAGATCGTGGAGCGGGTGAACCGCTTCTTCGGCTATCCCGCGGTCGCCCGGCTGTTGATCCGCCAGGGCGAGGTGGCGACGCCGGCATCGCCGGAGCGCGGCCCCCGCCCCTCGCCGTCTTCCGTCCGGCCCGTGCCCATGTCGGTGGAGCTGGGCAATTCGCTGCGCGCCATCGCCGATCCGGAACTGAAGGCGGTGCTTGAGTCGCTGGCGGCCGGCGTGGGCGCGACGGGCGGCCTTCCCCGCATCGGATAAAACCAGGACCGGACCGATCATGCGTTCTCTCGCAATCCTCTTCCTGTTCCTCCCGGCCGTGCTGGTCGCCGCGCCGCAACGCCCGCCGGCGCGCGACTGGTCCGCCAGCGTCGCGCCGTCGCCCGCCGGCGCCTATGTGCTGGGCAACCCGGCGGCGCGCGTGAAGCTGGTGGAATATGCCAGCTACACCTGCTCGCACTGCGCCGACTTCTCCCGCGAATCGGAACCGGTGCTGAAGGCGCAGATGATCCGGTCGGGCACCACCAGCTGGGAATTCCGCCACCTGATCCGCGACCCGTTCGACCTGGCGGCGGCCGTGGTGGCGCGCTGCGCGGGGCCACGCGGTTTCGCCGGAACCTCGGCCGCGATCTTCGCCGCCCAGCCGCAATGGCTCCAGCGCGCGTCCGACTTCGCGCAAGCGAATGGCGACAAGCTGCGCGGCCAGCCGCCGCTGGCCCAGCTTCGCGCGCTGGCGGACGGGGCCGGGTTGTCCGCGATCGGCGCCGCGCACGGCGTCACGCCCGCCCGGCTCAACGCCTGCTTCGCCGACAAGGCTGGCGTTGACCGCATCACCGCCATGACCGCGGCGGCACCTGCCGAGGTGCGCGCCACCCCCACCTTCTTTGTCAACGGCAAGCTGGTTCCCAACGTGGACTGGACGCGGCTGGAGCCGGTGCTCCGCACCGCGGGCGCCCGCTAGGTCCTTTCGGCCCCGATCCTTCGGCCCCAATCCTTCAGCGACGATCCTTCTGGAGCAACGAATGAAGCGCATCCTTTCCGCCGCGATCCTGGCGCTGCTCGCCACCGCCGCCTGTTCGGACAATGCCGGCGGCAACGGCCAGGCCGCCTCCTCGCCCGTCGCCGCCGTGCCCGCGCCCATGGGCCGCAGCTGGACCGACACGGTGTCCAAGACCGCGGAGGGCTTTCGCATGGGCAATCCCGAGGCGCCGATCCGGCTGGTCGAGTACGGGGCCCGCACCTGCCCCACCTGCGGCCTGTTCGGGCGCGAGGCCATGCAGCCGCTGGCGCAACGCTATGTGGCGACCGGAAAGGTGTCCTACGAGTTCCGCGACTATCTGGTCCACGGGGCGCAGGACTTGGCGGCGACGCTGCTGGGCACGTGCGGCGACGTGTCGACCTATTTCCCCATCCTGGAACAGATGTACCAGAACCAGGAAGCCTATCTCACCAAGCTCCAGGCGGCCGCCGCCACGCCCGGTTTCGAGGCGAAGCTGAACGGCGGATCGCCCGCCGCCACCATGACGCTCCTGGCCAATGCCATGGGCCTGGTCGACTTCGTGAAGCAGCGCGGCATCCCCGAGGCCAAGGCGCGCGCCTGCCTGGCCGACAAGAACCGCATGGACGCGCTGGTCAAGGTCACCAGCGACGCGCAGGCCGACAACAAGGTGACGGGCACCCCCACCTTCTTCATCAACGACGACCCCGTTCCCGACACGATCGCGTGGGAGAAGCTGGAAGGGGAGCTGAAGCGCCGGGGCGCCTGAACGAGCTTCCCGGCGGCACCACGGCGGCACGAGGGGCGGCGAAGAACACCCAGGTTACCCTTGGCCCCTCCCCTTTCGCGGCTGTCCTTCCTATGTTCCCTTTTGCATGGGACAGCTCGACACCCGCGAAAAGCTGGCGATCCTGGCCGACGCCGCCAAGTACGACGCATCCTGCGCCTCGTCCGGCACGTCCAAGCGCGACAGCCGCGACGGCAAGGGGCTGGGCTCGACGGAGGGCATGGGCATCTGCCACGCCTATGCGCCGGACGGCCGGTGCATCAGCCTGCTCAAGATCCTGCTGACCAACAGCTGCATCTTCGACTGCCATTACTGCATCAACCGCAAGTCGTCGAACGTCCGCCGCGCGCGCTTCACGGCGGACGAGGTGGTGAAGCTGACGCTTGCCTTCTACCGGCGCAACTATATCGAGGGGCTGTTCCTGTCGTCGGGCATCATCCGCTCGCCCGACTACACCATGGAGCAGCTGGTCGAGGTCGCGCGATCCTTGCGCGAGGATCACCAGTTCCGCGGCTATATCCACCTGAAGTCGATCCCGGACGCCGACCCGGAGCTGACGCATCGCGCCGGGATGTACGCCGACCGCGTGTCGATCAACGTCGAGCTGCCGACCGCGGGCGGGCTGAAGCGGCTGGCGCCCGAAAAGGACGGTGCGCGGATCGAGGGCGCGATGGGCACGCTCAAGACCGCCATCGCCGACACGGCGGACGCGTCCAAGCGCTACAAGTCGGCGCCCCGCTTCGCGCCCGCCGGCCAGTCCACGCAGATGATCGTGGGCGCGGACGCGGCCACCGACCGCGACATCGTGGGGCGGGCCGCCACGCTCTACGACCGGTTCGACCTGCGCCGCGTCTACTACTCCGCGTTCAGCCCCATCCCCGACGCGTCGGCCGTGCTGCCGCTCCAGCGCCCGCCGCTGATGCGCGAGCACCGGCTCTACCAGTCCGACTGGCTGATGCGCTTCTACGACTATCGCCCGGACGAAGTGGCCGAGGCGGCGGACCCGGCGACGGGGATGCTGCCGCTGGACGTGGACCCCAAGCTCGCCTGGGCGCTGCGGTTTCGCGACCGTTTCCCGGTGGACGTGAACCGCGCCCCGCGCGAGGCGCTGCTCCGCGTTCCCGGCCTGGGCGTCAAGGCGGTGGACCGCATCCTGACCTCGCGTCGCTGGCGGCGGTTGCACCTGGACGACGTGGCGCGCCTCACCCAGTCGATCGCCAAGGTCCGGCCCTTTCTGGTGGCCGAGGACTGGCGCCCGGTGGCGCTGAGCGACCGGGCCGAGCTGAAGCCGCTCGTCGCGCCCAAGGCGAAGCAGATGGAGCTGTTCGCCTGAGTCCCGATCCTCCCCCGCCCAGGGGGAGGTGACCGAAACTCGGACGCCGCAAGCGGTCCGTCCTGTCTCCGCCGCGTTCCGCGCTTCCCGCCCCCTGATGGGGGTGGATTTCAGGCTTTTCGCCGCTCCTCGATGCGCCGCTGAAGAAACGCCAGCACCAGCGCCTCCTCCGGCCGCAGGCCCGCCAGGTCGTTCTTCAGCTCGCGCTCGACCTCCTGCTCGACCTCCTTTTCCACCTCCAGCAGCAGCGCCTCGCCCATGTAGCTGTCGATCACTTCCGGGTGGACATAGCATTTGCGGCACACAGCGGGCGTGTTGCCGAGTCTGGCGGCCACGCCCTCGATGGCCGAGCGGACGTTGCGCTTGGCCGCAGCTTCCGAATCGAACTTCTCGAACTCCGCCAGCGCCAGCGCGGCCAGCACCGTTCCCGTCCAGGTGCGGAAGTCCTTGGCGGTGATCTCCGCGCCGCTGATCTCGCGCAGATAGGCGTTGACGTCGCCCGACGTCACCTCGCGCTGCTCGCCCTCTTCGTCCAGATACTGGAACAGGTGCTGGCCCGGCAGGTCCTGGCTGGCCTTGACGATCCTGGCCACGCGCCGGTCCTTGACGTCCAGCGACCATTGCTTGCCGCTCTTGCCCTTGAAGCGGAAGCGGAGCTGGCCGCCCTCCACCTTGACGTGCCGGTCGCCCAGCGTGGTCAGGCCATAGCTCTTGTTCTGCTTGGCATAGTCGGCGTTGCCGACGCGGATCATGGTCGTTTCCAGCAGGTGGACGACGGTCGCCAGCACCTTTTCGCGCGGCAGGCCGCGGCGGCCCATGTCCGCGTCGATCCGATCGCGGATGCCTGGCAGCGCCTTGGCAAAGGTCAGCATGTGCTCGTACTTGGTGCCGTCGCGCACCTCGCGGAACCGCTCGTGGTAGCGGTACTGCTTTCGCCCCTTGGCGTCGCGGCCGGTCGCCTGGATATGGCCCTGCCCGTCCGCGCACAGCCACACGTCCGTATAGGCGGGCGGCACGGCCAGCTTGTTCAGCCGCGCGACCTCGGCCTTGTCCTTCAGCGGCTTGCCGTCGGGCAGGCGATAGGACCAGCCCTTTCCCGCGCGGCGGCGCGTGATGCCGGGCTCTTGGTCGGAGACGTAGACCAGCCCTGCGCTTTCCGCCGCGTCGCGCGGGTCGACCACGCCTGCAACCGTTTCGCCCTCATCCCCCCGCGCTGCCGCGGTCGCGTTCGCCTTTGCCATAGGATCGCAGAACGTGCCGAACCGGTCCGGGTTTCCCTGGGTCAGCGGCCCCGCTTCATCACCTGCGCCGCGAAGCGCTCCATCTCCTCGGCCTGGGGGCTCATCTGGAGCAGCAGCAGGTCGAGCCCTGCCGCCTCATATTCCTCGATCCGCTCGGCGACCTGCTCGGGCGTGCCGACCAGGTTGGGGCGCAGGCCGCGGTTCGACACGCTGTATTCCTGCACCTTCAGCTCGCGCTCCAGCTGCGTGCCCGACAGCCACTGGTCGAAATTGGCATAGCCCGCCGGCAGCTCGGTGACGGTGGTGATCCGCTCCAGCTCACGCTTCGCCTCCGCCTCGCTGTCGCGCACGATCGCATAGGCCGCCATGCCGTACTGCATGGGCGGCTTGCCGATGGCTTCCCGCCGCGCGGCCATGTCGGCGATCTTGGGCGCGATGGCGGTCGCGGGGTCGCCGTGCATGACGTACGCGTCGCATTGCGTGGCGATCATGGTCTTGGCCGCCTCGCTCTCGCCGCCGGCATAGATCACCGGATGGTGCGGCGGCTTGGGCGCGCAGATGGCCGCCTCCGTGCGATAGAAGCGCCCCTCATAGGAAAAGCGCGCTTGCGTCCACAGCCCGTCCACCACGTCCAGCCATTCGCTGGTGCGCGCATAGCGGTCGTCATGCTGGTCGAATTGGAGCCCGTACTGCTTCGCCTCGTCCGCCCACCAGCTGCTTACCACATTGAGCGCCAGCCGCCCGCCGGAGATGTTGTCGATGTTCGCCGCCGCCTTGGCGAACAGCGCCGGGTGGTGGAAATTGGGACGCACCGCGACCATCAGCTCGATGCTCTCCGTCACCGCCGCCAGCGCCGCCGCCGTGCTCCACGCGTCGAGCGCGGGCTGGTCCGTGCCCTTGATGTCGTTGAGGTTCAGCTCGGCGATCAGCGTCAGGTCGTATCCCTGCCGCTCGGCCGCCTGGGTCAGGCGCTTCGTATAGTCCCAGCTCGCCGCCATTCCCTCGTCGGGCACGTTGCGGAGCCAGCCGCCGAACACGGGCGTCCAATAGCCGTAGCGCATCAGCGGGTCCTCCCGATCACGTCCACCAGGTAATCCACCAGCCGCTCGTGCGGGTCCCAGCCCAGCACGTCGAGCGGCCGCGCCACGAAGTTGGATAGTGCGTTCACGTCGTAGAAGCGGGCGACGCCGTCGCGGTCGTCCACCATCACCTCCACGCCGCCCACGTCGATGTCCGCCGCGCGCACGATCGCTTCCGCGCCCGCGACCAGCTCGGGCGCCGGCTGCGTCGCCGTCATGGCGACGGTCGGCCCGCAGGCGTCCGCCGGGCAGAGGTCGAACTGCCCAGCCCCCGCCACCTCCAGCGCATAAAGGAAGCGCCGGTCCAGCGTCTCGATTCGCGTGATCGTGCCCCCGCGCGCGGGCACATAGTCCTGCACCAGCAGCACGCCGTCCACGCTGACCGGCAGGTCGCCCGCCGCCGCCACCGCACGCACCTCCGACAAGGAGTCGAAGCGCATGATGCCCGCGCCCGACCCGCCGATGTTCGCCTTCACCACCAGCGGAAAGCCGATCGCTTGCGCGGCGGCCGCCACGTCCTCGGCGCGGCGCACCACGCGCGTGCGCGGCACTGCCAGCCCCAGCGACGCAATCAGCGACAGCTGCCGCGCCTTGCTGGAGTCGATCGCCAGCACGTCGGCACCGTTCACCACGCGGGCGCCGTTCCGTGCCCAGTGATCGAGCAGCGCCTGCCCGTAGAAGATCGGGTGCTCTGCCGACCGCAGAAAGCTGGACATGGCCAGCCGGTTGAACACCACGGGCGCCGGCACCGACCGGTCGGCCGGGTCCCAGTCGCCGTCCGGGCGCAACGCGGCATGATCGATCCCCCGCGCGTCCAGCGCGGCGAACAGCGGCCGGAACCACTCGGGATGCTCGTAGAGGATTGCGAGATCAGGCAATTCGGCGTTCCTCCGGCAGCGGCTGGCATCCTGCCCTTGGCGACCGTCCGCCAGTCGCGCAAGCGCGGACCGGACCAGGCACGGTCGCGAAAGAGGCTGGTGTTAGCGCTACCGAGTGCGCCACGTGCAATCGCGTCGATGTGTTTTGCACTTGCGAGAGCGCTTGCTGCGATGCACAACGACTGTGCCTTTCAGGCATCCTCTCCTAAAAACTCATCCGGCCGGGCTTGTCCCGGCCTTTTTTCTTGCCCGCTCTTCAGGCACAAAGGTCCTGCCGTCGCCGGACCGGAACAAGAAAAAACGAAGCGCAGGAGCGGAGCCGCCGGTCGAACCGGCACCGGCAGGCGATGGTGCGGGGGATTGAGCGCCGCTCGCGCTCTCCCCCGCGATCCGCTCCCTGTCCGCTCGACCGCGACCCTGCTCAATAGGCAGCCGGCCAAGGCGTCCACGGTCCGCACCATGCAAGCACCGTCCAAGCGGTGGCCGCTGACGCCCGCTTTGAGACATCATCCCTGCATAGTATGATCGAGATATGTCAGGACCGCTATCAATCGCGATATATGTCATAGCAGCAGTTGTTGTCGGCGTAGCTCTGGACTGGGCGATCTTCGAGCGTTTTAAAATCCTTGTCGGGGCGCTCGGAGACGACAAAGAGGTAAAATACCGCGAACTGCCGTACTGGCGACTGGTCCCAATCGTTCTTGCGTCTGCGACTATGGGTGTCAGCTTGGCATCGCCAACACTGCTCACTGTTCCGTTTTGGGCGGGAACAGTGCTGTTCGCCATCGTGAACATCTACGGAAACGCTGCTGCCCTGAGGCGCTGATTTTAAGAATCTGTGCGCAAATTGGAACGTCCGCTTTCCGCCAACAACGGACATCACGCCCACTACTCGGAAAGATATGCCTTCGCAGCTTCTCGGCTAAGAAATACGTCGGAATAAAGTGGATTGTGGGACGGCTTCGTCCCGACCTTGATCAAGGTGTTTCGAACCACCACGGCGACGCGGTCGCCTTCTTGGTAGAGCACAGGCAACACACGCTCGATATGCTCTGCCACCTCGGGAGGATGCGGCTCTGCTGCTTGCAGATCGATCAGCAGGCGCACGCCCTTGGTGGTTTTCCGCTCGGCGACGAGCAGGGACGAGAGATCCCGAAAGTGCTGTTGCGCTTCGCTAAGTGAGCCAAGCCCGTCCCCCCTCACCAACAGGTAGTTAGGCGTTCGTTCGATCGTGAGGGGCATGATTATGATTTCGCAAACGGCAGAGACATTGAGCGCACTGACGGGCAGTGATGAAGACTTCCTTACAATTTTTCGGCTGCACTCTCCAGGTCGGTAGCCGCGTTCTCGGAAGCGGACTGACCAATTCCCACTATCGTGTAATCCAAAGCCGTCCTTCCGAAATTCACCAGTAGTAGACATGCTCACTCGGCAGTCGCGTGTTGGCGGATGGCAGGTATGAGAGAGGCCGGATAGATCGAGGCCAGCAATGCAGGGTCGGATCGGATCGAAGCAGCGGGTGTGAAATCGGTAACATTGAAGCGCACACGATCAATCGCCGTGACCCGCATCGCGCCTGCTACGTGATGCCTGGATTTGTCTGCCGCACGTATCCAGACGTAGTATTTGGGATAGGAGACCCCGCTTTGCCTCGCTCCCTTGCAAAGCGGTTCTATTGCTACGCTCTTTGACGGCAATCTCTTGGCGACAAGGTAAGCCCGAACATCGCGCTCTAGTATTGCCATGAAAGTGGCATCGGGCGGCGCATTTGCAGCGATGTGGCTCGCTTGTAGCTCGACCATCATACTTTCCATATCAGCCGTCGATTGCTGCTGTTCGGCGGTCAGGCCAGCCGATGCGACGAAGAGCGAGGCCGCAGCGGCGATCAGGGAACGCATCATCACGCTCAGGCTTGTCGGCAGAAAGCCTCCGCTGGTCAGTGACCGCCTCCCACCAATCCCGGACGCTCGCGACAAACACCCACCCTAGAAAAAACCGCTGTCCTACAGCCTGCGCTTTGTGCCCTACCCTGTTCGATGAGCAACCGAGCAAAGCGCCGGCAGCACCGGCAGTCCGCCCAGAACCGCAACACTCAGAACCGGAACCAACCCGGCAAGGCCAAGGCGCCGCCCGCCTTCACACCCGTGCCCGTCCGCACGCGCATGGACGGCTGGACGCCCGAACGGCAGGTCGCCTTTGTCACCGCGCTCGCGGCCTGCGCCTGCATCGAGGACGCGTGCGGCGCGGTGGGCATGTCCCCGCGCTCCTACTACGACCTGCGCGCGCGCCCCGGTTCCGACAGCTTCCGCCAGGCGGTGGAAGCGGCACTCGACGTCGGCACCCACCGGCTGGAGACCGCGCTGCTCGGCCGCGCCATCCACGGCGAGGCGACGCCCGTCTTCTACAAGGGGGAGCAGGTGGGCGAGCGGCGCCGCTACGACAACAAGCTCGGCCTTGCCCTGCTGCGGGCGCGGGCGGGCGACCGCTACGGCGCTTGGCGCGACCGCGTGCAACAGGTGCGCGAGCATCCGGACGGGGCCGCACTGATCCTTGACGAGGCCAAGCGCCGGCTGGCCGAGGATGGCTGCGCCGACATGGCCGGTCGCCCCCGCCCCAGGCGTGCGCCCCTCCGGTCGATGATCGTGGAGCGCGAGGACGACGACGGATCGCTCGAGCGGATCGCCCGCCCATCGTTCCTCGGTTCCCCTTGGCGGCCGGACAGCGACGCGGGCCGGTGGGCGGCCGAGGCCGAGGAGGAAGAGGAGGACAACTGGACGGACGAGGACTGGGCCCGCGAGGAGGCCTATCTCCGGGAGCTCGCCGCCCAGACCGCCGATCCCCTCCGCCGCCCCACTGTCGGCACGGCTTACACTTCTCCGCCCGATGGTGGCTGAACTTCCTGAAGTTCCGGCGTTCCATCCATCGCTGCCGCCCTTCCGAAAGCCGCCCCCATCCCGATCCGCAATCCATGACCTTTCCGTGACTTTCGAACGTTCGGGCCTATGATACCGGTCACGTCACCAGGCCGGCAGCAACGGAGCATTTCATGGAACAGGTAACCGACTGGACGGCCGCCGCCGAGGCCGGCGCGGCCGAGGTGACCGCGCTCCGACGCGCCATCCATGCGGAGCCGGAGATCGGCATCCACTGCCCCCGCACCACGGAGAAGCTGAAGGCTGCACTCGCCGGCCTGCCGCTGGAGATCCGCGAGGGGCCGTCCACCACCGGCTTCGTCGCGATCCTGCGCGGACCGCAGAACGGGCGCACCGTGCTGCTGCGCGGCGACATGGACGCGCTGCCGCTGACGGAGGAGACGGGCCTGCCCTTTGCCAGCCGGACGCCGGGCGCCATGCACGCCTGCGGCCACGACTCGCACGTCGCCATGCTGGCCGGCGCGGCGCGCGCGCTGTGCGAGCGTCGCGAGAGCCTGGCGGGCACGGTGGCCTTCATGTTCCAGCCCGGCGAGGAGGGCCATCACGGCGCACGCTTCATGATCGAGGACGGGCTCTTGGACGGCCTGTCACCCGATGGCGGCCGGCCCGACGCCGCCTTCGCGCTCCACATCTCGCCCAACCTGGCGCTCGGCCGCGTGATGGCAAAGGCGGGGCCGCTGATGGCCTCCACCGACACGCTGCGCTGCACGATCCGCGGCGCCGGCGGGCACGCCGCCATGCCGCACGACTGCCTGGACCCGATCCCCGTCGCCTGCGAGGTGGTGACCGCGCTGCAGGCGTTCGTGGCGCGGCGCGTCGCGGTGACCGACCCTTGCGTGCTGTCGATCACCAAGATCGAGGCGGGTTTCGCCCATAACATCGTGCCCGACGCCGTTGAGTTGCTGGGCACGCTCCGCACCCTGTCCGAGAAGACGCGCGAGCTGGCGCGCGCGGGGTTCGAGCGGATCGCGACCCACGTCGCCGCCGCCCATGGCTGCACCGCGGAGGTCCGCATCGAGACGGGCTATCCCGTCACCGTCAACGACGCGGGCGCCACCGCGCTGGTCCGCGCCTGTGCCGAGGAACTGACCGGCGAGCGCGGCTGGCACGAGATGACGGCGCCCATGATGGGCGCCGAGGATTTCAGCTACGTGCTGCGCGACCTGCCCGGCGCCATGGCGTTCATCGGCGCCGCCGCGCCCGGCAGCGACCCCGACACCAACCCGCCGCTCCACAACACGCGCATGACCATCGACGAGGACGTGATGGCCCGCGGCGTCGCCATGCACTGCCTGGTCGCCGAACGCTTCCTGGAAGGAGGACTGCCTCGGTAATCCTCCTTCCCTGCCAGTGGGAGGATCAGGGGCGGACCGCTTGCCGCCTCAGAGTGTCCCCTCCCTCCGCCGCCCCCGCACGCTGTCCCATGCGAACACCGCACACCCCGCCCAGATCAGCCCGAACGTCACCCCGTGCACCGGACGCAGCGGCTCGCCGAAGATCAGCACGGCCTCGGCGAACTGGATGGAGGGGGACAGGTACTGGAGCAGCCCCAGCACGCTCAAGGGCAGGCGCCGGGCCGCGGCGGCGAACATCAGCAGCGGCGCGGCCGTCACCGCGCCCGCCAGTGCCAGCAGCAGGTCGGTGGTGCCGTCCCGGCCCCAGGCCGCGTTCCCTTGCCCCGCCGCCTGCGCCAGCAGGATCGCCGCGACGGGGGCCAAAAGCAGCGTCTCCACCAGCAGCCCGCCCAGCGCGTCGATCGCCGCCACCTTTCGCACCAGCCCGTACAGGCCGAAACTGACCGCCAGCACGCCCGACACCCAGATCGCTCCGCCCCCGTCAAGTGCCGCCACCGCGACGCCCGCCGCGGCCAGCGCGACGGCGACCCCCTGGACCCGGCCCAGCCGCTCGCCCAGCACCAGGACGCCCAGGCCAACCGACACCAGCGGGTTGACGAAATAGCCCAGGCTCGCCTCCAGCACATGGCCGTTCTGGACCGCCCAGATATAGGCCAGCCAGTTGGCCGCGATCAGAAGCGACGAACAGGCCAGCAGCACCAGCGTCCGCCCCCGCGCCGCCCGCGCGATCGCCCCCACCCGCCGCGCCGGGATCGCGACCACGCCAAGCAGCAGCAGCGACCAGAGGATGCGATAGCTCAGGATCTGCATCGCCGGCACGTGGTGGAGCAGCCGCAGGTAGAGGGGCAGCAGCCCCCAGCTGAGATAGGCGCCTGTGCCTAGGAGGAGGCCGTCGCGATAGGTTGAACGTGTCACCCGGGCGCCGTGGCGGGCGGGACGGCGGGGAGCAAGGAAGAACGCTGACAGATCGTGCTGGCGTGGCAGGGGCGCTTAAGTGAGACGCAAGCCGTGCCACTTCCCCGCCGCCAGCCGCTTGCGAACGACCACCCCATAGTCCGCTGGTGCAAGGGGGTGACGTTTTCGGTGCCGGTGCCCGTTGCAATAGGCATAGGCCGACACGATGTTATGTTCATCGTTCGTTCCGCCGTCACGGCGGGCAACGAGATGCTCTGCCGTCGCCCGAAGCCATCTCGCTCTTTGACATGACAGACCGTGAGTGCGGGCGAATGTCTCGCCGCTCTCCTGCCACATCGGCTGGCCGCAATAATAGCAGCGACCGGACTGCTGAACAAAGGATGTCTTACGAAGCTTCTTTATATCAGGCACACGTCACCCCACGTTTTTCGACGTTGAGTGGGGTACGCTCCGACCGAACGGTCGTCTGAGGCGGATAAGCTCTTGCTCGCGTACAAAGCGGCTCTTGCCGCCCCGCAGTCCTCCACCAGATGGCGCCTGCCAACCTGGTGACGCTTAACTACGGTCGGTTCCATGTGCCCGCAAGCGCGTCCGGCCTCACGATCTTTATCGGGCGACCCGTTTCGAAACAGATGGCTTTCTCAGACGCTACCCCCGCCCGCCATAGGCCGGCAGTGCCAGTTTCCAGCGGATGGCGGCCGCGCGCAGGCCGAAGCCCGCGAGCGTCGCGACGATCGCGGCGGGCGTAGCGGCCAATCCCGCGAGCGTCAGGCCCACGAACGACGCGGCCGCCAGCGCCGCGGCGGTGACGTAGAGTTCGGGGCGCATCAGGATGGACGGCTCGCCCGCCAGCACGTCGCGCACGATGCCGCCCACGCACGCCGTCACCACGCCCATCAGCGCGGCGGTCAGCGGCGCCACGCCATATCCAAGCGCCTTGGACGCGCCGAACACCGCGTACGCTGCCAGCCCCACCGCATCGAGCCAGTCGAGCGCCTGATCGCGCCACCAGCGTTCGGGCGTGAACCAGACAACGGCGGCCGCCAGCAGGCAGGCGCCCGCCGCCCGCGCATCCTCCACCCAGAAGACGGGCGCGCCGATCAGGAGGTCGCGCACCGTGCCGCCGCCCACGCCCGTGACGATCGCGAAGAAGGCGAGCGTCACCGCCGTCTGCCCGCGCCTGGCCGCGGCCAGCGCGCCCGTCACCGCGAACAAGGCGATGCCGCCCAGGTCCAGCCACGGCCCTAGAAGCGCGACCGGAAGGACCGGCGGGATGGCCGGGGTCATGGCGTTGCTCAGTCGGCGAAGAGCAGGACGGGCGTCTCCATATACTTCTTGAGGAGCTGCACGAAGCTCGCCGCATCCCAGCCGTCCACGACGCGATGGTCGCAGCTGATCGACACGTTCATCAGCTTGGCCCGGCGGATGTCATCGCCGTCAAAGACGGGCCGTTCGGTCACCTTGTTGGGGCCGACGATCGCGACCTCGGGGCGGTTGATGACGGGCGTCGTCGCGATGCCGCCGAGCGGGCCCAGCGAGGTGACGGTGATGGTGCCGCCGCCCAGCTCCTCCGACGTGATCTTGCCCGTGCGCGCCGCCTCCGCCAGCCGCGCGATCTCGGCAGCCAGCTGCCAGACGTTGCGGTCCTGCGCGTCGCGGATCACGGGAACGGTGAGGCCCGCATCCGTCTGTGTCGCCATGCCTAAGTGCACGCGGCCCGACCGCGTCACCACGCCCGCGCCACCATTGGCCTCATCGTCGTAGCGCGCGTTCAGCATCGGGAAGTCGGGCAGCGCGCGGCAGAGCGCGGCCATGAACAGCGGCAGCATGGTCAGCTTGGGCCGCGACCCGCGATTGTCGTTCAGGCTGGCACGCATCCGCTCCAGTTCGGTCACCTCCACCTCGTCGACATAGGTGAAGTGCGGGATGTTGCGCTTGGCCGCGGCCATGTTCTCGGCGATGCGGCGGCGCATGCCGATGACGCGGATCGACTGGTCGTCCCACGACCGGCTGCGACCCGGGGCGGAATAGCCCTGCGATCCGCTGTAGCGGAGGTACGCGTCGAGGTCGGCATGGCGGATGCGGTCGCCGTCCGACTGTACCTGGCCTAGGTCGACGCCCAGGTCCTTGGCGCGGGCGCGGACGGCAGGGGAGGCGAGGACCTTGGCTTCGTGACCGGCATCGATCTGGCGCTCGCGCAGGGCGGCGTCCTTCTTGGCTTCCGAAGCAGGAACGGGAGCCGATGGCGTGGCGGCGTCGGCTTCTTCCACGCCCGGATTTTCAGCCTCGAACGCGTCCTCGCCCTCGGGCGGTGCAGGCGCGTCGGACGGGCTCGACGGCGTCGCCGCCGACCTGCCGGCCGAGCTGGCGCTTGACCCGCCGGCCGGAGCGGCCGGCTGCTCCGCAGCCGCCTCGCTTTCCGTCTCGATCACCACCAGCGCCGATCCGATCGGCACCTGATCGCCGACCTCACCGGCCAGTTCCACGACCGTGCCGGACACGGGGCTCTCCATCTCGACCGTCGCCTTGTCGGTCATCATGTCGGCGAGGTTCTGGTCCTCCTCGACGCGGTCGCCGATCTTGACGTGCCAGGCGACGATCTCTGCCTCGGCGATGCCCTCGCCGATATCGGGCAGGCGGAAGGTGAAGCGTGCCACGTCAGTCAGTCCTTCATGATCTTCTTGAGCGCTTCGGCCAGCCGCACGGGGCCGGGGAAATACGCCCATTCCAGGCTGTGCGGATAGGGCGTGTCGAAACCCGTCACCCGCTCGACCGGCGCCTCCAGGTGGTAGAAGCAGCGTTCCTGCACCAGCGCCGCCAGCTCCGCGCCGAAGCCGCCGGTGCGCGTCGCCTCGTGGACCACCATGCAGCGGCCGGTCTTCTGGACTGACGCCTCGATTGCCTCGATGTCGAGCGGCACCAGCGTGCGCAGGTCGATCACCTCCGCATCCACCCCGGCCTCCTCGACCGCGGCCAGCACGACATGGACCATGGTGCCATATGCCAGGATCGTCACCGCCTCGCCCGCGCGCACGGTGCGGGCCTTGCCCAGCTCGACGCGATAATGGCCGTCGGGCACCAGCGCGTCCGGGTGCTGCGACCAGTTGCGCGCCGGCCGGTCCCAATGGCCGTCGAACGGGCCGTTGTAGATGCGCTTGGGCTCCAGAAAGAGGACGGGGTCGTTGTCCTCGATCGCCGCGATCAAGAGGCCCTTGGCGTCGTAGGGCGTGGACGGGATCACCGTCTTGATGCCGGACACGTGGGTGAAGATGCCCTCCGGCGACTGGCTGTGCGTCTGGCCGCCGAAGATGCCGCCGCCGTACGGGCTCCGCACCGTGATCGGCGCGGTGAACTCGCCCGCCGAACGATAGCGCAGCCGCGCGGCCTCCGACACAAGCTGGTCGAGCGCGGGATAGATATAGTCGGCGAACTGGATCTCGGGCACGGGGCGCAGGCCATAGGCTGCCATGCCGATCGCGACGCCGATGATCCCGATCTCCGTGATCGGCGTGTCGAAGGCCCGCGTCGTGCCGTATTTCTTCTGGAGCCCCGCGGTCGCGCGGAACACGCCGCCGAAATAGCCCACGTCCTCGCCCATCACCATCACGGCCGGGTCGCGCGCCATCATCACGTCCATGGCGGAATTGATCGCCTGGATCATGTTCATGCGGGACACGTCGTCGGTCTCGCCGGTCGTCTCGCCGACCAGTGCCTGCGTCTCGGCTTCGGCCACGTCGCTCACTTCCTCGCCCATGGACGGCCCGACGCCGTCTCCTCGTCCAGCATCTGCTGGCGCTGTTCCTTCAGATGCCAGGGCATCTCCTCGAACACCCCGTCGAACAGGCTGTCGAGCGGCTGGTGCAGGCCGTGGCCCAGGATGCCGTTCTTCTCCGCCGCCTTCTGCTCGGCACGGACATATTCGGCCAGTTCCTGGTCCTGCGCCGCGTGACGCTCCTCGTCCCATTCGCCGATCGCGATCAGATGGTCCTTCAGGCGCCGGATCGGATCCCCCAGCGGCCAGGCGGTCGGCTCGCCCGCGGACCGGTATTGCGACGGGTCGTCGGACGTGGAGTGGCCCTCGGCGCGATAGGTGAAATGCTCGATCAGCGTCGGTCCAGCATTAAGCCGCGCGCGCTCGGCCGCCCAGGCGGTGGCGGCATAGACGGCCAGCGCGTCGTTGCCGTCCACCCGAAGCCCCGCGATGCCGTATCCGACGCCGCGCGCCGCGAAGGTCGTCGCCTCCGCGCCCGCGAAGCCCGAGAAGCTGGAGATCGCCCACTGGTTGTTGACGACGTTCATGATGACGGGCGCGCGATACACGCTGGCGAAGGTGCAGGCGGAGTGGAAGTCGCCCTCCGCCGTCGATCCCTCGCCGCACCACACCGCCGCGATGCGCGTGTCGCCCTTGGACGCGGACGCCATCGCCCAGCCCACCGCCTGCGGATATTGCGTGGTCAGGTTGCCGGAGATGGAGAAGAAGCCGTAGTCCTTGGCCGAATACATGATCGGCAGCTGCTTTCCGCCCAGCTTGTCGGCCGTATTCGAATAGATCTGGTTCATCATGTCGACCAGCGGATAGTCGCGGGCGATCAGGATGCCTTGCTGGCGATAGGACGGAAAGCACATATCGTCGCGGTCGAGCGCCACCGTGGCCGCGACGGCCACCGCCTCCTCGCCCGTGCACTTCATGTAGAAGCTGGTCTTGCCCTGGCGCTGGGCGCGGAACATGCGCTCGTCGAACGCGCGCGTCATGGCCATGGCGCGAAGGATGCGGCGCATCGTGTCGGGCGACAGCTTGGGGTCCCAGGGGCCGACCGCCCGATTCTCCTCATCCAGCACGCGCACCAGGCCATAGGCGAGTTCGGGAAAGCCGGACGCCTGCTCGGTCGGGTCGGGGCGTCGCCCCGAACCTGCGGGCGGCACGTCAACGGCGGCGAAGTCCGCCGCGTCGCCGGGACGGAAGCGCGGCTCGGGCACGTGCAGCGACAGCCTTGGTAGATTCCGGGGCAGCAGGTTGGACCGGGTGCCGGGTTCGGGTGCCGGGCTGGAAGGCATCGGGAAACTCGTCTCCTGCGGGCATTCGCCACCGCGCGGCGACCCGCCCGCCCCCTTCGGCCTTGCGTAATATAATTTCAAGCCGCTTCGCCGACGCTCCGCCCGCCGGGTGACACCCGAACCGATGCCGACAACCCCCCATTAACTAATCCACGGCAGGATCATGGGCGGATTACCGGAGTCGCGATCATGTACATGGGACCGATCATCGCCGACGAGACAAGGGCGGAACTTGCGCCCCGTCCAGCTACCTCGCCTATGCCCTCACCCTTGCCCGCTCACCCGGCCCTTCGCATGACGGCGGGCGTGCCGGTGCTGCTGCTGGCGGCGCTGGTGATGCTGCCCTGGGCGGCGGTGATCGCCCTGTCGGCGGGCGTGGTGCTGGGCGCCCGCGCCCTTTTGTGCGCACCCCAGGCGATGATTCAGGCGGCGGATTATGCCGGGCGCGTGGCACTGGGTCGCTGAACGCTTGCCCTCGGGCGAGGCGGGACGGCAGCTGCTGCGCTTTGTCGTGGCAGGGGCCGGGATCACCCTGTTTTCCGCGCTGCTCTATGCAACGCTGGCGGCAGGCGGGCTTGACCCGTTCCTGGCCAATACGGCGGCGACGCTGGCGGGCGCGGCACTCGGCTATCAGGTACATGGCCGATGGAGTTTCCGGGGCAGCCGGATGGACGGCTCTGCCGCGCTTCGGTTCGCCGGAGGCGCCGCGGTCGGCTACCTGCTTAACAGCCTGTGGGTATGGCTGACACTGGCGACCGGATTGCCGCCCCAGGCAGCGTTACCCGCCATGGTTGTCGCAACGCCGCTGGTGGTTTTTGCGATCAACCGGTTCTGGGTGTTCACGAACAAGGCACCTGTTGCGAACTGATCCACAGCCAAATGGAACGGCCGGTTGACAGGTCGGGGTAGAACGGAACAGAACATGAACATTGTCGTTCCGCCAGAGTCGTGTCGCTGCCCATGCCATCGCTCCAGACGCCAGTGCGCCAGACGATCGCCGACCTACGCGAGCAGCTGCGCGCGATCCAGGGTGACGGTTACCAGCGGCGCGAGGCGCTGCCCTTCGGCATCGCCGCGATCGACGACCGGCTGGCGGACGGCGGGCTGAGGCTCGACGCGCTGCACGAGGTGGCGGGCGGCGCGGAAGGGAGCGTACCGTCGCTGGCCGACGACAGCTGCGCCACCCTGTTCATCGCCGGGATCGCGGCGCGCGCCTGGGGGCCGGTGCTGTGGGCGGTCCGCGGGCACGACCTGTTCGCACCCGGGCTGTTCCAGGCGGGTCTCGCTCCCGAACGCGTCATCTATGCCGAGGCCGCGAGCGATGCCGAGGTCATGGCGATCATGGAGGAAGGGCTGCGCCATCGCGGCCTGGGTGCCGTGGTGGGCGAGGTGTCGCGCGCCGGCCTGGCCGCGACCCGCCGGCTCCAGCTGGCGGCCGAGGGCGGGCGAACCGCGGCGCTGCTGCTGAAACGGGCCGGCCGCAACGCCTCCGATCCGCTGGCCGTGCCGTCCGCGGCGTCCACGCGCTGGCGGGTCGCCGCCGCCCCTTCCCGTCCGATTCGCACGCCCGGCCTGGGCCGCGCGCGCTGGCGGCTGTCGCTGGCGCGGCAGCGCGGCGGCGAGTCCTTTGAACACCTTGTGGAGGCGTGCGATGCCACGGGTCGCCTCGCTCTTCCTGCCCGAATGGCCGCTCGACCGGCTGCGACGGCAGGGAGCGCTGCCCGCGACGCCGCCTGAGGCGGTCGCGGCCACCCTCGACCGGATCGGCCCGTTGGCCGAGACCGAGCGCGACCTGAGCTGCTCCGTGCCGCGCGGCGGCGGCTGGCGGCCGGGTGCGCGCTGGGCCAGGGAGGGCCGGACGCGCGAGGACGTCCAGGCGCAGATCGACGCTTTGCCGCTTCACCAGCGCCCGCCCATGCGCGAGCTCGGCCGGCGGACCGAGGCGGCGGCGCATCCGTTTCGGGCCATGCCGCCGGACAAAGGCGTGCCCCCCGAAAGCGTACCCCCTGAAAGCGTACCCTTGTCGCGCTGGTCCGCCGTTCGCGCGCCGGCCGGTCCCGGAGAAGGGCCGCATCCGCCCAAGTCCAAGGACGTGCCCTATCCGGGCGAGGGTCGCTTCTTCGTCACCGGACGCATGACGGGCGACGTGGTGGGGCGCGTATCGGAGGAACGGGCGCCGCCCGTCCGCCGGGTGTCTGGCATCCCTACCGTCACGGCCGAGCGGGTGGGCGCGCAGATGCTGGTGGCGGCCGCCTGTCCCGCGGCGCGCGCGCTCGGGATCGAGCCGGGATCGCCGCTGACGCGCGCGCGGCTGGTGGTGCCGGCCTTGCGCGTCTTTCCCGCCGACCGCGCAGCCGACCGGGCCGACCTGCTGGCGTTGGCGCGGATGGCGGCGCTGCGCTGGTCGCCGGCCGTGTCGCTTTCAGGAGATCATGGGGCAGGAGATCATGGGGCAGGAGATCAGGGGGCAGGGGACCATGGCCTGTTCGTGGAACTGACGGGCACGGCGCACCTCCATGGGGGCGAGGAGCGCTGGGCACGCGGCGCGGTGCGCGTGCTGGCGCGGCTGGGCGTGGAGGCGCGCGTGGCAGTGGCGGACACGGCGGGCGCCGCCTGGGCGCTTTCAAGGCATAGCGGGCGACGCACCCTGCTCTGCCCGCCGGGCGCGCATCCGGAGATGATCGCGGGGCTTCCCACCGCCGCGCTCCGGCTGGAGCCCGCGCATGTCGAACTGCTGCACCGGCTGGGTGCGGACAGCGTGGCGCACATGGCCGCGCTGCCGCGAAAAGGCATGGCCCGGCGTTTCGGCGGCGCGCTGCTGCGGCGGCTGGACCAGGCCATGGGTGCCGTGCCCGAGCCGTTCCGGCCCGTGGACGTGCCCGAACCGGTGCGGATCGTGCAACGCTTCGCCGAGCCCGTGATGACTGCGGAAGTGATCGAGCGCTGGCTGGAGGCGCTGACGCCCCGCTTCTGCGAGGCGCTGGCGCGTGCCGGGCTGGGAGTGCGCGCAGTGGCCTTCGCCGCCGAGCGGGTCGATGGCAGCGTGCAGGCGATCCGCGTGGGCCTGTCGCGCCCCTCGCGCGACCCTGGCCACCTGCTGCGGCTGCTGAAGCGCCGGATCGCGGAGGTGGCGCCGGGCTGGGGCCTGGATTCACTGGGGCTGCACGCCATCCGGGTCGAGCCGCTGGGGGCAGAGGCACTGGTGCCACGGCTGGCGGGCGATGCGCTGCCCGACCTGGCGCCGCTGGTGGACGTGGTCGCCGACCGCACCGACGGGCGCGTCTGGCGCCACGTGCCCGTCGAGAGCGACGTGCCCGAGCGTTCGGTAAGCCGCACGCGCCCGCTGGACCCGCCGGACGCGGGTGCCGTCCCCTTGCGCGCCGACGACGTGCGCCGGTTGGACCGGCGCAAGCGCGTCCACCCTTGGGACCCGCGCTGGCCGCGACCCGCCCGGCTGCTGCGCCGGCCGGAAGAGCTGCTCCACGTGATCGCCGAACTGCCCGACCGGGCGCCTGCCCGCTTCACCTGGCGCGGTGTCACCTATCGCGTGGTCGGTTCGGACGGACCGGAGCGCGTTGGCGGCGAATGGTGGCTCCGCCTGGCCGAAACGCATGCCGTTCGCGATTACTGGCAGGTCGAGGTCGGCGACGGCCAGCGTTTCTGGCTCTACCGCCGGGGCGACGGTCTGCGCACCGAGACCGGCGACCTGCGCTGGTTCCTGCACGGGCTGTTCGGGTAATGGCGGCCCTAGAGGCGGGCGTCCTCCGCGCGCAGGTGTCCGGCGGCCGCATAATGCAGGATATTCTCGTCCGCCGTCAGCAGCACGCAACCGAGCGCCCGCGCCGTGGCGACGATCAGCCGATCGCACGGATCGCCGTGAAGGAGCGGCGGCAGGCTGCCCGCATCGGCGGCGATCAGGGGATCGACGGGAACGGCCATGATGCCGGGAAGGGCGAGCACGTCCGTCGTGAAGTTCCGGATGGTCCCGTCGATCCTCAGGTGGCCCTTGTCGACCAGCATCAATGTTTCCCAGAAGCTGATCGCCGGAACCGACACGCCGCCGTCCACCTGCGCGTCCGCGATCCGTTCCCTGGCTCGCGAACCCAGCCGCTCGCTCGCGCCCAGCAGCCAGAGCAGGACATGCGTGTCGAGCAGGATCACCGATACAGGTCGGGCGGGTTGTTGGCCTCCCATGCCGCTTCCCAGTCGGGATCGACGGGGCTGATATGGTCGTCGCTCGTCCAGACGACCGAACCACGCATGCAGCCGATGAGCGACCCGCCCTTCCCCGCTTCGACCGGGCGCTTCGGAACCGCTGCCAGCATCGCGTCGAACCGCGCCTTGATCGTATCCGCATCGACTGGGCCGTCGCCCAGCGCATCCAGCATCTCCTGGACGGCAGCCTTGAACTCGGCGGCGGGGATCATCTTGGTCACGGGCGGAACTCCGGCAGCGCATGGGGAACATAGCACCCGGCCTGCGGCACGCCAATGACTCCCCCCGCCCCGCCCCCCTATGCCGAGCTCCAGGCGACCACGCATTTCTCCTTCCTGCGCGGCAGCTCGGCGCCGGAGGAGCTACTCGCGACCGCCAGCCTGATGGGCCATAGGGTCCTGGGCGTGTGCGACCGCAATTCGGTGGCGGGGCTGGTGCGCACGATGCTGAAGGCGGGCGAGGTGTCGGACCAGCATTCGCCGATCCGGCCCGTCCTCGGTTGCCGGTTGGACCTGGTGAGCGGCGCGTCGCTGCTGGTCTGGCCGGAGGATGCGGCGGCCTGGAGCCGGCTGACCCGGCTGCTGACGCTGGGCAAGGGACGGGCGCAGCCGCAGGAGGGCGAAAAGGGCCGCTGCTTCCTGCACTGGGACGACCTGGCCGTGTCCGGCGCCGCGGACGGGCTGGTGGCGGCGCTGGTGACGGGCGACGGCGAGCCCACGCAGGACGATCTGCGCTGGACCGCGGACGTGTTCGGCGCGGATCGCGGCCACGTCTGCCTGACGCACCAGCGCCGGCCGGGCGACGCGGCGCGGTTGGCCGGGATCGCGGCGGCGGCGGACGCGCATGGGCTCCGGCCGCTCGCGACCGGCGACGTGCTCTACCACCATCCCGACCGGCGGCGGCTGCACGACGTTGTGACCGCGATCCGCCACGGCTGTACGGTGGACGAGCTGGGACTGCGCCGCGAACGGTCGGCGGACCGGCACCTTCAGCCACCCGAGGCGATGGCGCGCCGCTTCGCCGACCACCCCCGGGCGCTCACGGCCGGGCTGGCGATCGCCGAACGGTGCCGCTTCGACCTGCGCCAACTGCGCTATCAGTACCCGTCCGAGGCGGTGATGAACGGTCGCAGCCCGCAGGAGGCGCTGGAACGGTTGGCGCGCGCGGCGCTCGCTCAGCGGTTCGGTGGGGCGCCGCCCGAAGCCTATACCGAGAAGCTCGACCATGAACTCAACATGGTCCGCGACGCCGGCTACGCGCCCTATTTCCTGACGGTCAACTCGATCGTCGGCTTCGCGCGCAGCCAGAAGATCCTGTGCCAGGGCCGCGGATCGGCGGCCAATTCGGTGATCTGCTTCGTGCTGGGCATCACCTCGATCGACCCGATCCAGCACCAGCTCCTGTTCGAGCGCTTCATCTCTGCCGACCGCAAGGAGCCGCCCGATATCGACGTCGATTTCGAGCATGAGCGGCGCGAGGAAGTGATCCAGTGGATCTACGAGCATTACGGCCGCGGCCATGCAGCGCTGACCGCGGTGGTCAGCCGGTATCGCGCACGCGGCGCGGTGCGCGAGGTGGGCAAGGCGCTGGGCCTGTCGGAGGACGTGACGGCGGCGCTGGCGGGCCAGGTCTGGGGCTGGTCGGCGGAAGGGGTGGCGGAGCGGCACGCCGACGCGCTCAACCTCGACAAGGCGGACCTGCGGCTCGCGCTGACGCTGGAACTGGCGCGGGAGCTGATCGGAACGCCGCGCCACCTGTCCCAGCATCCGGGCGGCTTCGTGCTGGCCGAGGCGCCGCTCGCCGACCTGGTGCCGCTGGAACCCGCGGCAATGGAGAACCGCCAGGTCATCGAGTGGGAAAAGGACGACATCGAAGCGCTGAAGTTCATGAAGGTGGACGTGCTGGGCCTGGGGATGCTGGGCTGCATGCGCCGCGCCTTTGACCTCTTGGCGGCGCACAAGGGCGTGGCCATGGGGCTGGACGACGAGGTGCTCCAGCAAGACTGCCCGAAGACGTTCGCCATGATCCAGAAGGCGGACACGCTGGGCGTCTTCCAGATCGAGAGCCGCGCGCAGATGGCGATGCTGCCGCGCATGAAGCCAAAGGTCTTCTACGACATCGTCATTCAGGTCGCGATCGTGCGGCCCGGCCCGATCCAGGGCGACATGGTGCATCCCTATCTGAAGCGGCGCGACGGGTTGGAGGCCGTGACCTACCCCAACGAGGCGCTCCGCGGGGTGTTGGAGAAGACCAAGGGCGTGCCGCTGTTCCAGGAACAGGCCATGAAGGTCGCCATCGTCGGCGCGGGCTTCAGTCCGGCGCGCGCGGACGGCCTGCGGCGCGCCATGGCGACGTTCAAGTACACGCAAGGGGTGGCCGAGTTCCGCGACGAGCTGATCGCGGGCATGGAGGGGAACGGCATCGCCCGCGACTTCGCCGAGCGCATGGTGAAGCAGATCGAGGGCTTCGGCAGCTACGGCTTTCCCGAGAGCCACGCCATGAGCTTCGCCCGGATCGCCTATGCGTCCAGCTGGATGAAGTGCCACCACCCGGATATCTTCTGCGCGGCGCTGCTGAACGCGCAGCCCATGGGCTTCTACGCGCCCGCCCAGATCGTCCGCGACGCGCGCGAGCACGGCGTGGAGGTGCTGCCCGTCTGCGTGCAGGCGAGCGACTGGGACACCGCCGTGCTGCCGCCCGCAGGAGACGGGGAACTGCACCCGCTGCGCCTGGGAATGCGCGTCGTCGCCGGCTTGGCGGCCAAGCACGCGGAGAAGATACTGGAAGCGCGCGCCGCGGGCGGTCCTTTCGGATCGGTCGCCGAGATGTGGCGCCGGTCGGGCGTGCCGGCGGCCGCGCTGGAAAGGCTGGCGCGGGCAGACGCGTTCCAGGCGCTGGGGCTGGACCGGCGCCGCGCGCTCTGGGCGGTGAAGGGCCTGGGCGAGCGCGCGCTACCGCTGGCAGACGGCAACGAGGTGGCCGAGGAGCAGCCGGACCTGTTCCCGCTGTCCGAGGGGCGCGAGGTGGTGGAGGATTATCGCGCCACCCAGCTGTCGCTCCGCGCCCATCCGCTGACGTTCCTGCGCCCCGAGCTGGCGCGCCGCGGCATCGTGCGGTGCAAGGAGTTGGCGTCGATGCGCGACGGCCAGCGCATGGAGGTGGCGGGCGTGATCCTGGTCCGCCAGAAACCGGGCAGCGCCAAGGGCGTGCTGTTCGTGACCGTGGAGGACGAAACGGGCGTCGCCAACGCCATCCTGTGGCCCGACCGGTTCGAGGCGCAGCGCACGATCGTCATGTCGGCGGCCATGCTGGGCATCGTTGGCCGCGTGCAGCGGGGTGCTGGCGGCGTGGTGCACGTCATCACCGACCAGGTGGTGGACTATACGGACCTGCTGCGCCGCGTCGGCGATCTGGGCGAGCTGCCGCGCTTCACCTCGCCCGGCGACGGCGCCACGCATCCGGGCTCGCCCGACCGGGGCGATCCGGGATACAAGGGCCAGAAGAACGGAGATACCGGCTGGACCAAGGGCCGCGCCGATTACCACCGCCCTTTCCGCGGCGGCCTGGACCCCGAGGACGCGCTGCGCCAGCGCAGCCGCGACTTCCGCTAGCTCCGCCCCTTCTCCCGTCAGCTCCGCCGGCCGCCCGCGACGCGGCGCGACCCGTTCTCGCGCATCGGTTCCGGAAAGGCGGGCGCCGTGGTCCAGCCCAGGTGCGGCAGGCTGACCGAGCGCTTGCCCGTCATGTCGACGCGCACCACCACCAGCCCCTTTTCCTCGATCTCGCCCAGCATCCGGCGCGCACGGCGGGGCGAGCTGGTGCCGTAGAGGTCGGCCAGCGCCTCGTCGTCCGGGCAGTCCCTTCCGTTACGCGCCGCGCGGGCGAGACCCAGGAAGGGCGCCCACATCTCGTCCGGCAGCGACGCGGCGAGCGCCAGCACCTCCTCCCAATCCTCCGCCGGGTCGAGCCCCGCCGACGCCATGGCGAGCCGGCGCGCGAACCGGTCCGGCGTCTCCGTGTCGGACACGCCGCGCATCCGGCAGCGTACGTCGTAATCCTGATAAAGGCGCGCAGCGGGCGCGCGCGTCCGCTCGGCGGCGATGGCGGCGGCGACCGCGACGCGCACGGCTTCCTGCTCCTCCTCGTCCAGCACGGGACGGTCGGGCACGGCCGTGGGGGCGGCGGGCGTCGCCATGCTCCGCATCATGTCGTTGACCGACGGGGGCGCCGGCGGCGGCGGAGGCGGCGGCGCCTCCTCGCCGGTCGGCGGCGCGAACAGCCGGTCACGCAGGTCCGCCTCGTCGGCGGCGGCCGGCAGCGGGATCAGCTTGGGGCTGCCGCTGCGCGCCGATGTCGCCACGGGGCCGATGCGGACGCTGGTGGGGCGGCGCGCGATGGCCGGACCCAGCGCCAGGAACTCGCCGCGCGCCAGGTCGCGGATCGCGTCCGCCTGGCGCCGGTCCATGCCGAGCAGGTCGGCCGCGCGCGCCATGTCGATGTCCAGGAAGGTGCGCCCCATCAGGAAATTGGACGCCTCCGCCGCGACGTTCTTGGCGAGCTTGGCCAGGCGCTGGGTCGCGATCACGCCCGCCAGCCCGCGCTTGCGCCCGCGGCACATCAGGTTGGTCATCGCCGCCAGCGACACGCGGCGCGCGTCGTCCGCCACCTCGCCCGCGGCGGCCGGCGCGAACAGCTGCGCCTCGTCCACCACCACCAGCACGGGAAACCAGTGGTCGCGCGGCGCGTCGAACAGCGCCCCCAGGAAGGCGGCGGCGCAGCGCATCTGCTCGTCCACCTCCAGCCCGTCGAGGTTGAGGACCACGGACGCCCGATGCTCGCGCGCGCGGCCAGCCATGCGCGTGATCTCCGACAGGCTGTAGCCGGCCGCATCCACCGCGACGTGCCCGAACGCGTCCGCCAGCGTCACGAAATCGCCCTCCGGATCGACGATCACCTGCTGCACCAGCCCGGCGCTCCCCTCCAGCAGGCGGCGGAGGAGGTGCGACTTGCCGGAGCCGGAATTACCCTGGACCAGGAGCCGCGTCGCCAGCAGTTCCTCCAGGTCGAGCCCCAGCGCGCGGCCGCCCGTATCGCTGCCCATGTCGATTGTCGCCGTCATGCGAAGCCGATGGCGGCACTGGCCCGGCGGGGCAAGGGGCCCGGCAGGGTAAGGGGGCAGGCGGACGGGGTTGAGGCGCTATCGTCCCCTCAGCTGACGCGCCAGGCTCTCGGCGGCGAGAACATAGGCCGGGCCGCCGCAGACCGTCCAGGCCTGGGGCAGGCGCAGCCGGGGGATGCGGCCGAGCACCGGGTGGTGCAGCATCTCTGTCCCCTGGTCCACCACCGCGTCCGACCCCGTTTCCACGACAAGGAAATCCGGGCGGGCGAGCGCCATCTGCTCCAGGGTAACGCGCGCCAGCCCGGGCTCCCCGCGCCGCGCGGCCAGGTTGACGAGGCCGACGCGCCGCATCAGCTCGTCCACCAGCGTGCCCGTGCCCGTCAGGAAGCCGCGGCGCTGGTAATAGGCCGCGACCCGCCCTCGTCCCACCGTCCGGGGCAGCCGGGCGAGCCGCGCGTCCATGCGGGCGATCAGCGCCTCGCCGCGTTCCGGACGGCCGACGGCCAATGCCACCGAGCGGACCTGCGCCACGATTGCGGCATAGCTGTTGGCTGGCGGCACCTCGATCGCGGCGATCCGGCGCCCGCCCAGTCGCGCGATCACCGAACGAAGCCGTTGGGGTCCGGCGACCAGCAGGTCGGGACGAAGCGCTAGCACCTCCTCCGCCGAGCCCCCCGTGAGCGGCAGGCGCGCCGCCGCCGCCGCGCCCGCCGACATCTCCCTGTCGCGGGCCAGCCTGGTCAGGCCCGCGATCTGGTTGCGGTCGGCGAGCGCGAGCAGATACTGGTCGGCGCACAGGTTGAGTGACACGATGCGCTGCGGCCGGGGACGTTGCGGCCGGGATGGGCCGGCACCGAGCAGCAGGGCCGTGGCGGGAAGAAGGAGCAGGCGACGCACGCCGGAGCCTTTGCCGAGGCCCATCGACTTCCGCTAGGGCGCGGGCGTGACGGGGGAAGAGGCAGGATCATCGGGTACGGCCCGCCACTGGCTGTGGCCGGCGCTGGTGCTGGCAGCGCTGCTGGCCGCGACGCTGTCGATCGCGCTGGGGAGCGTGGCGATCCCGATCGGGCACGTGTGGGCGGCGCTGCTGGGCGGCGGCGATCCGGTGGAACACGCCATCATCCTCGAACTCCGCCTGCCGCGCGCCGTGCTGGGGCTGGCCGTGGGGGCGATGCTGGGCCTGGCGGGCGCGGCAATGCAGGGTTTCCTCCGCAACCCGCTGGCCGAGCCGTCGGTGCTGGGCGCGTCGAACGGGGCGGCGCTGGGTGCCGTTGTCGCCATCTATTTCGGGCTGGCAGAGGCGAGCGCGATGGTGCTGCCGCTGCTGGCGGTCGGCGGCGCGCTGGCGAGCCTCTCGGTCCTGTTCCTGCTGGCCGGCCGGTCGGAGAGCCCGCTGACGCTGATCCTGGCGGGGATCGCGGTGTCGACGCTGGCGGGGGCCGGCATCAGCCTGGCGTTGAACCTGGCGCCCAACCCCTTTGCCGCGTTCGAGATCACCAGCTGGCTGCTCGGCAGCCTGGAAGACCGGTCGTTCGAGCACGTCCTGCTGGCGCTGCCCGCGATCGGCGCGGGGGCGGCGCTGCTGGCCTGGGACGGACGCGCGCTGGACGCGCTGACCCTGGGGGAGGACGGGGCGGCGGCGCTGGGCGTGAACCTCCGCGCCACGCGCCTGCGGCTGCTGCTGGGCATCGGCATCGGCGTGGGCGGGGCGGTGGCCGTGTCGGGCGCGATCGGCTTCGTGGGGCTGATCGTGCCGCACCTGGTGCGGCCGCTGACCGATCGCAGCCCGTCCGCGATCCTGTGGCCCAGCGCGCTCGCGGGCGCGGCGCTGCTGTCGCTGGCGGACGTGGCGGTGCGGCTGATCCCCACCGCCAACGAGCTGAAGCTGGGCGTGGTCACCGCGTTCCTGGGGGTGCCCGTGTTCCTGGTCCACCTGATGCGCGAGCGCCGCCTGTGGTGAGTCTGGTGGCAGAGGACATCCGGGTCCACCTTGGCCGGCGCGAGGTCGTCCGGGGCCTGTCCGCGCGCTTCAACGGCGGCGGGATGGTGGGCGTGCTGGGGCCGAACGGCGCGGGCAAGTCCACCTTCGTGCGGGCGCTTCTGGGGCTGGTGCCGAGCGGGGGTCGCGTGCTGCTGGACGGCGAGCCCGTGTCCGGCCTGTCGCGCCCGGCGCTGGCGCGACGCATCGCCTATCTACCCCAGGGCCAGTCGCTGCACTGGCCGCTCAGCGTTGAGCGGCTGGTGGCACTTGGCCGGCTGCCGCACCTCGCGCCCCTTTCCCGGCCGGGCGAGGCGGACCGTGCCGCGGTGGGGCGCGCCATGGCGCTGGCGGAGGTCGCGCACCTGGCCGGGCGCACCGCCACCGAGCTGTCGGGCGGCGAGCGCGCGCGCGTTCTGCTGGCGCGGGCGCTGGCGGTGGAAGCGCCCGTGCTGATCGCCGACGAGCCGCTCGCCAGCCTGGACCCGGAACACCAGCTTCTGGTGCTGGAGCTGTTGCGCGATCGGGCGCGGGCGGGCGGGCTGGTGCTGGTGGTGCTGCACGACCTGGCGCTGGCCGCGCGCTTCTGCGACCGGGTGCTGGTGATGGAGGCCGGGCGACTGGTGGCGGACGGCGCCCCGGCCGACGTGCTGACGCCCGCGCTGCTTGGCCAGGTGTACGGCATCCGCGTGGCGGACCCGGCCTCCATGGTGCCGGTCTCGCGGACGCGTTGACGCCGACCCGGCCGCCCGATTAAGGCGCCGCCCGCGACGGGTTCCCGTAAAGGGAATCAAGAGGGAACGGGGTTCGAGACCCCGGCTGCCCCTGCAACTGTGAGCGGATAGCCGCCGTGCCACATGCCATTGGGACCCCCGTCCCGAGAAGGCGGCGCGACCGGCCGTGACCCGCGAGCCAGGAGACCTGCCCGACGCAGCTGTCCTTCGACCGGCCAGGGTGCGCCGGGCGGGCGGGGGTGAACCCGAGTGACGGCAGGAACCGGCGGTTCCGGCGCAAAGCGCCGGGGCCCGCCGTCGTTTGGGATGAAGAAGAATGAAGTTCGTTTCCGTCGCATCCGTCCTGGCGCTGCTGGTGCCAGCGGTCGCCCACGCTCAACAGGCGCCTGCGCCCGATGCTGCCGCTGCATCCAAGGCCGACGAAAGCGGCGGCACCAACGCCGCCGAGCCCAACACGGTGGTAGTCACCGCCAACCGAGCGCCCACCGACATCGACCGCGTGGCCGCGTCGGTGACGGTGCTGGACAAGCCCGCGATCGACCGGGCGGGAGACTTGGCGGCCTCGGACCTGCTTGTCCGCACGCCGGGCGTCTCCTTGTCGCGCAACGGCGGCTACGGCACCGCCACCTCGCTCCGCATCCGCGGTGCGGAGGCCGACCAGACGGTGGTGGTGATCGACGGCGTCAAGCTGAACGACCCATCTGCGGTGGGTGGCGGCTACAATTTCGCCAACCTGCTGACGGGCGACGCCAGCCGCATTGAGGTGCTGCGCGGACCGCAGTCGATCCTGTGGGGCAGCCAGGCGATCGGCGGCGTGGTGAACATCGTCACGCCGCTGCCGACCGAAACGCTGGAAGGCAGCACCGACGTGGAGGCGGGCAGCCGCAACACGATCAGCGGCCGTGCCGCGGCGGGCGGGCTGACCGGCCCGCTGGCATGGCGGATCGGCGCCCAAGCTTTCACCACCGATGGTATCTCCGCCATCGCGCCGGCGTTCGGCGGGCGCGAGCGGGACGGCTATTCCAATCGCTCGGTCACGGGTCGCGCGGTGCTGACGCTGGCGCGGGGTCTGAGCGTGGAAGGTCGCGCCTATTACTCGGACGGCCGCACGGAGTTCGACGCGTTTGACCGCGACAGCAACGAATATGCGCTGAACAAGGAGTTCGTCGGCTATGCCGGCGTGAACCTGGACCTGGCGGATGGGCGCTTCCGCAACCGCTTCGCTTATGGCTACACGAACACGGACCGCGACAATTTCGATCCGAACCGCCCGCGCCAGCGGACTTTCGACGCTGCCGGCCGTAACGAGCGGCTGGAGTATCAGGGCAGCCTTGCCATCACGACCGGCATCGACGCGGTGTTCGGCGCGGAGAACGAGAAGAGCCGCTTCCGCACCGTCTCCCCGTCGGCCGGCCTGTCGGCGCCCGTTCCGCCCGCGTCGCGCGCCCGGGCCGAGATCACCAGCGCCTATGGCCAGCTGAACGCCACGGTGATCGACGGCCTGACGCTGACCGGCGGCGTCCGCCACGACGACCATAACCGCTATGGCGGCAAGACGCTGTTCGCGGGCGGCGGCGTCTACACCGCACCCTGGGGCACCGTGGTGCGCGCCAGCTATTCGGAAGGGTTCAAGGCGCCCAGCCTGTACCAGCTCTTTTCCGAATACGGGAACGAGGCGCTCGATCCCGAGCGCGCGACCGGGTGGGAAGCGGGTGCCGAGCAGCGCTTCCTGGACGGCCGGCTGTCGCTGGGCGCCACCTATTTCGAGCGCCGCAGCCGCGACCTGATCGTGTTCGCCAGCTGCTTCGGCACCAACCCCGACCCGCGCTGCCTGGTGCCCGGCAGCACCACCCAGCGCCGCTTCGGCTATTACGACAACATCTCGCGCGCCTTTGCCAACGGCGTGGAGGCGGTCGGGCGGCTGGCGCTGGGGCCGGTGACGCTGGACGGCAACTATAGCTGGACCGCGTCGGAGGACCGGTCGGCGGGCTCCGCCACGTTCGGCGACCAGCTGCCGCGCCGCCCGCGCCACGCCTGGAACGCGGGCGCGGCCTATGCGCTGCCCGGCGGCGCGTCGCTGGGCGCCGCCGTGCGCTGGTCGGGCGAGACAGTCGACAATTCGTTCGATGGCACGCGGTTGGACGACTACACGTTGGTGGACCTGCGCGCCGAGCTGCCGATCTCGGAGGAGGTGCGGCTGTTCGTGCACGCCGAGAACGTGTTCGACGAGGATTATTCCACCGCCTTTGGCTACAACTCGCTGGGTCGCAGCATCTATGCGGGCCTGCGGGGCCGCTTCTGAGGGCACGGGGTCGGGGGGCTCGCTTCCTCCGATCCCGATCTAGGCCGATCGTGCGATGGAGAGGAGCGCGTCCACCGAGACGTGCCGTTCCAGCGCGTCCGCCAGCTCGTCCAGCGCGGCGTCCACGTCCGCGGCGTGGTCGGGGCCCTGCCCCTGCGCACCGATCCGCGCCAGCCAGGCGCGGCGCTGCGCCGCCAGACCCAGCAGGCCGTGGACGTAGCTGCCGCCGACCAGCCCGTCCGCGCTCTGCGCCCCCTCCGCCCGGCCGTTTGCCAGCCGACCGACCGGGCGGAGCGTGTCGGGGCCGGTGGTTTCCCCGAGGTGGATCTCATAGCCCGAGAAGGGCGCATCCAGCGCCTCGCCCGTCACATGGGTCAGCGTCTTGGCGCCGGTCAGCACCGTTTCCACGTCCAGCAGACCCAGGCCCTCCGTGCTGCCGGCCGGTCCCTCGATCCCGTCGGGGTCGCTGACGCGGCGACCGAGCATCTGATAGCCCCCGCACAGGCCCAGCACAGGCCGTCCCCGCCGAACATGCGCGCGTATGTCCACGTCCCACCCTTGCGCGCGCAGCGCCGCCAGGTCGGCGCGCGTCGCCTTTGACCCGGCGAGCAGGATCATGGCGGCGTCGGGGATGGGCTGGCCGGGCGGGACCATGACCAGCTCCACGTCCCCTTCCAGCTTCAGCGGGTCCAGGTCGTCGAAATTGGCGATGTGCGGCGTGACGGGACACGCGATCACCAGCCGCTCGCCGGCCTGGACCGCCGGCCTGTCCAGTACCACGGCGTCCTCGCTGGGCAGGCGACGCGCGGCGGAAAGCCAGGGAACGAGGCCCAGCCCTGGCCAGCCGGTCCTGTGCTCGATCGCCGTCATGCCGTCGGCGAACAGCGCCGGGTTGCCGCGGAACTTGTTGACCAGGAAACCGCGGATGGTCGCCGCGTCGTCCGGATCGATCACCGCCTGCGTGCCGACCAGCGACGCGATCACCCCGCCCCGGTCGATATCGCCCACCAGCACCACCGGTACGCCCGCGGCGCGCGCAAACCCCATGTTGGCGATGTCGCCGGCGCGCAGGTTCACCTCGGCAGGCGACCCGGCGCCCTCCACCACGACGATATCGGCCTCCGCCGCCAGTCGGCGATAGCTGTCCAGGATCAGCGGGAGCAGTCCCTCGCGCCCCTCCCGCCAGTTGCGCGCCTCCAGACGCCCGCGTACCTGGCCCAGCACTACCATCTGCGACGTGCGGTTGCCCTGCGGCTTCAGCAGCACCGGGTTCATGTGGACGCTGGGGGCCGTGCGGCACGCCAGCGCCTGCGTCGCCTGCGCGCGGCCGATCTCGCCGCCCTCGGTCGTGACGGCGGCGTTGTTGCTCATGTTCTGGGGCTTGAAGGGCCTCACGGAGATCCCGCGGTTCGCCAGCGCGCGGCACAGGCCCGCCACCAGCACCGACTTGCCCACGTCGGAGCCCGTCCCTTGGAGCATCAACGCAGCCATGGCGGTCGCCTATCGCATCGGGCACCGCGCGGCCATCCCGGCGGCACGAAGCGGCCCCGTCGTCGTTGTTCCATTCCGTGAAGCCGATCGACCTGCTCCTTGGCCGCCGCCTGGCCAACCGCGAAGGGCAGCAGCGGCGGATCGGCTGGTTCGAGGGCGTGCCCGCCATGGGCCTGGATGGCCTGGGCTCCTCCTCCTACGGGCCCGAGGCTGCCCTGACGGTGATGATCCCGCTCGGCGCGCTGGGCCTGGCCTATATCGGCTGGGTGATCGCGCCCATCGTGGCGCTGCTGGCGATCCTGTACCTCAGCTACCGTCAGGTGATCCGCGCCTATCCCTCCAACGGCGGTGCCTACACCGTGGCGCGCGAGAATATCGGGCCGGTGGGATCGCTGGTCGCCGCTGCGGCGCTGATGATCGATTACGTGCTGAACGTGGCGGTCGGCATATCGGCGGGCGTGGGCGCCCTTACCTCCTCCGTGCCGGCGCTCCACGCCTATACGCTGCCGCTCTGCCTGGGCATCCTGGTGCTGGTGGCGGCCGCGAACCTGCGCGGCACGCGGGAGGCCGGGTGGCTGTTCGCGCTGCCGACCTACGTGTTCATCCTGTCGTTCCTGGGCCTGATCGCCTGGGGACTGATCCGTCTGGCGCTCAGCGACGGGCACCCCGAGCCGGTGGTGCCGCCGCCGCCGATCGGCCCTGCAATGGAAGGCGCAGGGCTGTGGCTGCTGATCCGGGCCTTTGCGGCGGGCTGTACTGCCATGACCGGCGTGGAGGCGGTGTCGAACGGGGTGAACGCGTTCCGTGAGCCGGTGGTCGACCAGGCGCGAAAGACGCTGACCGTCATCTGCCTGGTGCTGGGACTGCTGCTGGCGGGGATCGCCGCCGTGGCGAACGGATATGGCCTGGGCGCGATGGACCAGTCGCAGCCCGGCTATCAGAGCATATTGTCCCAGCTGGTGGGCGCGGTGGCGGGGCGGGGCACGCTCTACTACGTCGCCATGGCCAGCCTGCTGGCCGTGCTGTGCCTGTCGGCCAATACCAGCTTCGTCGGTTTCCCGCGGCTCTGCCACTTGGTGGCGCGCGACAACTACCTGCCGCGCGCGTTCGCCGTGTCGGACCGGCGGCTGGTCTATTCGGCGGGCGTCCTTTTCCTGTGCGTAACGGCGGGCGCTCTGCTGGTCGTGTTCGGCGGCATCACCGACCGGCTGATCCCGCTGTTCGCGATCGGCGCCTTTCTGACCTTCACCATGAGCCAGCTGGGCATGGTTCGGCACTGGAAGCGGCGGGAAGGCCGCCACGCCGGGCCGCTGGCGATCAACACGCTGGGCGCGGTGGTGACGATCGCGGCCCTGGTCGTCATCACCGCGGCCAAGTTCACGGACGGTGCCTGGATCGTGGCGCTGGCGGTGCCGGCAACGGTGGCGCTGCTGCTCGCCATCCATCGCTATTACAGCCGCCAGGACCGGGAACTGGCGAGCACGGGCGTCCTGGCCGTGGATGAGCACGAGCCCCCCACCGTCATGGTCGCCTATGAGGAGCGCAACCGCATGACGGACCGGGCACTGCGCTTTGCCATGACGCTGTCGCCCGACGTGATCGCGGTTCACCTGCTGCGGCTGGACGGGCCGGACGAGCAGGAGAATGCGGCGGGCCTGCGGGACCGGTTCGAGCGGGAGGTCGTCCGTCCCCTGGAAGCCGCGGGCGAGACGCCGCCCCGGCTGATGATGATCCCCGCCCCCTTTCGCGAGATCCACGGGCCCCTGCTGGAGCTGGTGGAGAAGATCGACGTCGCCACGCCAGGCCGGTCGGTGGCGATCATCATTCCCGAGTTCGTGCCGCGACACTGGTGGCAGCGGCTGCTCCACGGCCGGCGCGCGGCACGGCTGCGGTCGGCGCTGATGGAACATGCGGGCCCGCGGCTGATGGTGGTGAGCTCGCCCTGGCGCGCCGGGTCCTCGATCGCGAGCGGATAGGCCGCCGCCGACCATACCGCCCCCTCCAAACTTCAGGATGTTCAGGGACCGTCACGCGCAGAATCGAGAACCCGCAACGGGAAAACGGACGAACGGCGTACGTTGCAGCAGCACCGGAAAGCACAAATTCCAGGGTAGAGCGCCGGGTCATGGACACGGGCTAGCGAAGTCGCCGCCTGTAGGACAGCGGCGATGCGCCCCGCCGGCTAGTCCGACGCCGCCCCCCGCCCCGTCAGCGCCTCGATCCGGTCGAACAGCCGGCCGATGCGGCCGCGATGGTAGATCAGGCCCTGATAGGTGGCGAGCGACAGGCGCGCCCAGCCGACGTACAGGAACGGCATCCCCGTCGCGCGCGCGGTTCTGGCCATGCGGTGGCTCCAGGCGGAGATGCCGGCGCGCATGCGATAGACCAGCCGCCGCCGCCAGCCCAGGTCGCCGGCGCCGGGCGCCACGCGCTTTCGTGGAATGATGCCGCGGCGGCGCCAGGTCAGCCGATAGGCCAGCCCCTCGCGGCGTTGCCGGAGCCCAGCGGCCTGGGTGTTGGCGATGAAGTCCGCGTCTACCGCGTCGAGCGCCAGCCGACCGTCCGCCAGCGCACCCGCCACCATGTCGCGCAAGGCCGGCGAGCGGACGATCGCCACGTTGGTGCCGCGCCCGTCCGACGAATAGGGCTCCACCCAGGCGTCGCCGAACGCGATGTCGGCGGTTTCCGCCATCACGTCGTCGCACCAGTTGCACGCGGATGCCTGAAAGAAGCCCGCCCCCCAGTCGCCGTCCGCCAGGTGCCACCAATCGCGCGACCGCTCCGTCCCGTCCTTCAGGCGGAGCTGGGCGGTGTACCAGTTGGCCGGACGCCCTTCGTCCTTGCGCCGGTACTCGACCGCGCGGACCGCGGCGGGCGGGACCTCCAGCTGCCAGGCGAAGCTGTCCACGAACGCCGCGCTCTTCATGTGGCCGCAGAACAGACCGAGCAGGTGCGTGACGCGTTCGGCGATCACCGGGTCCTCGGCGCGCAGAAGATTCACCGCCTTGATGAAGCAGGGAATGCCGACCACCGCGTAGCGGCCGGGCGTTTCCCGTATCTCGCGCAGCACGTCGGCCAGGTCGACGGGGAAGTAGCGCGACTTGCCCCCTTCGGCGATCTGCTGGCCCGAGCGCGAGATACGGTAGCGGAAGAAGGTGCCGTCCTCGCCCTGAACCGGCACCACGTGCGCGACGCCGTCGATCGCGCCCGTCCGCATCAGCTCGGCCGCCACCCAGCTGACCAGCCCGCCCGAGCTGCCGTTGGCGCGAAAGCCGCCCTCCTCGACATGGCCCACCCAGGCCGTCTCGAACCGCCCGATCCGGGTGTCGGCGACAGGCGCCGAGGGGAAGCGTTCGAGCGCGAGCGAGTCCTCGTTTCGCGCCTCGGGCGAGAAGGGACAGGTGCGCGCGAACGTCGCCGGGTCGGGCTGCGTGTAGCGCGCGGGCTTGCGCAGGCCATCTTGGTCCCATCGCATGGCGCCCCGATCCACAGAGGCCGCACAGCTGCCGCAGCCGATGCACAAGCCCGAACCGACGATCGCCTGCGGCGTCAGCGGCGCAGGTTCAGCCAAGCGCACGGTCCAGATAGGCCGACGAGCGCGCGCGGCCCTCCGCCAGCCTTTCCGCGATCACGGGCTCCAGCGGCGTGTCCAGCAGCCGGCCGACCGCCGCCTCGTCGCGGTCCACCAGCCGGTGCGACGCGCCGAGCGCGGTTGTCAGCCCCTCCAGCTTGAGCCGGCGATAGGGGGAGGTCGCGGCGGCGAGCGGCTTGCCATAGTGGAGCGCGAACACGGCGCCGTGAAAGAAGCTGGTCGCGACCGCGCGCGCCCCGGCCATGAGGTTCGCGAACTCCAGCGGCCCCGCGTCCGCCCGGTTCTCGTCCGCTACGGCATGCGGATAGCCGAGCGCGACGACGCGGACCCCCGTCTCGTCCGCCCAGCGCCGCACCGCGCCCGCGAACCAGTCCGGCAGGCCGTGGCCGTAGAGGATCATATAGTCGCCCGCCCCTCCCGGTGCCCGGGCAGGTGCCGGCGGCAGCACGTCCGGGAACTGGAGGCAGGGATCCAGCACCATGTCCGGTTCCCGCCCCAGCGCAGCGGACACCATGGCGCGCGAGTTCTCGTCGCGTACCGACACGGCGTCGAAGCGGCGCAGCCGCGCGGCCCAGCCCTCGTCCAGCGCGTTGGCCGCCTCGTGGTTGCCGAAGCTGGCGGCGTAGGACACCAGCCGGTCGGCGCGCAGGTGGTCACCGAAGAACACGCTCTTGCCGCCGTACCAGGGATGGGAGAAGTTCCACACCTCGTCGCTGCCGACCACCACCGTTTCGAACGCGCCCGCCTCGATCGGCCGGTCGAGCGGAAAGGGCGGCGTGCTGGGCAGCCCAGCCACCGCGTCGGCGAAGGCGCGCACCTTTCGCCCCAGCGCCGGATGGTGGCGCCGCGGGGTCCGCGCGGGAAGCTCGGGCTGGAACGCGCTTCGCAGCTCGCGCGAGCGGATGGTGCGGCAGCGATGGTCGAGCAGCACGGCCGGGTGCCCGCGCGCCGACAGTCCCTCCACCAGGCACCGCGCCTGCCAGTAGGAACCGTAGTTGATGCTTTCGTGAAAGGTCAGGACGCCGATGGTCATGGTATGGTTCGCTGTGAAATCCTCGCAAGGGGGAGGGGGACCGCGGAACGCGGTGGAGGGGGCGGAAACTTAGAGGCTTGGGCGGTCCGCCCCCTCCGACCGGCTGCGCCGGCCACCTCCCCCTGGCGGGGGAGGATATAAGGGGTGGTTCAAGCCGCGTCCTTGCGGGTGGCGAAGTCGAGCGGGGACGGCGGCGCGCCGTCCACGGCCTCGAAGGGCGTCGGCGCCGGCGCGGCCCTGACGCCCGCGGGTGCGTAGCGGTCGATCATGCGGGCGCAGAAGTCGGCAAATGCCTGGGGGTCGCGGGCCGGGCTGGTATGGTGCGGCGCCACGCCCAGATGCTCGGGCGTGAAGCAGAAGGTGACGGTGACGTCGAAGTCCGCCAGCGCCTCCATCTGCCGGTCGAACCAGTCGATGGCATCGGGGCGAAAGCTGTCGGCCCAGGACAGGCCGGTCCGCAGGTGGCGCGTGCCCAGCCGCTTCATCCAGGCCACCGCCTCGTCCAGCCGCGGGTCCTGGTAGTGGAACCACTGCATCAGGCCCATCTCGGCCGCATGGCGGGCATAGACGTCGAGCGCGGGCTTGGGGCTGCCGTCGGGCCGGATCAGCCCCATGTAGAAGTGCCGGTAATAGCTCGACCCCTCCGCCTCGCGGTGGCGCGTCTCGGCGCCCCAGGCCATGGGCAGGTCGAACAGCGAGTACCAGAAGATGCGCGGCACGCGACCGATCAGCAACTCGGCGGTGCGCTGGAGGCCGAAGACCTGCACCTCCTCCGCGCCGAACGATCCCACGCCGACCTCCGTCACCCAGACGGGCTTGTCCGGCACGACCGCCTCGATCTCGGCCACCTTGTCGGGCCAGGCGTGGATCGGCCACAGGTTCCAGTCGATCGGGAAGCCGTGAACGGCCACCACGTCCACCGCGTCCAGCGCCCCCTTGGCGCGCATAACGTTGGTCCAGTGCGGGTCGATGGGCGACATGCCGCCCAGCACGCGCGCGACGGCCGGGTTCACGTCGTAGATGGCCTTGCCGGCGCGGATCACCGTGTCCGCGAAGATATTCCATTCGGGATCGAGCGTCGGGTCCCAGTGCGACTTGTTGTTGGGCTCGTTCCAGATCATCGCGGCTTCGATCACGCGGATGCTTCCCCCTTGGACGGATAAACGACGGCCGGCCCGTACTCGGAAAAGGGTACGGACGCGATACGGCACAGGAACACTTCGGGATCGGGATTGTCCAGCACCTCGAACCCGGACGCGCGCAGCATGGCCGCGCTGGCCGCGCGGTTGGGCGCCCACCAGTTGGTCCAGTCGTCGGCGTAGCGCCGCTCGATGAAGTGCATCTTCGGATAGCCGGGATCGTCGAAATAGGTCGGCTTTTCCCAGGTGCCGGGCGTGAAGAAGGGGTGGTTCTCGGCCACGTCCGCCACGTCGTTCGACCCCTGTTGCAATGTCTGAAAGAGCAGGAGGTCGCCCGCCACATGCTCGCGGATCAGGTCCAGCGCGAGCAGCGGGTGGCGCAGGTGGTAGAGCACGCCCATGAAGATCACCAGGTCGAACCGCTCGCCCAACGCGCCCACGTCGTAGACGGACAGGTTGCGGAACTCGACGCCGTCGAAGCCCAGCGCGCGCGCGGCCAGCCGGCCTTGCGCCAGGTAGCGGTCGTCGCTGTCGATGCCCACCACGCGGGACGCGCCGCGCCGAGCCATCTCCATGGAATAGAAGCCGGCGTTGCAGCCGATGTCGAGCACCGTCTTGCCCGACAGGTCGTCCGGAACGACGGACGCGAACCGGTCGAAATTGACGCGCGGATAGTCGCCCAGGAAGTGGTCGGGCGCCGTCTGGACGCCGTTCAGGTCGATATTGTGGAACCAGGGCCCGAGCGCCGCGATCTCGGCGCGCAAGGCCTCGGGGTGGAGCGAGGCGGCGGCCTGCTGATCGACGACATTACGGCCCTGCTGCATCGAAACTCCCGACCCTGGATACATCGCCGCGAACGACCGCCCTCCCCTGCCGTTCCGTTCGGCCCAAGTCGAGTTGATCTGCATCATCGAACGCGAAGGAACCCCGAGGGAACCGGAAAGGAACCAGGGCCGCGCAGCTTCATTCCACCCGCGTGACAGGATCAACAAACCCCTGGGTCCGCGCCATGCGGGCCGGGCGATACGACGAGGCGTGGGCGATGGAGGCGGCGACCATCGCGTCGCGCGACCCGGCGACGCGCGACGATCCCGCGCTTCCCTATCATCGGCGCTGGGTGTGGGACGGGCGGCCGGTGGACGGGCGCGACGTGCTGGTCCGCTGCTACCACGGGCTGGGCGATACCATCCAGTTCGCGCGCTACCTGCCCGTGCTGGCGGCGCGCGCGCGGACGGTGACGCTGGAGGTGCAGCCCCGCCTCGTTCCCCTGATGGGCGGGCTGGGTGCGACGCGCGTCCACCCCTTCGACGTGGCGCATCCGCTGCCGCCCGCCGAGTGCGACGTGGAGATCACGGAGTTGCCTGGCGCGCTTTGCGTCGCGCCGGACGCGCTGGCCGCGCCCTATCTGTCCTGGGCGCCTGCCGAACTGCCGCCGGGCACGATCGGGCTGTGCGCCGCGGCGGGCGACTGGGACGCCGCGCGCTCGATACCCCCTGAGCTGTTCCGGCCGATCTGCGAGCGGTTTCCCGTGGCCCTGCTGACGCCGGGCGAGACGTCGCTGCCCTGCCTCAACCCTCGGGGCTGTCCCTTCGACATGGAGGCGACCGCGGCGCTGGTGTCGGGTGCGGCGCTGGTCGTGACCGCCGACACCATGATCGCGCACCTGGCAGGCGCGATGGGCAAGCCGACCTGGCTGCTGCTCAAGTCCGATCCCGACTGGCGCTGGGCGCCCGACCGGCGCGACAGCGCCTGGTACCCGTCCATGCGCCTTTACGTTCAGCCCGAACCCGGCGACTGGACCTCCGTCCTTGCCGAGGTGGCACGGGACCTCAGCCTCGCGACCATCTCCCGGAGCCCTGCCCCATGGCCAGCCTGACCAGCCCGTCCGTTCCCGTTTCCTGGGGCGAGCTGCTCGACAAGATGACGATCCTGCAGATCAAGCGGGAACGGATCATCGCCGCCGACGCGCGCGCGAACGTGGCCCGTGAGTATGAGGCGCTGCACGCGGTCGGCGCCCCCGCGCTGGAGGAGGCGGGGATCGCCGACCTGTTCGAGGGCTTGCGCCGCGTGAACGAGGAATTGTGGGAGATTGAGGACAGCATCCGCGCCGAGGAGGCGGGCGCGCGCTTCGGCCCCCCCTTTGTGGCGCTGGCGCGTTCGGTATACCGCAAGAACGACGAGCGCGCGGCCATCAAGCGTCGCATCAACCTGGCGCTCAGGTCCGAGCTGATCGAGGAGAAGAGCTACCACGCCACGGCGTGACGCCCGTCCCCCTGTGCGCTTGTGCCCCTCAGGCGGGAATGTCCTCCACGCGCGACGGGTTCGCCTCCGCCACGCCGTTCTCGCGGTGGCGAAAGGCGGACAGCGCGCGATAGACCTGGAGGCGTGCCCGCATCACACCGCCCAGCGGCCGGTGCGCGGCCAGGCTGTGCGCGGGCCGGAAGATCAGCGCGTCGTCGAAATAGCGCACCCGCTCCGCGCCGTACGCGTCCTGGCGCGGCAGGCGGATCGTGGCGATCGTGCGGTACGGGCTCTCATCCGTTGACCACTCGACCGATGCGTCCTCGATCGGCTGCGTGTCGGCGTCCGTCCAGAGCTGGGCGCGAAGCTCGAACACGACGTCATGCTCGCCGAAGAAGGCCACGGTGGCGTGACGGAACCCGTCCTCGTCCTGATGCGGGTCGAGCCGCCAGTCGCGCAAGGCCGCCTGCTCGGCCGTGGCGGGGAACGCGCCGACCTTGGCCACGTGGTCGCCCCAACGCATCGGCGCCTGGCTGAAATAGCTGTCGACCAGCGGATGGCTGTACGGGTGGCCGAAGAAGTCGGCCAATGCGCTCTCGGTGCCGACCGCATGCAGCACGCGGTTCAGGTTGCGCGCCATGCTGGACACCGCGCTCTTGGCGAGTTCGGGCAGGCCGGTGGACTTGCCGATCACCGTGCCGTCGCGAAGAAAGCCCTTGGCGGTACCCGACGGAAAGGTCGGGCCGCTCGCCAGCACGAAGTCCTGCACGTCCGTGTCGTGGCCGGGCAGCTTCTCGCCGTCCACGCCGAACACCTTGATCGACATGCCGCGATGCGTGGACACGCGGTCGCCCAGCGTCTCGCCCGGCCCCTGCGCGAAGCGGACGGCGACCGGATAGGTGCCGGGCGTCGCGAACAGGCCCTGCGCCAGCTCGGGCGGCAGGCCGTCGGCCACCACCAGCTCGCCCACCACGCAGGCCGAGCTCTTGGCGTGGCTGGCGCGGACGGCATGGCCCTCGCGCGCCTCCACCGTCTCGCTCTGCTGCGTCATGCCCTGGATGATGCCGTCGATGGTTTCCTGCTCGTCGGCCTCGGGCGTCTCGACGTCGGGATGGTAGCGCAAAGCTGTCATGATGCTCACTTCACGGGCTCGAAGGAGAACAGCTCGGTCCGGATCGACGGCGGCGCGCCGGGCGTGAACCATTGCGTGTCCTGGATGTGGCTGGCCGTCAGGTAGATGCGGCCGTCCGGCCCCTCCGAAAAGGTATCGGGCCAGCGCAGGCGGCGGTCGGTCAGCACCTTCTCGACACGCGAGCCGTTCAGCCTGGTCACCGAGAAGTCGGAGGGCGAGGTGATGTAGAGCACGCCCGCGCGGCTCATCCACAAGCCGTCGGCGACGTGCGTGGTCGCCACCGTCTTCACCGCCCGTCCGCGGTCGGCGTCGGAGATGCCGTCCTTCAGCTGGGCCGTGTCGATCGAATAGAGGGTCTTGCCGGTCAGCGCCTGGAAGTAGAGCGTGCCCCCGTCCCTGGAGATGGCGATGCCGTCCGCGGCAAAGGCGGGCTGGCGGCCGTCCGGGCGGACCAGCGGGCGACCGTCCACGGTTACCTTCACCGTCTTGTCGATCTGGGTAGACGGATGGCCGTCCAGCGTGCGCCGGCCCTGCCCCGTTTCCAGGTCGATCACGATGATCGCGCCGCGCGTGCCGCTGTCGGTGATATAGCCCGTCCTGCCGTCCGGCGAGAAGCGGATGTCGTTCAGGTAGGTGCCCTGGAGCGCCACGTCGGGCGCGACGTGGATCACCTTGGTGACGCGGTTGGTCTTCAGGTCGATGCGGACCAGCTTGGGCGCGCCCTCCAGGATCTTCTCGTTGCCGGGCGCGCCGGGGTCCAGAACCCACAGGTTGCCGCGGCCGTCGGGCACGATCGACTGGACGCACACGAAATAGTCGCCGACCGGCAGCTCGTTGGCGCGCGCGTTGCGCCAGCTGTTCCACTTGGCATCCGGATAGGGGCGGATCGACCCGTTGGGCAGCACCTCGGCCACCGAGACGGGCGCGTCGTCGGTCCAGCGCGGGAAGTTGACGAAGCGGCGCCCGTCCTCTGTCACGGCGACGCCCGTCACCTGATGGTCGAACCGCGCTTCCTGCCGCAGCGGAGAGGCGGCGCGCTGCGCCACCGCCGCCGCGCCCAGGCCCAGCACCGCGGCCGCCACCGCGCCGATCGCCACGCCATATCCCTTGCGCCCGCCAGCTTTTGCCCCATCTTCTGCCATTGTCTCTCCTCCTGTTTCGTCGGTTCCGTTGTGGTGGGCGGACGTCACGGACGTCCCGCCGCCGAGAAAGGCGACCAACTTCGTCGCCAGCACGTCGGGCGCCTCGCGCTGTGGGAAGTGACCTACGCCGGGCATTTCGATCAGTTCGAACGGGCCGTCGAACTTCGCGGGCACGTCCTTGGCGGTGGCGGGCGGGTTCACGCCGTCCTCGGCGCCGTGGACATAGATGGCGGGCAGCGACAGCGCCTTTGTGGCCTTGACCTTGTCCTCCAGCCACGCGCTTCGCGGATCGGGCTCGGCCTCGTTCCAGCGCGAGCGATAGCTGTGCAGCGTCACGTCCACCCAGTCGGGATTGTCCCAGGCCGCCGCCACGCGCGCGAACGTCGCCTCGTCGAACCAGCCCGGCGGCGACCAGTTGGTCCAGTGGATGTGCGCAAAGCCGCGCCGGTCGTCGCGCACGGCTTCCGCGCCGCGCTCCGTGGCCATGAACCAGTGATACCATTGGCGCTGCGCGTGCCAGAAGGGCGGCGTCTTCATGCCGCCCAGCCGGGGCGGCGTGGACAGCATCGCGATGCGCTCCACCCGATCGGGCCAGCCCACCGCCAGGGCCTCGGCGATGTTGGAACCCCAATCGTGCCCTACCACGGCGAACCGCCCGATCGCCAGCGCATCCATCAGCGCGACTGCGTCCATGGCCAGGATGCCGCTGTTGCCGGTCCGCGGCGCCGCGTTCGTCCGGAACCGCGTGGCCCCGAAGCCGCGCAGCGACGGCACGACCACGCGGTGACCCGCCGCGACCAGTGCCGGAACGACCCCGTCCCAGGTGGACGCGTCGTCGGGCCACCCGTGTAGCAGCAGCACCGCCGAACCACCGTCCACCCCGCCATGCTCGCAATACTCGATATGGAGGTCGTCGGTCTGGATCAGCGGCATCGGCACGAACAACCCGCTCGTCGCGACAAGGTTCAGTTCCGCGCCAGCACCTTACCCGCATCGGTGCGGGGAACGGGCGCGCATTATCCATTTCTTGTCCGGGAAAGGCCGTTGTGGATGCCTTGACCTCAGAAGGTCACCACGACGCTGACCGTGTCCGTGTAGGTGCCCGCCAGCGGATCAGCCTGGGCCGGGTTGATCCTGGCGAGGTAGGATTGCAGCTGGCCGGGAACGAGGTTGCCCGTCCCCGTGCCGCCGGCAAGCGGACTGGCCTCGTCCCATACGGTGCCGTCGGGGCGGAAGATATTATATTCCAGGCGGGCGCCGCGCGGCCCGATCATGGCGCGCCACGGTCGCGATGCGCCGCTCGTTCCACCGGTAAAGGCGACGGCGAAGCTCGTCCCCGGCGAGCAATCCACGGCCACCGACTGGCGCACGGGCGCGAACTCGGACGCGAGCGGCGCGGCGCCGAACACCAAGTCGGGTGCCGTGACCCGGCAGTCCTTGGTGACAGTGAGCGTGATCGTCACCGTGCTGCTGCCGCTGCCCGTTTCCATCAGGACGCACAGCCCGCCGACCCCGATCCCTCTGCACACCTGCCAGGACCAGGCGATCGTAACGGTGTCGCCATAGGTGCCGGGCGGCAGGTTGGGCGCCTCCACCAACGCCGCATAGATCGGTGGCGTGTAGCGGTCGCTGGAAAGGATGCCGAGCAGCCGGAGCAGCGCCGGGTCGTAATATTCCACGCCGGTCCCGTCGCTCAGCGGAAAGCTGCCCTCGCGGTCGGCGGACAGCCGGTAGCGTATCGACCGTCCCCCGCTGACAAGGCGAAAACCATTGGCGCTGAGCGCCGTTGCGCGAATGGAATTTCCCGCCACCAGGCTGACCACGGATCCGTTGCACGTGAAGCCGGCGGTTCCCGCAAAAGTGGGTACCCGCGCCTCGCGCACGTCATAGGTCGAGGCGGCGCCGCCGGACAGGGTGGCGCTCGACACCTCGCACGCCGCCCGGGCCGTTCCGCTACAGCCCCCTGCGAGCAGCAGGAACATCAGCACGAACCGGATCAGCGGCACGAAACCGCCTCGAGCCGCTGAAAGGCGGGGCCGTCCGGAACGCTTATGTCGGCACGGCAGGATTGGCCGCCGCGTCGACGAACGGTGATCGCCAGCTTCTCCGCCGCGTCCTCCAGGACCAACTCGCCGTCCCATCCCACCGGAAGGACGCGGCCGTCAGGCAGCTCGGCCACGTCGCCCGGCTCAAGGACCTGCCCTTCGGCGTCGACCAGCACCGCGAGCGCGCTTCGGCCGGCCCGCACGGGCAGGCGGATCACTGCGCCGGAACCGCCGCGCAGCGCGGCTGCCACCTCGGTGCGGTTCGCCGTCATGCCGGCGGGCAGGTCCAGCGTGTCGATGGCGTAGCGTCCGGGCTGAAAGGCGCTGGCCGCCGCTACCAGCAGCGCGCCGGACCGGTTGGTCACGCCCACCATCTGGTTCTCGTAGCGTACGGGGACGCCCGCGACGCCGGTGGCGACCACCGCAAAGGCGTTCGGAACGACCGCGGTCCGGAACACGCCGCCACCCATGGCGATCAGCGCGCCGCCCGCCCCCGCCCACAGGGACGTGCCGCCCGGCGCGTGCGCGGCCCCTGCCTCCAGCCGGACGGTGGGAAGCTGCCAGCTGGCGCTCGCCTGTCCCAGGCCGCGGCCATGCTCGTCCACCGCCCCGTCGGCGGCCAGCCCCAGCCCGCCCTTGCTGGATCGCGCCCGGGCGTAGCTGGCCCGCATCGTCCACCCCCGGCCCGGCTCGGCACCGATCCCGGCTCCGACCGAGGTGCGGCCCAACGGCAGCAGCAATCGCACCTGCCCGCTGGTGCCGCCGCGGCCGGCGTCGTGGCTGACCGTCGCAAAGGCGGACAGGCGGTTTCCGACGGCAGCGCTCCAGGTCGCCGAGAGCAGCCGGACGTGCGTACCGTCCGGCGCACGCGCGGCGGCGTAGGCCGCACCCAGGCTGCCCAGGCGACCCAGCACCGCACTTCCCCAAACCCGGTCGCTGCGAAGCGCATGCGAGCTCCGCGACCGGTCCTGGCCGGGAAGCAGGGCCAGGTCGAAGTCCAGGCTGGCCAGGTCGCGAAAGCCGCCGTCCCGATCCAGGTGCTGGGCGCCGACGGTGAAGCTCCGGGCCATGTAAGAGTAGCTGGCCATCCATTGTCGCCCGGATGTGCGCCCCGGTCCCGATGCGGAGGGGAACCCGGCGCGGCTTTCGGCCACGGCGCCCTGCACCGTGCCCCAGCGGCCCGGCGACCAGGCCAGCCCCGCACCCGCCATTGCCAGGTCGCTCGCGCCCTCGCCGTGGAACTCGGCCGTCAGGCGCGGGGTCAGGCCGCGGCGAACGGTGCCGCTGGCGACCGCGCGGCCGTAGCGGAAGCTGGACTGTCCATAGCGGCGGCGAAGCAGTCCCGCCTCCAGCGAGAAGTCGGTCAGCCCCGGCCGAAGCAGCTCCGGCGCGACGTAGAAGCGCGCGGTGGTCGCGACCTGCCGCCCGACGGCATCGGTGGTGACCACGGTGACGTCGCCGGCGCCCGTCACCGCGGGCAGGTCGTTCAGGACATAGCGGCCCGGCGCCACGTCGTGGTGGCCGGCGGGCGAGCCGTTGACCAGCAGGTCCACGCCGGACGGAACGGCTGCTTCCCCCTGGAACCGGGGAAGCGGCATGGTGACCAGGTCGGGGCGCACGCGAAAGCTGCGGGCGAGTTGTACCCCGCCCATCCGCACCGCCCCGTTCCAAGGCAGGGCGCCCGTCACCAGATCGCCCGCCACAAGGGTCGCCATGCGTCGCTGATCCACGAACTGGACCGCCGTGTCGTAGCGCAGATAGCCGCTCCCGGTCTCGCCCGCGCGCAGCACGCCCGTGCTGGAAAGGATGCCGGCGGCACCGAACAGCCGCTGCTCGGTCCAGAGCGAGGCGGTGGTGCGGCCGTTGGTGCGCCGCACATAAGCGTCGTAGCCGAGCAGGAATCCCGGGTCTGCCATCGCTTCGGGTTGCGGGTCGGCCGCGTGCGCCAGCCGCTGCACGGGCAAGCGGTCGGCGGGCACGTTCAGCACTAGCTGTTGAAGCGCCGCGTCGTAGCGGGCGGCAAAGCCTCGCACCCCGGACAGGTTCACAACGCCGGCGGCGACCTCCCGTGGGTCCAACCGCACGCCCGCCGCGCGCAGCGCCGCCGCATCGGCGACCAACGCGTCGCCGAGCACGCCGAGCTCCACCAACGCGCCGGTTTCCACGCCGTTCAGCACCAGCTCGACGTGAAGCTGTTCCGCCTCCTGGGCGGAGGCAGGCGACGCCTCGGCCGCTCGGGCGGGCTGGGGGACAGGCTGGGACGTGGGTTGGGGCGCCGACAGCATCGTCGCGGCCGCGGCCAATAGGAGGCGCATGGCCAGATGCGACGCCCCGCCGGCTCAGGCCGCGGCGGGAATGGGTTCAACGGTGCCGTTCACGCCGGCCATGAGCGCCACGGCCGGCACGCTGTCGGGCACCGGCCAGCGCATGGTCGCGCCCGCCAGCACATAGCCCGCCAGGCCGGCGTGGAGCGACACGCGCCTGTCCGCCGGGCCGATGCTGAGATCGGTGATGCGGGCGTGCAGCGTGCCGCTGTTGGTGACCTCCACGTATCGGCGGCCAGCCTCCGTCACGGTACGATAGGTGAGGCGCGTCGCCTGCTCGCCAGCGGCGCCGTCGTAGGCAAAGAGCGGGATCGAGTAGCGCATCTGCACCGCGAGCCGGGCACTGAGCGCCCCACCCTCCTGCGCGGCCTGCGGCGCCGGAAGCTCGTCCACCAGGATGCGCAGCGCGTGCTCGCCCCCGTTTGCCGCGGGCGCGGACGGCGCCGTGCGGCGGACCAGACGCACCAGCTGCCGCTTGCCCGGCGCCACCCGAGCGAGCGGGGGGCTGACCACCACGGCGTCCTGCGGCGTGAGCGCGTCCGTACCGTTCGCCTGGTCCCATTCCAGGCAGCGGACCTGGAGGACCACCTCCGTATCGCCCTTGTTCTCCAGCCACAGCGCCGTAGCGGAGCGGTTGGCGGCGATCACCGGATCGACGGGCCAGATCACCACGGTGGCTGCCCGCGCCTGGGCGCAGAGCATCGTTCCGCCCAGAAGGGCAGTCAGCGCGAGACGAAACATGGGAAACGCTCCTGCTAGAAGGTCAGGGTGAGCCGGACCGTGTCGGCATAGGCACCGGCAGCGACCGGCGCGGCGAGCACGGTGGTCGCCGATATCGGCAGGGTCCGCCGGGACATGCCGGCGGGAAAGGCGAGCGGGATCGACTGGAGGTTCCAGGCGGCGGCACCCTCCCCCACGCGTAGTTGGTAGGGGATGGTGCCGGCACCGCCCGGTTGTCGCATCCGGCGCTGGGCACCAGACGCGTTCTCGCCCGCATCGGCCGTCAGCGCGGCGGCGATGTCGGGCGTGCAGCCGACGACGATCCCCGCCACCCCGCCCGACATCAGCACGCCGGACGCTGCACTGCCCGTCATGCCGGGTACCGATCCCAGGTCAATCCGACCCCAGGAACCCGCGGCGTCGCTGCTGACGGTGCAGCCGGGGGTCACCACGGCCGACACCCGAAAGCCGGCGCGCCGATCCTGTCCCGTCGCCGACGCACCCGGCAACGCGGCAAGGACGATCAGCAGGCGAAGGCGACGGATCCCGCTCACCAGCTCAGAAGCACCTGAACGGTGTCGGTATAGGTGCCGGCCGCCAGGATCGCGCCCGCGCTGTTCACGCGTGCATAGATGGGCACCAGAGTCGCCGCGCCGGTCGCGACCGGCAAGGCGATGCGCTGGTTGATCGCGATTTCCGACGTGCGGGCGGCGTCGCTGAACAGGCGATAGGCGACCGACGTCCCGTTATACGCCATGCGACGGCGTCCGCCGGCGTCGTTGTTGCCGGTACCAATGGTCAGCGCCGGCGTGGCGCCGGGCGAGCAAAGCACGGAAAGCGCGCCCGATGCGCCGGCAGCCGCTGCCTCCGCATCCGTGTCGCCGAACAGACCCGGCTGATCGGGAAACGCGATCTGGGCGATCCGTCCCGCATTGGCTTGCACGGCGGCGGCACCATTGACGACGCACGCGTTGGTGACCGTCAGGGACACGCCGATCGTGCCGCCGGTGTCGGCCGCGGCGACGGACGGAGAAAGTGCTGGAACGCAGCCAAGCAGCATGGCCGAAAGACGACGCATCAGCAGAGTCATACCTTGCCCTCTTCCCAGAACTTGCGAGTACAGATGGCTACAAGGGGGTAAACCGATGCTTAATCTAGCTATACGGAGGCATCGTGTTCGACCAAAGTATAAGCAACATTTTGGACTTATGCGCGTGATTGCCGATCGATCAATAGAAAATGGCGACGGGAGAATGTCCATGCATAGACCAAAAGGTCTAAATAGGTCTTGCCCGGTATATCGATCGTCCAGAACCGCCCCTGTTCGGACCAAATCGGATTGATCCGCGTCAGATCGTCGTCTCAAAATCGACGTTAGAAAGAACGGCCGTCGAGGCTGCGAAGATGGGGGCGCCATTGTACCAGAGTGTGCAAATACTGGTGATCGAGGAACAGCCTGCGACGTGCCAGGGACTGATCGCGGCGATACGTCAGGCGCTTCCGGCAACCGCCATCGCAACCGCGCACTCGGGCGGGCAAGCGCGCGCCCTGATCGCCGATCAATCGTTCGACCTGATCCTGTTCGACTTCTCGCTTCCCTGCGAAGGCGGATTGGCCGGACTGATGGCTTTGCTGAAGGTCACGTCGGGCAGCCCCGTGCTGGTGGTATGCGCCCGGTGCGAGGCGCTCACCATTTCCATTCTCCGGTCGCTCAAGGTCGCGGGCGTGGTCGCCAAGGCCGATCCGCTGGACGTCATCACATCTGCCGTTCGCCGTACCCTAGCCGGGGAAGCAGTGTTTCCGGAGTCAGACCAGGTGCCGGGCGCTGCGCCGGTCGAGTTCTCGCAGGCGCAGCTGCGCGTTCTGGCGGCGCTCGGCACCGGTCAGCTGAACAAGCAGATCGCTGGCAACCTGGGCGTGACGGAGGCGACCATCAAGGCGCATCTTTCAGCCATCTTCCGCAAGCTGGGCGTAACCAATCGCACCCAGGCGATGCTTCGCGCGCGCACCCTCTTCGCCCATGCGGCTTGAGGACGCCCGCGCGCGCGGCCCGCGTCAGCGCGGCGGACGATCCCCACCGGGGATCGGCGGAGACGGGACGGGATCGCCCGCCAGGCCGCCGCCCAGCGCGCGGTACAGTTCCACCAGGTTGGTCGCGCGGGTCAGGCGGGTGGTCACCAGCTGCTGCTGGGCGGCGTAGGAGGTGCGCTGCGCGTCCAGCGTGTTCAGGAACGAGTCTACCCCGGCCCGGAAACGCGCGTCCGACAGGCGGGCCGCCGTTGCGGCTGCACCCGCGCGCGACGCCTGCGCGTCCAGCTGGTTCCCGATGCGCCCGCGCTGCGCCAGCGCGTCAGCCACCTCGCGGAACGCCGTCTGCACTGCCCGCTCGTAATTGGCGACCGCCAGCTGTTGCGATGCCCGGGCATAGTCCAGGTTGCCGCGACGGCGCCCGCCGTCGAACAGCGGCAGCGCCGCGGTCGGGCTGCCCGTGTAGGTGAAGCTGTTGCCGCCGAACAGGCCACCGAGCGCCGTGGAGATCGTCCCCAGCGTGGCCGTGAGTGAGATAGTGGGAAAGAAGGCCGCTCGGGCGGCCCCGATATTGGCCTCCTCCGCGATCAGCAGGTGCTCGGCCCGGAGCACGTCCGGGCGGCGCAGCAGCACCTTCGACGACAGGCCGGACGGCAGCGCGTCGCGCGTCGGCGTGGCGGTGCCCAGCTCGGCCGGCAGCCGGTCGGCGGGCACGGTGGTGCCTACCAGCAGATTGAGCGCGTTCTGGTCCTGCGCGATCCGCGTTTCCAGCGCTGCGATGTCGGACCGCGCCTGGTCGTAGCTGGTCTGCGCCTGACGCACCTCCAGCTCGGACCCGACGCCGACGCGGAACTGCGCGCTGGTCAGGTCCAGCGTGCGGCGGAACGCGCCCAGCGTCTGGCGCGACAGGCGCAGCTGCTCCTGGTCGGACGCCATGGTCAGCCACGCCGTGGCGATCTCGGCGATCAGGCTGATGCGCGCGGTCCGCTGCGCCTCTTCGGACGCGAACACCTGTTCCTGCGCGGCACGCGACAGGTTGCGGACGCGCCCGAACAGGTCGAGCTCGAAGTTCGAGAAGCCTGCATTGACCGAGTAGAATTCGATGTTGCCCGACGTGGTGCCGACGCCGGCTCCACCGCCGACGCCCGTGCCGCCCCCGGTGCCAGTTCCACCGCCCGGCGTGGTTCCGGTGCCGCCCGTACCGGTGCCCGTCCCCGATCCGCCGCCGGCCGCCGCCCCGGCCGCGCCGAAGATGTTGTTGGTATAGGTGGCGCTGCCGCTGACGGCGGTGGTGGGCACCAGGTCCGCACGTTGGACGCGGTACTGGGCACGTGCCTGGAGGACGTTGGCCGCCGCCGCGCGCAGGTCGCGGTTGTTCGCCAGCCCCGTCTCGATCACGCTGCGAAGCCGCTCGTCCACGAAGAAATCGCGCCACCCGATCGCCGTTATGTCGGGTGCGTCGGTGGGGCTCGACGGATAGATGCCGCCCTCCGGCAGGGTCACCGGAACCGCACCCGCCGGGCGGACATGGTCGGGCGCCAGGTTGCAGCCGGCCAGCAGCACGGAGCCGCCGAGCAGCGTTGCTAGGAAACGCGTCACGTTCAGGCTCCCCGATTAGGCCGGCTGGTGGGCGGGCTCGCCGCCGTCCGAGGACCGGTTCCCGCCCTCGGGTTCCACGTCGCGGTTGGCGGACGGTTTGTCGTTGCGGCCATGGCCGAACAGGCGCGACACCACCACGAAGAACATGGGCACGAAGAAGATGGCGAGCGCGGTGGCGCTCAGCATCCCGCCCACCACCGCGCGGCCGATCGCGTTCTGGCCGCCCGCGCCTGCCCCCGACGCCACCGCCAGCGGCAGCACGCCGAACACGAAGGCGAGGCTGGTCATCAGGATGGGCCGCAGGCGCAGCTTGGCCGCCTCCACCGCCGCGTCGAACGCATTCATGCCGTCGCGCAACCGTTCCTCGGCGAACTCCACGATCAGGATGGCGTTCTTGGCCGACACGCCGATGGTCGTGATAAGACCGACCTGAAGGTAGATGTCGTTGTTGAGGCCCGTCAGCGTCGCCGCCGCCAGCGCACCGACCACGCCCAGCGGCACCACCAGGATCACCGCGATCGGCACCGACCAGCTCTCGTAGAGCGCCGCCAGGCACAGGAACACGATCAGAAGCGACAGGCCGTAGAGCAGCGGCGCCTGCCCGCCCGCCAGCTTCTCCTCGTAGGACAGGCCCTGGTATTCCAGGCTGGTGCCCGCCGGCAGCTTGGCCTGGAGCTCCGCCATCGCGTCCAGCGCCTGTCCCGTGCTGACACCCGGCGCCGGCGCGCCCTGGATGTTGAGCGCCGGCTGGCCGTTGAAGCGGGTGAGCTGCACGGGCGCGTTGGCCCAGTTGAGCGTGGAAAAGGCGGTGAACGGCGCCATGGCTCCGTCCTGGCCGCGGACGAACAGCTTGCCGATATCGTCGGGCGCCAGCCTGTAGGGCGTGTCCGCCTGGATATAGACGCGCTTCACACGGCCGCGGTCGATGAAGTCGTTGACGTAGCCGCCGCCCCAGGCGGTCGAGATGGTGCTGTTCACCTGCTCCAGGTCGAGGCCGAGCGCGCGCGCCTTGTCCTGGTCGATATCGACCTTGAGCTGCGGCGCGTCCGCCAGCGCGGTTGGCCGGACCTGCGCCAGGCGCTTGTCGCCGCCGGCCATGCCGAGCAGTTGGCCCTGCGCCGCGATCAGCCGCTGGTGGCCGATGCCGCCCGTGTCGACCAGCTGGATGTCGAAGCCGGTGGCGTTGCCCAGCTCCTGCACCGCCGGCGGCTGGAGCGCGAAGATCATGGCGTCGCGATACTGGCCGAATGCCCCAAAGGAGCGACCGACGATCGCCGCCGCTCGGTTCTCGGCGCCGTGCCGATCCTCCCAGTCCTTGAGCTTGACGAAGGCCAGACCCGCATTCTGGCCACCGCCAGTGAAGGAGAAGCCGCTGACGGTATAGACGCTGGCGACAGAGGCCGACTCGTTCTTCAGGAAATGGTCGCGGACCGTGGCCAGCGCCTCGTCGGTACGCGTGGTGGAGGAGCCGGCAGGCCCCTGGACCAGCACGAACAGCACGCCCTGGTCCTCGTCGGGCAGGAAGCCGGACGGCAGGCGCCAGAACATCAGCCCCAGCACGCCCACCACCATCAGGTACGCCAGCAGCGCGCGCTTCCAGCCGCTGGCGACGCGCTTCACGCCGCCCTGGTAGCGGTTCGTGCCACGCTCGAACCGGTCGTTGAACCAGCGAAAGAAGCGTGCGAGCGGACCGTTGCCTTCCGATCGCTTCGGGTCGTGCGGCTTCAGCAGCGTGGCGCAGAGCGCGGGCGTCAGGATCAGCGCCACCAGGATCGACAGCACCATGGCCGACACGATGGTGACGGAGAACTGTCGGTAGATGACGCCGGTGGAGCCGCCAAAGAACGCCATGGGCAAGAACACCGCCGACAGCACCAGCGCGATGCCGATCAGCGCGCCCGTGATCTCGTCCATGGACTTGCGCGCGGCTTCCTTGGGGCTGAGGCCCTCCGTCTGGATCAGCCGCTCCACATTTTCGACGACCACGATCGCGTCGTCGACCAGGAGGCCGATCGCCAGCACCATGCCGAACAGCGTCAGCGTGTTGATGGAATAGCCCGCCATCGCCATCACGGCGAAGGTGCCCAGCAGCACCACCGGAACGGCGATGGTGGGGATGATCGTCGCGCGCCAGTTCTGGAGAAACAGGAACATGACCGCGAAGACCAGGAAAACCGCCTCGATCAGCGTTTCCACGACCTGCTTCACGGACAGGCGCACGAAGGGCGAGGTGTCGTAGGGAAAGACGACCTTCACGTCCGCGGGGAAGCCCTTGGCGATCTCGGCCGCGCGCTCCTTGACCGCGTCCACCGTCTGGAGCGCGTTGGCGCCCGACGCCAGGCGGATGCCGATGCCGGACGCGGGATGACCGTTATACTCGCTCTTGAACGCGTAGTTCTCCGCGCCGATCTCGACGCGCGCCACGTCGCCCAGGCGCACCACGGCGCCGCCTGGCGCGGTCTTCAGCCGGATGGCCGCGAACTCGGGCGCGGTCTGGAGCCGCGACTGGACCGAGACGGTGGCGTTCAGCATCTGCTCGCGCGGAGCGGGCTGAGCACCGATCTGACCCGCCGACACCTGCGCGTTCTGCGCCTGCACGGCGGTCACCACGTCGGCGACGGTCAGCTGAAAGCTCGTCAGCTTCACCGGGTCGACCCAGATCCGCATGGCGTACTGCGATCCGAAGACCTCCGTCTGGCCGACGCCGCTGACGCGACTGATCGGGTCCTGAAGCCGGGACGCCACCATGTCCGCCAGGTCGACGTCCGTGTGCGAGTTGTCGGTCGAATAAAGGCCGACGAACATCAGGAACGCGGCGCTGGACTTGTTGACCAGGATGCCCTGGCGCTGAACCTCCTGTGGCAGCAGCGGGGTGGCCGCCTGGAGCTTGTTCTGGACCTGGACCTGCGCGATGTCCGGATCGGTCCCCTGCTCGAACGTGAGCGTGATCGTCACCGACCCTTGCGACGAGGAGGACGACGAGAAATAGCGAAGGTTGTCGATGCCCTTCAGCTGCTGCTCGATCACCTGGGTGGTGGTGCGTTCCAGCGTCTCGGCATCGGCGCCCGGATAGTTGGCGACCACGCCGATCGCGGGCGGCGCGATCTCGGGGAACTGCGCGATGGGCAGCGTGCGGATGGCGAGCAGGCCCGCCAGCATCAGCACGGCCGCGATGACCCACGCAAAGATGGGCCGGTCGATGAAATAGCGCGACACGCGGGTTGACCCCTATCTGCCCTGAGCCTGAGATTGCGCGGGGGATTGCCCCTGCGGCTGCCCTTGCGCCTGCGCGCCCGGCTGGCCGCCGCGGCGGAACGGCACGGCCTTTACCTGGGCGCCGGGCTGCAGCATCTGCGCACCCTCCATGACCACGCGCTCGCCCGCGCGCAGGCCGCCTGTCACGATCCAGTTCTCGCCCACCGTGCGCGACGCGGTCAGCACGCGCTGGGCCAGCTTTCCGTCGCGACCGACCACCAGCACGGTGGGGTTGCCCTTCTCGTCGCGGTTCACCGCCTGCTGCGGCACCAGAAGCGCATCGTTCTCCGTACCCTGGACCAGCTCGGCACGTGCGAACATGCCGGGCAGCAACAGGCCGCGCGGGTTGGGGAACACGGCACGTAACACCTGGCTGCCCGTGGCGGGGTCGACCGACACATCCGCGAACTTCAGCCGCCCCTCGACGGGATAAAGGCTGCCGTCCTCCAGCCTGAGGCGCACGCGCGCCGCCTGGCCGCCGCGCGACAGCTCGCCCGCGAGCAGCTGCTGGCGTAGGCGAAGCAGGTCGGCGCTGGACTGCTGGATGTCCACGAACACGGGGTCGATCCGCTGGATGGTGGCCAGCGCCTGGGTCTGGGAGGCGCTGGCCAGCGCACCCACGGTGAAGAGCGAACGTCCGATCCGGCCCGAGATCGGCGCGCGGATCACCGTGCGCCCTAGATCCACCTGCGCTGCGCGCACCGCCGCGCGTTGGGCGGCGACGTCCGCCACCGCCTGATTGGCCGAGGTGCGGGCGTTCTCGGCTTCCTGGCGCGAGATGGCGTTGATGCCGACCAGCTGCCCGTAACGCTGCGCCAGGGCCGCGGTGGACCCGGTCGCCGCCCGTGCGCGGCCGAGCGCGGCATTCGCGCTGGCCACCTGCGCCTCATAGGGGGCCGCGTCGATTCGGTAGAGCGGCTGGCCCGCCCTCACTTGGTCGCCCTCCTCGAACAAGCGCGCGCGGATCAGGCCGTTCACCTGGGGCCGGACCTCCGACGTCTCGAACGCGTTGATGCGGCCAGGCAGTTCGGTGGTCAGCGTCACGGCCTGGGGCTGAACCTCTACCACGGACACCGTGGGCGTGGGCGGCGGCCCCTGTTGCTGGTCCCGGCCATTGCCGCACGCGCTCAGCACGAGAACCGCGGCTAGCGCGGTGACGCTGGTCTTCATGCTACTTTCCTGGGGACCCCTGACGTGTTAGTGAGCGTTCACTAACGCGGACCCTCGTCCGTGTAAAGTTACAAACGGGAAGAGGATCGACGTGAAGGCGGACGGGGAAACGTTGCCAGCAGACGAAAGGGCTGTCGCCACCTCCCTGTCCCGGAGCGAGGCGCGCCGACGGGCCGTGACGGATGCGGCGCGCGCCCTGGTGCTGGAGCGCGGCTTTCACGGCACGGGCATGGCGCAGGTAGAGGCGGCGTCCGGCGTGCGCGTCCAGCAGATCTATCGCGACTTCGGCAGCAAGGAGGGCGTGATCGCCGCGATCGTCGAGCAGGACGTGACCGTCTGCCTGGACGAGGAGGAACTGGACGCGGCTATCGCCCGCAACGACCGGCCGGCGATTCGCCGCTGGCTGTCCTGGGCGGGCGAGGAGGACGCGTCCACCGACGATTGCCGCATGATGGTGGAGGTATTCGCGGAAGCCGGGCGCAACCCCCGCGTTCGCGCGATCAACGACCGGGTACGCGACCGGGTGCAGGCAGCCGTCGGCCGGGCGCTGGACGCGCTGTCGCCGACGCTGGGCGCCGAGCGCCGGGACCGGCTGGCGAACCTGCTGACCACGCTGGGCAACGGCGTGCTGGCCACGCGGGCCGTGGACCCGGACGCACCCTTCGATGCGGTGCGAGAGGAGATTACACGCATCATCGAGCGCGAGCTGGACGCGCTGGACGACTAGAGTTTGATCCCGCAGAGCTGGATCAAGGACGGCACCGGCCCGCTCCCCCACGTCAGTGGATCAGACTCCAGGCTCGGCTACTCCGATCGCAAGGCCGCGGCCGGCCGGACGCGCAGCACCGGCAGGTTGCCGACCACGCCAACGGCCACCGTTGCCGCCGCCGCCGCCGCCAGCGTGCCCGCGACCGCCAGCCAGTCGGGGCGGAAGGGCAGCTCGAACAGCTGAACCACCGCGTACCAGGCGGCTGCCGTTCCCACGGCGGCCGCGATGACGCAGAGGAGCGCCGCCAGCAACGCGTACTCGATCGCCTGCGCTCCCAGTAGCTGCGCGCGCGTGGCGCCCAGCAGCCGCAGCACCACCGCGTCCGCGCGGCGTGCGCGGCCGGATGCGGCGACGGCGCCCACCAGCACGGCGATGCCCGCCGCCACCGTGGCGCCCGCCGCCACCCGGACGGCAAAGGCCACCTGCCCCAGCACCTCGCCCAGGCGCCCGATCACGTCGCCCACCCGGATCAGCGTGACACCGGGCACGGCGGCGGCCACGGCGCGCGCCACAGCCCCGTCGGCGCGCGGCCCCGAATAGACGCCGGCCAGCAGCGCGTGCGGCGCTTCCTGGATCAGGCCGGGCGAGAAGACGATCGCGAAGTTCAGCCCCAGCCCGCTCCAGTCGATCCGCCGGAGCGCCGCGATCCGCGCCTCCACGTCCACGCCCAGCACCGACACGGTGATCCGGTCGCCGACCTTGAGCCCCAGCACGGCCGCGGCGTGATCCTCGATCGAAACCAGCGGGGCCCCGCGATAGTCGGCGGGCCACCAGCGCCCGGCCACCACCTGGTTGCGCGGCGGCACCGTGGCCGACCAGGTGATGGTGCGGTCGCCGCGCGCCACCCAGGCACCGGGCGGCAGGCGCATTGTCTCGATCCGGCGCCCGTTCAGCGCCACCACGCTGCCGCGAAGCGAGGGCGTGGACTCGATCCGCGCGCCGGGCGACGCGGCGCGGATCGCGCGGCCAAAGGCGGCGGCATCCTCCGGCTGGAGGTCCACCGCGAAGAAGCGCGGCGCCTTGGCGGGCGCGGTGCTTTCCATGGCGGAGGCCAGGCTGGTGTTGACCGCCGCCAGCCCCGCGAACAGCGAGAAGCCGAGCCCCAGCGCCACCACCAGACGGTCGGTCTGGGCGCCCGGCCGATGCAGATTTGCCACCGCCAGCCGGACCAGCGGCCGGCGGCTTCGCGGAAGCCGCGCCACGCCCGCCCGCACGCCGACACCCAGCAGCCACAGGGCACCCAGCAGCACCGCGGTTGCGCCCACGAAACCGGCGGCCAGCGCCTGGTCGGTGGCGGTCGCCACGGCGAGCCCGGCGAGCGCCGCGGCCAGCGCCGCCACCGCGCCCGCCACCCGCAGCGACCGGCGCCCGGGCGCCAGCGCGTCGCGCAGCAGGGCGGCGGCCGGCACGGCGCGCGCCCTGGCCAGCGCCGGCAGCGCGAACATCAGCCCGGCGATGCCCGCCAGCGCCGCCGCCAGCAGCAGCGGCGCCGGGTAGAGGGCGAGGCGCGGCTGAACGGGCAAGGCGTCGCCTGCGACCGCGGAAACGATCCAGGGAACGGCCGCCCCCAGCGCCAGGCCCGCCCCCGCTCCGACCAGGGCGACCAGCGCCAGCTGTGCCAGGAATATGCCCGCGACCAGCCCCGACCGGGCGCCCAGGACCTTGAGCACCGCGATCGACCGCGTCTTGCCCGCCAGATAGCCGGCGACGCCGCTGCCCACGCCGACGCCCGACACCGCCAGCGCGGCCAGCCCCACCAGCAGCAGGAACTGGCCGAGCTGGCCGATCCCGCGTCGCAACCCGCCGGCCGCGTTGCCGGCCGTGGTGGCGGACCAGCCCGCGTCCGCGAAGCGCCGCCGCCACCGGTCGCCGGTCGCGCGGGCCTCAGCGGGCGTGCGCAGCAACAGGCGATAGCGCGCCTCGTACAGGCTGCCCGGCTGGATCAGCCCGGCGCGGTCCAGCGTGTCGGTGGCGACCAGCACGCGCGGACCTAGCGAGAAGCCCTCGCCCAGCTGGTCGGGCTCCTCCGCGACGATCCCGGACACGCGAAGCTCCGACGCCCCCACCCGCAGCCGGTCGCCGACGCGGAGCGACAGCCGGTCCGCCAGCGCGCGCGCCACCGCCGCCTGACCCGGACCGGGCCTCCGCGCTACCGCGCCCGATTCCTGGGCGTAGCGACCCAGCAGCGGCCAAGCGCCGTCCACCGCCTTGACGGCCACCAGCACCGGTTCTCCGGACGCGGCCGTCGCCATGCTCCGCATGGTCACCGTCTCGGACACGCGGCCCAGCCGGCGCATGGCGTCCGTCTCCTCCGGGGTGACGCGGCGCTGGGACAGGCGCAGTTCCAGGTCGCCGCCCAGGAGCGTGCGCCCGTTCGCCTCCAGCGCCGCCAGCATGGACGCGGACAGGCTGCCGATCCCCGCCAGCGCCGCCGTGCCCAGGAACAGGCACAGCGCCAGTAGCACCAGCCCGCGGCCGCCCCGGCGCAGGTCGCGAAGCGCCAGTCGCAGCGCAAGCCTCAAGATCGCGTATCCGAGGCGACCTGCCCGTCCGCGAGCCGGACCACGCGCGTGCACCGCCGCGCCAGCGCCTCGTCATGGGTGATAAGGAACAGCGTGGCGCCGGCCTGTCCGGCGCGCGCGAACAGCAGGTCCGCCACCGCAGCACCGGTGGTGGCGTCGAGGTTGCCCGTGGGCTCGTCCGCGAAGAGCAGGGCCGGTTCCGGCGCCAGCGCCCGGGCGACGGCGACGCGCTGCTGTTCGCCTCCCGACAGCTGGGCGGGATAGTGCGTCAGGCGGTGCGACAGGCCGACCGCCGCCAGCTCCGCCTCCGCCCGTCCCCAGGGATCGCGCGCGCCTGCCAGTTCCAGCGGCACCGCCACATTCTCCAGCGCGGTCATGGTGGGCAGCAGGTGAAAGGCCTGGAGCACCACGCCGATCCGCCCGCGTCGCGCCACCGCCAGCGCGTCCTCGTCGAGCGCGCCGAGATCGAGCCCGGCGACGTGGATCTCCCCCGACGTGGCACGCTCCAGGCCCGACAGCACGGCCATCAGCGACGACTTGCCCGATCCCGACGGCCCCAACAGCGCGACCGTCTCGCCCGCCGCGACGGACAGGGACACGCCGCGCAGCACCTCCACCGCGGCGTCGCCGGTGCCCAGCAGCAGCCGGAGGTTGCGCGCGTCGATCACGCTGCTAGCGGCGGGGGATGGATTTGCGGTCACTCGCGGCGGCCTACGCATGGATCGCGCTGATGGTCCAGGCGGTTCCCGCCGCCGCCTCTCCGCAGCGACCGGTCATCTGGGGCTTCGGTGACAGCCTGACCGCGGGCTACGGCCTGCCGCCGGCCCAAGGGTTCACCGCGCGCCTCCAGGCGGCGCTGCGGCGGGCGGGCGTTGCCGCCACCGTTCGCAACGGAGGCGTGTCCGGCGACACGGCGCGCCAGGGCCGCGCGCGGCTCGCCTGGGGGCTGCGCGGGCTGGGCACGCCGCCCGATCTGGTGATCGTGGAGTTGGGCGCCAACGACATGCTGCGCGGCCTGCCGCCAGCCCAGACGGAGGCAGAGCTGGACCGCATCTTGGCCGAGCTGCGTCGCCGCCGCATCCCCGTGCTGCTGGCGGGCATGCGCGCCGCGCCAAACCTGGGCCCCGCCTATCGGCGGTCGTTCGAGGGCATCTATCCCCGGTTGGCGGCGAAGTACCGCGTGCCGCTCTACCCCTTCTTCCTGGACGGCTCCGCCGGCAACGGCGCGCTGACGCAGGGCGACGGGCTCCACCCTAATGCTCGCGGCGTGGACGCGATCGTGGCGCGCATCCTGCCCGCGGTGCGGCGGGCGCTGGAGCGGCCGAACCGCCGCCGATAGCGTCGCGGAAGGGGCAGATTGTTAAGGCCCGCGCGCTAGGGCGCGGTTTGACACACATCGAGCGGCGCGGCAGGGCCCCGGCGGACAACCGGGCGGCCTGGTGCACGCACCGCGATCCACGAAAGCAGGCCGGGAAAACACGATGGAAGATCGCGCCACAATCCTCGCCAAGGTCTCCGAAGTCGCCGCGGGCGTGCTCGACCATCCGGGCCTTGCCCTGGAGGAGGGAACGAGCGCGCGGGACGTGGCGGGGTGGGACTCGCTCAGCCACGTGCAGATCGTGATCGGCGTGGAGCGCGCCTTCGGCATCCGCATGACCGCGACCGAGGTGGCGCAGCTGACCAACGCCGGATCGCTGGTTGACGCGGTGCTTGCCCATCGTAGCTGACCGACCGGGGGAGCGGGACATGAGCGGATCCGACCTGGGCTCGGCCTTTCTGGCGACGGCGCGGACGCATCCCGAACGCGCCGCCCTGTGGTGTGGCGGCGAAACCCTGACCTATGCGGAGCTGATGAGCCGCGCGGGCGCGATCGCGCAGCTGATCCGCGATCATGGGCTGGCACGCCCCGGCGACCGCGTGGCGATCCTGTCGGGCCGCACCGCCACCCTTTATGTCGGCATCCTGGCGGCGCTGCTGGCGGGATGCGCCTATGTTCCGCTGAACGCCCGTTTCCCGCTATCCCGCAACCGGTCCATCCTGCTGCGTTCCGAAGCCGTCGTGCTGATCGCGGACGACCGCCACCGGCCGGTCCTGGGCGAACTGATGCAGGGCGCGTCCTACCCGCCGGCCGTGATCCTGCCGGAATCGGACGCGCCGGCCGGGCTCTTGTCGCCGGGCTTCTCCTCGGCCGATCTTCCGCCCCCGTCCGCGCCGCTCCCGTGCGAGGGGGAGGCCGGCGAGCTCGCCTATGTGTTCTTCACGTCGGGGAGCACGGGCGAACCCAAGGGCGTGCCGATCCGCCACGAAAGCGTTTTTGCCTATCTGCGCGGCATCCGGCGCGTGTTCGATCCGAGGCCGGAGGACCGGCTGCTGCAGCTGGTCGACGTCACGTTCGACCTGTCTGTCCACGACATGTTCTTGGCCTGGACATCGGGCGCCTGCCTGTACAGCGTGCCAGAGAATGCGGTGCTGTTGTGCACGCGGTTCGTGGAGGACCATGACATCACGGCCTGGCTGTCCGTTCCATCCACCGCGGGTCTCATCCGGCAATCCGGGCTGCTGGCGGCGGGCAGCATGCCGAGCCTGCGCTACAGCTTCTTCTGCGGCGAGGCGCTGACGGGCGCGGTCGCGGCCGCATGGGCGGAAGCGGCACCGGCGTCCGAGATCCTGAACATCTACGGCCCAACCGAAGCGACCATCGCCATCACCGCCTATCGCTGCGACTGCGACACGGTGGGCGACATGGCGGTGGTGCCGCTGGGCGACGTGTTTCCGGAACAGCGCATGGCGCTGTTCGACCCGGACGGCACGCCCAGTCCGGCCGGCGAGCAGGGGGAGATCTGCCTCGCGGGCTCGCAGGTGACGGACGGCTACTGGCGCGCGCCCGAACTGACGGCGCAGCGCTTCTTCGAGGCCGAGGGCTATCATTGGTACCGCACGGGCGACCTGGGCACCCATGATCCGGGCGTCGGCTTTCGCTATGCGGGGCGCACCGACCATCAGGTCAAGATCCGCGGCTATCGCGTCGAGCTTCAGGAGATCGAAGCAGTCGTCCGACGCGTGGCGGAACAGGACGTCGTCGCCGTGGTGCCGTGGCCGTTGACCGCCGACGGCGGTGCGCTCGGCTGCGTGGCCTTCGTGTCGCGGGTCGACGGCGATGCCGCCGCCCTGATCGCGCGATGCGCCGAACAGCTGCCCGACTATATGGTGCCGGGCCGCCTGATCCCGATTGGTACGATGCCGCTCAACGCGAACGGCAAGGTGGACTATCCCGCGCTTCGCACCCACTCCAGTCTGACCCGGACCGCGTGACCGTGCGGATCGTGCCGGCCGGCAGCCTGGACGATGCGGCGCGGCTCCAAGCCGCCGAACACGCCAGGATCGCGCTTGAAGCCTATTATGCCGGCCTCCCGGAGGATCGTGCGCGCCAGCTGATCGCGGGCGGCTTCACAGAACCGGGCGACGAGCTGGGCGACGCGCTGGCCGCGCTCGACGGAGACGACCGTCCGGTCGGGATTGCGGCCGGCTATCCGCTGGACCAGCTACGCGCGCGCCAGCAGGCGGGCCTCTATCGGTCGCTCGGTGCCCTCTCGTCCGACGAGGTGCCCGGCTTCGTGGCGGGCGCACGCGCCCTGTCCGCCCATGTCCCGGCGGTCGAGGGGACGGGCCTCTACCTGGCGAGGCTCGGTGTGGGTCCGTCCGCACGCGGCACGGGCGTGGCGGACGAGTTGCTGGCGGCGTTCGCTGCCAGCGGGACCGGCGACATCGTGCTACACGTGCATCGGGACAACGCGCCGGCGCTCGCCTTCTATCGGCGACGCGGCTTCGCGGTGACGGACGACGCCCTTCCTTATCTGGTCATGCGGCGGAGCGCGGGCGCGTGATCCGGCGGCTGGTCCGTCACATCGCCTTTTCGCGCGGCAAGGCGATATCGCTCTACCGGCAGCTGTGCTCGCCCAGCGGCCAGGAATGGGCGGAGCTGCTGCGGCGTCGGGGCGGCTTTCATCGGATCGGCGACGAGTGCACGATCTTCCCGACCGCCATCTTCACCGACCCGTCCATGACTGCGATCGGCGACCGCGTGGGGATCGGGGGCGCCTGCACCGTGATCTGTCACGACGGATCGATCGGGATGATCGAGCGACGCTATGGCGTGAAGCTGGACCGCATCGGCGCCGTGGTGATCGAGGACGACGTGTTCCTAGGCGAACAGGCCATGATCCTGGCGACCAGCGGCACGACTCTGACGATCGGCGCAGGCTCGATCATCGGGGCGGGCTCCGTGGTCAGGACCAGCGTACCGCCCGGCAGCGTGGTGATCGGCAATCCGGCCAAGGTCATGGCCAGCGTCGAGGACATGCTGCGCTTCTGGGAAGCGGATTTCGAGCGGATGCCGTGGAAGGACCTGATCCTGGCACGCCAGGGCGCCTATGACCCGGCCTTCGAGCCGGAGCTCCTACGGATCCGGCAGGCGCACTTCTTCGGCGAGGCGCCGGCCCCCTAGACCGCGACAGGTGCGGCGATCGATGGGTGGGGGTCGTAGCCGGTGACCACGAAGTCCTCGATCCGGTAATCGAACAGCGAGGACGGACGGCGGACGATGTCGAGCCGGGGCTCGCCGCGCGGCTCGCGCGATAGCTGTTCGGCGACCAGGTGCGCGTGGTTGAGGTAGACGTGCGCGTCGCCACCGCTCCACACCAGCTCACCCGGCTCAAGGTCGCATTGCTGTGCCAGCATCCGCACCAGCAGCGCCGCAGAGAAGGCGTTAAAGGGGAAGCCCAGCCCAAGGTCGCACGACCGCTGCCAAAGCAATCCCGATAGCCGGCCGCCCGCGACGTGGAACTGGTAGGTCATGTGGCAGGGCGGCAGCGCCATGGCGTCCAGCTCGGCAACGTTCCAGCCGGTGAACAGCAGGCGGCGCGAGGTCGGGTTGGTACGGATCGCCGTTACCAGCTCGGCCAGCTGGTTCACGCCCGGTCCGCGGCGGTAGAGGCCGTCCCCGGCGGGCTCGAAGGTCGGCCAGTCGACCCACTGCTTGCCATAGACCGGACCCAGGTCGCCCCATTCTGCCGCGAAGGCATCGTCCGCCAGCACTCGCGCCTCGAACGCATCGCGATCGATCGCCTCGCCCGTCTCGCGGCGGTAGCGGTCGAGCGGCCAGTCGGTCCATATATGCACCTTATGACGCACCAGCTCGCGGATGTTGGTGTCGCCGGTCAGGAACCACAGCATCTCGCGCGCCGCGGTCTTCCACGCCACGCGCTTGGTGGTGAGCAGCGGCACGCACCCGTCCGACAGGTCGAAGCGCATGGTCGGGCCGAACAACGACCGCGTGCCAACGCCCGTCCGGTCACGCCGTTCGTCGCCCAACTCCCAGGTGCGACGGAGCAGGTCGAGATACTGATGTTCGAAATGCGGCTGGCCCATGGGTCCTGCCCCTAGTCCACGCGGCAGGGCTTGATGGCGGCCGGGTCGGGCCGCGGGCCCTCCGCGCGAAAGGCCATCAGGTAGCCGCCGGCCGACGGCATCTGCGCGGTGGAGGCACGCGCATAGCCCACCGCCGCGAACTCGCATTCGAGCAGCGTGGGCGGGGTGCCGTGGTTCTGCGTGGGGCGGTCGGCATCCACCACGACCACCAGCCCGCCCGGCTTGAGGGAGGGCCGAAGGCGCCACAGGAACTCGTAGGGCTGCGCGATCTCGTGGTACATGTGGACCATCAGCACGCGGTCGAGCCCGTTCTCCGGCAGGCGCGGGTCGGCGGGCAGGCCCAGGCGGACGCTGACGTTGGACAGCCGTTCGCGCGAGACGCGCTCGGCCAGCTTGTCGCGCACCTCCGGAAAGATGTCCTCGGCCAGCACGCGGCCGTCCGGTCCCACCCGGCTGGCGAGGCGGATGGTGTAATAGCCCTCGCCGGCGCCGATATCGGCCACCGACATGCCCGGGCGCACGTCTGCCCGCGCCATCACGGCGCCCGCCTCGTCCACGCGATCGCGCGCTTCCTCGGTGGACCAGCGCGCCGACACGATGGAGGCGACCGGCCGGTCGGCCGTCGGGAACGGGCCCGGCTGCTCCTTTTTCTCGCGAACGAGCGGCTTGGTGCCGTCGCACGCCACCAGCAGCACGCAGGCGAGGAGCGCGGCGCGGCCGACCGATCCCATCAGTCCACGTCCTCGACCTGCGCCACCTCGCCCGTGACGCGCTGCGACAGGGCGGCGGCCATGAAGGGGTCCAGCTCGCCGTCCAGCACGTCGGACGGGCTGGTGGAGGTGACGCCGGTGCGGAGGTCCTTCACCATCTGGTATGGTTGCAGGACATAGGAGCGAATCTGGTGGCCCCAGCCGATATCGGTCTTGGACGCGTTCTCGGCATTGGCCACCTCCTCCCGCTTGCGCAGCTCGTGCTCGTACAGGCGCGCGCGCAGCTGGTTATAGGCTTCGGCCTTGTTCTTGTGCTGCGACCGCTGGTTCTGGCACGCCACCACGATGCCGGTCGGCAGGTGGGTGATGCGGACCGCCGAGTCGGTGGTGTTGATGTGCTGGCCGCCAGCACCCGACGCGCGATAGGTGTCGATCCGCAGTTCCGAGTCGTTGATCTCGACCTCGATCGAATCGTCGATCACCGGATAGACCCAGACGCTGGCGAAGCTGGTCTGGCGCCGCGCGTTCGAGTCGAACGGGCTGATACGGACCAGACGGTGGACGCCCGACTCGGTCTTGGCATAGCCGTACGCGTTCTCGCCCTTGAACAGCAGCGTGGCCGACTTGATGCCCGCCTGCTCGCCCGAGTGGTAGTCGACCAGCTCGACCTTGTAGCCGTGCCGCTCCGCCCAGCGCGAGTACATGCGCTGGAGCATCTCGGCCCAGTCCTGGCTCTCCGTGCCGCCGGCGCCCGCGTTTATCTCCAGATAGGTGTCGTTGGCGTCCGCCTCGCCCGCCAGCAGCGCCTTGACCTTGTCGCCCTGCGCGCGCGCGTCCAGCTCGGCGAGCGAGCGGACGCCCTCGTCCGCCAGCTCGGCGTCGCCCTCGGCATCGGCCAGCTCGATCAGCTCGATCGTGCCCGCCATCTCGCTCTCGATCGCGCGGGTGGCGGCGATCGCCTCGTCCAGGCGGCGACGCTCGCGCATCACCTCCTGCGCGGCCCTGGGATCGTTCCAGAGCGCCTGGTCCTCGACGCGCGCGTTCAGCTCGTCCAGCCGCCGGAGCGCGCGATCCCAATCCAGGAAGCGGCGCAGCAGGGCCAGCGCGTCGTTGATGCTGTCGGCATGGGCCTGCGCCTCGGCGCGCATGGAAGTAACCTCTCGATAGTCGGATCCGGCCGGCGGTGGCCGCATCCCATATGGGTTGGGGCGCTAGTAGATTCCGCCCCGTTCCTGCAAGAAATCGCTTTCGGACCGGGTCGCGGCTTTCGGCACCCCTGTGATCGGCGTCGCGGTCGCAGACCCTGGGCGCCGGGCGACGCGGCGCGGCTCGGACTGGGGCTTGAACGCTTCCCAGATCACCGCGGCCTTGGGATCGCCGTCGGTCGGCCAGGTGCCGTAGACGGGACGCCCGGAGCGGCGGTCGATCCGCACCATGCGGATGCCCGGCGGCGCGCGGAAGGGCAACTTCTCCAGCCCCTCATAGGCTTGGGCGGCGAACTGCTTGAAGATGGGGGCCGCCACCGTGCCGCCCTCCGCGCTGCCCAGGTTCCGGGGCGAGTCGTAGCCGAGGTACAGCCCGCCGATGAACTGCGGCGTGCCGCCGATGAACCAGACGTCCGTAGGCCCCGACGTGGTACCGGTCTTGCCGAACATGGGGCGATCGAGCTCGCGCAAGGTGGTGGCCGTGCCGCGTTGGATCACGCCCTCGGTGATGTGCACCATCTGGAACGCGGTCAGCGGGTCGGTGAACTGTCGGCCGGGGCTCGGCGGGCGCGGCATGGCGCGTCCATCCCAGCGCGCCATGTTGCACCCGTCGCAGGCGCGCCATTGCGTCGGCCAGATCACCTTGCCGTGCCGGTCCTGCACGAAGTCGATCAGCGTCGGCTCGTGGCCGCGCCCGTTATTGGCGAGTGCCGCATAGGCGTTGGTCATGGCCAGCACACTGGTCTCGCCCGCCCCCAGCGCATAGGCCAGATAGGGCGGATAGCTGCCCACCCCCATGCGCTTCATGGTGGCGGTGACGTTGCCCATGCCGACCTGCGCCGCGGTGCGGACGGTCATCAGGTTGCGCGACTGCTCGATGCCCCAGCGCATGGTCTGCGGCCCCGCCGCACGCATGTTCGCGAAGTTGCGAAAGCATTTCTGCCCGAGTCGCGCGCCCTGGTAAACGCAGAAAGGGCCGTCCACGATGATGGAGGCGGGCGTCATTCCGTGTTCCAGCGCGGCGGAATAGACGATCGGCTTGATCGTCGATCCCGGCTGGCGCTGGGCCTGGGTGGCGCGGTTGAAGGCGTTGAGGCGCTGGTCGAAACCTCCCTGCATCGCCAGGACGCGACCCGTTCCGGGCTCCTCCACCACGAAGCCGCCCGACACGCGGGGGATGGAGCGGAGCGCCCAATCGCTTCCGGACGGTGCCACCGCCACTACGTCGCCCGAGCGGATGCGGCCAAAGGCCGGCGTGCCGACCCCGCGCACGGGCAGTTGCGCGGCCCAGCGCGGCATCAGCCCCGTGGCGCCGTCCGCAAAGCCCAGCCGCCAGGCGTCGCCATCGCGCGCTACCGCAACGCCCAGCCGCCAGTCGGCATGGTCGATCCCCAGGTTGGTGTTGAGCAGCGCCTGCTGCCACCCCTGACCGTCCCCGCCGATATCCAGGTGACGCACCGGCCCCGGCCAGCCACGCCCGCCCTCGAACCGGATCAGCCCGTCTTGGAGCGCGCGCGCCGCCAGGTCCTGAAGCCGCGTGTCGAGCGAGGTGCGGACCCAGAGCCCGCCCGAATAGACGCTGTACGGCCCGTCGCGCGACGTCTCGCCGAAACGCTCGATCAGGCGGCGGCGCACCTCCTCGACGAAATAGCCGCCCCGCGCCTCGAACTTGGGCGTACGCCGCGGAACGGTGCCCAGCGGCTCGGCGCTGGCGGCGGCATATTGCGCGCGGTCAATGAAGTCGTTCCGCAGCATCTCGCGCAGAACATAATCGCGCCGTTCCAGCGCGCGGTCGGGATGGCGTACGGGATCATAGTTGCTGGGCCCCTTGGGCAGGATGGCCAGGTACGCCATCTGGCCCAGCGTCAGCTCGGGCAATTCCTTGTCGAAATAGGCGTGGGATGCGGCCTCCACGCCGAACGCGTTCCGGCCCAGCGCGATCTGGTTGAGGTAGAGTTCCAGGATCTGCTGCTTGGAAAGCGTGTCCTCGATCCGATAGGCCAGGATCGCCTCGCGCACCTTGCGCGTGGGGGAATAGTCGTTGCCGACCAGGAGATTCTTGACCACCTGCTGGGTTATGGTGGAGCCACCCTTGGCCCGCCGGCCGCTGCCGATCTTTGATACGTAGTCGATCACCGCGCCCGCGAGGCCGGGATAGTCCACGCCGTGATGCTCGAAAAATGTGCGATCCTCCGCCGCCAGGAACGCCTTCACCAGCATGGGCGGATATTCCGCGAAGCTCAGTTCCACCCGGCGCTCGCGCGCGTAGCTCTGGACGGGCGTGCCGTCGGCGCCGCGGACGTTGGTGGGCAGCGGCGGCTCATAGGCCTTGAGCGCGTCCACGGACGGCAGGTCGCGCGCGAAGATCGCCCAAAAGGCGAGAGCAGCCAGCGCGAACAACCCGGCACCGATCGCCGCCAGCTTGAGGCCGCGGCGCAGCCACGGCCGCGTCCAGAGGCGGCGCAGGCGGGACGGTGCGGACGTGGGGGAAGCGGAAGCCATGGAGAAGCGGCGCTTCTACCAGCTTCCGCGCATCATGCCAGCGAGCGGGGGATCAGCGCGCGGCCGTTCGCCGTGCGAAATACACCTCCACCGCGCGACGCACCGCGCGAGCGATACGCTCCCGCCCCTCGCCGCTATTCAGAAAAGCGGCGTCCGAGGGATTGGACACGTATCCAGTCTCGAACAGCACGCTGGGCATATCGGGTGCGCGCAACACCATCAGCGAGGCCATGCGGTGGAACACAGGCTTCACCGTCATCAGCGGCTTGGCCTCGCGACCCAGGAGCCGCGCAAAGCCGGCGGACGCGTTCATGGTCTCGCGCTGGGCCAGGTCGATCAGGATGGAGCCGACGTCCGCCCCCTCCCCCCCCAGGTCGACGCCCGCGATCACGTCCGCCTTGTTCTCGCGCGCGGCCAGGCGCGCGGCCTCCTTGTCCGAGGCGACCTCGGACAGGGTGTAGGCGGAAGCGCCGGTGGCGCTTTCTGATCCCACGCTGTCGCAGTGGATCGACAGGAACAGGTCCGCCTTGAGCCGGCGCGCCACGCCGAACCGTTCACGAAGCGCCAGGAACCGGTCGTCCTCGCGCGTCAGTGCCACACGCACGCGGCCGGACTGCGCCAGCTCGTCGCGGATGGCGCGCGCGATCCGGAGCGTGGCGTCCTTTTCGCGAAGTCCGCCCGCGCCGATCGCCCCGGGGTCCACGCCGCCATGGCCCGCGTCGATCACGACCAGCGGCCGCCCTTCCTCTCCCAGCACGCGCGGCCGCGGGCTGCGCGACGGTGGCGGCACGGGCATCACCACGCGTGCGGACCGCCTGCTGGGCGCGCGCGGCGGGGCCTTCTTCAGGAGCGGCAGGAAACCGAGCGGCGGCGCCGGTGCCGGACGCTGTTCCTCATCGGCCAGGAGGGAAAGATTCAACGCCTGCCGGTGCTGGCCGCCCTGGGCCCCGGCCGGCGTCACGAGCATGGCCGCGAGCAGGGCAAGCGGCCAGTGCCGGCCGAACCCATGCGCGCAACGACGAAGAACCCCCTCTTGGCTCATCCCGGACGTATAATAACCAACCCCAGCTTTAACGCTACTGAACAGGAACAGGCTTTTCGCCGCCATTATCAGGACGCTTCGTGGCCGGTCTGCGACCAGTTGCGAAAGCGGCGGGCCGATGCTAGCTGTCGGGGCGAACCCGCGACCGCCGCAACCGGCGCCATGCGGGCTCGGTTGCCCGACCGTTCCGGACCCGGGCCTTCAGGTTGTATTCCCCGCATGACGCATCTTCCCCATCACCCGGATCGCGCCGCCCAGGCGGTTGCGCGTCCGGGCGGGGAGCCGGAGGCAAACGGACCCCGGCATGCGCGGCGGGACCCTTCATCATCCCGCGCCCGGCCTCGTCCCGGCGCCCCTTATTGTCGCGCGCTGGCGCCGCCGCCGGGCGGCCCGCGTGCGTGGAGAGCCTTTAATGACCACCCGCATGCTGATCGACGCGCGCCACCGGGAAGAAACCCGCGTGGCAGTGGTGCGCGGTAACCGCATCGAGGAATTCGATTTCGAGTCGGCCGAGCGCAAGCAGCTCAAGGGCAATATCTACCTTGCCAAGGTGACGCGCGTGGAGCCCTCGCTCCAGGCGGCGTTCGTGGATTACGGCGGCAACCGCCACGGCTTTCTGGCCTTTTCCGAAATCCACCCCGACTATTACCAGATCCCCAAGGAAGATCGCGAAGCGCTGCTTCGCGAAGAGGCCGAGCACGCCGCCGAGGAAGCCGCGCTGCGCGCCGCCGAGGACGCGGACGACGAGGATTTCGATGCCGACGACGACCACGAGGACGCCGACGGGGAAGACGATTTCGCCCCCGAAGACGCGGACGAGGACGAGGTTGGCGAGGACGCAGGCGAGGGCTCCGCGCCCAAGCGCAAGAGGGCCGGCAACGACGACCAGGTGGAGGCGCTGCGCGCCCGCCGCCAGAACCTGCGCCGTCGCTATAAGATCCAGGACGTGATCCGCCGCCGCCAGGTGCTGCTGGTCCAGGTCGTCAAGGAAGAGCGCGGCAACAAGGGCGCGGCGCTGACCACCTACCTGTCGCTGGCCGGCCGCTACTGCGTGCTGATGCCCAACACCAGCCACGGCGGCGGCATCAGCCGCAAGATCTCCAACGGCGCTGACCGCAAGCGGCTAAAGGCGATCATGGCCGAAATGGCGCTGCCGCCGTCCATGGGCTGCATCGTGCGGACGGCGGGGCTCCAGCGCACCAAGACCGAGATCAAGCGCGACTTCGACTATCTGGCGCGTCTGTGGGACGGCATCCGGGAAAGCACGCTGGGTTCGTCGGCGCCCGCGCTGATCTACGGCGATTCGGACCTCATCAAGCGCGCCATCCGCGACATCTACAATGCGGATGTGGACGAGGTCGTGGTCGAGGGCGAGGAAGGCTATCGCCACGCACGCGACTTCATGAAGTTGCTGATGCCCAGCCACGCGCGCAAGGTTCAGCATTACTCGGACGCCGTGCCGCTGTTCCAGCGCGCGCATGTCGAGGACCAGCTGGCGGCCATGTACCACCCGGTGGTGCAGCTGAAGTCGGGCGGCTACCTGGTCATCAACCCGACCGAGGCGCTGGTGTCGATCGACATCAACTCGGGCCGCTCCACGCGCGAGCACAATATCGAGCAGACGGCGACCGCCACCAACCTGGAGGCCGCGGCCGAGATCGCGCGCCAGCTGCGGCTTCGCGACATGGCGGGCCTGGTCGTTATCGACTTCATCGACATGGACCATCAGTCCAACGTCCGGAAGGTCGAGAAGGCCATGAAGGAGGCGCTGAAGGACGACCGCGCGCGCATTCAGGTGGGCCGCATCTCGTCTTTCGGCCTGATGGAGATGAGCCGCCAGCGCCTGCGGACGGGCGTGCTGGAAGCCTCCACGCGCGCCTGCCCGCACTGCGAGGGCACGGGTCTGGTCCGCACCGCCTCGTCCGCCGGCCTGTCGGCGCTCCGCCTGATCGAGGACGAGGCCGCACGGGGTCGCGGATCGTTCCTGACGCTGCGCGCCAGCCAGGAGGCCGCGCTGTACGTGCTCAACCGCAAGCGCGCGGACATCGCCGAGATCGAGGACCGCTACGGCGTGACCGTGGAAATCCTGTCGGCAGGCGACGTGGAGGGCGCGCGCATGGCCGTGGAGGCCTCCGGTCCGCCGCCCGCCCACGCGCCCCGCTTCGAGGCGGCGATTCTGGAGGCCGACGACGACCTGGCGCTTGAGGACGAGTATGAGGAGGTCGAGGAAGAGGACGCCCTCGAGGAGGAGGGCACCACATCCGCACGCGAGCGCGGTGACGATGCCGACGGTGGCCGGGGTCGTCGCCGCCGCCGTCGCGGCCGTCGCGGTCGCCAGCGCGACGACGAGGGCGCCGAGACTCGCGAGGCCGAACCGTCCGTGGCAGAGGAGCCCCAAGTCGCAGAGCCGGTGACCACCGACGAGGATCAGGACGAGGACGCCGAGGAGACGGCGCCTGCGGCCGAGTTCGTGGGCGAGCAGCCTGAAGGCCATGGTTCCGACGGCAATGGACGCCGTCGCCGTCGTCGCCGCGGCCGGGGTCGCGGCCGGGGCGAGCCGGGCGCGGACATCGTGCCCGTCGGCGCCGATGCCGAGGCGGCTCCTGTCGAGGAAGAGGCTCCCGTCGTTGACGAGACGCTGGCGGAGGAGGCGGTGGACGCCGCCGATGCTGGTCCGGTCGTGACGCCGCTGGCGGTCGCGACGGCAAGCGAGGTCGAGCCGGAGCCCCAGCCGGTCGAGGAGGCGCCCAAGCCGCGCCGCCGTACGCGCCGCAAGGCCGTGGAGGCGGAAGCGGAGGTGTCGACCGCGTCGGAGGCGACGCCGGCTGTCGCGGAAGCGGCCCCCGAAGCCGTCGACGAGGCCCCTGCCCCGCGCCCCCGCCGTACGCGCCGCAAGGCCGCCGATGCTGCTCCGTCGGAAGCGACGGCCGAAGCCGCTCCGGTCGCCGAGGAAGCCCCCAAGCCGCGCCGTCGTCCCCGCGCCCGCAAGGCCGACACGGCGCCCGAGGCGGCTTCGGCCGAGCAGCCGGTGACCGAGGCGGAGGCGACGCTGGCCGCCGGCCAGGACGGCACGCTACCTGTCGAGGACGCGCCGGAGGCACCCGCCGCCGACGCCACCGATGCTCCCGCCCCTCGCCGTGGCTGGTGGCAGCGCACCTTCGGCGCATGATCCGCTCGCCCGCCTCCGCCTGACCGGCGGGGGCGGGCTCGTTCCTTCCGGACGGAGGGGGAAGGTCATCGGCGCTCCTGCGACGTGCGCGGAGACCTTGCCGCAGGCAGGCCGAACGGTCGGACTGCCGCAAGACGGAAAGACGGCTTCCCTCTTTCCGTCACTCCCGCGAAAGCAGGGGCGACGGAGAAGTCCTACCCGGTAGCCCTGCTCCTCGGTAGGCGAGGATAGATGCTACCGGTACCTATGCGGACCAGCGCGCCCAGATGGCGGTGGGCAGCGCCAGGCCACGCGCTTCCTCGCGGACGCCCAGTTCGCCCGCTTCCACCCGACCGCCGAGATCGCCCATCGCCTGTGCCAGCATCTCGCCGATCGCCAGCGCGGACATGCGGACCGCGTAGACGGTCAGGAACAGGAAGCGCGACTCAGGGGCCAGCAGGCGGCGGCAGTCGGCGATCAGGGCCGGCAGATGCTCCTCCAGCCGCCAGACCTCGCCTTCCGGGCCGCGGCCATATTTGGGCGGGTCGAGCAGGATACCGTGATAGGTCCGGCCGCGGCGCACCTCGCGCGCGGTGAAGCGGGCGGCATCGTCCACAATCCAGCGGACCGGGCGATCGGACAGGCCCGACAGCGCGGCGTTTGCACGCGCGGCCTCCACCGACTTCTTGGACGCGTCGACATGGACGACGCGTGCGCCGCGGCTGGCCAGCGCCAGGCTGCCCACGCCCGTATAGCCGAACAGGTTGAGGCAGTCGGGCGCGTCGAGCCCCCGAAGCCGCTCGCGCATCCAAGACCACACGGGCGCCATGTCCGGAAAGAAGCCGAGATGACGAAAGGGCGTGGCCTGCGCGGTGAAGCGCAGGTCGTCCCAGCCGAGCGGCCAGCCCCCCCTGGGCAGGGGCTGGGCATATTGCCACTGGCCGCCGCCGTCCTCGTCGGAGCCCGGCACGAACTCGGCATGAGCGCGCCAGTCGGCAGTGGCGGGCGCCCAGAGCGCCTGCGCCTCTGGACGAACGAAGCGATAGGGACCGTAGCGCTCCAGCTTGCGGCCATGGCCGGAGTCGATCAGCCCGTAATCGCCCCAGGGCTCGCCGATCAGCATTTCGAGCCGCATCAGCGAGCGGGCTTGGCGTGCGTCGCCACGTATCCGCCGATCGCCTCCAGCGTGGCGTCCAGCGTCTCGAACCGCTCCTGCCGATCGAACAGGTCGCCGACACGGCGGGGCAGCGAGGGGCGAACGCCCGTCGCGCGCTCCACGGCATCGGGGAACTTGGCGGAATGGGCCGTCGCCAGCGTCACCACGGGTGCGGACCCGCGATAACGGCGCGCCGCGGCCAGGCCGACGCCGGTATGCGGGTCCACCACCTCACCGCTCGCCTCGTACGCCCGGCGCATGGCGGACGCCGTGTCGTCCGCGTCGACGCGCTCGCTGGAGAAGAGGCCGGCCGCGCCCGTCCGCTGCCGCTCCGTCAGCCGCATCGCGCCCGTCGCCTCGAAGGCCCGCATCTGATCGGCGACCGCGTCGGGGTCGAGGTCGTGCAGCAACCGCTCGAAGTTGGAGGAGACCTGGATGTCCATCGACGGCGTCGCGGTGGCCGCGACGGTGCCCCGCGAATAGTCGCCAGCGGACAGCGCTCGATGGAGGATGTCGTTGACGTTGGTGGCGACGATCAGCCGCTCCACGGCCAAACCCATGCGGCTGGCCACGTAGCCGGCGAAGACGTCGCCGAAATTGCCGGTCGGCACGGAAAAGGCGACGGCACGCTCGGGCGCGCCGAGGCGGACGGCGGCGTAGAAATAATAGACCACCTGCGCCATCAGCCGCGCCCAGTTGATCGAGTTCACCGCCGACAGGGAGAAGCGGCTGGACAAATCCGGGTCGGCGAACATCGCCTTCACCAGGCCTTGTGCGTCGTCGAAATTGCCCCGGATGGCGATGTTGCGGATGTTGGGCGCCAGCACCGTCGTCATCTGGCGCCGCTGCACGTCGGTCACCCGGCCGAGCGGATGAAGCATGAACACGTCCACGCCGTCGCGGCCCGCCAGCGCGTCGATCGCCGCCGATCCCGTGTCGCCGCTGGTAGCGCCGATCACCGTGAGGCGATCGGATCGGTCCCTTAGGAAGCGCTCGAACAACAGCCCCAGCAGCTGCATCGCCACGTCCTTGAAGGCGAGCGTGGGGCCGTGGAACAGTTCGAGCAGCCACTGGTCATGGTCGAGCTGGCGAAGCGGCGCGACGGCCGCGTGCGCGAAGCGGCCATAGGCGGCATCGCACAGGCCACGCAGCTCGTCGGCCGTCAGCGCGTCGCCGACAAAGGGCAGCATCACCGCCACCGCCGTGTCGACATAGCTCTTGCCGGCAAGAGCGGCGATGGCGTCGCGCGATAGGGTCGGCCAAGCGTCGGGCACGTAGAGGCCCCCGTCGGGCGCCAGCCCGGCCAGTGTCACCTGGGCGAAGTCAAGGGCAGGAGCGTTCCCCCGCGTGCTGACGTAGCGCATCAGTTCGATCCCCTGCGCCGGAGCGCCAGAACGTAGATCACCGCCGCCACCGCGGCGAAGAAGAACCATTGGCCGGCATAGGCCAGGTGGTTGTTGGGCACCTTGTCCGGGTCTGCCTGCGGGTTGGGCGACAAGCCTGCAACCGGTGGATCGGCGACCAGCATCATCGACGGCGGCGTGCGGTCGAACAGCGCGCCGATCAGCGACCGGCCGTCGGGCACGTGCGACAGGTAGCCACGAATCGTTCTGCCGGGCCAGACCGGTGTCGCATGCAAGTCGCGCGTGGTGCCCAGCTGGACGGCCTCCCCGCCGCGACACGTCCCGATCAGGCGGTAACCAGAGGCACCGGCACCGGCACGGCGGATCGCGACGGGAGCACGACAGGCAAGGACGGACCGGCGAAACAGCAACCGCTCGTCGGGAAGACGCGGAAAGGCGACGGGCGGACGGACCGGGTTCTCGCGAAGCTGAGCCAGGAAGGCGAGCTTGGCCGGCCGGCGATCCAGCAGCTGCCACAGGCCGAGCGCGAGCATGGCGGCGACCGCCATCGTGACGACCACCGTCGGAAGCAACGGCACACGCCTCACGCCAAGCGCCCCTCGCGCGCGGCGTTGCGATACTCCGCCCAGAGCAGCGCGGCCTTGGCGAGCCGAAGCGCATAAAGGACGCCGACCGTCGTTACCGGGATCCAGATGGCCATGTGCACCCATAGCGGGGGGTGAAGCTTCACCTCCAGCACCACGGCCATGGCGGTGACGACCGCGCCCAGGATCAGCGTCAGAAAGGCGGCCGGGCCATCGCCCACGTTGAACTGTGAGAAATCCAGTCCGCAGGACGGACACCGATCCGCGAATCGGACCCAGCCGCTGAACAGCGTCGCGTTGCCGCAGCGGGGACAAAGCCCCCGCAAGGAGGCCTGAACGACGGACGGCGCGCCCGTGGGGGACGCGCCGCCATCTTTCGGGGTGGGTTCCCCCGCCATGGGCCGTTCGTCAGCCGCCGTGCACGGGCGCGCCCCAGCCGCCCCAGACATACACGGTGACGAACAGGAACAGCCACACCACGTCCACGAAGTGCCAGTACCAGGCAGCGGCCTCGAAGCCGAAATGCTGGCGCGGCGTGAAGTCGCCGCGGTACGCGCGGATGAGGCAGACCAGGAGGAAGATGGTCCCGACCAGCACGTGGAAGCCATGGAAGCCCGTCGCCATGAAGAAGGCGGCGCCGTAGTTGATGCCCTTGAACGGGAACGGCGCGTGCATGTACTCGTACGCCTGGATCGACGTGAAGAGCGCGCCCAGCACAACCGTCAGCCACAGTCCCTTCAGCACGCCGTCCCGATCGCCCACGCCCAGCGCGCCCCAGAAACCACGCTTCACGCCGCCGCGCTGGTTATGGATCAGCGCGTGGTGCGCCCAGGTGACGGTGGTGCCGCTGGTCAGCAGGATCAGCGTGTTGAGCAGCGGAAGCTCAAAGGCGTCGATCACCTCCAGCCCCTTGGGCGGCCACTGCGCTGCAACGGCCGCAGCACCTTCGGCCGCACGTTCCACCTGGCCGTCCACGAAGCTCATGGCGGTGGGGAAAAGCGAAAAGTCGAAGAAGGCCCAGAACCAGCCGACGAAGAACATCACTTCCGAGGCGATGAACAGGATCATGCCGTAGCGGAAATGGAGCTGGACCACGGGCGTGTGGTCGCCGTGATGCGCCTCGCGCACCACATCGGCCCACCAGCTGTACATGGTGAACAGCACGCCCGCCAGGCCGGCCAGGAAGATCCAGCCGCCGCCATTGGGTTTGTCCACATGGCCGCCGTGCATCCACATGACGGCACCGGCCGCCATCGCCAGCGACGACAGCGAGCCCACCAGCGGCCAGATGCTGGGTGGCAAAATATGGTAATCGTGGTTCTTGGCGCCGGCCATGCCTCTAGGATCCCCGTTTCTGGTCAGGGAACGCCCTAACCCGCCGTTTCGCCAGAATCCACCGGGTAAAAGGTGTAGCTGAGCGTGATCGTCTGGACGTCGGCGGCGTCGGGGTCGTCCAGCATCTTGGGATCGACGTAGAAGATGACGGGCATGCGCGCCGTCTCGCCGGGCTTCAGCGTCTGCTGGGTGAAGCAGAAACACTGGATCTTGGTAAAATACTTTCCGACCTGGGCAGGCGTGACGTTGAAGGTGGCCGTGCCCGTCACCGGCTTGTCCGATCGGTTGGTGGCCGTGAAAAACGCCATGTCGCGTGCGCCCACCGCAACCGTATCGGACGGGTTTTCCGGCCGAAACGTCCAGCGCAGCTTGGGACTGACGTTCGCGTCGAAGTCCACGCGCACCTGCCGGCCCGCCACGGCGCCCGGTGCCGCCTGGCCACGCTGGGTGGTGCCGTTCAGACCGGTGACCTGGCAGAACATGCGGTAGAGCGGCACGCTGGCCCAGGCGAGCCCGGTCATGAAGCAGATGCCCAGCACCGCCAGGATCGCGGTGCGGACCTGGCCGCGGGGCGAGCCGTGGGGCGCCGCGACGCTCACCCGTGCGGGCCCATGCCCATGCGGATCTTTGCGATGGAAATGGCGAAGATCAGCAGCACCAGCCCGCCCAGCAGTACGCCCATGACGCGCGCGCGGGCGCGCTGACGGGACTGGATCAGGTCGCGGTCGTCAGGAGTCATGCCGGAAACATCCATCGATCGGCGACCAGCGCGCCGAAGATCACGAAAAGGTACAGAATCGAGTAGCCGAACAGCCGCTTCTCCGGCCGCATCGCGTCGCCCTCGCCCGAGCGGCGCGTCGCCACGGTCCAGGCCATGGCGGCGAACACGGCGGTGCCGACGACCGACACGATGCCGTAGAGCGGCCCGGTGAGCGCCAGCGCCCAGGGGAGCACGGCGGCGGCGGCCATGGGGATGGTGTAGAGCCCGATCTGGCGCCGCGTTGCGACCTCGCCCGCGACGACGGGCAGCATGGGTACGCCCGCCGCGGCATAGTCCGTCCGCACGAACAGGGCGAGCGCCCAGAAGTGCGGCGGCGTCCAGAGAAACACCAGCGCGAACATGAGGAGCGGGAGCAGCGCCACGTCGCCCGTCGCGGCCGCCCAGCCGATCAACGGCGGAAACGCGCCCGCCGCGCCGCCGATGACGATGTTCTGCGGCGTGCGGCGCTTCAGCCAGACGGTGTAGATCAGCACGTAGAACAGGATGGAAATCGTCAGGATCGCAGCGGCGGCGAGATTTACCGCCAGTCCCATCAGGATCACCGAGAAGGCCGCCAATCCCACGCCGAAATGCAGCGCGGCCTGACGGTCCATGCGACCGTCGGGGAGCGGGCGCTTGGCGGTGCGGCGCATCACCGCGTCGATATCGGCCTCATACCACTGGTTGAGCGCGCCGGCCGCACCGGCGCCGAGCGCGATACACAGTACGGCGGTGAAGCCGATCACCGGGTGGATCGCTACCGGCGCGGCCAGCATCCCGCACAGGCCGGTGAACACCACCAGCGTCATGACTCGGGGCTTGGTGAGCGCCAGGAAGTCGCGCCAGTCGGCGGGCGGCAGAAGGGGGGCGACGGTGCTCATGGCAGACGCGCGATATAGGGGAGCGGCCCGCCGGATGGAAGTTGGCCGGAGCCTCGCCCGTCGCGCCTATGCGGCGAGCGCGTCCTCCTTCCTGTTGGCCGCGCGGGGACGAACCAGCGCGTCCAGGAAATTGACGAGCTCCAGGCGGCGGCGATCCTGTTCCGCGACCTCCGCCGTGAGACCAAGCGCCCACAGGGCGGCGCGGTCGGCCGAATTTGCCTGAAGGCGGGAAAGCAGCCCGGCTAGGGCGCAAACCTGCTCGGCATCGTCCGCGATCCCCGCGTCTACCAGCGCGTCGGCTTGGCGTTCCAGGGCGCGGCCGATCTCCTCCGGCGAGAGTTCGGGGTGGTATTGCACGGCCCAGCAGATGCCGGCCTCGTGTCGTATCTCGGCAGCCTGAACCTTTGCGGACGCGTTGCCGGCTAGGCGGATCGCGCCTGGCGGAAGCTCCACCACCTCGTCGTCATGGATCGACAGCGCATCCCAGCTGTCCGGCCGCCCGGCGAGCAGCGGATGATCCCGCCCGTCCCGAGTCGCAACAATGCCCCGGATCGCCCCCGCTTCCCGGCGAGAACCCATCGGACCTACCTTGCCGCCCGCGGCACAGGCGGCGATCTGAAGACCCGCGCACGAGCCGAACATCGGCACACCCGCCCGAAACACACGCCGCGCCTGTTCCAACACGCGCTCCGTCTCGGGTTCGCCGTCGTACACGTGGAGCGGCGAGCCGGAGAGGAACACGCCGTCGAAGTCGTCTAGCGCCTTCACGTCCAGCAGGGCGTCGTCATTGTCGGTCGGTGTGCAACGATCCACCAGCGCGCCGGGGGCGAGTTGCCGAAGGGTCTCGGAATAGCTCTCGCCTGCGCTTCGGCCAGCGGATTCGCGGCGCTCCTCACGTTCCTCGGCCCGTTCTGTCTCGACGACGAGCAGTCGAAGCACTGTCACAGCGTCAGATGCCCGCGGATCGAGTCGTCCACCTTGCCCGACAGGCCGGGGACCTCATCCAGCTGACGCAGGCTAGTGAAGCGGCCACGCTCGCCGCGATAGCGTTCGATTTCATGGCCGTGACCTTGCAGGCCGGGAACAGCGTCCAGTTCGGCAGCCGGTGCGGCGTTGACGTCGACGGGAGAGGAAAGCGGCATGAAACGTTCCTGATGTAGGTCAGGTGCATGAACGTCCCGGCAGGCAAGAAGGAAGCGGCGTACGCGATTTGTTACGCGCCGATCTGCACGATCAATGCGGCAGGTTATACCTGAAGTCATAGAAATGCCTGTCGCCCTCGATCCGGATGGCCATGGAACCGGAAAGGCCCGCCAGTTCCCCTGTCGCCGAGTCGGGCACGACCGTCACCAACAGAGACTGGGTTCCACGAGCCATGGTGCCGCTATGCTGGAGCGCGAAGGTGCCGGTGCGGCCATCCAGCGAGCCCGACACAACCTCCATGGCGACGTAGCCGGCCGAGCCTTCCGTTTCGGTACGAACGGCGAGCATCCGCCCTTTGCCGGTGGCGCTAAGGGGGCCGCGAAACGTCTTTGCCATGATCATCTCGCCGATGGGCGCATCGGGCGCCGAGCTGGGCGTCAGCTTGACCTCGAACTCGCCGGACACGGTCTGGTCGGTCACGATCCGGTCAGTCACGGGCTGGCTCCTCGTTTGGGCGACGGCGGGAACAGCCATGAAGGCGGAGAGGAGCAAGAGGAAGCGCCAGCTCATAGGCAAAGGTTAGGCATGGAAAAGGCCACCGGCAATCGCTGCCGGTGGCCTTTGCGTGGCTCCCGAAGAGCCCGACGCGGGAGCAGGTCCCGCGTCGTCGGACGAAGTCGGAGCACCTCCAGCCGGTCGCCGAGCGTGCGACGTGGCTTTGGCCGGTGCATCGGCGCTCAAGCTGCGCCCAGGTGCCTTACTCGACGACGGGCAGCGTCTCGAACTGGTGGTAGGGCGGCGGCGACGACAATGTCCATTCCAGCGTCGTGGCGCCCTCGCCCCAAGGATTATCAGGCGCCTTCTTGCCCGCCATCAGCGACCAGATCACGTTGACGAAGAAGATCGCCATGCCGACGGCCATCAGCTCATAGCCGTGGCTGGCGACCGTGTTCCAGTGCGCAAAGGCGTCCGGATAGTCCGGGTAGCGGCGAGGCATGCCCTGTAGCCCCAGGAAGTGCATGGGAAAGAACAGCACGTTCACGCCGACAAAGAACACCCAGAAGTGCAGCTGGCCGAGGAACTCGTTGTACATCTTCCCCGACATCTTCGGGAACCAGTAGTAAAATCCGGCGAACAGACCGAACACGGCACCCAGCGACAGCACGTAGTGGAAGTGCGCCACCACGTAATAGGTGTCCTGCATGTAGTCGTCGACGCCGCCATTGGCGAGCACCACGCCCGTCACGCCACCGACGGTGAACATGAAGATGAAGCCCAGTGCCCAGGTCATGGGCGTCTTGAAGCTGAGCGAGCCGCCCCACATGGTCGCGATCCACGAGAAGATCTTGATGCCCGTGGGGACCGCGATGACCATGGTCGCCGCGGTGAAGTACATCTTGGTGTTCACCGACAGGCCGGTGGTGAACATGTGGTGCGCCCACACCACGAAGCCGACCACGCCGATCGCGACCATGGCGTACGCCATGCCGAGATAGCCGAACACGGGCTTGCGGCTGAAGGTGGCGATGATCTGGCTGACGATGCCGAAGCCCGGCAGGATCATGATGTACACTTCGGGGTGACCGAAGAACCAGAACAGGTGCTGGTAGAGCACCGGGTCGCCGCCGCCGGCCGGATCGAAGAAGGTTGTGCCGAAGTTGCGATCGGTCAGCAGCATGGTGATGGCGGCCGCCAGAACCGGCAGCGCCAGCAGCAGCAGAAAGGCGGTGACCAGAACCGACCACACGAACAGCGGCATCTTGTGCAGGGTCATGCCCGGCGCACGCATATTGAAGATGGTGGTGATGAAGTTGATCGCGCCCAGGATCGAGCTGGCGCCCGCCAAGTGGAGCGACAGGATCGCCATGTCGGTGGACGGCCCCGGCTCGCCATAGGTGGAGAGCGGCGCGTAGAGCGTCCAGCCATTGCCCGCACCACCGAAGAAGGGCGAGGCGAGCAGCAGCGTGAAGGAGGGAATGAGCAGCCAGAACGACACGTTGTTCATGCGCGGGAACGCCATGTCGGGCGCGCCGATCATGATGGGCACGAACCAGTTACCGAACCCGCCGATCATGGCCGGCATCACCATGAAGAACACCATGATGAGGCCGTGGGCGGTGATGAGCACGTTCCAAAGGTGGAGCGACTGGTCGAGCGACTGCGGCCCGCCGTGCAGCATGGACGCCCAACCGCCCAGGTACTGGATGCCGGGATGGGCCAGCTCGGCGCGCATCAGACCCGAGATCGCGCCGCCGATGATGCCGGCCACGATCGCGAAGATCAGGTAAAGCGTGCCGATGTCCTTGTGGTTCGTGGACATGAACCAGCGCTGGAAGAAGCCGGGCTTGTGGTCGGCATCATGATGCGCGTGGTCTTCGTGGCCGTGCGCCACGAAAGCGTTCGGGTTCAGGGCGGTGTCGGTCATAACTCTTACAGGCCTTGGTTGCCGAGGCCGCCGCGATTGCCGGTGGCGCGCTGCGAGGTGACGGGGGCCTGTTCGGTACCGTTCAGCACCTGGCCGCCGTCCGGGTAGGTGGAGCCCGAGTTGGACGTGGCGTCCGCCGCGTCGCTCCCGACCTGCGGTATCACCTTGTCCGACGCCTTGCCGGCGGCGGGCATGGTGCCGCCCTTGGCGCGGACCCACTGGGCGAACACGGCGGGGCTCACCGCCTCAACCGCGATGGGCATGTAGGCGTGGCGGGCGCCGCACAGTTCCGAGCATTGGCCGAAATACAGGCCCGGCTTCTCGATGGTGAAGCTGGTCTCGTTCAGGCGGCCGGGGATGGCGTCGAGCTTGAGCCAGAAGGCGGGCACCGCCCAGCTGTGGATCACGTCGTTGGCGGTGGTGATTAGGCGGATGGGAACGCCCACCGGCAGCACGATGCGGTTGTCCGTGGCGAGCAGGCGGGGCCCGTCGGCGTCGGTGCGCGCACGCTCGCCGGCGGCGATCTCGTTGCGCTCCTTGAGCATGTTGGCCGTGATCTCGAAGCCGCCGTGATCAGGGTACTGGTAGGTCCAGTACCACTGGTTGCCGATGGCCTTGAGCGTCACCGCGCCGGCGGGCGCCGGGCGGAACTGCGCCTGAAGGAGCCCGATCGAGGGCACCGCGATCAGCACCAGCGCCACCACGGGAAGCAGCGTCCACAGCACCTCAATGGTGGTGTTGTGGCTGGTCTTGGACGGAACGGGGTTGGCCGCGCGGCGGAAGCGCACGATCACCCAGATCAGCAGCGCTAGCACCAGCAGGCTGATGGCGGTGATGGACGGAAAAAGGATCGAGTCGTGAAACCAGTGGGCGAAGCGTCCGTTCGCCGTGACCTGCGTCTGGAGGCCGTACACGCCGTCCGTCGGCTGGCCGATGCCGGGCTGGACGCGGGCGCCGGGCGCGCCGTCCACCGCGAGCAGCGGGCTGTTGGGCGCGGCGGGCGGCGTCGCGGAGGCGGTGGTGGGTGCGGTGTTGGTGGCGCCCGGCACGTTGGCCGAATTCTGCGGCCCTGGCGAGGTGGACGCGGGCGCCGGCGCGGCAGCGGGCGCCTGAGCAGCGGGTGGGGACGCAGAAGCAGCGGGGGCAGCGGCGTGCAGGCTCGCGCCGCCGAGCATCAGCGCCGCGGCTGCCAGAATGGTCTTGAACCCCGTTCGGTGCATCGTCGAGCAGATCCCCAAGGCTTGGTCGGTGGCTGGCGGGCGCGCCTGCCCCCCAACGGTGCCCCGCCGACCGTCAACCGCCAAGGCCTATACGCACCGCTTCCCGGAGCAACAAGCGGCTGCGTCCGCCAAATTAACATGCCGCAGAAGAGGACGTGTTGCTGAACGCGTTCCCGCGCCTGCCGGCCCGTTGGCGGTTGCGGCCGGTCCGCGCCATCCCCTATGCACAGGCCCGAACAGGAGGCGAGCCGCCGTGACCGAAGAAGAGGTGCTGGCCGAGTTTCGCGCGGCGGACGCGCTGCTGGAGGGGCATTTCCTTCTTTCCTCAGGCCGTCACAGCCCGCGCTACCTCCAGTGCGCGCGCGTGCTGATGGATCCGCGGCGCGCGGGCCGGCTGGCCGAGGCGATGGTGGTGGGGCTGCCCGCAGACGTTCGCGATCAGATCGGCGCCGTTGTCTCGCCGGCCATGGGCGGCGTCATCGTAGGCCACGAGGCCGGCCGCGCGCTGGGCGTGGAGGCGATGTTCCTGGAACGGCCGACCGGCACCTTCGAGCTTCGCCGCGGGTTCCGCCTGGAACCCGGCACGACCGTGCTGATGGTGGAGGACGTGGTGACCACCGGGCTCAGCTCTCGCGAGGCGATCACCGCGATCCGAGCCGCGGGGGCGGAGGTGGCGGCGGCGTGTGCGCTGGTGGATCGCTCCAACGGCGCGGCCGACCTGGGTGTCCCCTTCTACCCGCTGATCCGGCTCGACGTGCCGAGCTACGCGGCGGACGACCTGCCGGCCGAGTTGGCAGCAACGCCGGCCGTGAAGCCTGGGAGCCGCGCGGCGTGAGGCCGTGGCTGGCGGCACTGCTGGCGCTGGCCGCACCTCTGGGGGCGCAGGGGCCGGTGCCGGAACCCACGTGGCAGCAGCGCGAGGCGGATGCCACGGCGCGAGTTGAGCGCGTGCGTTCGACGCTGGAGGCATCGGGCTTCCGCGGCGTTTATGCGCTTTCGCAGAACGGGCAGCGGCTGGGCGGCGGCGTGATCGGCGACGGGATGCCCTTTGAGGCGGTGTTCCCGCTGACATCCCTCACCCGGCAGGTGCTGGCGGTAATGGCGATGCAGCAGGTGGAGGCGGGCCGCCTCACTCTGGGCGCGCGCGCGTCGCGCTACCTGCCCGCGCTCGGGGCCGGTGGGTCGACCGTTCGCCAGTTGCTTTCGGGCGGGTCGGACGCGCAGATCGCGGCGTTGGTGGAGCGGGTCGCACGACGGCCCGTGGCGCAGCTCTATGCAGAGCGGGTGGCGGGACCGACCGGCATGGGCGCCCTGTTCCAGGCCGACGGCGGCGACACGCGCGCGGACGCCAACTGGTCGGGCGGTCCGACCCTGGCCGAACGCGCCATCCTGCTTGGACAGCTGGTGGGAACCGCGGAGGACGTGCTGGCCTTTGATGCGGGCCTGCTCGACGGACGGTTGCTCGGGCCGGAGCGGCGCGCGGAGCTGATGCGTGTGCTGTCGGCACAGCGAAGCGTCGGCTGCAAGGGGCTGGCGGTGGATCGGGCGGGATCGGCCGGCCGGTTCCGCGCCCGCAACGTGATCCTTCCCGGTCAGGCCACGGCGATGGTGCTGCTGACCGCCCGATCGGACACCGCCCCCGTACCACTGGCGGCGCTTTGCGCGAGCATGGGTGCGGCATGAGCGGTGGGGTCGGGACCAGGGTGCGCCTAGGCGTCAACATCGACCACGTCGCAACCGTGCGCAACGCGCGCGGCGCCGCCTATCCAGACCCGGTGCGTGCGGCGCTGCTGGCGGCCGAGGCTGGGGCAGACGGGATCACCGCGCACTTGAGGGAGGATCGCCGCCATATCACCGACGTAGACGTGGCACGGCTGGCGGCTGAGCTGGCCGTGCCGCTGAACCTGGAGATGGCCGCCACTGACGAGATGTTCCAGATCGCGCTGCGGCACCGGCCGTACGCTGCGTGCATCGTGCCCGAGAAGCGCGAGGAGCGGACCACGGAGGGCGGGCTGGACGCGGCCGGGCAGCACAATGTGCTGGCGCCCATCGTGTCCGAACTGGGCCAGGCGCGCGTGCGCGTGTCGCTGTTCATCGAGCCCGATGCCCGGCAGGTCGAGGCCGCGCTCCGGCTGGGCGCACCAGTGGTGGAGCTGCACACCGGCCGTTATGCCGAGCTGGAGGGCCCTGAGAACGGAGGCGCCCGCGCCGAGGAACTGCGCCGCCTGTCCGACGCGGCGGCGCTGGCCGCCAAGAACGGGATCGAGGTGCATGCCGGACACGGCCTCACCTTTGACAATGTCCAGCCGATCGCCGCCATTCCGCAGGTGGCGGAGCTGAACATCGGCCACTTCCTGGTGGCGGACGCGCTGTTCGTGGGGCTGGGCGAGAGCGTGCGCCGGATGCGCGACCTGATGGATGCGGCGCGTTGATAATCGGACTGGGCTCCGATCTCTGCTCCATCGAGCGGATCGCAGGCTCGCTGGAACGGTTCGGCGAGCGGTTCGAGGCGCGGGTCTTCACCGACGCCGAGCGCGCCAAGGCGGACCGGCGGCCCTTTACCAAGGCGGGAACGCTGGCCAAGCGCTTCGCGGCCAAGGAGGCGTTCAGCAAGGCGGTGGGCACGGGCTTTCGCGCGGGCGTGTTCATGCGCGACATCGGGGTGGTGAACGCGCCCTCGGGCGCGCCCACGCTGGCGCTGACGGGGGGCGCCGCCGCCCGGCTTGACGCGATCACGCCGCCGGGCCACGCAGCCAGGGTGCACCTGACCATGACCGACGATCACCCCTGGGCGCAGGCCTTCGTGATCGTGGAGGCGGTTCCGATCCCCGGATAGTTCCCCCTTTTTCGAGTATCCCATGACCGACGCGGTGACGCCCGCCGATCCCGTTCCTGCCGACAAGGCCGAAAAGCCCCGAACCGACTGGTGGGGCGAGGTAAAGGGCGTGTTCTGGCTGTTGCTGGTGGTGCTGGGCGTCCACAGCTTCATCGCCAAGCCCTTCTACATCCCGTCCGAGTCGATGCTGCCGGGGCTCTTGGTCGGCGACCGGCTGGTGGTGTCCAAGTTCACCTATGGCTGGTCGTTCGTGTCGCCCACCATTCCCTCGCCCGTTGGCATGTTTCGCGGGCTGGTGCTGCGCGACCCCACCGCCAGCTGGAGCGTCAGCGTGCCGCCGATGCAGGGCCGGCTGATGGGGTCCGAGCCGGAGCGCGGCGACGTGGTGATCGTGACCCCGCCGGGCACCAGCAGCGACTATATCAAGCGCGTGATCGGCCTGCCCGGCGACCGGCTGGAGGTGCGCGGCGGCGTGGTGATGCTGAACGGAAAGGCCGTAAAGCGCGGGCCGATCCATGACCGGCTGCTGCCCGTGGACGCCAACAGCCCGTGCGACCCCAGCGATTATCCGGGCGCGCTCCAGACATTGCCGAGCGGACGGCAGGTATGCCGCCTGCCCATCGTCACCGAGACGCTGCCCAACGGACGCCGCTACGACACGGTCGAGCTGGGCTGGAGCCCAGGAGACGATTACGGGCCTGTCACCATTCCGGCGCACCACCTGTTCCTGATGGGCGACAATCGCGACCGGTCGGCCGACAGCCGCTTTCCCCTGTCCGCGCAGGGATTGGGCGGACCGGTGCCATGGGAAAATATCGGCGGACGGGCCGAGTTCATCACCTTCTCGCTGGACGGCAACGCGACGCTGAACCCGTTGACTTGGCCCGGCAGCCTGCGCGGCGGGCGGGCGGGAACGTCGCTCCACCCGGCGGAAGGCGATCAAAGGTAGCGCATCCACCACCGATCACTGGCGCGCTTGGCGCGGGCAAAGCGGCGAGTGGCCAGCCATAGCGGCGGAGCGGCGAGCGCGGCCACAATCCAGACCCAGGCGACCGAGGGCAGGTCCTCGGCTCCGCCCGCCGCCCGCCACGCCAGATAGGCCAGGTGCAGCACGTAGAGGTGCAGCACGTAGAAGAAGAGCGGCGCGCCGCCCAACACCGCCAGCGGACCGCCACGTCGCCTATCCCACGCCGCCAGGATCAGCGCGCCTGTTCCCAGCGTCAGCAGCAGGAAGTCGAGCGACGGCGGATACTTGGTCAGGTTCAGGAACGACAGCAAAGTGCCCATTGCGTCCGGCCGGACCGTCCAGGGCACGGGCTCGCCATAGCCGTTGAGGGCACGCAGCGTCACGAACAGCAGCAACACCCCCATTCCCGCGGCCAGGAGCCGGCGTCGGCGGTCGGCCGGCGCCACGGCGCGCCCGAACCAGGGCCCGACCGCCCAGCCCAGCGCGATCACGCCGATCCAGGGAAGTACGGGATAGGAGGTACGCGCCCGCAGCGTCTCCGAAAGCTGGATAAAGCCGCGATCGTGCAGCACCGCCCAGATCGCGTGTCCGGGCGTGCCCGGCGTGAACTGGACGGGATCGAGCAGGTTGTGCCCCGCGACGATCGCCACGCCCACCGCCGCCACGGCCGCGCGCGGCAGATGGACCAGGGCGGACAGCGCGATCATCGACAGGCCGATCGCCCAGATGACCTGAAGAAAGAGCGTCGCAGGCGGTAGCGCGAAGGTCCAGGCGAAGCCTACCACCGTCAACTCCAACGCCACCAGGAACAGGCCCCGCCGGAACAGGAAGCCGGACGCCGCGGCGGCGCAACGATCCTGGCCGTAGAGCCACGCCGCCAAACCCGTCAGGAACACGAACACCGGCGCGCAGAGATGCGCGGCCAGCCGCGTCAGGAACAGCGCGGGCGAGGTCGCGTCGAGATCGACGGGATCGGACACCTGCCGGCCGATCAGAAAGAACTCGCGGATATGGTCCACCAGCATCAGCAGCATGACCAGTCCGCGAAGACCGTCGATCGATTCGAGGCGCGCGGAACGCGTTGCGGCCGGCCGGAACGGAACAACGGTTGCGGCAGGCGGGCCTTCGACAGGCGGAGTGCCGGCGACGGCAGTAGTTGACATCGGTTGAAACCTCCACGATCGCTAATGTTACAACATAACCCGGAGATCAACCTTGTCCGCCCGTCCCCAAGCGAGCGCGCCGCGTGCTCGCGCGCTCCTCCTGATGCTGCTGTCCGCGGCGCCAGCCGCGGCCGGGGAGCCTGTGCCTGCGACGGACGTCGCTGCGCCTGGGACGGAGGAAGCGGGGGCGTCCGAGATCGTGGTGCTGGGGCGTCGCGGCGCCCGCACCGACCGCGCCACGGCATCCGACCTGGCGACGGAGCGCCTGTCCCAGTCGAGCCGGTCCATCGAGGCGGAACTGGTCCGCGACTATGGCGCGCGGCGGCTGAACGACGCGCTGGAACTGGTGAGCGGGATCAGCCGCCAGAACAACCTGGGGGGTCTGCGCGACAATTTCGCCATCCGGGGCTTTCTGGGCACGCCAGACACGGGCGCCGAATATTACGTAGACGGCTTTCTGGCGAACCGCGGCTTCGGCCCGCCACGCGACCCAGCACTGGTAGAGCGGATCGAGGTGCTGAAGGGACCCGCGGGCGCGCTGTTCGGCGAGATCGACCCGGCCGGCCGCGTCAACATCGTTCAGAAGGCACCGTCCTTCACCAGCGCCGCCTATGCCGCCTTGTCCTACGGATCGTTCGACATGGCACGGGCCGAACTGGACGCGACGGGGCCGATCACGGGCAACCTGGCCGTGCGCATCGTGGTCGCCGCCGAGCGGAGCGACGGATATCGCGACTTCGTGGACTTGCGGCGCAAGGTGGCCGCCCCCTCGCTGACCTGGGCGCCGATGGAGGGTACGCGAGTCACTTATTCGGGCGAGTGGCTGCGTTTCGCCACACCGTTCGATCGTGGGGTGCCGGCGCTGAACGGCGACGTGGACGCGGTGCCGCTCGACCGCTTCCTGGGCGAGCCGGGCGACGGGCGCGTGGTGTCGCGCAACACGCGCCAGCAACTGACCGCCACCCACGCGCTGGACGGCGACTGGGCGCTGAACGGCGGCGTCGCATGGCGGCACGGGCGGCTGACGGGCTTTTCCTCCGAACAATCGCTGCTGATCCCCGGCCCGGCGGTGCGGCGGCAGCGACGCTTTCGCGACTTCGCGGTGGACGAACTATCGGCGCGGCTGGAGCTTTCGGGTCGTTTCGAGTCTCTGGGCACGCACCGGCCGGCGCTGGGCATCAAGGGATACGACCTGCGCTTCGACGAACGGCAGGTGCGGCGCAGTCCGAATGCCGCCGCGCCCTATCCGATTGGCGTGTTGAACCCCGTCTATGGCGGCACCACGCTGCCCCTCCTGCCCTTCACCGACCAGACGGAGGACCGCCAGGCGCTGACGCTCTACGCGCAGGACCTGTGGGCGGTGACCGATCGGCTGGAGCTGAACGGCGGCGTCCGCTTCGACCGCTGGACGCAGGGCTATGAGAATCGGCGGACCGGCCGGACGACGCGCGTCACGCGCCGGCCGCTGGATGGGCGGGTAGCCGCGCGCTACCGGTTGACGGACGCGCTGGCGCTTCACGCCAGCTATGGCGAGAGCTACCGCGCCAATTCCAGCACGGGGCGGACGGGCGAGCCGTTCGCGCCCGAGCGGGGACGCGGCTGGGAGGCGGGCTTGGCCGGGCGGTGGCCCGGTGTCGACGCCGCCCTGACCTTTTTCGACATCGGCAAGCGCAACATCCTGGCGCCCGACCCGCAGGACGCGAACTTTCTGGCGCCGGTGGGCGAGCTGGACAGCCGCGGGATCGAGCTGGACGCGTCGGCGGGGCTGGCGGGCGGGTGGCGGCTCGTGGGCAACTATGCCTGGGTTCATGCCCGCGCGGCTGATCCGCAATTCCCGACGTCCCTGGTGCTGAACGTGCCGGAGCATCAGGCGACGTTCTTCGCCTCCGGTCCCGTGCTGCGGGGCATCCGGGCAAGTGCCGGCGCCAGCTACCAGTCGAGCCGAGCGGCGACGATCGATGGAAGCGGGCTGCGCCTGCCCTCCTTCGTGCGGGCGCGGGCGGCGGCGGACTGGGACGTGTCGACGCGATTCTCGATCCGCGGCGAGGTCGATAACCTGTTCGACGCGCGCTATGCCGACAGCTCATATAGCGCGCTGTGGATCCTGCCGGCCGCGCCCCGGACGGCGCGGGTGACGCTGACGCTTCGGTCCTGAGACAGGCCACGTTGCGGGGCGCGGACCGGGCAGCTAGGCCGGTCCCCATGACCGACACCCTTGCCCCCGCCCCCAACGACCTCGGCCGCAGCCGGCTGCGCGAGCGCATGGCGCGGGGCGCGGCTTTCCTCGGCTGCGAACACGCCGTTCTGGGCGGGGCCATGAGCTGGGTGTCCGAGCGCAACCTGGTTGCGGCCATATCCGAGGCCGGCGGGTTCGGCGTGATCGCGTGCGGTGCCATGACGCCCGCGTTGCTGGACGCGGAGATCGCAGGCACCGCCGAGCGGACGGTTCGGCCCTTCGGCGTCAACCTCATCACCATGCACCCCGACCTCATGGAGCTGATCGCTGTGTGCGGGCGGCACAAGGTGGGTCACGTCGTGCTGGCTGGCGGCCTGCCACCGCGCGGGTCGATCGAGGCCATCAAGGCGACGGGCGCCAAGGTGATCTGCTTCGCGCCCGCACTGGCATTGGCAAAGAAGCTGGCGCGCAGCGGCGCGGACGCGCTGGTGATCGAGGGGATGGAAGCTGGCGGCCATATCGGCCCCGTGTCCACCAGCGTGCTGGCACAGGAGATGCTGCCCGAGGTGGCGCACGAGCTGCCGGTCTTCGTGGCGGGCGGGATCGGCCGCGGAGAGGCGATCGCCGGCTATCTCGACATGGGGGCGGCGGGTGTCCAGCTCGGCACGCGCTTCGTCTGCGCTACCGAGTCGATCGCGCATCCGAACTTCAAGCGCGCCTTTATCCGCGCATCCGCGCGCGACGCGGTGGCGAGCGTCCAGATTGACGCGCGCCTGCCCGTTATCCCCGTTCGGGCGCTCAAGAATGCGGGCGGGGAGCTGTTCACCGCCAAGCAGCGTGAGGTGGCGGGGCTGCTGGACGGCGGCGGCGTGGAGATGGCGGAGGCGCAGCTCCAGATCGAGCATTACTGGGCGGGCGCGCTGCGTCGCGCGGTGGTCGACGGCGACGTGGAACATGGGTCGGTGATGGCGGGGCAGTCGGTTGGCATGGTGAAGCGCGAGGAGCCGGCGGCGGCGATCCTGGCCGAACTGATGGACGAGGCGGCGGCCGCGTTGGGACGGCGCGGGAACTGAACGGATCGCCGCCGACACATTGGCCCGGCAAGCTCCCGTTCACCATGACATTCAGAATGTCGCGGCTCGGAGGAAGGACCCGTTTGACCCGCTTCGCCGCCCTGCTGGTGCCGCTGATGCTGGCCGCCTGTGCCGGGCGTGTGACGCCGCCGCCGGTGGTCGCCACCCTGCCCCCGCCCGCCGCCGTCCGGCCGCCGTTGCCGGAAGGTGCGACGCCCGGCATGGCGGTGCCCGCGCGGCTGGCGGACGGCAGTTTTCCCACGCCCAATCGCGGCCTCACGCCCGCAGCCACGCTGTGGCACCTGCGCGCCGGGCTGAACGTCGCCGCGCTGGCATGCCGGGGGCCGAACGAGGCGGTGCTGGTGGCGGGCTATAATGGCTGGCTGCGCGACCGGGCGACGGTGCTGAAGGGCGCGGAAGCGGCGCTGGCGAACGAGTATCGTGCGGGCAGCAGCGCCAAGGAATGGCGCGACCGGTACGACGACGCCATGACGCGGCTCTATAACTACTGGTCGCAGACGCCCGCGCGCGACGGCCTGTGCGCGGCATCGATAGCGGTGCTGGCGGAGCAGCCGGGCGTGACGACGCAGGGTCTGGCCGAGGCCGCGCCGGGCTGGCTGGCGCGGCTGGACCGGCCGGTGACCGACTTCTACGCGGCCTATGACGCGTGGCGGACGGGAACGGCCCCGACTCCGACCCCAGCCCCGGCCACACTGCCTGCTGCCGTTTCGCCCGGCACGGCACCGGCTGCGCCCTGGATCACGATCGATCCGTCGATATTCCAGTAGCGGGTTTCGCGCATCGGACCGTTGGGTTAACAGCGCGGCCATGACCGGGGACCCACCCCAGCCTTCCCCGCAGGACCGGCCGGTCGAGGGACGATTCGCCGGAACGGAGCATCGGTTGCCGGTGCGCGTCTATTACGAGGACACGGACCTGTCGGGTGTGGTGTACCACGCCAACTATCTTCGCTGGATGGAACGCGCGCGGTCGGACATGCTGCGGCTGACGGGCGTGAACCAGCGCGCGCACCGCGAGGCGGGCCTTGGCGCCTATGCCGTGGCCGATCTTTCCATCCGCTACCTGGCGCCCGCCCGGTTGGACGACGCGCTGCTGGTGGTCACGACCGTGGATCGTGTTCGCGCCGCAAGCGTCGTTGTTCATCAAAGGGTCATGCGCGGCGGGGTGATGCTGGCCGACGCACGGGTTACCGCGGCGCTGGTGGCGCCAACGGGCCGGCCCGCGCGCCAGCCGGCCGCCTGGGTCGCCGCATTCCAGCAACTGGCCGATGGGAGAGGCCCCACCACATGAACCCATTCTTCAGCACGGACGCCGCGACGCTGTCGCCTGTGGCCCTGTTCCTCCAGGCCGATTGGGTGGTGAAGCTGGTGATGCTGGGGCTGCTCGCCGCCAGCATCTGGACCTGGGCGATCATCCTGTCCTTCTCGTTCCGGCTGAAGCGCGTGCGTGCCGAGGCGCGGAAATTCGAGCGCGATTTCTGGGCAACGGACGACATCGACGCGTTTCACAAGAAGGAGGCAGACCGCGACCTGCCCACCGCGCGCGTCTTCGCGGCGGGCGTCGCGGAATGGCGGCGCTCCACGGCGAACGGTGCGGTGGACCGGACGGGAACGCGCGAGCGGCTGGGCACCGCGATGGGATCGGCCGTGGCGCTAGAGGTGGACAAGCTGTCCGACCGGCTGAACGTGCTGGCAACCGTGGGCTCGGTCGCGCCGTTCGTGGGGCTGTTCGGGACGGTGTGGGGCATCATGCGGAGCTTTACCGCCATCGCGTCGGAGCAGAACACGTCGCTGGCGGTGGTGGCACCGGGCATCGCGGAGGCCCTGTTCGCGACCGCGATCGGCCTGTTCGCCGCCATTCCGGCGGTGATCGCGTACAACCGGTTCGGCCACGGCGTGAACAAGGTGGAGGCGGGGCTGAACCGCTTCGCCGACGGCTTCCACGCCACGCTCTCGCGCCAGTTGGACGGGACCCGCTGAACCGCATGGCGATGCTGCCTTCCCAGCGCGGCCGGGGGCGAAAGGCGCCCATGGCCGACATCAACGTTACGCCGCTCGTGGACGTGATGCTGGTGCTGCTCATCATCTTCATGGTCACCGCCCCGTTGCTGACGGCAGGGGTGTCGGTGGACCTTCCGCAAGCGCGCGCCAAGGCGCTGGAGACGGACCAGAAGCCGCTTCAGCTGTCGATGGACCGGACCGGCACGCTGTACGTGGACGACCAGGAACTATCGGAAACCGAACTGCCCGCGCGGCTCGACGCGATCGCCGCCGCCGCAAAGGGACAGCAGCCGCCCCAGGTGTTCCTGCGCGCGGACAAGGGGCTGGATTACGGCCGCGTGATGCGCGTCATGGGCGAACTCAACCGCGCCGGGCTGAACCGCGTGGCGCTGGTCACGGTCGAGGGCGAGTAGGCGCCGGTGGACCGGTCGGAGAAGCTGGCGCTGGGCGGCGCGGTCGCGGGGCATGCGGTGCTCTTTGGCCTGCTCTCGGTCGGCTTCCTGGCGACGCCCAACCCCGACAAGCTGCGCGCGCCGCCCGTGGAGGTGAGCCTGGTGCCCGACGTGGCGCTGGAAAGCGCGTCGCCCGAGCCGGCGGCCGAGCCCGCCCAGTCCGAGGCCCCGGAGGAAGGCGCCCCCGAGGACGCGGCCCCGCCGGAATCGACGCCCGAGCCGGCCCCCACGCCCGAGCCGGCGCCGCCCACGCCCGCTCCTGCGCCCAGACCCGCGCCTGCACCGACACCGCGGCCTGCTCCAAAGCCGGCACCCGCACCCAAGCCCGCGCCAACGCCGAAGCCGACACCGCCCCGCCCCGCCACGGCGGAAAAGGCGGCGCCCAAACCCGCACCCGCGCCCAAGCCGACGCGTACTGCCGCCGCCCCCGCCGCCAAGCCGGCCGCAACCAAGGGCAGCGGCTCGACGGCCGGGGCCACCGCCGCACGTCCGCGCGGGCGATTGGGCGACGATTTCCTGAAGGGCCTGAGCGCCGAGCCCTCACGGTCGACCAACCCCAACCCACCCGCCGCTCGCATCGGTGCCCAGGCGGCGGCGAACATCGGATCCGCCATCCAGCGCCAGATCCAGCCCTGCGCCAACCGGCAGGTGACGCCGGGTCCCGGCGCCGAGCGAATCCGGGTCGCCGTGAACCTCAGGATCAACCGCGACGGATCGCTCGCGTCGCGCCCGACGGTGCGCGGGCATACTGGCGTGGACGACGATAACGAGCGCTACGTCGCGCGCGTGGACGACCTGGCGATCGCGGCCTTCGTGGGCTGCGCGCCGCTTCGCGGATTGCCGCCCGACCTGTATGACGTGCCCGGCGGGTGGAGCAACTTCACCCTTCGCTACAAGCTTCCCGGCTGAGAGAGTTTCCGATGCGCCTGGCCCTTCTGCCGCTCCTTCTCCTGGCCTCCTCCGCCGTCGCGCAGGAGGCGCCGCCCGCCCCCGCCTCGGCCCCGCAGCAGGCGGGGGCTCAGCCCGACCAGCCCGCCGGCGACCAAGAACTGGTCGTGGACGTGGAGGGCGGCATCTCGGCGCCCATGCCGATCGCGATCCCGGCCATGCCGACCGCGGCCGTGGTGCAGACGCCCGCCGGCTCCACCGACGCGCTGGGGCGGCAGCTGGCGGACATCATAAACACCGACCTGCGCAATTCGGGGCTGTTCACCCCGCTGTCCCCGGACCGGCTGCGTCCGCCCGCCTTTCCGGAGGTGACGGCGCCCGTCTACGATTACTGGGGCACGACGGGCGCGCAGGCACTGGTGCAGGGCTTCGTCCGCGCCAACGGCGACGGCACACTGACGGTGGGCTGCTACCTCTACGACGTGTCCGCCCGATCCGAGCTGATGCGCGAGGGCTTCGTGGTCGGCCCCAGCGACTGGCGGCGGGCGGCGCACAAGTGCGCGGACATGGTCTATCGCCGGCTGACGGGCGAAGGCGGCTATTTCGACAGCCGCGTGGTCTATGTCTCGGAGACAGGCCCCAAGGGCAAGCGCATCAAGCGGCTGGCGATCATGGACCAGGACGGGGCCAACCACCGCTTCCTGACCAACGGCCAGTCGATCGTGCTGACGCCGCGCTTCGCGCCCAACCAGCAGTCGATCGTGTACATGAGCTATGTGGGCCGCACGCCCGCCATCTACGTCTACGACATCGGCACGGGGCGGCAACGGCTGGTGGTCAGCGAGGCGGCGACCACCTTTGCGCCGCGCTTCTCGCCGGACGGGCGGTCGATCCTGTTCTCCATGGCGAGGAACGGCCAGACCGATCTGTACCGCGTGTCGGCGCAAGGCGGCGCGCCGCAGCGGCTGACCAATGCGACCGGCATCAGCACGGGCGGCAGCTATTCACCCGACGGCCAGCGCATCGTGTTCGAGAGCGACCGGTCGGGCGGGCAGCAGATCTACGTCATGAACGCGGACGGATCGGACCAGCGACGCATCAGCTTCGGCGGCGGGCGCTACGCCACGCCCGTGTGGAGCCCGCGCGGCGACCTGATCGCGTTCACCAAGCTGGGGGGCACTTTCCGCATCGGCACCATGTCCGCCAGCGGCGGCAACGAGAAGCTGCTGACCAGCGGCTATCTGGACGAAGGGCCCAGCTGGTCGCCCAACGGGCGCGTCATCACCTTTCTCAGGACCAGCACGGGCCGGGCGGGCAAGGCGCAGCTCTACATGGTCGACCTGACGGGCGTGAACGAGCGGCGCATCCCCACGCCGCTCGATGGATCGGACCCCGCCTGGGGACCGCTGAGGCCGTAGGGACGTTTTGGGGGCGTAACGGGAAACCCTGAGGGAGATCACCGATGAACAGAATATCCGCAACGCTGCTGGCCGCAACCGCGCTGGTGACGGTGGCCGGTTGTGCCAAGAAGCGGCCGGAGACGCTGCCGCCGGCACCCGTCGGAACCGAGGGCGTGTCGACCGATACCGGCCAGACCGGGCCAGTGGATGGTGCTGTAGTGCCGGGATCGGACGCCGACTTCCGCCGGTCGGTGACCAGCAACACGATCAATTTCGGTCTGGACCAGTCCGACATCGACACCACGGCGCGCGCGATCCTGGACAGCCAGGTGTCGTGGCTCCAGCGCTACCCGGCCGTGCGCGTGACGCTGGAAGGCCATGCCGACGAACGCGGCACGCGCGAGTACAACCTGGCGCTGGGCGAGCGGCGGGCGAACTCGGCCAAGAACTACCTCGCCAGCCGCGGCGTGTTGGCGGCCCGCATCACCACGGTCAGCTACGGCAAGGAGCGGCCGGTGGCGCTCGGCAGTGACGAGGAAAGCTATGCGCAGAACCGCCGCGCGGTGACGGTGGTCCTGAACTAGGCCGGCGGGCCTCCGCCGCCAGGCGGAGGTTCGACGGCGCGGGCGGGCATCACTCCATTCCTGCCCTTATCGCGGCACCGGCGGCGAAGGGTGCGCCCGCCACCAGCACTAGGCTGACGGCAGCGAGCAGCTTGAGGGCGCCCGCCCCCTCGGTCAGCGCGCCCGCGCCGAAGATCAGGAGCGGCACGGCGAGCGGGAGCATCACCAGCCCCGCTACCGCGCCGGCGCCGCGAAGCCCGGCCACCAGCGCGCCCGCCGCGACGCCCAGCGCGGCGAGGCCGGGGGTACCGAGGAGGAGGCCGATCTCAACGCGGAGCAAGGTCTCTGCCGACAGGTCGAGCAGCGCCGCCGCCGCGACGGCCGCCGCCATCAGCGGCGGCGCGAAGCCGAGCCAGTGGGCGGCGATCCTGGCCGCGGCGACGGCCGCCATGGACTGGCCGCGCAGCGCCAACTGGTCCAGCACGCCCGCCTCCAGGTCGGGGGCGACCAGGCGTTCGACGGGTAGGAGGCTGGCAAGCAGCGCCGCGGTCCAGATCACGCCGCCACCGACGCGCGCCAGCAGCGCGGCATCCGGTCCGACGGCGAAGGGGAAGAACGCAGCGGCCAGCAGGAAAAAGGCGACCGGCCAGACCCAGGTGCCGCCGGCATAGGCGCGCCGCACGTCGCGGGCGATCAGGCGCAGGATAATCACAGCGTCACGATCACGGCGCCACGATCACAGCACCAGCACCCGCGCGCCGGGCAGGTCAATGGACGTGTGGCTGGCGACCAGCACCGCGCCGCCGCCCGCCCTATGTGCCGCCACCAGCCGCTCCAGCAGAGCGACCGACCCCGCATCGAGGCCGGACGCGGGTTCGTCCAGCAGCCAGAGGCGCGCGCGCGACGCGACCACGCGCGCCAGCCCGGCCCGCCGCCGCTGACCGGTAGAGAGGAGGCGGACCGGCACATGAGCCAGGTGCGCCAGCCCGACCGCGTCGAGCGCCGGTTCGACACCGTCCAGCGTCGCCCAGAAGCCGAGCGCGCCGGCCAGCGACCGTTCCGGATCGAGCGCGTGCTGCTCGGCCAGCAAGGCGGGCGCGGCGGTGCGCTCCACCGCGCCCTCGAACGGGCGAAGCAGGCCCGCGGCGACGCGCAGCAGGCTAGACTTGCCCGCCCCGTTCGGCCCTGTGACCAGCGCCGCATCGCCGGGACCGAGCGCCAGGTCCACGCCCTTCCACAGCAATCGCCCGCCGCGGACGCAGGCAACGCCCCTGAAATCAAGCAAGGCGCAAATGCAGCATCAGGAAACGGCGTCCTCCAGCGCGTGCATGTCGTCGTCGGACAGGCCGAAATGGTGGCCGACCTCGTGCACCAGGACGTGCGCCACCAATTCGTCCAGCCGCACGCCCGTTTCCACCCACTCGTCCAGGATCGCGCGGCGGTATAGGTGGACGCAGTCGGGCAGGGCTGCGCTGTCGAACGCGGACTTCTCACCCAGCGGACGGCCATGGTAGAGGCCGGTCAGGTCCAGCGGATGATCGATGCCGAGTGCCGCCAGGGTTTCGGCGTCCGCCTCTTCCTCTACCAGCAGCACCACGTCGGACAGGTGCTGCGCGAAGGGATCGGGGATGCGCGACAGGGCCGCGCGCGCCAGCGCCTCCAGCGCCGGGGCATCCGGTGCCTGGCCGAAAGGGTCTTGCCGCTCCACGGCCCGAGCCATAGCGCGGGCGCAGAGTTCACGAAAGGAGCGGACCGGTGGTGGAACCCCTGAGCGAGGCGGAGCGGGCGGACGCGCTGGACGGACTGCCCGACTGGGACTTCGACGAGGGACGCGACGCGATCCGGCGCAGCTTCGCCTTTGCCGACTTCTCCGAAGCCTTCGCGTTCATGACCCGCGTGGCGCTGCTGGCGGAAAAGGCGGACCACCACCCCGAATGGTCGAACGTGTGGAACCGGGTGGAGGTGCTGCTGACCACGCACGACGCGGGCGGGCTTTCGGGCCGCGACGTGGACATGGCACAGGCGATCGACGCGCTGCTGGGGGGATAGTGTCCTATCCCGCTTGGTCCTGATCCAGGGAGCGGCGCATCCGCTTGCGGAGCGAACCGGGCATCCAGCGGGCGGCAAACGCCAGGCGATGCGCGGTGCGTCCCACATAGGTGTGGAGCCGGTTGCCGTGCACCGCGGCCCAGGCGGCCTCCGCGACTGTCTCGGCAGACGTCAGCTCCAGCCCCGCTTCCTGTACCGTCTCGCGGATCGACCGGTTGGAGCCTTCGGTGGTGCGGCTGAGCAGCGGCGTGTCGATAAAGCCCGGCACCAGCGCACGGACGCGGACGCCGTCACCATGCCACTCGCCGTCCAGCGCCTCCGTCAGCGCTCGGACGGCGAACTTGGACGCCGAATAGGGCGCCAGACCCGCCGAGCCGTAGATGGCGGACGCCGAGGCCGTGTTGAGCAGGCAGCCGCCCGCGCGCCGGAGATGGGCGTAGCCGATGCGCGCGCCGTTGACGGCGCCCATGAGGTTGATCGCGACGACGCGGTCGATCTCCTCGAAACTGGCGGTGGCGAAGGGACCGCCGTGCGGCACGCCCGCATTGTTGAACAGCACGTCCAGCGCCCCGCCCTGGGCCGCGGTGAACCGGTCCAGCTCGCGGGACCAGGCCTCTCGGTCGCGCACGTCCATGACGTGGGTGGAGGTGCGGTCGGGCGGCATCAGCGCGGCCGTGTCGGCGAGCCCGCCCGCGTCCACGTCCGCCAGTCCCACCCGCCAGCCGCGCCCGGAGAAGAGCCGTGCGGTGGCCGCACCAATGCCCGACGCGCCGCCGGTGACGAAGATCGACTTCAACGCGTGTCCTCTCTCATGTTTCGGAGGATGCTACCATTTCCGGACACAAAGTCGACGCGGGCGTTGAGCCGGGATCGCGAAGGCCGTCCCGGTGCGGGTCGGACGGGTGGTGAAGAAGCCCATCGACATCGGGGTTGCGCGGGCGGCGGGTGCCGCTAGGTCCCCTGCTCCATGACCGATCTTCGCACCGCCGCGCTGGAGTCCAAGGCCTGGCCCTTCGAGGAGGCGCGCAAGCTGATCGCGCGCTGGCCCAACGGCAAGCCGGATGGCAGCCCGGTGCTCTTCGAGACGGGATATGGCCCGTCCGGCCTGCCGCATATCGGCACGTTCCAGGAAGTGCTGCGAACCACCATGGTACGCCGCGCCTATGAGCTGATAACGGGCGGGGCGCCCACGCGCCTCCTAGCGTTCAGCGACGACATGGACGGGCTTCGTAAGGTGCCTGACAACGTGCCCGAGCCGGAAATGCTGAACGCGAACATCGGCCGGCCGCTCAGCCGCATTCCCGACCCGTTCGGAACGCACGAGAGCTTTGCCGCGCACAATAACGCGATGCTGCGCGATTTCCTGGACCGGTTCGGCTTCGACTATGAATTCGCTTCGTCCAGCGACTATTACGGGTCAGGCCGGTTCGACGACACGCTGCGGAACGTGCTGCGCCACTACGACGCGATCCAGGAGGTGATGCTGCCGACGCTGCGCGCGGAGCGGCGCGCCACCTACTCGCCCGTGCTGCCGGTGAGCGAGCAGACCGGCGTAGTGCTCCAGGTCCCCATCGAGGTGGTGGACGCGGACGCCGGGATCGTCCGGTTCCGCGACGGTGACCACTCCGTGGAGCAGTCGATCCTGGGCGGTCGCGCCAAGCTCCAGTGGAAGGTCGACTGGGCGATGCGCTGGGTGGCGCTGGGCGTCGACTACGAGATGGCAGGCAAGGACCTGATCGACTCGGTGATCCAGTCGGGCCGCATCGCGCGCGTGCTGGGCGCCAGGCCGCCGGAAGGCTTCAACTACGAGCTGTTTCTAGACGCCAACGGCGAGAAGATCTCCAAGTCCAAGGGGAATGGGCTGACCATCGAGGAATGGCTGACCTATGGGCCGGAGGAGAGCCTGGCCTTCTATATCTATCGCGAGCCCAAGAGGGCCAAGTCGCTCCACCTGGGGCTGATCCCGCGCGCGATCGACGACTATTGGCAGTTCCGCGGCAATTGGCACAGCCAGGACGCCAGGGAGCGGCTGGGCAACCCCGTGCACCACGTCCATGACGGCCAGGTGCCGCAGGAGGGGCTGCCGGTCACGTTCGGGCTGCTTCTGAACCTGGTGGGCGTGCTGGGCGACGCGACCCGCGAGCAGGTCTGGGGCTATCTGCGCAACTACCTGCCCGACGCCGGGCCGGCGGACCATCCAGAGCTGGACCGGATGATCGGCTATGCGCTGAACTATGCGCGCGACTTCGTGGCGCCGACACTGAAGCGGCGCGCGCCGACCGCGCAGGAGGCCGACGGGCTGCGCCGGCTGGACGCCGCCTTTGCCGAGTTGCCCGCCGACGCCACGCCCGAGGCGGCGCAGGACGCAGTCTACGAGGTCGGCAAGCAGGTGTTCGGCAAGGACGCGCTTCGCGACTGGTTCCGCGCGCTCTACGAGACGCTGCTGGGGTCCGCCCAAGGGCCCCGCATGGGCAGCTTCGCGGTCCTCTACGGCATCGGCAACACGCGGGCGCTGATCGCCGGCGCGCTGGCACGCGCACCGGAGCAAGCGACCTGACCACCACGCCCCGCCGCGGTCCCGTCTCTGCCCTCCGCCGCCTGCTGGAGGCGGAGGCGGCGGGCGGTGCGGTGCTGGCGGGCGCGGCCTTGCTGGCGATGCTGGTCGCCAATTCTGGCCTGGCACACGCCTATGAGGCGATGCTGGCAACGGCCCTGGGTCCCGTGCTTGCGCCGGCACTGGGGCCGATGACGGTTCACCTGTGGGTGAATGACGGGCTGATGGCCCTGTTCTTCCTGCTGGTCGGGCTGGAGATCAAGCGCGAGCTGGTAGACGGCGCGCTCAGCCGTCCGGCGGACCGCCGCCTGCCCGTGATCGCGGCCGCCGCCGGGATGGTCGTGCCCGCCCTGGTCTATCTGGCGATCGCCGGCAGCACACCGAGCCTGGCGCGCGGCTGGGCGATCCCGGCGGCGACCGACATCGCCTTCGCGATCGGGATCGTAGCGCTGCTGGGCAAGCGCGTGTCCGCGCGGCTGAAGCTGTTCCTGGTAACGGTGGCGGTGGTGGACGACATGGGCGCAGTCGCGATCATCGCACTGTTCTACTCGCACGGGATCGACCCCGGCGCGCTGGCGGCGGCGGCGGGCGTGCTGGCGGCCCTGTTCGCGCTCAACCGGCGGGCGGGCGTGCGCGCGACTTGGCCCTATCTGCTCGGCTTCGCGATCCTGTGGTGGCTGGTACTACGGTCGGGCATCCACGCCACGGTGGCCGGCGTACTGGCCGCCGCCGCGGTGCCGCTGCACCCCACGCCGGGCGCGCCCGACGACGCGCACTCCCCCCTGCACCGGCTGGAGCACGCGCTGGGCCCGCTGGTGGCGTTCGGCGCGGTGCCGGCCTTTGCCTTTGCCAATGCAGGCGTCTCGCTGGAGAGCGTCGGCTGGCGGTCGCTGGCGCAGCCGCTGGTGCTGGGCGTCGCGGCCGGGCTGTTCCTGGGCAAGCAGGCGGGACTGCTGGGCGGGGTGGCGCTGGCGGTGCGCCTCAAGCTGGCGGAGCGGCCGGGCGGCGCGGCGTGGGTGCAGCTCTGGGGCATCGCGCTGCTGGGCGGTATAGGCTTCACCATGAGCCTGTTCATCGGCGGGCTGGCCTTTCCGGGCGACGCCGCCCGGCTGGCGGAGATCAAGCTGGGCGTGCTGGCCGGCTCCATCCTGAGCGCCGCGGCGGGACTGGCGGTGCTCTTCATCACGGGGAAACGATAATTCGCGCCTTCTACGATCCGCGTCAGGCGCTGCACGCGCCGGCGCAGGAACTGCACAATGGCGGCTTTACCGCCTATGCCGAGGTGCCGGCGCGGACCGCGTCGATCCTGGCGGCGCTTGGTCCGACCGAGCTGCCGCCCGACCATGGCGAGGCGCCGATCCTGCGCGTCCACGACAAAGGCTATTGCGCGTTCCTGCTCGACGCGCCCCGCCTGTGGGCCGAGGCCGGACGACCGGACGACGCCATCCCCTATGTGTTCCCGGTGGTCGGGCGGCGGCCGCTAAAACTATCGCGGATCGACGCGCTGATGGGGGCGCACGCGTTCGACGCCACCACGCCCATCACAAGCCATACATGGGCGTCGAGCTGCCGAAGCGTGCAGTCGGCGCTCGCCGCGGCCAACGCGGTGCTGGACGGGGAGCGCGCGGCCTTTGCCTTGTGCCGTCCGCCCGGCCACCATGCGGGTGCCGACTATTGCGGCGGGTACTGTCACCTGAACGGTGCCGCCATCGCCGCCCAGGCGATGCGGGACGCGGGCCGGGCGCGCGTCGCGATCCTGGACATCGACTATCACCACGGCAACGGGACGCAGGACATCTTCTGGCAGCGGGGCGACGTGTTCTTTGCCTCCGTCCATGCCGATCCGGCGACCGACTACCCCTTCTACTGGGGCCATGCCGACGAGCGCGGCGAGGGGGAGGGAGAGGGCGCGACGCTGAACCTGCCGCTGCCGCGCGGCACCCGGCTCGACGCATTCCGCCGCGCCACCGCCACCGCGCTGGAGGCGGTCGTCCGATGGGGCGCAGACGCGCTGGTGGTGAGCTTCGGGGCGGACACCTATGCCGGCGACCCGATCTCCGGCTTCGCGCTGGAGACGCCGGACTTCCGGAAGCTGGGTCGGGAGGTGGCGGCCGCCGGGCTGCCGGCCGCGATCCTGATGGAAGGCGGCTATGCGGTGGATGCGCTGGGCGCCAACGTCGCGAGCTTCCTTGACGGCTTCTGAGAAAGCCGGGGCCGGCGCCATCGCGCCGGGCTCGGCGGCCTATCGCCGGCTGAGCTGGGCCCTGTGGCTGGCGGGGCTTTCCACCTTTTCGCTGCTCTACGCGGTGCAGCCGCTGCTGCCCGGACTGGCGAGGCATTACCGGCTGAGCGCGGAAGGCGCGAGCCTGGCCGTGTCGCTCGCCACGGGTCCGCTGGCGCTGGGACTGCTGGTGGCAGGACCGCTGTCGGACCGGCTGGGGCGACGGCCGCTGATGGTATTCGCCATGTTCGCGGGAAGTGCGGCGACGCTGGCGGCGGCGCTCGCGCCCGGGTGGGAGTGGCTGCTGGCGGCGCGCGTGCTGGCGGGCGTGGCGCTGGCGGGCGTGCCGTCGGTCGCCATGGCCTATGTCGCCGACGAGGTGGACGCGCGCGCGGTCGGCCGCGCGACGGGCCTCTACGTCGCCGGCAGCGCGGTGGGCGGCATGAGCGGGCGCGTGATCGCCAGCCTGGTGGCGGACGTCGCGGGCGAGGAAGGCGGCTGGCGCTGGGGACTGGCGGCGGTCGGCATGACGGGCTTGTTGGCGGCGGAGGCGTTCCGGCGGCTGGCACCTGCCCCCTGCGCCTTTGAACCGCGGCGCGCGCGCGTGATGGATCTCGCGCGCGGCTATGCAGCGCGGTTGGCGGACGGCGGGTCGCTCGCGCTCTATGCCCTGTCGTTTCTGTCCATGGGCGCGTTCGTGAGTGTCTACAATTATGCGGGTTTCCGGCTGGCTGGGCCGCCCTTCTCGCTGGGACAGGCGGCGGCGGGCGCGGTGTTCCTTCTCTACCTGACAGGATCGGCCAGCGCGTCGGTGTTCGGGCGGCTGGCGGACGCGCGCGGATGGGGGCGCGTGCTGCCCTGGCCGGCGGCGCTGATGACAATGGGCGTGGCGATGACAATGGCGAGCGGGCTGCCGATGCTGGTGCTGGGCATCGCCACGGTGACGATCGGCTTCTTCGGTGCGCATTCGATCGCCAGCGCGGCGGCCTCCGCCCGGGGCGGGGCGGCGGGACGGGGACAGGCGGCCGCGCTCTACCTGTTCGCCTATTATCTGGGATCGTCGGTGCTGGGGTCGCTGGGCGGCGTGGCGTGGAGCCGGGCGGGCTGGACGGGGGTGGCGACGTTCTGCGGCTCGCTGGGCGTTCTGGCGATAGCAGCCGCGGTCACGGCCGGACGAGCGGCTCCACCCCGTCGCCCGCCGGCCGGTCCGCCAGCGCCCGAGCCGCCGCTTCCGCCCGCTCCATGACGCGAAGCACGTTGGCGCCGGCGATCCCCGCCAGTTCGTCGTCCGACCAGCCGCGCCGCGCCAGCTCGGCCAGCAGCGCCGGATAGGCATCCACGCCGGTCATGCCGCGCGGGCTGGTGCCGCCGATGCCGTCGAAGTCGCCGCCCAGCCCCAGCGCCTGCCGGCCGGCGACGCGGGCGATATGCTCCACATGGTCGGCAACGGTGGTGACGGTGACCTCCGGCTCCGGGTGCTCGCGGTCCCAGGCGGCGAGCGTCGCGGGCGCACGTTCGCCGTAGAGGTCGCCCGGCACGCCCAGCTCGGCCGCGCGCGCGGTGCGGGCGGTGTCCCAGGCGCGCCAGGCGCCCGACAGAAAGGCGGGGTAGAAATTGACCATCACCACTCCGCCCTTTTCCCCGATCGCGCGGATCAGGTCGTCGGGCAGGTTGCGCGGCGCATCGGCCAGCACGCGGGCGGATGAATGAGAGGCGATCACCGGCGCGGTGGACACCGCCAGCACCGCGCGCACCGCGTCGTCGGAGATGTGGCTGACGTCCGCCAGCATCCCCAGCCGGTTCAGCTCGGCCACCACCTGGCGCCCGAACGGCGACAGCCCGCCCGAGATGGCGGCGTCGGTGGAACTGTCCGCCCAGGCAAGCGAGCGCGTGTGCGTCAGCGTCAGATAGGCGGCGCCCAGCGCGCGGTACTGGCGCAACACGGACAGGCGGCCGTCGATCTGGTGCCCGCCCTCCACGCCGATCAGGGACGCGATGCGGCCCGACTTCTGGATGCGGCGCACGTCGGCGGCGGTAACGGCAAAGGCGAGCCGGTCCGGAAAAGCGGCCACCATGCGGTGGACCACGTCGATCTGCTCCAGCGTCAGCTCCACAGCGCGGGGGCCCGGCGTAGCGGCAGGAATCCAGACCGACCAGAACTGGCCGCCGACACCCCCCGCCTTGAGGCGCGCGAGGTCTGTCTGGAGGGGGAAGCCTAGCCGCGCACCGTCCTGTGCAAGCACCTCCACCCGGCCCTTGTGCCGGTTCGCGATCTCCCAGGGCAGGTCGTTATGCCCGTCGATCACCGGCTGGCGGGCCAGCACGCGGGTCACGCGCGCGGCGGTGGCGCGGACAGGTGCGGGGCCGGCAGCAGGGACAGGCGCGACGGGCGTGGCCTGGAGGGCGAGCAGGAGGGCGGCGATCACGGACGGGAGGATTGCCCAGCGGGGCCCGTCAGTCCAGCCCGATCGCAGCGCGTACAAACGCCACGCGCTCGTCGACGGAGGCGCGGGGAAGCTCCACAACGGTGTAGCCGTATCGCGCGTATGTATCGCACATGACCGCCTCCGCCGCTTCCGCCTCCTCGGGCGTCTGGCGGCGCTCGGCGTCGTTGCGGAAGATGGCGGACCAGAAGGGCGCCAAAAACACGCGCGGGTTGTAGCGGCAGGTCTCGGCCGCGCGATCGATGGCAGGCGGTACGGTCAGGTCCGACGGGCGCAGGAACGCCACCACGTCGGGAACGCCCCGGTCCAGCACCACGGGCCTGCCCATCGCCAACGCCGCGGACCGCGCCGAAAGCTCGCGCGCAATCATCGCCTCCGCAAAGGCGCGGTGGTTCGACCAGGGCAGCGCGTCGCCCCCCGCCGCCAGCTGCTCGCGGATGACCGCACGGCCTACCTCCGGGCTGGTGGCGACCCCGGCCGCTGATAGCGCGTCGATCAGCGTGGTCTTGCCGGCACCCGGCCCACCGGTGACGATGTGGAGGCAGTGGTGAGTCGGGGTCAAAGGCTCCTCACAGGTCAATCCACGCCAGTCCGCCGTCCAGCTCCATTGCGGTATAATCGACCTGAAGCACGCGACGATGCGCGTGCGGCCCACTGGCGGCGGAGGCGTGCAGGATCGGCGTGGCGTAGAGCCAGAGGTCGCCGGGATCCGCCAGGCAGGTGACGGTGCCGCACCGTGCGACCGTGGCAGCAATATCTGGCTCGGCGATACGACCGAGGCGATGAGAGCCGGGGGCCACCAGCAATGGGGCATTGTCCATCGGCACGGCGTCGAGGTGGACCCGTATCGTCAGCATGGCCTCGATCACCGCGAAGGGCGGCTCGACATGCTGGATGCCCTGCTTGATCGTCCAGGGACCGTAGCCGTTTGCCTCACGCCTTTCGCAAACAGCGACCGTACGATCCTGGTGCCAGCCCAGCGACCAGTTTGCGGATCGAGTCTTGTCGAACAGCACGGCCCGCACCGGACGGATGGTGGGGCCGAGATGCTGGGCGACGACCTGATGTACGCGGCCAGTGGGATCAAGGATTGTGGACAGGTCGGGTGATCGGGTGAGGCGATGCCCCGGGCGCGTCGGAGACGCCGTGGCGAGACGGGTCAACGCGGGAAGGATGTTAACGGCCGCTGCCGGGTGAAGCTCTGCGCCGTGCTCGGACAAGGTTAGACGAGGCATCTGGTGCTTCTACCCCGGCAAGCGCACCGGGCGGAAGGCCGACGCGGGAACAGGTCCCGCGTCGTCGGACGGGGCAGTTCCGGGTGAACAGCGCCCTGCGCTGTTCACCCGGAACTCCCCGCCGGCCGGCCTGGCTGGTGCGGCCTGCTTCGCTTGCTGCACCGGGCCGGGCGGGGCCGGCCATCCAGCCCTGGCTAGAGCTTCTCGGTCAATTCCGGCACGATCTTGAACAAGTCACCGACCAGCCCGAGGTCGGCGACCTGGAAGATGGGGGCGTCCTCGTCCTTGTTGATGGCGATGATGGTCTTGCTATCCTTCATGCCCGCCAGATGCTGGATCGCGCCGGAGATGCCGACGGCGACATAGACTTCCGGCGCCACGATCTTGCCCGTTTGGCCGACCTGATAGTCGTTGGGGGCGTACCCTGCGTCCACCGCCGCACGGCTGGCGCCGACGCCGGCACCCAGCTTGTCGGCCAGTGGCTCGATCAGCTCCTGGTACTTCTCCGCGGAACCGAGCGCGCGGCCGCCGGACACGATCACCTTGGCGCTGGTGAGTTCCGGACGCGCATTCTGCGCGATCTCGGCGTTCTCGAAGGTCGACAAGCCCTTGTCGCCCGTGGAGCCGACCGCCTCGACCGTGCCCGAACCGCCTTCGGAGGCCGCCTTGTCGAAGGCGGTGCCGCGCACCGTGATAACCTTCTTGGCGTCGGAGGTCTGGACGGTCGCGATCGCGTTGCCCGCATAGATGGGGCGCGTGAAGGTATCCTCGCTCTCGACGGACAGGATGTCGGACACCTGCATCACGTCGAGGAGTGCGGCCACGCGGGGCGCGATGTTCTTGCCCGTGGTGGTGCTGGGCGCCAGGAACGCGTCGTGGTGCCCCATCAGCTCGACCACCAGCGGCGCCACGTTCTCCGCCAGCGCGTGCGCATAGGCCGCATCGTCGGCGACGTGGACCTTGCCCACGCCCGCGATCTTCGCTGCCGCCTGTGCCACGCCGTCGACGCCCTGGCCGGCGACCAGAAGGTGGACCTCGCCCAACCTGGACGCGGCGGTCACCGCGGAAAGCGTGGCGTCCTTGACGCTCGAGCCGTCATGCTCGACCCAGACCAGAGTCTTCACTTCTTGATCCCCATGGCAGAGAGCTTCATCACCAGTTCGTCCACGTCGGCGACCTTGATGCCCGCCTCGCGCTTGCCGGGCTCGGCTACCTTGAGCGTCTTGATGCGCGGGGAAACGTCCACACCGTAATCGGCGGGCGTCTTCTGCGCCAAGGGCTTGGACTTGGCCTTCATGATGTTGGGCAGCGACGCGTAGCGCGGCTCGTTCAGGCGAAGGTCGGTGGTGACGATCGCGGGCAGAGGGAACTTGTCCGTCTCCAGGCCGCCGTCGACCTCGCGCGTCACGGTGACGCTGTCGGACGCCAGATCGACCTTGGAGGCGAAGGTGCCCTGGCCCCAGCCGAGCAGGCCCGCCAGCATCTGGCCGGTCTGGTTGTTGTCGTCGTCGATCGCCTGCTTGCCCAGGATCACGAGCTGCGGGCTCTCCTCCTCGACGATCTTGGCGAGGATCTTGGCGACGCCCAGCGGCTCGACGCGCTCGTCCGTGGTGACCAGGATGGCGCGGTCGGCCCCCATGGCAAGCGCGGTGCGCAGCGTCTCCTGCGCCTTCTGCTCGCCGATCGAGACGGCGACGATTTCGGTCACGCCCTTGTCCTTCAGGCGGATCGCCTCCTCGACGGCGATCTCGTCGAAGGGGTTCATGCTCATCTTGACGTTGGCGAGGTCGACGCCCGTGCCGTCCGCCTTGACCCGCGGCTTCACGTTGTAATCGAGCACCCGCTTCACCGGGACCAGTACCTTCATGTCCTACTCCGAAAAATCAGAACCGCTCCCGGGGAAGATAGGGACTCAGGCGGCCTTCTGCACCTCGGCCACGATCTTGCGGGCCGCGTCGCCCAGGTCGTTGGCGGGAACGATGGCGAGACCGGAGGTTGCGAGAATCTCCTTGCCCTTCTCGACGTTCGTGCCTTCCAGCCGAACGACCAAGGGCACCTGGAGGTTCACTTCCTTGGCGGCGGCGACGATGCCGTCGGCAATGATGTCGCAGCGCATGATGCCGCCGAAGATGTTGACCAGAATGCCCTTCACGTTCGGGTCGCCCAGGATGATCTTGAAGGCGGCCGTCACCTTCTCCTTGTTGGCGCCGCCGCCCACGTCCAAGAAGTTGGCGGGGAACATGCCGTTCAGCTTGATGATGTCCATGGTGGCCATGGCCAGTCCGGCGCCGTTCACCATGCAGCCGATGTCGCCGTCGAGCTTGATGTACGCCAAGTCGTACTTGGACGCCTCGATCTCTGCCGGGTCCTCCTCCGTCTCGTCGCGAAGCGTAGCCAGGTCCTTGCGGCGGAACATGGCGTTGCTGTCGAAGGAGACCTTGGCGTCCAGCACGACCAGCTTGTCGTCCTCGGTGACGGCGAGCGGGTTGATCTCGATCTGCGCCGCATCCGTACCCAGGAACGCGTCGTAGAGCTTGGAGGCGACGGACGCCGCCTGCTTGGCGAGATCGCCCGTCAGGCCCAGTGCCGCACCGACCGCGCGCCCGTGATGCGGCATAAAGCCGGTGGCGGGATCGACGTCGATCGTGTGGATCTTCTCCGGCGTGTCATGGGCCACCGTCTCGATGTCCATGCCGCCTTCGGTGGAAGCGACCATGGAGATGCGGCCCGTGGCGCGGTTGACCAGCAGCGCGAGGTAGAATTCGCGCGCGATGTCGACGCCGTCGGTGATGTAGAGCCGGTTCACCTGCTTGCCCGCCTCGCCCGTCTGGACGGTGACAAGCGTGTTGCCCAGCATCTCGGCGGCGTGGGCCCGAACCTCGTCGGCGGTCTTCGCCAGTCGGACGCCGCCCTTGGCGTCGGCACCCAGTTCCGTGAACTTGCCCTTGCCGCGGCCGCCGGCGTGGATCTGCGCCTTGACCACGTAGAGCGGTCCGGGGAGCTTGCCCGCGGCCTCCACGGCCTCATCGACGCTCATGGCGGCGAAGCCCTGGGGCACGGGAACGCCGAACTTGGCGAGCACTTCCTTGGCCTGGTACTCGTGGATGTTCATGAAAGGCGCGCCTCGCTTGGAAAATTTGAGAACCGGGGACGTTTGAAAGCGCCGCCGGCTTAAGCACAGGCTCCCGCCCGAATCCAGCCCGTGGCGCCCGGCCGTCCCCTCCTAGTCGAACAGGCTCGACACGCTGGCCTCGTCGGCGATGCGGCGGATCGCCTCGCCGAGCAGCGGGGCGATTGGCAGGTGGCGGATGCGGCTGGCGCGGATCGCCTCGTGGTTGCCGATCGAGTCCGTGATGACCAGCTCGCTGAGCGCCGAGCCTTCCACGCGCGCCACCGCGCCGCCCGACAGCACGCCGTGGGTGACATAGGCCACCACGTCTGCCGCCCCCGCCTCGCGCAGCGCGGCCGCCGCGTTGCACAGCGTGCCGGCCGAATCGACGATGTCGTCCACCAGGACGCAGAAGCGGCCTTCCACCTCGCCGATGATGTTCATGACCTCCGACTCGCCCGCGCGTTCGCGGCGCTTGTCGACGATGGCGAGCGGCGCGTTGCGCAGTCGCTTGGCCAGCACGCGCGCGCGCACCACGCCGCCCACGTCGGGCGACACCACCATCAGATTCTGGTCGCCGAAACGCGCCAGGATGTCGGCGCTCATGACGGGCGCGGCGTAGAGGTTGTCGGTTGGAATGTCGAAGAAGCCCTGGATCTGCCCGGCGTGCAGGTCCACCGACAGCACGCGATCCGCGCCCGCCACCGTGATGAGGTTGGCGACCAGCTTGGCGGAGATGGGCGTTCGCGGCCCGGGTTTGCGGTCCTGGCGCGCATAGCCGAAATAGGGAACCACCGCCGTGATGCGCCTGGCCGACGCGCGCTTCAGCGCGTCGATCATGATCAGCAGCTCCATCAGGTTGTCATTGGCGGGATAGCCCGTCGACTGGATGACGAACACGTCCTCGCCGCGGACATTCTCCATCACCTCGACGAAGATCTCCTCGTCGGCGAAACGCCGGACCAGCGCGTCGGTCAGGGGCAGGTCCATATAGTCGGCCACCGCGCGCGCCAGCGGCAGGTTGGCGTTGCCGGTCATCAGTTTCATTCGGGGAACCTCCGCTGCGACCTCCCCTTATCCGCGTGGGCACGCTTGGCAAACGGCTCACGGCACCGCAGGGCTCGTACATGACCGTCACCCGCTTTGCCCCCTCGCCTACCGGACGGCTGCACGTCGGCAACATCCGCACCGCGCTCATCAACTGGCTCCTGGCGCAGTCGCAGGCCGGCGAGGTTGGCGGAGGGCGCTTTCTGCTGCGGCTGGACGACACGGACCGAGAGCGCAGCACGGAAGCGTTCGCAGACGCGATCCGCGCGGACCTGGACTGGCTCGGCCTCCAGCCCGACGCGACGTTCCGCCAGTCGGACCGGACCGCGCTCTACGAGGAGCGGTCCGCGATGCTGGTGGAAGCGGGCCGGCTCTATCCCTGCTACGAGAGCCCGGAGGAGCTGGCCCTGAAGCGGCGGGTGCAGCTGGGCCGCGGGCTGCCGCCGGTCTACGACCGGTCGGCGCTCAGGCTGACGGACGTGGACCGCGCACGGTTGGAGGCGGACGGTGTGCGTCCGCACTGGCGGTTCCGGCTGGACGGGGACGCGGCCATCGAATGGGAGGACGGCATCCGCGGCCCGCAGCGGTTCGACCCCGTCTCGCTCAGCGATCCGGTGGTGCGTCGGGCCGATGGCAGCTTCCTGTATCTGCTGCCGTCCGCGATCGACGATGCCGAGATGGGGATCACCGACGTGGTGCGTGGAGAGGACCACGTGTCCAACACCGCGCTGCAGGTGCAGATGTTCGAGGCGCTGGGCGCCGCCCCACCCCGCTTCGCGCACGCGGCGCTGCTGACGGGAACGGAGGGCAAGCTGTCCAAACGGCTGGGATCGCTTGGTGCGGAGCATTTCCGCGAGGCAGGGATCGAGCCGGTCGCGCTGCTGGCGCTGCTGGCGCGGATCGGCACCAGCGACCCCGTGGAGCCGTTCGCGGAGTTGCGCGCCCTGGCGGCGGGGTTTCACCTGTCGCACCTGGGCCGCGCACCCGCCCGGTTCGACGAGGCCGAGCTGGCGACCCTGAACGCCCGGACGATCCACGTCCTGCCCTTCGACGCCGTGGCCGACCGGTTGCCCGCCGGCATGGACGAGCCCGCCTGGAACGCGGTCCGTCCGAACCTGCGCACCGTGGCGGAGGCCACCGACTGGTGGCGGGTGGTGGAAGGGCCGATCGACGCCGCCGCCCCCGCTGTGGAAGACCGAGCGTTCCTGACGCGGGCGGCCGAGCTGGCGGGCGAGATCGACTGGGCGGACGACCCCTGGCACGCGTTGACGGGTCGGCTGAAGGCGGAAACGGGGCGGAAAGGCCGCGCGCTGTTCCTGCCGCTCCGCCTGGCGCTGACGGGGCTGGCTCAAGGACCCGACATGGCGGCGATGCTGCCGCTGATCGGGCAGGTGCGGGCGGCCGAGCGGCTGACCCCGCCATGAGTCTGGACCGGTTCCGCCAAGCGCAGGAGGGCGTCTGGGAAGAGGCTCTGGCCGAGCTCCGGCGCGGCGCCAAGCGAGGCCACTGGATGTGGTTCGTCTTTCCGCAGGTCGCCGGGCTGGGCCGGAGCGAAACCGCGCGCCTCTATGCGATCCGCGACCTGGACGAGGCGCGGGCCTATCTGGCCGACCCCGTGCTGGGGCCGCGCCTGGTGGAGGCGTGCCGTGCGATCCTGGCGGCACCCGGTTCGGCCGAGGCGATCCTGGGGCCGGTTGACGCAGTGAAGCTGCGGTCGTCGGCCACGCTGTTCGAGGCGGCCGGCGGCGGTGATCCCTTTGCGGCGGTGCTGGACCGGTTCCACGGCGGCGAACGCGACGGGGAGACGCTGCGCCGCGTGTAAGAGCGATGGCAGGCACGGGCGCGTGCGTGCTAGGCCTGCGGGATATGAGAGGGAATCGGGCGTGGCGCGGAGCGGTGACGACGGTGGTGGCCGCGTCGCTGGTGGCGGGATGCGGCGGCGGTGGCAGTAACGGGGGCGAGAGCACAACCGGTGTGATCGGCGCGGCAACGCCAACCTCCTCTCCCACGCCGACGGCCGGCGGATGCACGCTGCGGTCGCGGCAGGACTGGGCGGCGGCGACGCTGAGGGAATGGTACCTGTTCCCCGAGACGCTGCCCGCTAGCGCCGACCCATCCACCTATCCGACCGTTGCGGGCTATATCGACGCGCTGACCGCCACGGCGCGCAGCCAGCGGCGCGACCGGTTCTTCACCTACCTGACCTCGATCGCCGAGGAGAACGCCTATTACCAGTCGGGCGAGACAGCGGGCTTCGGCGTCCGGCTGAGCTACGATCCCGCGGGCCGGGTCACGGTGGCCGAGGCGTTCGAGGGCGCGCCTGCGCTGGCAGCGGGGATCGATCGCGGGGCGGAGATCCTGGCGATCGGCCCGGACGCGAACAGCTTACGCGACGTGTCCGCCATCTACGCCGCGGGCGGACAGGCGGCGGTGAGCGAGGCGCTGGGTCCCGGCGCGGCTGGCACCACGCGAGCGCTGCGCTTTCGAAGCGTGGGAAGCGCGATCGCGGTGGCGACGGTGACCAAGGCGGACTTCAACCTTCAGCCCGTGTCGCCGCGCTACGGCGCCAAGGTGATCGAGGAGGGCGGGCGGCGATACGGCTATCTGGCGCTCAGGACCTTTATCTCCACGGCGGACGCGCAGCTGCGCCAGGCGTTCGCGACCTTTCGGGCGGCCGGCGTGACCGACATCGTGGTGGACCTGCGCTACAATGGCGGCGGGCTGGTTTCCACCGCGGAGCTGCTGGGCGACCTGCTGGGCGGGGGGCGGCAGGCGTCCGAGGTCTTCAGCTACACCACCTACCGCCCCGAGAAGGCGTCGCGGAACGGGACCCGGCTGTTCCGCCAAGCCGCCGAGTCGGTGGCGCCCACCCGCCTGGCGTTCATCGGCACGGGCGCCACCGCGTCGGCCAGCGAGCTGGTGGTCAATTCGATCCAACCCTACCTGCGCGAGCGCGCGGCGCTGATCGGCGCCAACACCTTTGGCAAGCCGGTGGGCCAGGTGGCGATCGACCGGTCTGAATGCGACGACCGGCTGCGCGTGGTCGCCTTTGCAACCCAGAACGCCGAGCGCCGCGGTGACTATTATGACGGGCTGGCCACCACCGTATCGGTGACGTGCCGGGCCGCGGACGAACTGCGTTATCCGCTGGGCGACCCGAACGAGGCATCCACGCGAGCCGCGCTCGACTTCCTGGCGGGCCGGCCCTGCACCACCCCGATCACGGCCGAGGCAAGGACCGCGTCGGCGGGTTCGGGAGAGCGGCGACCACTGGTCCCGGACCTCGCCTCCACCGCTCAGCGCGAGACGCCCGGCCTGTTCTAGAGCGCCTGGTCTAACCAGGCGCCCGGCGAGAACTCAGGCCGCCTGGGCCTGCGCGGCCGCGGCGGGGTTGAGCTTGGACTCGGCGATCTGGGTTAGTCGCTCGTCCGTCGCCTTTTCCTCCTCCAGCGTCTCGGACAGGACGGAAGCACAGTCGTCGCGGCCGAGCGCCTGAGCCCAGGCGATCAGCTTGCCGTACTGGGCGATCTCGTAATGCTCGACCAGCTGCGCGCCGCCGGCAAGGGCTGCGTCCAGCACGGGGCCGGCCTCCGAGTCGGATACGGTGGCGTCGTTGGCCTTCTTGATCCCGTCGAACGCGGGGCAGGTCGTCTCCTTGGCCTCCTGGCCGTGCATCTGGAACACGCGCTCCAGCCGCTGGGCCTGGGTCTGCGACTCGACGCGGTGCTGGTCGAAGGCGGCCTTGAGCTCGGGCGCGGTCGCCTTTTCTGTCATGGTCTCCAGTGCGGAGACGATCTGGTTCTCGGCGTAGTAGGTCGTCTGGAGCGTGTGCACGAACAGGTCGTCGAGCGATTTGATGCTGGTGCCGAACAGGGCCATGGCGGGAAACTCCGGCGGACAGAAGACGAGGTCGCCCGCCGCCGTGCGAGTCTCTGGGGGGAGGAGCACACGGGGCGGACGTGGGACCTGAACGGTCGGAGACGCCCGGACGTTTCGCCAACACGTTGCGAAATCTGCCTAATCCATGTCAGCCCCGTTCCGCCGCTCAGGGCGCGAACAGGAAGGCCACCGCCCCCATCAGGCACGCCGCCGCCGCCGCGTGCCGCCAGGTCAGCGGCTCGCCCAGCACCCAGACCATGAAGCCGCCGAAGACCAGCAGCGCGATCGCCTCCTGCACCACCTTTAGCTGCGCGCCCGACCAGCCATGGGCATAGCCGATGCGGTTGGCGGGCACGGCCAGGCAGTATTCGAACAGCGCGATGCCCCAGCTGATCGCGATCACCAGCGCGAGCGGCCGCCCCTCGCCCCCGCGAAGGTGCCAGTACCAGGCAGAGGTCATGAAGAGGTTGGAGAGCGTCAGCAGCGCGATCGTGGGCATGGTGCCGGGCTAGGCCATTTCCGCGGAACCGGACACCACGTCCCCCCGTGTTTGTCCGGTTCCGACCCGCCCGGTTCCAGCTCCGCACCGACATCCAGCGTCCTGGGCGGCGTCGTGGTCGGCATAGCGGGCCGGCCCCCGGGTGCGGAGCAGGAACATGGCGAGCCGGTTGTCGTAGCGGCGCCGCTCGCCGACCTTTCGCCCCTGAAAGAAGACGGGCGTGGCGACGCCCCGGATCGCACGGTCGAGCGCCGCAGCGGACAGGCGATGGACGGCGAGCTCCAGCGCGCCGTCCCAGGCGGCGCGGAACCCCTCGGCGTCGGCTCGCGCGCGCAAGGCATAGGCCGACCCCCGGCCCATGCCGACCGAGAGCGCCGCCGCCTGGACGTTGCCGGTCCGCGCCAGCGCGTCAACGAAGCGGCGCTGCCGGTCGGGTGTCCAGCCGTCCTTTCGGGCGCGGACGGGAACGGGGGTAAAGGCGCGTGGCGCGCGGGCGGCGGCGGTGCGAATGGTCATGGGCGCGACGGGAGCAGGGCGCGGCCGTGTAGGACAGCGCGGAACGGTGCCTGTTGGACGTTTCGCGGGCAGGGTGTGGCGGAAGGGCATCCATCAGGGGACGCGGTGTTTCAGGACAAAGCCGCGTCGTGAAGATTGGCGTGCTGGATCAGGTCCCACCGGTTGCCGAACGGGTCCTCGAACACGGCGACGATGCCGTAGGGCTCGTGCCGGGGCGCCTCCACGAAGCAAACCCCCGCGGCGGCGTAGCGGGCATGGTCGCGGGCGAAATCGTCGGTCGCCAGGAAAAGAAAGACGCGCCCGCCCGCCTGGTTACCGATCGCCTGCCGCTGTTCGGGTGTGGCGGCGCGGGCGAGCAGGATGGTGGCGGCACCGACCGGCGCCTCGGGCGGGCGGATCGTGACCCATCGCTTGTTTCCGGCAAGCGGCCGATCCTCGACCGGGACGAAGCCGAGACGGCCGACATAGAAGGCGAGCGCCTCGTCATAGTCGGGAACGACGAGGGCGACGTGAGCGAGGCGAGGCATGGCACCAGATTGACATTGGACAAGTCGTTGTCCACCTTCTTCGTCATGCAAGCCGTCAGCTATTCCGAAGCCCGCGAGAACCTGAAGTCGATGATCGACAAGGTCGTGGCCGACCGGGCACCGCTCGCCATCACGCGCCAGCGCGGCGAGGGTGCCGTGCTGATCTCGGCCAGCGAGTGGGCGTCGATCGAGGAAACGCTGTACCTGCTTCGCTCGCCGAAGAACGCGGGGCGGTTGCTGGAGGCCGTGCGCGGCTTCGAGGCGGGCAACGAGGGCGTTCCGTTTCCGTGAGAGTGAGTTTCTGGCCGACCGCATGGGACGACTATCGCCTTTGGCAGGAACAGGACGCCAAGCTCGCCGATAAGATCAATGCTTTGATCGAAGAGTGTCGGCGACACCCGTTCAGGGGGACGGGCAAGCCCGAACCGCTCGGCGGCAACCTGTCCGGCTGGTGGTCGCGGCGGATCAGCCAGGAACACCGGCTGGTGTATCGCGTGGCCGGATCGGGCGAAGAACAGGTGCTCCAGGTCGCGCAGTGCCGGTACCATTACTGAGGAGTGCGGACGCTCCTGATGGCGCGAGGAGTCACCCGGAACCCGCCTCCCCGCCGGGCACCGGGACGGCGTCGCGGCCCAGAACCAGGGTCGTGGGGCCGCGCCGGCCCTCGATCGCCTGGTAGAGGCGGAGGTCGGCCAGGCCGGGGTGGTCGCGCAGCAGCCGGGCGGCGTTGCTGAGCGCGCGGAGCGACGCCTGTTCGGCGCGCGCGCGTTCGAGCGCCGCCTCGCCCTCCCGTCGGGCGCGCTCGGCGTCGGTGAACATGCGCCGCGTCTCGGGCGGAAGCGTCAGGGCGGAGAGCAGCACCCGCTCCACGGCGGCCCCGGGCAGCGCGTCCGCCAGGCGCGCGAGCAGGGCCGCCGCCAGGCCGGCGCGGTCGTCCAGCAGGTCGGCAAGGTCACGGGCCGCCGCCTCGTCCTGCATCGCGGCGGCGGCGAGCGGCTGGAGGCGGGCCATGTCCAGGCCTACCTCCTGCGGGAACATGATGGGGGAAAGGCCGGCGGCCTCCGCATAGGCCCGCGGATCGGTGACGCGGACGGTCACGGCCAGTCCCAGCCGGAAGGCGAAACGATCCCGTGAGAGCACGTCCACCGGCGACAAGGTCGCGAGCTGCTCCGCGGTGGACACCTGAACGACACGGTCGCGGTTGAGAAAGGACAGGCGGTGGCGCCCCGGCTCCAGCACGCGCACGAAGCGACCGTCGCGATAGAGCAGGCCGACGCGCGGCGGCAGGATCAGCGCGGGCGCTACGGGGTTGAGCCGTGCCGTCAGGGCGAGCAACCCCGCCACCAGGACGACGCCCAGCACGAACCATGCCCACGGAGTCACCGCCCGGCCCCACGGCGGCGCGGCGGGGGTCCGGAACCCGCATGGCCGCGCCACGGCTGCCCAAAGGCCGGAGCCGGACGGATCGTCCTCAATTGCGTGACTGGCAATCGTTCACCCACGAACAGGACACTCCCCTTTGCCGGACCGCGCGGGATGCGCCCGCGTCGGCCCATGAGGCCGCGTCCCAATGGGGGAGTCGAACCCCCGAGGTGCAGGGTCGGGGGGTGAAGGGGGTGTGTCAAGGTGAGGTGTGTTGATCTCGTGGAGGCTCTGGGAGTGACGTACGTCGGCAAGATCAACAACGTCCGCGGATGGATCGCGCAAAGCGTGGCGGAGAAGGGAAGGACACTAACCGAGGCTGATCCGGTTTCCGGCGGGGCTGGCAGCGTCATCAGTGCCGCGAGTGTTTTCTGAAACCCTCATGTACTAATGCAAGCCCCACTTGACGATCGTATAGAATGGTGGTTCATACGGCATCGCATAAGAAGTGGCTCCCCCGCACGCGCGGGGATCGGCCCCCTCATGTGCTGATGCATAACTACGCAGGAGCGGCTCCCCCGCACCCGCGGGGAAAGTTTTCGTCGTGGGGTGAAGGTCGTTCTTTCGATCCCCACCCGGCGACAAGCGAAATCAGGGCCGCCGAGTGCAATCGGCGACCCTGATACAAGGCAGTCAACCCACCTCGTGCTCTATAGCAAGCGCACGGGATTTAGTGGGCCATCGTTTAACGGTCAACCGAGGCTTGTGCTGCCTTGGGCGGAGGTTGACCATAAAAGGCCATAAAGATGAACTACATGAACGCTCGCAAGCCGTTAGGCACCACCGCCCGGACGGGTGAAACCTGCCCCGAGTCTGGCGTCTGGGAAGCTCAGCCTACACCTTCGACCACCGCCCCGATCGCCAAGGGCAACCGGATGCCTCCGTACGATGGTAAGGCGGTGACGTGGAAGCTGATACAGTACGCGTGATAAAGGAAAGGGGGTGGTCCGACGACCACCCCCTTTTTCTTCACTCCGCCGCCGGCAGGTAGACCTCGCTGCCCTTTTCCCTGAACTTCTCGCTCATGTCGGCCATGCCGGCTTCGCGCTCGGCGGGGCCGAGCGCCCCTCCACCGTTCGGCTTTGCCCACGGCTCGCCCTGCGAGCCGGCTCCGGGGCTGCGACCTGCCCCCGGCAGGTCGCTGACCGCCCCTGCACCCCCATCCCCGAGCGAGCTCGGGGAGGATTGGAGGAAGGTCTCCACCGGGGCGTTCTGCTTGGCGGCGAAGTCGCGCACCTCCTGGGTGATCTTCATGGAGCAGAACTTGGGCCCGCACATGGAGCAAAAGTGCGCGGTCTTGGCGCCTTCGGCCGGGAGCGTCTGGTCGTGGTAGGACTCGGCCGTGTCGGGGTCGAGCGAGAGGTTGAACTGGTCGCGCCAGCGGAACTCGAAGCGGGCGCGGCTGAGCGCGTCGTCGCGGAGCTTGGCCGCCGGGTGCCCCTTGGCGAGGTCGGCGGCGTGGGCGGCGAGCTTGTAGGTGACGACGCCGACCTTCACGTCGTCGCGGTCGGGCAGGCCCAGATGCTCCTTGGGCGTGACGTAGCAGAGCATGGCCGTCCCGTACCAGCCGATCATGGCGGCGCCGATGCCGCTGGTGATGTGGTCGTAGCCCGGCGCGATGTCGGTGGTCAGCGGCCCCAGCGTGTAGAAGGGGGCCTCTCCACATGCCTCCAGCTGCTTGTCCATGTTCTCCTTGATCTTGTGCATCGGCACGTGGCCGGGGCCCTCGATCATGACCTGGACGTCCTGTTTCCAGGCGCGGTGCGTCAGCTCGCCCAGCGTGTAGAGCTCGGCAAACTGCGCCTCGTCATTGGCGTCGGCGATGGAGCCGGGGCGCAGGCCGTCGCCGAGCGAATAGGCGATGTCGTACGCCTTCATGATCTCGGTGATCTCGTCGAACCGCTCGTAGAGGAAGCTCTCCTTGTGGTGCGCCAGGCACCATTTCGCCATGATGGAGCCGCCGCGCGACACGATGCCCGTCACGCGTTTCGCGGTCAGCGGCACGTAGGGAAGGCGCACGCCGGCGTGGATGGTGAAATAGTCGACGCCCTGCTCGGCCTGCTCGACCAGCGTGTCGCGGAAGATCTCCCAGGTCAGGTCCTCGGCGATGCCGCCCACCTTCTCCAGCGCCTGGTAGATGGGGACGGTGCCGATCGGCACGGGGCTGTTGCGGATGATCCACTCGCGCGTGTCGTGGATGTTCCGGCCGGTAGACAGGTCCATCACCGTGTCCGCGCCCCAGCGGATCGACCAGACGAGCTTGTCCACCTCGGCCGCGACGTCGCTGGCGACCGCCGAGTTGCCGATGTTCGCGTTGATCTTGACCAGGAAGTTGCGGCCGATCGCCATGGGCTCGCATTCGGGGTGGTTGATGTTGGACGGGATGATGGCGCGTCCGCGCGCCACCTCGTCGCGGACGAACTCGGGCGTGACATAGTCGGGGATGGCGGCGCCGAAGCTCTCGCCGTCGCGGTGGTACTCTCGCGCCATCTCGCGGCCGAGATTTTCGCGCGTGGCGACATATTCCATCTCGGGCGTGACGATGCCGCGGCGCGCATAGTGCATCTGGCTGAGGTTGGCGCCGGGCTTTCCGCGCATCGGGCGGCGGACGACGTTGGGGAAGGGCTGGACGCCGCCGGAACGGTCGGGGCCCTTCATGCCGTTGTCCTCGGGCTTGATCGCGCGGGCGTCGTAGAACTCGGCGTCGCCGCGCGCCTCCTGCCAGGCGCGGCGGATGGGGGGCAGGCCGGCCATGATGTCGATGCGCGCGTCCGGGTCGGTATAGGGGCCGGACGTGTCGTAGAGGTTGAGCGGCGGCTCGCCCGAGGAAGGGTCGAGGATTACGCGGCGCATGGCGACGCGGTTGGGCCCGACATGGATCTTCTCCGACCCGCGGATCGGGCCCGTCGTAACGCGCATTTCGGTGCGGGCGGGAATGTCGGCCATGGGTATCGCTCCTATTCGGAGGGATACGGGGGAGTTCAGGCACCCGCTTCCCTCCCTACGCCGGTGTCAGCCGGATCAGGTTCAGCGGGTCGGAGCGTCCTCGCTCCCTCTCAAGCGCGGATCGCCGCTCCCCCGGGGATGCGGCGCTTATGCGCGTGCCGGACCCGGGGGGCAAGCGTCAGCGCACGCGGGCGGCCGCCATTGCGCGAAGGCGTTCGGCGATCGCGTCGACGTGCGCGTCGCTGTCGATGCGGGGCGCGTAATGGGCGCGCGCCGCGTCCGCCTGGGCCTGGGCGGCAGCCGGGTCGGCGAGCTTGGCCCCGATGGCGGCGCGCATGGCGGCGGCGTCTTGCGGGGGGGTCGTGGTAACGAGATCCGGCCGGTCGAGATACTCGGCCAGCCCCTCCGTCCGCGTGACCACCACGGGGCGGGCACAGGCGATCGCCTCCAGAAGCACCTGGATGCCGGCGGCGTAGCTGTTGGGCGCCAGGCTGACCACGACCACGCTGGCCGTGCGGTAGAGCGCGAGCAGGTCAGGCCACTCAAAGAAGCCGCGCGTCATGTTGGCGGGCATGGTCTCGGGAAAGGCATTGGCGATGGCGCGCGCGTCGGCGGAAAAGCCGCTGATGCGGACGTCCACGTCCATGTCCGCCGTCGCGTTGGCCAGCGTGCGATAGTCGCGCTGTTCCAGCCCGACGCTCATCAGCACCGGGCGCGGCACGTGGTGGGGCGGCCCCGGCGCGAAGAAGCGGAGATCCGTCTGGTCGGACAGCGGGAGGAGCCGGTCGTCGGCCACGCCGAACGCGTCGCGCAGATAATCGGTCTGGCGCCGGCTGACGGCCATCCAGCCGGTGCGGCGCGCGGGCACCAGCAGGCGGAGCGATGCCCGGGCGCGCGGACGGACGATGTTGTGGACGCAGGTGAGCACGCGGGGTGGCCCCTTGCGGTCTTCGCAGAGCGCAGCGACGGGAAAGCCGATCCCCTCGTCCGGGCAGAACACCACGTCGTCGGGCCGGAGGCGGCGCGACAGCGCGCGGGCCAAGGCCCATTGCTCGGGCGTGCTGGTCAGGCGCGAGCGGAGCCGGTCGAGCGGGGTGCCCGTGCCGGGCGTCGGGACCAGCAACGTCGCGCCCAAGGCCTGAGCCAGCTGGCCCATGGCGTGGCGCGGGCGCTCGCCCCGCGCCGCCTGGGCCGCGATGGTGTCGAGGTCGGCCGCCTTGCTCATGGCGAGATAGAAGGTCATGGCCGGGTTGTACGGCACCGCCGCCCCACGAAAAAGGGCCGCGCGGAAGGCTCTCCGCGCGGCCCCGATCCGGCCGGATGCGCCCAAACCGTCAGGCGGTCGGCGGCGCCACGGTGGTGCGGATCACGCCGTTGACGCCCGCCGGGAAGAAGCCGCCCGAGCTCGTGCCGACGGCCGCGTTGGCGTAGACCACGTTCAGTACCTGGCTGGCCGTGCGGCCGGGCACTAGGCCGTTGTTGAAGGTGGGCACCAAATTGGCAGTGGTGGCATCCCCGATCGACTGGTCAGTGTCGATGCTGCCGTCCAGACTGTCGCGGAAGTCCGAGATGCGCTGGATGCGGGTGTAGATGCTGGGCACCGTCAAGCCGCGACTCCACAGTTCGGCGCGGATCACGCCGTCGTGATAGGCCTCGGTCGCGAGGATGCCCGACGCCGCCTCAAGGAACGTCTTGGTGGTGATGAGGCGCGCCGACCCGCGATAGGCGGTGACGCCCACGTCGGTCAGCAGGTATGAGCCGATCAGGAAGTTCTCGTCGTTGAGGAACGGATCGAAGATCTCGTTGTTGCCGATCACGCCCGCCGCGCGCGCCGCCGCGGTGAACGCGCCGGGACCGGTGCCCGACGGCAGCGTCACCGAAGCCGAACCAGACAGGTTGATCGACGGCTGCGCCGCCGCCGCCGCACCCAGCGTGGTGCGGAGAAAGGTAACGTGCGCCACCTCGTCCGCCGCGATCTCGCGGGCATATTGCTGAACGATCGTATCGCCGAAGCTGACGGCGCGCGCCGCGCCGTTACCAGAGCCCGGGATCACCGCGCCCTGCGTGCCCACGCCCGTCTGGAGTGCGGCCGCGATGCCCGTGCCGTTCACGGCGTAGGAATAATAGTTCGCCTCCAGATATTCGAGCTGGAGCGCGAAGTTCAGCACGTCCACCTCCGTCACGCCGGCGGCGGGCGGCGTCGGTGTCGGCGTTGGCGCCGGACCATTGTCATCGTCATCGTCGCCGCAGGCCGCCAACAGCGACAGGCCGCCCGCCATCGCGGCCGTGCCGCCGCACATGCGGATGAAGTTACGGCGCGCGCTACGCTGGTGCTCGGCACGCTCCATGAGGTCGAGGAACTCGACCTGCTCGCCCTTGAATCTGCTCATGTTGGGGCTCCTCAGTTCGCGCCGGAGCGCCGCAGCGCCGCGTTGGCATTGTTGGTGCCGTTGGGGAAGAAACCGCCCGCCGTGGCCGCGTTGCGGGTGAGGTACACGATGTTATGGACCTGCTCGGTGTTGCGGCTGAACACGATGCCGTTGGCGTCCGTCGGCACGATGTTGGCCACGGGCGCGTTCGCGGGACCGGTGGGCGAGATACCCTGGTCGTCGTCCGCCACGCGCTGGGGCGGGCCGGCGGCGGCCGTGTTGCCGTCCAGAAGGTCACGCGCGTCCGAGATCAGGTCGGCGTTGCGGCGTAGCGCCGGCGTCGCCACGCCGCGGCGGTACAGCGCGGAGCGGATGATGCCGGCGTGGAACGCCTCGGCCGCCAGGATGCCGGCGGCGGCGTCCACGATGTCCGCGCTGGCGATCAGCGGGGCACCGCCCTTGTAGGCGGTGACGCCTACGTCCTCGAACAGATAGGCGGCCAGGAGGAAGTTGTCGTCATTGGCGTACGGATCGAACACGCCGTTGGACGCGGTCAGGTCGATGCCTGCCGCACGGGCGGCCGCGGTAAAGACGGCCGGCGACAGGTCAATGGTAGGCTGCGCCACCGCGTTGTTGGAGCCGCTGGTAGGATTAAGCGCGGCGCGAAGCGCGGCCACATGCGCCTGCTCGTCCTCCGCGATCTCGCGGGCGTACTGGATCACCGCGCGATCGGTCAGGTTGGCGCGGCGGGCGCCGGTCGCCACGCCCTGGGTCTGCGTGCCGGTCAGGAGGTTGGCGGGCAGACCTTGGCCGGTCGCCGCGAACAGGTAGAACTGCGCTTCGAGATATTCGAGGTTCAGCGCGAAGTTCAGGATGTCGGCGTCCGTGGGCGCCGCCTGGGCCTGGGCCGAGGAGGCAAAGGCCATCGCACCCGCGCCGACTGCGGCGGTGCCCAGCACCGTCCGGAAGAAGTCCCGTCGTTCCCCTCGCCGGCGCACCCTTGCGTCCAGCGCGTCCATCACGTCGGCATCGACCACGGCATATCCTCCCTAACTCAAGAGCCGGCTCGGGGGCGAGGCTCCGCCAGCAGATACGAACGTGGCCGGCGATCGGACGCATGGGTGCGTCGGTTTTTTTCCTGTTGCCAGGTGGTTGCTGCCGCGATGTTCGGGCCGATCGGGGCAGAGCGGCGCATTTCGGGGCGTTGCAACCCCGGATAGTCGTCTCTAGTCTGGCCACGATGTCGATGCCCGCGTCCGATCACGGCGTTTTCGACCGCAGCCACCTTGCCGCGGCCCTGGTGGCGGCGGGCCTTGGCGACCGCGAGGCCTTTCGCCTGGTCTATGAGCATACCGCCGCGAAGCTGTTTGGCGTCTGCCACCGTATCTGTGGCGACGAACGGGCGGCGGAGGACGTGCTGCACGAAGTGTACCTCACGGTGTGGCGCGGCGCGGGCACGTTCCGGCCGGAGCGGGCGAGCCCCATCACGTGGCTCTGCGCGGTGGCGCGCAACCGCGCGCTGGATTGGCGCCGGGCGCAGGCGGTGCGCGGTGCCGGGTCGCACGACCGGCTGGAAGCGGCGGAGGAGGTAGCGGACGACGCTCTGCTGGCCGACGCCGCGGCCATCCGCGACGACGAACATGCGCGCCTTCGCGATTGCATGGAGGCACTGGAGCCGCGCCAGCGCCACGCGCTGACCCGCGCCTTCTTCGACGGGCTGACCTATACGCAAGTGGCCGAGCGCGAGCGCGTGCCGGCGGGCACCGCCAAGAGCTGGGTGCGCCGCGGGCTGATCCGGCTGCGCGACTGCCTGGGAGGAGCGCCGGACCATGGCTGATCCCGTCGATCCGGTCCTTTCCCCCGACGACGAGGCGTCGGCGACCGCGGCCGAGCTGGCGCTTGGGCTGTTGGAGGGTCCCGAGCGGGCCGCCGCCGTGCGCCGGGTGCTGGCCGAACCGCGCTTCGCCGCGGAGGTGGAGAGGTGGCGCGAGCGGTTCGCGCCGCTGTTCGCGCTTTGGCCGGAACGCGCTCCGCCGCCGGGCCTGTTCGACAGGCTGGAACGCAGCATCGACGATCGTCGCGTATCGCCTGTTCCGGCGGCACCCGGCCGCTGGTCGTTGCGATCGGCGGCGGCCGGCCTAGTCGCGGGTGCCCTGGCGGCGGGCGCAGCCTTTCTGGCGATCGGCCTGCCGCGCGACCAGGCTCCTGTTGTGTTGCCGCAACCTGCCCCCCTGCCCCTGGTGGCGGCGCTTGCCGGCGACGCGGTGTCGGACCGGGCGTTGCTGGCGGCCTTTGATGACGGAACCGGGCAGCTGCGCTTCCTGTCGCCGGTGCCGAGGCGCCGCGGCCGCAGCCTTCAGGCCTGGGCGATCGGCGGCGACGGCGTGCCGCGCAGCCTGGGTCTGGTGTCCGGCCCCGTCTCCCGCCCTGCAGAGGATGGCCGCCGGTCGGACGTACGGGGCGCCGTGGCAGTGGCGCGGGAGCGGCGCGCGCTGGTGGTGCCTGGCGTGACGCTGGCCGTGTCTGACGAGCCGAGCGGCGGTTCGCCCGGCGCCCTGCCCAGCGGGCCCGTGCTGGCCACGGGCGCGTTGGTCAGGCTGTAGAGGACGGCCCGGAGACCTGGGTCTCGGGCCATCGGCGCAGACGGCCCGGCCTCCGTCAGCGGACGCTCAGAAGGTGTAGGCGAGCCCGACGGCTCCGAACCACTGGTCCCGATCGCCCGCGATCCGCACCACCGGGCTGCGCGCCGAGTCGTTCAGCAGGCGCGAATAGCTGACGCCGCCCACTACGGAGAAACCGCCCAAGAGGTCGCCGGTCAGCGCATAGTTGCCCAGCGCGGAAAGCGAATAGTTCTTCCATCCGCTGCCCGGCGTGTAGCTGGGCAGGCCGGACGCCAGCGCGCCAGCCGGCGTGACGCCGAAATAATAGCGGTTGTACTTGCCGCCCGCATAAGTGGCCGATGCCGAGATGCCCACATAGGCCTTGCGGCTGAGCGGCGTGCCGTAGTTGACCGCGGGCGTGATGGTGTAGCTGTCATGTGCGCCCGCCACGTCGCGGCCCACCGCCACCTGCACCGACAGCGTGTCGTACGGGCTGGTGATGATGCCGGTCTTGCCGATGCCGGCATAGCCGCCCACCTCGATCGCGGTGTCCAGTTCGCCCAGAGCCTCCACCTGCCGGTCGTTGATCGACTTGCGGTTGGTGCGGAAGGCGTTGAAGCCGACGATCGGACCCAGCTGGAAATCCATGCCGTCGCCGTCCTGGCTGTCGCGCACCACGTCCACGAACAGGCGCGCACCCGTGGTGGAGAAGTTGAAGCCGCTGATGGAGCCGCGTGCCGCCGCCACGGGCACGATCCGGTTGTTGTCCGCACCCTCGTAGCTGGGGATGGTGGCGACGCCGCCGCCGATGGTGATCGTCTGGCGCGTCAGCAGGTCGTCGGCACCCGCACTCTGGCTGGGCAGGTCCTCCTGCGCGGCGGCGGGAAGGGCGAACAGGGCGGACGAGGCCGCGAGAGTCAGAAGGGCGCGCAAGGTCGGGCAGCTCCGAAAAAAGGTTTCGGTCGCGCAACGCGCGCGCAATGCTTTGTGTCCGGCGGCAGTCGCTCAGAGCATGTAGCGGACGCGTACCTGTTGCTGGACGGACACACCGGCGACCGGGAAGCGCGCCGCCGAGAAGCGCGGCGGGCCGAAGGTGAGGCCCGGGTTGCGCGAGAAGCCGAAGCCCTCGCGCGGGATGCCGGCGAACGTGTCCAGCCGGCTGTTCCCGTTCTCGTCGTGGATCACGGCCAGCGCATAGGCGCCGGGCGCCAGCCCCGGAAAGGAGAGCGCGCGCGTGGTGGCGGGCACGGAGCGCGTCACGGCGCGCGCGTCCGACACGCAGTCCGGGAAATTCTTCGGGTCGGCGGTCAGGCACACGCGCACCAGCCCGCGCGTCGAGCGCAGCCCGTCGACCTGGACGTCGAGTTCAGTGACCGGGCTGGCCGCCCCGCCGAAGACCGCCGTCACCGTCAGAAGCGCGGGAAGCGCGTACCGCCGCACGCCCCGCCGCCCTGGCATGGTCGCGCGCGAAGTCGCCGACGCCGCGGTCCGTGCCGCAGAGCCGGTCCCAGAAGCGGAAATAGAGGCCATAATTGCACCCGTAGAGCTCGTGGTGCCGCTGATGATGGCTGGCGGTGATGAGCCAGTTCCCCAGGGGCCCCTGCCACAGGAAGCGCGGAAACATCTCCCACCCCATATGGTTGGTCACGCCCATAACCGTCATGACGGTCAGGACCAATCCGAGCATCGCCGGATGGATCGGAATCAGGAACACCAGTGACGGGATTACAACAGCACCGGTTAGCGCTTCCCACGGGTGAAAGGCCATGGCCGCCCAGGCGGTGGGCGGGCGGCTGGCATGGTGCAGCGCGTGGGCCACGCGAAAGGGCCGGGGCCGGTGCATCCAGCGATGCGTCCAGTAGAACCAGGCGTCGTGCGCGACCAGGTAGAGGGCCACGCTGACGGGCAGGTACCAGAGCGGATAGTCCGTCCACCCCTCGTAGATGCGGGTCCAGCCATGCTGGCGCCAGCCCCAGGCGACGATGCCCGCGGGCACGCCGTAGATGGCGGCGGACGCCAAGCTCCAGACGATCTCGCGCCGCACCTGCGGATCGAGCCCGGCATAAAGGCCGGGGTGGCGCAGCCGCGTCAGCAGCGCGAAACCGCCCGATGTCGCGACGTAGCGCACGGCCACGATCAGCGTCATCGCCAGCGCGGACAGGAGGATCGCGGTCAGCATCGCGGGATGGCCTTAGCCCAGAAGGACTTAACGGGAAACGTCCGAGGTTGGTGGTGCTGGCGGTTCCGCGTTCGTCCGGTCGCTTGCAACGGACAGGCCACCTGCCCTAGCTCGCGACGGTAACCACCTGTCGGGAACCCAGATGCGCCCTGCCTTGCTGCTGCCTGCCGCCGTTACCATGGTCACGCTGATGACCACCACCGCTCCCCTCGCCGCCGCGGCCCAGTCGCTGCCCGCCTCCAACCCCTTCGCGGCGGTCAGCACGCTTCCCTACCAGGCGCCGCCGTTCGACCGCATCAAGGACGCCGACTACCAGCCCGCGATCGAGGCGGGCATGGTGGCACACCTGGCGGAGGTACGTCGCATCGCCGACAATCCGGCCGCGCCGACGTTCGACAACACCATTACGGCGCTGGAACGGTCGGGCCAGCTGCTGGGTCGTGCTTCCCGCGCGTTCGGAGGCGTCACGGGCGCCAACACCAACGACGCGTTGCAGGCGGCGCAGTCCGCACTGGCGCCCAAGTTCGCCGCACACGGCGACGCGATCGACCTGGATCCCAAGCTGTTCGCGCGCGTCCGGACGCTCTACGACAAGCGCCAGTCGCTCCGGCTGACGCCCGAGCAGCTCCGCGTGCTGACCAACACCTATGAGGACATGGTTCGCGCGGGCGCGCAGCTGTCGCCCGCGGACAAGGCGGCGCTGACAAAGATCAACGGGCAGCTTTCCGTGCTGAGCAACGCGTTCAACCAGAAGCTGCTGGCCGCCACAAAGGCGGGCGGGCTGGTGGTGGACGACAAGGCCCGGCTGACCGGCCTGTCCGACGCCGAGGTGGCGGCGGCGGCCGCCGCCGCGCAGGCCCGGGGCCTGACGGGCAAGTGGCTGGTCCCGCTCCAGAACACGACCCAGCAGCCGCTGCTGGCGAAGATGACGGATCGTTCGACGCGCGAGGCGCTGTTCAACGCCAGCTGGACCCGCGCGGTGAAGGGCGACGCCAACGACACGCGCGAGACGATCGCCACCATCGCGCAGCTCAGGGCGCAAAAGGCCAGGCTGCTCGGCTTCCCCACCTGGGCGGACTACAGCCTGGCGGAGAACATGGCCAAGACGCCGCAGACCGCCATCGGCTTCATGCGCCAGCTGGCGACCCCCCTGGCGGTCGAGCAAAAGCGCGAGGCGGCCGAGCTCCAGGCGCAGGTCAAGGCGGAAGGGGGCGACTTCCAGCTGAAGCCTTGGGACTGGGACTTCTATTCGGAAAAGCTCCGCAAGGCCCGGTACGACCTGAACCAGGACGAGCTGAAGCCCTATTTCGAGATCACGCGCGTGCTGGAAAAGGGCGTGTTCGGCGCGGCCACCCAGCTCTACGGCATCACCTTCAAGCGGCGGACCGACATCCCCGTCTATCACCCCGACGTGACGGTGTACGAGGTGTTCGAGGCATCGGGCGCACCGCTGGGCCTGGCTTATTTCGATTACTGGAAGCGCGACAACAAGCGCGGTGGCGCCTGGATGTCCAACTATGTGGGCCAGTCCAAGCTGCTGGGCACCAAGCCGGTGGTCTACAACGTCGCCAACTTCACCAAGCCCGCGGACGGTCAGCCCGCGCTGGTGACGTTCGACGACGTGTCCACCATGTTCCACGAGTTCGGTCACGCGCTGCACGGGCTTTTCGCCAACCAGACCTATCCCAGCGTGTCGGGAACGGCCGTGGCGCGCGACTTCGTGGAGTTCCCGTCCCAGTTCAACGAGCACTGGGCGCTCGATCCCAAGGTGCTGCCGGCCTATGCCGTCCACTACCAGACGGGCCAGCCCATCCCGGCCACGCTGGTGGCGCGGATCAAGCGGGCCGCGACCTTCAACTCGGGCGCGGACGTCGGCCAGGCGCTGGCGGCGGCGCAGATGGACATGACGTGGCACGCGCTGACCGCGGACCAGCCGCGCCAGGACCCGGACGCGTTCGAGCGCCAGGCGCTGGCGGCGACGGGGCTGGACACGGCGGACGTGCCGCCGCGCTACCGGTCCAGCTATTTCAGCCACGTCTTCGGGTCGGGCTATGCGGCGGGCTATTACGCGTATCACTGGACCAAGATGCTCGACACCAATGCCTATGACTGGTTCGAGCGCAACGGCGGCCTGACGCGCGCCAACGGCCAGCGTTTCCGCGACATGATCCTGTCCAAGGGCGACACGGAGGATTACGCCCCCATGTTCCGGGCGTTCTACGGCCGCGACCCGGAGATCGCACCCATGCTGAAGGACATGGGCCTGGACGCCAAGGGCGGCCGCATCGCGTCTGTAGGTGCCGCCCCGACCAGCGATGGCCCGGTCACGCCGGCGGCGAACTGAGGGCGGGGGTCAGCCGGCCGGCCGGTCGCGCCGGAAGAACAGGCTTGGCGCGTCGCGATAGCGGACGCGGCCGGCTGGCCGGTAGCCCACGGCTTGCGCGACGCGGATGGAGGCCGCGTTGCCGGGATCGATGATGCACACGGTGCGCGCGATCCCGTGCCCGTCCGCCCAGCCGAGCATCGCGGCCGTGGCCTCGCGCGCATAGCCGCGGCCGTGCGCGGCGGTGGCGAACGCCCAGCCGGCCTCCACCGTGCCCTCGAACGACGGATCGGTGTCGCGGCGCGAGTCCATCAGGCCGACATCGCCCAGGTAGCGCCCTTGCCCGTCGCGCACGACCCAGTGGCCGTAGCCGAGCAACTGCCAGTGGCCGACATAGCGCAGCAGCCGGTGCCACACCTGCTCCCGCGGCACCGGCCCGCCGATGAAGTGCATCACGGCGGAGTCGGCCAGCATGGCGGCACAGTCGTCCAGGTCGGCCGCACAATGAGGCGACAGGACCAGCCGTTCGGTCCGCAGGGTAGGTGGCGTCATGGCGCCAGGCGTAACGCAAGGCACCGGCCTCTGCGAAACCGTTTCGCGATTCCGACCGACGCGGCTAGGCCGGAGCCATGGGATGGCCCAACAATGCGGACCGGTGCGACGTGGCGATCGTCGGCGCGGGGCTGGCGGGCGGACTGATCGCGCTGGCGCTGCGTCACAAGCACCCTGAAATGGACGTTCGGCTGGTGGACGCCGCGCCTACAGTGGGCGGCAACCACCTCTGGTCCTTCTTCGGCACGGACGTGGCACAGGAGGACCGCTGGCTCCTGGAACCGCTCGTCTGCCATGGATGGCGCGACTATGACGTGGCATTCCCGGCCCATGCGCGTCACATCCGCGCGACCTATTATTCGATCGAGAGCGAGCGGCTGGACCGGGTGGTTCGGCGGCGCCTGCCCGCGCGCAACCTGATGCTGGGGCGAAAGGTGACGGGCACGTCGCCGACCGGCGTCACCTTTGCCGATGGCGAGAAGCTGGAGGCAGCGGGCGTGATCGACGCGCGCGGCGCCGGCGACCTGTCGGCGCTGGAGCTGGGCTGGCAGAAGTTCGTGGGCCGCGAGATCCAGACGGACCAGCCGCACGGCGTGGAGCGGCCAGTCGTTATGGACGCGACCGTCAAGCAGATCGACGGCTACCGCTTCGTGTATGTCATGCCGTTCGCGGACAATCGCGTGTTCGTCGAGGACACCTATTACTCCGACACGGCCGAGCTGAACCGACGCGCGGTTTCCCAGCGTATCGACCGCTACGCCGCCGACCATGGCTGGACGGGCCAAACGGTGCGCGAGGAACAGGGCGTGCTGCCGGTCGCGATCGGCGGCGATTTCGACGCCTATTGGCGCACCGGCGGCGCGCGCGTCGCCAAGGCCGGCGTGCGGGCGGGGCTGTTCCACCCGACCACCGGCTATTCGCTGCCCGATGCGGTGCGGACCGCGACCATGATCGCGGACAGGCGGGATTTCGGCGGCGAGGCACTGCACGAGGCCACCTATGGCCTGGCAAAGCGGACCTGGGACGAGCGCGGCTTCTATCGGATGCTGGACGCCATGCTGTTCCGCGCTGCCGAGCCCGAGCAGCGTTATCGCGTGCTGGAGCGTTTCTATCGACTGGACCGCGGGCTGATCGGCCGATTCTATGCGGGGCGGTCCACTTTCGGCGACAAGGCCCGCATCCTCTTTGGCAAGCCGCCGGTGCCCATCGGGCGCGCGGTAGCCGCGATCAGGAGTTCGTTGTGAAGACCGCGGTTGTGATCGGAGCCGGTTTCGGCGGACTGGCGCTCGCCATCCGCCTGCAATCGGCAGGCGTGGACACGGTGCTGGTGGAGGCGCGCGACAAGCCGGGCGGCCGTGCCTATTACTGGGAGCGGGACGGCTTCACCTTCGACGCGGGGCCGACCGTGATCACCGACCCGGCCTGCCTGTCCGAGCTATGGGCCCTGTCGGGCCGCGACATGGCGGACGACGTGAAGCTTGAGCCCGTCACGCCCTTCTACCGGCTCAACTGGCCGGACGGGACGAACTTCGACTACACCAACGACGACGCGCTGCTTCGCGAGCAGATCACGCGGCTGAACCCCGACGACGTGGCCGGCTATGCCCGCTTCCTGCAATATTCAGAGGGCGTGTTCCGCGAAGGCTATGAGAAGCTGGGCCACAAGGCCTTTCTCGACTTCGGCTCCATGGTGAAGGCGGCGCCCGCGCTGGCGAAGTACCAGGCGTGGCGGTCGGTCTATTCGATCGTGTCCCGTTACGTGAAGAACGAGAAGCTGCGTGAGGCGCTGTCGTTCCACACGCTGCTGGTGGGCGGCAACCCGATGACTACCAGCGCCATCTATGCCTTGATCCACAAGCTGGAACGCGACGGCGGCGTCTGGTTCGCGCGCGGCGGCACCAACCGGCTGGTGGCGGGCATGGCCAAGCACTTCGAGCGGCTGGGCGGGCGGATGCGCCTCAGCGCGCGCGTGGACCGGATCGACACGCTGGGCGACCGTGCCACGGGCGTGACGCTGGAGGGCGGCGAGGCGATCACGGCGGACGCGGTGGCGGTGAACGGCGACGTGATGCACGCGTACCGCGACCTGCTGCGCACCAACCGCGCGGCCGCGCGCACGTCGCAGAAGCTGGAGCACAAGCGCTTCTCGCCCTCGCTGTTCGTGACGCATTTCGGCATAAAAGGCGCGTGGCCGGGCATCCCGCACCACATGATCCTGTTCGGGCCGCGCTATAAGGGGCTGCTCAGCGACATATACGACCACGGCGTGCTGGCGGAGGACTTCTCGCTCTACCTGCACCATCCGACCGTCACCGATCCGAGCCTGGCGCCGGAAGGGCACTCGACCTTCTACGTGCTGGCGCCCGTGCCGCACATGGGCAAGTTCCCGCGCGATTGGGACGAGGTTGCGCCGATCCTGGAACGCCGCATCCTGGACGAGGTCGAGCGCCGGCTGATCCCCGACATCCACGACCGGATCGTCACCAAGTTCAGCTACACGCCCAAGGATTTCGCCCAAGACCTGTCGGCGCATATGGGGTCCGCGTTCAGCCTGGAGCCGATCCTGACCCAGAGCGCGTATTTCCGCGTCCACAATCGCGACCAGTCGATCCCCAACCTCTACTTCGTCGGCGCCGGCACCCATCCGGGCGCCGGCATCCCCGGCGTGGTGGGCAGCGCCAAGGCGACGGCGGGCCTGATGCTGGAGGGCGGGCGGGGGTAGAAGCCCGGACCGGCACCCCGCTTGCCCCCTTCCCGCCCCTCGCCTACCGCCCGCGCCATGAAGCGTCTTGCCGTCTATTGCGGGTCCGCCACCCCCGCCGATCCCGTCTACATGGATACCGCGCGAGCGGTCGGGCGCAGGCTGGCGGAGAGGGGGATCGGCGTCGTCTATGGCGGCGGGCGGCTGGGGCTGATGGGCGCGGTCGCCGACAGCGCGCTGGCGGCGGGCGGCGAGGTGGTGGGCGTGATTCCGGAGGCGCTGGTCGCGGCCGAGGTGGCGCATCGCGGGCTGACCGAACTCCACACGGTTGCGGGAATGCACGAGCGCAAGGCACGCTTCACCGACCTGTCGGACGGGTTCGTCACTATTCCCGGCGGCACGGGCACGATGGACGAACTGTGGGAGGCGCTCAGCTGGGCGCAGCTGGGGTACCATGCCAAGCCCGTGGGGCTGCTGAACGCGGCCGGCTATTATGACGGGCTGATCGCCTTTTGGGAGAAGATGGGCGAGGTGGGCTTCCTGCGCGCGCAGCATCGCGGGCTGCTGATCGCATCGGACGGGCTGGACGACCTGCTCGACCGCATGGCCGCGCACGTGCCGGTCCAGCCCATCGTGCGGATGCAGGCCTCTGACCTCTAGCCCCTTTTCCCGCGCGGAGCTTGTCGCCCACGCGCGCGAGTCGATCGCGCGCGGGTCCAAGAGCTTCGCCGCGGCATCCAAGCTGTTCGATCCGCAAACGCGCGAGCGGGCCTGGCTGCTCTATGCCTGGTGCCGCGCCTGCGACGACGCGGCGGACGGGCAGGAAGGCGGCGGCGCGCTGTCGCCGGTGGACGCGCGGGCACAGCTCGCGGAGATCACGCGGCTGACCGAGGAGGCGCTGGCGAACCGGCCGACGGGCGTTCCCGCGTTCGACGGGCTGGCGGTGGTAACGCGCGAGACGCGGATACCGCCGCAATGGCCGCGCGACCTGATCGCCGGCTTCGCGCTGGACGCAGACGAGTGGCGGCCGCGCAGCGAGGACGACCTCTACCGCTACTGCTACCATGTGGCGGGTGCGGTCGGGCTGATGATGGCGGTCGTGATGGGCGTGGACCCGCGGGACGAGGCGGTTCTGGACCGCGCCTGCGACCTGGGGCTGGCCTTTCAGCTGGCCAACATCGCCCGCGACCTGGAGGAGGATGACCGGGGCGACCGATGCTACCTGCCCGTGGAGTGGCTGGTGGAGATGGACATGCCGCCGAGCGAGCATCTGAAGCCGCCCTTTCGCCGCCGGCTGGCGGTGCTGGCGAAGCGGCTGGCGGACCGGGCGGAACGCTACGAAGCGTCGGCGCGCGGCGGCACGCCGGCCCTGTCCGCCCGTTCGGCCTGGGCGGTGCTTGCGGCGGCGGGAATCTACGGCGACATCGCGCGCGAGGTCCGTGCGCGGGGCGAACATGCCTGGGACCATCGCGTCACGACGTCGCGGGGCGCGAAGCTCCGCTGGATCGCGCGCGCGGGTGCACAGGCGATGCGGCGCAAGCGGCTCTACGCAGACGTGCCGCGACCGACGGACTTGTGGACGCGACCGCGCGGCTGATCCCGGAGGTCGGACACCTTGTCCGGGTGGTCGGCCGGTTCTGGCGCGCCGTACCGGTCGAGCGACGCCACGTTGCGCTTCACGGATCGCAGGCGGCTGGCCGTTACTCACGGGCAGACCAGCCCACCTTGTATGCCAGTGCCTCGCCCGAGGGCGTGGCGGCGGCGCTTCGGGCGCACCGACGGTGCCATGATCGTCCGCCCGTCCTGATCGAACTGACCGTCGATGCTGGTGCGATCCTTGATCTGCGTGATCCCGTCGCATGCGCGGCAGTCGGTGTGGATGGGGAAGCCGCATCCGCGCCGTGGCAGGATGCCGTGGCGATCGGACAGGAACCGCGATCCTGGATTACGCGACAGCAAGCAGAAGCCGCCGGCGCGAGGGGACTGATAGACCCTTCCCGCACCGCTCCCGGATTGTGGCACCTCGTGCTGTTCGCGCCGTGGGACAGGATAGCGCGCCTTGCTAGGTGACGAACGAGCCGTCACCCAACCGGATCAACCCCGCTTCGGATGCTTCCCACCGTCTGCCATGCGGACATTGTTGGGGCGGCAATCACCGGCGAGTTCGGGAAAGGACAGGTCGGTGTTGCGGGCGAGCGCCGGTATCAGGTCGGCGCGGCACTGCGCCTCCGTGGCATAGCGCGCACGCTCGGTGCGGACCTCGCGGCACTCACTTGCCGTGTCGCCGCAGCCCATGATGGCCAAAACAAAGAAGACCGGTTCCATGCAGCAGCCCTCCCTTTCCTGTCATGGATCAACGTCTGGACGCGGCCCTGGTTTCCTCAACCATCGGGCGACGAGGATTTGCCTGCACAACGATCGGTCCGTTCCACCGGCCCTTTCCCTGAGAGGGATAAACTGATAATCGTTCGCAGATGAGCGCCGCTACCCTGGTCGAACTGCCCCGCCACCAGCCCGCCACCGTTTCCACCATCGACTGGACGCGGCTGGCGGAGCCGGAGGCGCGCCGCCTGCGCGAACTGGGTTTCGATGAAGGGGCGCAGGTGGAGGTGCTGCACCGCGGCGGCGCAGGTGGGCCGGTCGCGTGCCGTGTCGGCCGCATGACGGTCGCCATCCGCCGGGCGGTAGCGGCCAGCATCCACGTGGGCGACGACCCGACGGCTTCCGCCGCCGCGTAACGGACGGTGACCCCCGCCCCGCTGGTGGCGCTCGTCGGCAATCCCAATGCCGGCAAGAGCGCGCTTTTCAACGCGCTTACCGGTGCGCGGCAGAAGGTCGGCAACTATCCCGGCGTCACGGTGGAGCGCCATTCGGGCCGCCTGGTGCTGCCAGACGGGCGCCCGGCCGAGCTGGTCGACCTGCCCGGCACCTACAGCCTGGAGCCCGCCTCCCCCGACGAGGCGGTGACGCGCGACGTGGTGACGGGAAATGGCGGCTGGGAACGCGTTCCCGACGTCATCGTGGTCGTGGTGGACGCGGCGAACCTGGACAATCACCTGCGCTTCGCGTTGCAGTTGCTGGCGCTGGGGCGGCCCACGGTGGTGGCGCTCAACATGGTGGACCTGGCCGAGCGCGACGGGCTGGTGCTGGACGCCGACGTGCTGGCGCGCGAGCTGGGGGTGCCGGTGATGCCGACCGTCGCGGTCCGGCGGCGCGGGCTGGACGCGCTGGTGGAGGCCGTTGCCGCCGCCACGGGCTCCTCCGCTCGCCGCCAAGCGTCCGGCGACGCCACCAGCGTCGATCCCGAACGACTCCGCGCGCTCCAGAAGCGTGCGCGCGCCATCTCGGCCGCCGCCACCATCTCAGAGACGCCCGCACGCCGCTGGGGACAGGCGCTGGACACGGCCGCGCTGCATCCGGTGTTCGGGCCGGTGCTGCTGGTGGCGCTGCTGTTCGTGATGTTCCAGGCGGTGTTCAGCTGGTCCGAAGCGCCGATCGGCTGGATCGAGGACGGCTTCGTGGCGCTGGAGGCGGCGGTATCGTCCGCCATGCCGGACAGCTGGTTCCGCAGCCTGGTGACGGACGGGCTGATCGCGGGCGTTGGCGCGGTGCTGGTCTTCCTGCCCCAGATCCTGATCCTTTTCCTGTTCATCCTGGTGCTGGAGGCATCGGGATACATGGTGCGCGCCGCGTTCCTGATGGACCGGATGATGGCGGGCGTGGGCCTGTCGGGGCGCGCGTTCATTCCACTGCTGTCGAGCTTCGCCTGCGCGGTGCCGGGCATCATGGCGACGCGCACGATCACGGACGAGAAGGACCGGCTGACCACCATCCTGATCGCGCCCCTGATGGCGTGTTCGGCCAGGCTGCCGGTGTACACCATCATCATCGGCGCGTTCATCCCGGATCGGGAAGTGGCGCCGCACGTGGGTCTCCAGGGGCTGGTGCTGCTGGCGCTCTACCTGCTGGGCATTCTGGGCGCGTTCGTGGCCGCGCTGCTGCTCCGGCACACGGTGACGAGGGGACATTCGTCCGGCTTCATGATGGAGATGCCGAAATACCAGATGCCGCGCTTGCGTGACCTGGCACTGGGGCTGTGGACGCGCGCCGAGGTGTTCCTGAAGCGTGCGGGGACCACCATCGCGCTCACCACCGTGATCCTGTGGGCGCTCTTGAGCTACCCCAAGCCGCCGGAGGGCAGCGGCGTGTCGCCGGTCGACTATTCGGTCGCGGGCCGCATCGCCAACGGCCTGGAAGTGGCGGTACGCCCCATTGGCTTCAACCGTGACATCGCGCTCGCGCTGATCCCCGCCATGGCCGCGCGCGAGGTGGCGGTGGCGGCTATCGGCACCGTCTATGCGGTGGACGATCCGGAAGGCGAGCGCGGCCAGGCGGCCATCACCGGCAATCTCCGCAGCCGCTGGTCGCTGCCCACCGCGCTCGCCTTTCTGATGTGGTTCGTCTGGGCGCCGCAGTGCATCTCCACGATCGCCGTCACGCGGCGTGAGACCAACGGGTGGAGGTGGCCCCTGTTCATGGTTGGCTATCTGTTCCTGACAGCCTACGTCATGGCCGGCATCACATACTGGCTCGCCGTCGCGCTGGGCCTCTGAGCGGAGAACATCCCCCATGGCGGGCAGCGTCAACAAGGTCATCCTGGTCGGCAATCTGGGCCGCGATCCGGAGTCGAAGTCGTTCCAGAACGGCGGCAAGGTCGTGAACCTGCGCCTCGCCACGTCCGAGAGCTGGAAGGACCGCCAGTCGGGCGAGCGCAAGGAAAAAACGGAATGGCATCAGGTGGCCATCTTCGACGAACGGCTGGGCGACGTGGCCGAGCGTTTCCTTCGCAAGGGCTCCAAGGTCTACCTCGAAGGCCAGATCCAGACCCGCAAGTGGCAGGACCAGAACGGCCAGGACCGCTACACGACCGAGGTGGTGGTGCCGCGGTTCGGCGGCGTGCTGACCATGCTGGACGGGCCCGGTGGGGGTTCGGGCGGGGGTAGCGGCGGAGCCGGTAGCGGCGGCGGTCGCGACGACTGGGGCGGCGGCGATTTCGGCGGCGGATCGGGTGGCGGTTCGGGCCGTGGCGGCGGCAACAGCGGTGGTGGGGGGAACAGCCGCGGCGGCGGCGGGTTCGGTCAGGGCGGCGGCTTTGCCGACGACCTGGACGATGACGTCCCCTTCTAGGAGCAGTTCCCACGACCAGCCTGGCCCGCAGCGACGCGCCCCGTCGGAAGACCGGGGCGGCCATGTCCTACGACGCGGCGGGCACGGCCGCGCGCGGCGACCTGGACGACCTTGTGCTGTTCGCCGCCGAGCTGTGCGGCGTGCCGGTCGCGCTGGTGACGCTGCTGGACGGCGACCGGCAACATTTCCTGGCGCGTACGGGCACCGACCTGACCGGCACGCCGCGCGAACAATCGTTCTGCGAGTACGCGATCGGTGGGCGCGACCTGCTGGATGTGCCGGACATGACGGCGGATCCGCGCTTTCGGGACCATCCGCTGGTGATCGACGGGCCGCAGGTGCGATCCTATGCGGGGATGCCCATGGTGGCGCTGGACGGTACGGTGCTGGGCACCGTGTGCGTGCTGGACGTGCGGCCCCGCTCGGCGCCCCTGCCGCCGCTCCACAGGCACGGGCTGGCGGTGCTGGCGCGTGCGGCGGTGGATCGGCTGGACGACCGTCTGACCCAGGCACGCTCCGCCCGCGCGCTGCAGGAATCGGACCTGCGGTTCCGCACGCTGGCCGACACCATGCCACAGATGGTCTGGTCCACGCTGCCCGACGGTTATCACGACTATTACAATGCCCGCTGGTACGAGTTCACGGGGACGCCAGCGGGGTCCACGGACGGCGAGGCGTGGAACGGCGTGTTCCATGCGGACGATCAGGACCGCGCCTGGGCGACATGGCGCCACTGCCTGACAACGGGTGACCCGTACCAGATCGAATACCGGTTGCGGCACCATGACGGCACCTATCGCTGGGTGCTGGGGCGCGCGCTGGCGGTGCGCGACGAGGCCGGGCGGATCACCCGCTGGTTCGGCACCTGCACCGACATTCACGAACAGAAGCTGGCGCTGGAGGAGCGCGAGGTGGTGAGCCAGGAGCTCAGCCACCGGATCAAGAACATCTTTGCCGTGATCTCCGGCCTGATCGCCTTTGCGGCGCGCACCCGGCCCGAGTTCGCGCCCGCCGCCACCGACCTGCGCCACCGCATCACGGCGCTTGGCCGGGCGCACGACTTTGTCCGCCCGCACAGCCCCGCCTCGCGCCCGGCGGCACGGCAGGACTCGCTGCACGGCCTGTTGGGCGACCTGTTCGAGCCCTATCAGCGGCCGGGCGAGGAACGCGTGCGCGTGGAGGGCGACGACGTGGCGGTGGACGACCGCGCGGCCACCCCCGTGTCGCTGCTGTTCCACGAGCTGGCGACCAACGCCACCAAGTACGGCGCCCTGTCCCGCGAGGGCGGGCAGGTGAACGTGCGGGTCACGCGTCACGACGATCAGGTCGCGCTGCGCTGGCGCGAGACGGGCGGCCCGGCGCTCAACGGCGCGCCCGAGACGGTGGGTGTAGGCAACGGCTTCGGCAGCCAGCTGATCGAGCTGTCCGCCGTTCGCCAGCTGGGCGGCACCGTGCAACGGGACTGGCGGCCCGAAGGGCTGGAGGTGGCGGTGGACGTACCGGTCGCGGCGTTCAGCCGGTCGGCAAGAGCCTAGCGCCCCCCGCTACACCGCGCCGCTCGCCAAGGCGTTTTGCCCCATGGCCGCCGCCATCCATGTGTGAGAAGAACAGGGCGGCGTCGGCAAGGACGGGGCGGGGACGTCGCGCCCGTCGCACTGTTCGCGTCGAACAAGGTCACGCAGGGTCCCGGACTGCCGCCGCTGCGATCACCCGGACCACCGGTCCCTCGTTAAAGGCGCTCGCTGCACAGGCCTAATCACAGGCACAGGATATCCGAGCACGATGAGCATCCGTCCCGAGATCGCCGCCGTCACCGATCGGGTCGTCGCCCGGTCGCGGCCGACCCGTGCGGCCTATCTGGACCTGCTCGCCGCCGAGCGGGACCGCGGCGTGGAGCGTCATCGCCTGTCGTGCGGCAACCTGGCGCATGGCTTCGCCGCCGCGGGCGAGGACAAGGGGGCGATCATGCGCGGCGGGGGCATGAACATCGGGCTGGTAACCGCGTACAACGACATGCTGTCGGCGCATCAGCCCTATGGCGGCTATCCGGCGCAGATGAAGCTCTGGGCGCGGGAGGTGGGCGCGACCACCCAGGTGGCGGGCGGCGTGCCCGCCATGTGCGACGGCGTGACACAGGGCCAGCCGGGCATGGAGCTGTCGCTGTTCAGCCGCGACACCATCGCCCTGTCGGCCGCGGTCGGGCTCAGCCACGGCATGTTCGAGGGCGCGGCGATGCTGGGCATCTGCGACAAGATCGTGCCCGGGCTGCTGATCGGCGCGCTCCGGTTCGGCCACCTGCCGGTGGTGATGATCCCCAGCGGCCCCATGGCCTCGGGCCTGCCCAACAAGGAAAAGGCGCGCATACGCCAGCTCCACGCGGAGGGACGCGCGACGGAAGCCGAGCTCCTGGAATGCGAGAGCGCCAGCTACCATTCGGCGGGCACCTGCACCTTCTACGGCACGGCCAACTCCAACCAGATGATGATGGAAGTGATGGGCCTGCACGTGCCGGGCGCAGCGTTCGTGCCGCCGAACGGCCGGCTTCGTCAGGCGCTGACGCGCGCCGCCGTGCACCGGCTGTCCGCGATCGGCTGGGCTGGCAACGACTATCGTCCGCTGGGGCATTGCGTGGACGAGCGCGCGATCGTCAACGCGGCCGTCGGCCTGCTGGCGACGGGCGGGTCCACCAACCACGCCATCCACCTGCCCGCCATTGCGCGCGCCGCCGGTATCCTGTTCGACTGGGAGGACCTGGACCGGCTGTCGGCTGTGGTGCCACTGATCGCGCGTGTCTATCCGAACGGCTCGGGCGACGTGAACGACTTCCAGGCGGCCGGCGGCATGGCGTTCGTGATCGGCGCGCTTTTGGACGCGGGGCTGCTGCACGGCGACCTCCTGACCGTGTGGGATGGCGGGCTTGCGGCCTATACCGAGGAGCCGGCGCTGGATGCCCACGACCGGCTGGCCTGGACGCCGGTGCCCGACACGCGCGACCCGTCCATGGTGCGCCGCCCGGCCCAGCCCTTCCAACCGGACGGTGGGATGCGGCTGGTGCAGGGCAATCTGGGCCGTGCCACCTTCAAGACCAGCGCGGTGGCGCCCGAACGCTGGACGGTTGAGGCGCCCGCCCGCGTGTTCCACGACCAGGACGAGGTGCTGGCGGCGTTCCGTGGCGGAGAGCTGGAGCGCGACGTCGTGGTGGTGGTCCGCTTCCAGGGGCCGCGCGCCAACGGGATGCCGGAACTGCACAAGCTGACGCCGCCGCTCGGCTCGCTCCAGGACCGGGGGTTTCGCGTGGCGCTGGTGACCGACGGGCGCATGTCGGGCGCCTCGGGCAAGGTGCCGGCCGCCATCCACCTGTCGCCAGAGGCGTTGGGAGCCGATGGGCAGCGAGGACCGCTCGCCCGGCTGCGCGACGGCGACGTGGTACGGCTGTCGGCAGAGAGTGGCACGCTGGACGTGCTGGTCCCGGCGGAGGAGTGGGCGGCACGGACGCCGGCGTCACCGCCACGTCCCGCGCTCGGCACGGGGCGCGAACTCTTCGCCTTCATGCGCGCAGGCGCCTCCACCGCGGAGCAAGGAGGTTCGGCGATGCTGGCGGCCATGGATGCCGTCGCCATGCGCGGCGAGGAAACCGGCGCCGATCCGGAAACGGTGGAGAACGGGGAAGCCGACGCCTGAGCATCGGCGACGGCTCTTGTCCGGACCGGGCCATCCGGTCCGGCCTCGGCAGGCGCCCTAGTTGGTCATGCCGCGACCGGAACAGGTCAGCGGAAGCACGTCGTTGGCCATGTCGGGTGCGCCGTCTGCCGCTAGCCGCGCCGCGGCCAGGATCGCGTGCTCGCTGAACGGCTTGCGCACATAGCCCAGCGCGCCCCGCGGATTGCCGATCTGGCCAGGGTTCGCGGTCACGAACACCACCTTTACCCCATAGTCGCACGCAAGGCGCTCGCCGATGCCGGGGCCAGTGGCGCCGTCGCGCAGGTTCACGTCCACCAGCGCGAAATCGCAGGTGGAGGCGCAGGCCATGGCCGCCGCGCTATCGGGCGCGATCGCGCAGACATCGTAGCCGGCATCGAGCAGAATTCGCTCGAGGTCCAGCGCCACGAAGATCTCGTCTTCCACGATGAGCGCGGTCTTACCCATGTTACTCCTTCGGGTCCCGCGAACGATCAAGAGACGAGCCGGTTCCCCATTTCGTCGCAGCCCGTCGCAACGTGTCAGCGGCGCAACAGGAAAACCGCGTGTTCCGCCAGCAGATTGGCCGCTGCCGGACCGATCGGGCGGTCGCCGCGCAGGAACCAGGCGCGCTCCACCGTCACGCCTGCATCGCGCAGATGCGCGCGGAAATCGTCAACGGTGACGTGATGGATATTGGGCGTGTCGTACCAGCGTTCGGGCAGCAGGCGCGTGACCGGCATCCGCCCGCCCCAGAGCAGCGACAGGCGCACGCGCCAGTGGGCGAAATTGGGAAAGCTCACAAAGGCGCGCGGCGCAATGCGGAGCAGTTCGGCCAGAACCCGGTCCGGCGCGCGCGCGGTCTGAAGTGTCTGCGACAGGACGGCATAATCGAACGCGTCGCGCGGATAGTCTGCCAGGTCGGTGTCGGCATCGCCCTGGACCACGGAGAGCCCGCGCGCCACGGCGGCGGCCACGGCGGTCCGGTCGATCTCCAGCCCGCGAGCGTCCGCGCCGCGGCTGGCGCGGAGTTCCGCCATCAGGTCGCCCGATCCGCAGCCGATGTCGAGCACGCGGGCGCCCGCCTCCACCGAGCCCGCGATCACCGCCAGGTCGGGGCGAAGCGCCGGACGATCGTTGGTGGCAGGGGGGGCCATGCTCATCCCGCCCGGACCCGCGCCAGCAGCGCGCCGTCGAAATTCCCGGCATGGGCGGACAGCCACGCGCGCAGGCATCGCTCCGATTCGGGCGGGTGGGCGTGGCCCATCATCACCGCCGCCTGCCGCCCGTCCAGCGGCTGGACGCGCGTGTCGCGGACCCCGCATCGGCGCGCCACGCGCGATGCTGCGGCGACCGCGCGCCAAGGGCCGGCCGCCACCGCCTCCTCGCCCGGGCTGGCGAACAGGCCGCAGCCCGGCAGCAGCGGCGCCGAAAGCAGCAGAATAGGCAGCCAGCGCCTCATGCCAGCCCCCCCGGCACAGCGGCCGGCTGGTCGCGCAGAAGCGCGGCGGCGCCCGCGTCCAGCCGCTCCATGTAGTTCTGTGGCCGAAGCGGCGGGTGAAAGCCGAGCGGCGCGTACACGCCGTGCGCGTCGCGCGTCACCAGCGCCACGCGGCGGATGCCCGCATAGTCGGGATGGTCCAGGAACCAGCGCACCATGCGACGACCGAGCCCTGAGCCGCGACCGGCCTCGTCCACCCATACGTCCGCGATCCAGGCAAAGGTGGCGCGGTCGGTAATGGCGCGCGCGAAGCCGACTTGGCCGGCCTCCTCGTCATAGGCGCCCAGACAGTGCGACCCCACCACCGCGCGCTCGAACGTGTCGCGGGCCAGGCCGGGCGACCAGTAGCTGCCAGCCAGCCAGCCATGGACGCGCGGCCGGTCCAGGCGCGAAGCGTCGTCGTCGAGGATAATGGCATCCGTCGTCATTCCAGCGATCCGAGAAAGCCCGCCAGCACCCGGTCCTGGTCGGGCGAGTCGAGCAGAAAGGCGTCGTGGCCATAGGGGCTGGACAGTTCCACGAAGCTGGCCGCTGCTCCCGCGCCGTGCAGCGCGCGGACCACCGAGCGTGACTCCGCGGTCGGATAAAGCCAGTCGGTGTCGAAGCTGACCAGGCAGAAGCGCGTGCGCGTGCCCCGGAACGCGTCGGCCAGCCCGCCGCCATGTTCCTCGCCCAGATCGAAATAATCCATGGCGCGCGTGATGTAGAGGTAGGAATTGGCGTCGAACCGGTCGACGAAGCTGATCCCCTGGTGCCGGAGATAGCTTTCCACCTGGAAGTCCGCGTCGAAGCCGAAGCCCTTGGCGTCCCTGGCCTGGAGCCGCCGGCCGAACTTCTCCGTCAGGCCGGCTTCCGAGAGATAGGTGATGTGCGCGGCCATGCGCGCCACCGCCAGCCCGGCGGCGGGCGGTTCGGCACCGTAATAGTCGCCGCCGTTCCAGCGCGGGTCGGCCATCACCGCCTGGCGGCCCACCTCGTGGAACGCGATGTTCTGGGCCGTGTGGCGCGCCGCGGTGGCAATGGCGACGCAGGCGCGGACCCGATCGGGAAAGGTCGCGGCCCAACTGAGCGCCTGCATCCCGCCCATCGAGCCGCCCACCACCGCGCGCAAGGTCTGCACCTCCAGATGGTCGAGCAGCATGGCCTGCGCGCGCACCATGTCGCGCACCGTGATAACGGGAAAGTGCATGGCATAGGGTGTGCCCGTCGCCGGATCGAGGCTGGCAGGGCCGCTCGACCCCATGCAACTGCCCAGCACGTTGGCGCAGATCACGAAGTGCCGGTCGGTATCGATGGGCAGGGCCGGCCCCACCACCGACTGCCACCACCCGGGTTTGCCGGTGCGCGGGGACGGCGAGGCAAGGTGCTGGTCCATGGTCAGTGCGTGGCAGACCAGCACCGCGTTGGACCGGTCGGCGTTCAGCGTTCCATAGGTCTCGTACGCGATCTCGACGGGCGACAGCGCGCCGCCCCCGTCGAGCGCCAGCGGACCGGGCAAGACGGCGTGCCGCGCCAATCCGAAACGCCGGTCCGTGTCAAAGCTGCCCGTGTTAAAGCTGATGGCCACCCCACGCGCGCTACGGTCCGTGGACTGGCGAGGCAAGCGGGCACCGGCTAAGCGGCCGGGCCATGACCAGTCTTCCGGCACCCGAACCCAAACCCTGGATCATGGGCATCGCGCCCTACGTCCCCGGCCGCTCCACCACGGACGACGGACGAAAGGTGGTGAAGCTGTCGTCCAACGAGAACCCGCTGGGCACCAGCCCCGCCGCCACCGCCGCCTTCGAGGCCGCGGAGCGGACGCTGGAACGCTATCCGGATCCCGGCGCCACCCTGCTGCGCGAGACGCTGGCGGAGACGTACGGCCTGGACCCGGCGAGCGTCATCTACGGCACTGGGTCGGACGAGGTGCTGCACCTGGCGGCCGGCGCCTTCGCCGGCCATGGGGACGAGGCGATCCACGTCCGCTACGGCTTCGCGGTCTATGAGATCGCGACGCGGCGCGTGGGCGCGGTGCCGGTGATCGCGCCCGACCGCGACTATGCGACCGACGTGGACGCCATCCTGGCCGCGGTGACCGAGCGGACGCGCGTCGTCTTCTTCGCCAACCCGAACAATCCCACGGGCACCTTTATCCCGCGTGCCGAGGTGGCGCGGCTGCACGCCGGCCTGCCGGCGCACGTGCTGCTGGTGATCGACCAGGCCTATGCCGAATACCTAAGTCCGCAGGACGACGATGGCGGGCTGGATCTGGCCAAGTCGCACCCCAACGTGCTGGTGACGCGCACCTTCTCCAAGATACACGGGCTGGCCGCCGAGCGGATCGGCTGGGGCTACGGCGCAGCCCCCTTGATCGAGGCGATGCACCGCATCCGCGCGCCCTTCAACGTCACCACCGCCGGCCAGGAGGCCGCGGTCGCGGCGCTGGGCGACACGGCCTTCGTGGACGCCACGCGCGCGCACAATCTCCGGTGGCGGACCTGGTTCGAGGGCGAGGTGGCCGCGATGGGAAATGCAGGCCTGCGCGCGGTTCCCAGCGAGGCAAATTTCAGCCTGGTGCTGTTCGAGGGGCCGCTGACCGCAGAGGCTGCCTACAAGGGGCTGATGGAGGCGGGATACATCGTCCGCTGGCTGCCGGGCCAGGGCCTGCCCCACGCGCTCCGCATCACCATCGGGACGGAGGAGGAGTGCCGCGGCGTCGCGGCGGCACTGCGCGGGCTCGTGGAACGAGCGGGGTAATGCTGCCCTTCGCCCGCGTCGCAGTGATCGGGCTGGGCCTGATCGGCTCCTCGGTGGCGCGCGCCGTCCGCGCGGCCATGCCCACCGCGCAACTGACGGGGCACGACGTCGACCCGGCCGTCCGGGAAACGGCGCGTGCCATGGGCTTGGTGGACGACGTGGCCGACCATGTCGGGGCCGCGGTCACCGACGCGGACCTGGTGGTGCTGTGCGTCCCCGTGGGCGCGATCGGCGAGGCCGCGGCCGAATTGGCGCCCGACCTGCCCGCGGACGCGGTCGTGACCGACGTTGGGTCGTGCAAGGCGTCGGTCGCTGCCGCCCTCGCCGCCGCCCTGCCCGCAGGCACCGCCATCGTGCCCGCGCATCCGGTGGCGGGCACCGAGCGGTCCGGGCCGGAGGCGGGTTTCGCCGAGCTGTTCCGCGGCCGTTGGTGCATCCTGACGCCGCCGGACGGCACCGACCCGATGGCGGTCGAGCGCGTGTCCGAGTTCTGGCGCCGCCTGGGCGCCGAGGTTGCGGTGATGACGCCCGAGCGGCACGACCGGGTGCTGGCGGTCACCAGCCATCTGCCGCACCTGATCGCCTATACCATTGTCGGCACCGCGTCCGACTTGGAGGAGGTGACGCAGGGCGAGGTCATCACCTATTCCGCCGGCGGTTTCCGCGACTTCACCCGCATCGCGGCGTCCGACCCCACCATGTGGCGCGACGTGTTCCTCCAGAACCGCGAGGCCGTGCTGGACGTGCTCCAGCGCTTCTCGGAGGATCTGAGCCACCTCCAGCGCGCGATCCGGCGCGGCGACGGCGACCTGCTGTTCGACCTGTTCACCCGCACCCGCGCCATCCGCCGATCCATCGTGGAACAGGGCCAGGACGACGCGCGGGCCGATTTCGGCCGCCAGGATCACGATCACCGGGACAAGCGCGGGTGAGACGCTTGCACCGGGGACGGCGCCCTCCGACATAGGGCGCAGATGCCGCCCGATCCCACTGTCCGGACGCGCCTGGACCAGCCGCTCTGGCCCACGCTCCGGCGTTTCCTTCCCTATCTCTGGCCAGCGCACGCGCCGGCGCTCCGCCTGCGCATCGTGGGCGCGATGCTGTTGGTGGTCGGCTCCAAGCTGCTGCAGGTCTTCGGCGCCGCCTATACGCTGAAGTTCGCGGTGGACCGGATGGCGGCGGGCGAGCGATCGGCCGCCGTGCTGGTGGTGGCGCTGGTGGTCGCCTATGCCGCGTCGCGCTTCGGCGGCACGCTGTTCGACAATCTCCGCAATGCCGTGTTCGAGCGCGTGGGCCAGGACGCCGCGCGGCGCCTGTCGGGCGACGTGTTCGGCCATCTGCACAAGCTGTCGCTCCGCTTCCACCTGGAACGCCGCACGGGCGCGGTCACCAAGGTGGTGGAGCGCGGCACCAAGAGCATCGACACGATGCTCTATTTCCTGCTCTTCAACATCGCGCCGACCGTATTGGAGCTCGGTCTGGTGCTGGTGATCTTCCAGCGCAGCTTCGGCTGGTGGTTGGTGGGCGCGACGGTCGGCATGGTGCTGCTCTACGTGGCGTTCACGCGGATCGTGACGGACCGTCGCAACGCGCTGCGCGTTCGCATGAACGACCTGGACACGGGCGCAGTGGCGCACGCGGTCGACTCGCTCCTGAACTTTGAGACGGTGAAGTATTTCGGCGCGGAGGAACGCGAGTCGCGGCGCTATTCCCAGGCCGTCGCCGCCTATACCGACGCCGCCGTCCGCAACGAGAACTCGCTGGCCTGGCTCAATATCGGCCAGAGCCTCATCACCAACGCGACGCTCGCCACCGCGATGGGCGTGGTCGCCTGGGGCTGGTCGACGGGCCGCTTCTCGGCGGGCGACGTGGTGTTCGTGTCCACGCTGCTGGCCCAGCTGTTCCGGCCGCTCGACCTGCTGGGCATGGTGTATCGCACCATCCGCCAGGGCGTGACCGACATGGGCGCGATGTTCGACCTGCTCGATACGGGCCAGGAGGTGCGCGACGCGCCGGATGCGAAGCCGCTGGCGGTTTCGGGCGGCCATGTCCGGTTCGAGGACGTGCGCTTCGGCTATGACGCGGACCGGCCGATCCTGCGCGGGCTGGACCTGGACCTGCCGCCGGGCGCGACCGTTGCGGTGGTGGGATCGTCGGGCGCGGGCAAGTCCACGCTCGCACGGTTGCTGTTCCGCTTCTACGACGTGGGCGGCGGGCGGATCACCGTCGACGGGCAGGACATCCGCGACGTCACGCAAGGGTCGCTTCGCGCCGCGATCGGCATCGTGCCGCAGGACACGGTGCTGTTCAACGACACGATCGGCTACAACATCGCCTATGGCCGTGAGGACGCGAGCGACGCCGACATCCGCGCCGCCGCGAGAGGCGCCGCGATTGCGCCGTTCATAGAGGCGCAGCCCGACGGCTATGACACGCGCGTCGGCGAGCGCGGGCTGAAGCTGTCTGGCGGCGAGAAGCAGCGGGTCGCCATCGCGCGCACGCTGCTCAAGAACCCGCCGATCCTGATTCTGGACGAGGCGACCAGTGCCCTGGACAGCCGGACCGAAGCCGCGATCCTGGACACGCTGGACGATGCGGGACGCGGCCGCACCACGCTGGTGATCGCGCATCGCCTGTCCACGGTGGTCGGCGCGGACGAGATCGTGGTGCTGGACGAGGGGCGCATCGCCGAGCGCGGCACGCACGCCCAGCTGCTCCGCGCGAGCGGCCTTTATGCCGAGATGTGGAACCGTCAGGCCGCCGAGCGCGAGGCGGCCGAGGAAGGCGTCGAAGAGGAGGACGCGCTGGCGGCGGAGTAACCCTCAGTCGAGTTCCGTCACCCTCGCCTTTAGGAGCTTCGCCGCCAGTTCCTCCGTCAACCCGGGACAGAGCGCCTTCGCCATCGCCTGCCACTCGGCCAGCGTCAGCGTCAGCCGCACGGTCCGCCCGCTCGCCTCAACGGACGGAGGCACGGGCGCCAGCCCCAAGCGGACGCGGTCCGCGACACCCCCCGCGACCAGTTCGGCCGAGCGTTCGGGCGAGAGGATGGCGATGGCCGGCTCCCGGTCCTCGAACCCGTGCCCGGCGATGGCGGCGTTGAGTTCGCGCAGGTCGCCCTGGTCGAGCGCGTCCCCGTCGATCATCGCCAGGAACAAGGTGGCCGCGTCCGACAGCGACGCGTTGAAGGGCAGGCCGAGTCGTCGCTGTGCGTCCAGCAACGTACCCGGCCGCCGGACCCGTTCGGCGTCGGGCCACTCGCTCAGGCGCACGCCCAGCACCTCGCCCATCAGCACCCGCGTGTCCCCGCCCCGGTCCCCACCGGCGTCCAGGTCGAACACGCGGAGCCGCCCACCCGTCAGCGCCGCCAGCCGCTCCGCCGAGTCCGCCAGACGGAGGGCAACGGTGTTGTGCTCATACTCGGGCGGGTCGTCGAGCCAGCGGTCGAAGCTGCCGCGCCAGCGCCTTTTCCAGGCGCGCACCGCCTGCTTGTACATGGCGAGCAGCCAGCGGTCGCGCCGCCGCACGAACAGCACGAGCTCGACCTCGTACCCGCGTAGGGCCGCCAGCGCATCGTCGGCGAAGCGATGCACCCGCCGTACGAAGCTCTCCGACGACAGCACCAGCGTCCCCGCGTCCGACCGGTCGAAATCGCGCAGCAGGTCACCCAGCATCCCCGCTCCCGTCGGCCGGGTCAGCGCGTCGGCCAGCCGCATATGCTGGGGCAGGTGGGTATCCGGGTCAGCCGGGTTCAGCACCGGCCGACCGGTCGCGGGATCGGTCAGCGGATAGGCGATGCCGGCCCTCGCCAGCGGCTCCCGCGCGCCCGCCAGCCGCAGCTGCACGCTGCTCGATCCGCATTTGGGCAGGCCCACATGGATCACGACGCGCTTGGCCACGGGCTGCGGATTAGCACGGAAGAGTCGCGTGGCGCGACTTCCGGCCAGACGCCCGGACGCCTACATCGCGGCCGGTGACTGCCGACATCCAGACGATCGACCCCGTTCAGCAACTCCATCGCGTGTTCGGCTTTCCGGCCTTTCGCGGCGTGCAGGAGCAGGTGGTGGCGCGCGTGCTGGCGGGAACCCGCACGCTGGCGGTAATGCCCACGGGCGCGGGCAAGTCGCTGACCTACCAGCTGCCGGCCACCATGCTGCCGGGCACCTGCGTCGTGATCTCGCCGCTGATCGCGCTGATGCACGACCAGCTTCGCGCCGCCACCGCGGTCGGCATCCGGGCGGCGACGCTGACCAGCGTGGACGAGAATCGCGGCGAAACGATGCGCCGGCTGACCGATGGCGAGCTGGACCTCCTCTACGTCGCGCCCGAGCGCGCCTCGTCCGCCGCGTTCCGCGACCTGCTGGAACGGTCGCACGTGTCGCTGTTCGCGATCGACGAGGCGCATTGCGTCAGCGAATGGGGCCACGACTTCCGTCCCGACTATCGCCTGCTGGCCCCCCTGATGGACGCGTTTCCGGGCGTGCCCCGGCTGGCGCTGACGGCGACCGCGGACGAGCATACGCGCGCCGACGTTGCGGCCCAGCTCGGCATCGCGGCGGACGGCGTGATCGTGTCGGGCTTCGACCGGCCCAACATCCGCTATACGGTGGCGGCACGCGACAATACGACGCGCCAGGTGGCCGACCTGCTGCACCGCATCCCCGGCCCCGGCATCGTCTACGTCCCCAGCCGCGCCGGCACGGAGAAGATGGCCGCGGCGCTCGGGGCCACCGGGCGACCGGTGCGCGCCTATCATGCCGGGCTCGACCCGGCGGTCCGCGCGAAGAACCAGGCGGACTTCGTGGCGTCGGAGGACATGGTGATCTGTGCCACTGTCGCCTTTGGCATGGGGATCGACAAGCCGGACGTCCGCTTCGTGATCCATGCCGGCCTGCCCAAGTCGATCGAGGCCTATTACCAGGAAACCGGCCGCGCCGGCCGCGACGGCGACCCGGCCGAGGCGCACCTGTTCTGGGGCGCGGACGATTTCGCGCGCGCGCGCCAGCGGATCGGCGAGGTGGAGCCGGCACGCCAGCCGGGCGAGCGGGCGCGCCTCAACGCGCTGGGCGCGCTGGTGGAGACGGCGACCTGCCGCCGCCGCATCCTGCTTCGCCATTTCGGCGAGGACCCGCCCGAAACCTGCGGGAACTGCGACAACTGCCTCAACCCGCCCGCGAGCGTCGATGCGACGGAGACGGCGCGCAAATACCTGTCCGCCGTGTTTCGTACGGGCATGAGCTTCGGCCAGACCTATGTGGAGCAGGTGCTGACGGGCAAGTCGTCCGAGCGCAGCTTGATGAACGGGCACGAGGCCTTGTCTGTGTGGAACATCGTGGACGGCGACGAGGTGACGCTGCTGAAGCCCGTGGCGCGCGCGCTGCTGCTTCGCGACGCACTTCGGGCGAACGAGCATGGCGGGCTGGAGTTCGGGCCCGGCGCGCGCGGGCTGCTGAAGGGCAACGACACCTTGTCGCTGATCGTGCCGCCCAAGCGCGAGCGTCGCCGCCGCGGAACAGCCGGTGCTCCGAACCCGAGCGACGATCCGCTGTTCGAGGCGCTGCGCGCGACCCGCCGCGACCTGGCCAAGGAAGCGGGCGTACCGCCCTACGTCATCTTTCACGACTCGGTCCTGCGCGACATGGCGGCGCAGCGCCCGTCGTCGCGCGCAGAGCTCGCCGTGCTGTCCGGTATCGGCGCTCGCAAGCTGGACGCCTATGGCGACGCTTTCCTGCGGACAATTCGGGAAGGGCGTCGAGAGACGGGGTAGCGCTCCCCTGCCCCTGTCCCTAGCTGCCGGGGCGTGAATGCTCCCCTGACCCCCGACCTTCCCACGGACAGCCAGCCGCACCTCGGCATCGGCCGCCGCGAGTTCGTCGCCTTTGTCGCCGCCGTGATGGCGGTGAACGCGCTGGGCATCGACCTGATGCTGCCGGCGCTTCCCGAACTAGGCCGCGAGCTTGGGGTGATGGAGGCGAACCACCGGCAATGGGTGGTCACCGTCTACATGCTGGGCTTCGGCGTGGGGCAGCTGGCCTATGGTCCGCTGGCCGATCGGTTCGGACGACGGCCCGTGCTGCTCGCCACGCTGGTGGGCTTCGTGGGCGCCAGCCTGTTCGCGGGGCTGGCGGCGACCTTCCCGGCGCTTCTCGGCGCGCGGCTGCTCCAGGGACTCATGAGCGCGTCCACGCGCGTGCTGGCGGTCGCCATCGTGCGCGACAGCTATTCGGGACGGCGTATGGCGGCCACCATGTCGCTGGCACAGATGGTGTTTTTCCTGGTTCCCATATTGGCGCCAAGCATCGGGCAGCTGATCCTCGCCTTTGGTCCGTGGCGCCTGGTGTTCCGCGTGCTGGCGGCGTGGGGCGCGATGGTGCTGCTCTGGACCGCGTTCCGGGTGCCCGAGACGCTGCCGCCCGAGCGGCGGCGGTCGCTGTCGCCCGCCTCGCTGGCCCCGGCCTATCGCCTGACGCTCACCAACCGCTACTCGCTGGGCTATGCACTCGCCAGCGCGCTGACGTTCGGCGGGATCGTAGGCTTCGTGTCCTCCGCGCAGCAGGTGTTCGGCGACGTGTTTGGCGAGCGCGAGCGGTTCGGCCTGCTGTTCGCGCTGTGTGCGCTGGCGATGGGCTGCGCCTCCTTTGCCAATAGCCGGCTGGTGGAGCGGCTGGGCACGCGCCTGATCTCCCAGACCGGGCTAATTGCGTTGATCGTGCTATCCGCCGCCCGTATCGCGACGGAGGCGGCCGGCGCGGAGACGCTCTGGTCCTTTGTGGCCTTTCAGGCGCTGTCCATGACCTGTGTCGGCCTGTGCGGCGCGAACTTCGGCGCCATGGCGATGGATCCGGTGGGTCACGTGGCCGGCACCGCCTCCTCGGTACAGGGCTTCATCAGCGGATTGGGCGCGGTGATCGTGGGCAACGCCATCGGCCAGGCATTCGACGGCACCACCCGGCCGCTCGCCACCGGCTATCTGCTGATCGGGCTCGGCGCGCTCGCCATCGTCGCCTGGGTAGAACGCGGCCGGCTGTTCCGCGGCCATGCAACGGGCGTATAGGGCTGTCATGATCCGCCCGCTCACCGATCAGGTCGCCGTCGCCCCGCAGCTCTCGCCCGAGGCGCTGCCCGCCCTCGCCGCCGCCGGCTATGCCGTGCTGGTCAACAACCGACCCGATGACGAGGAGCCGGGCCAGCCGTCCGGCACGGCGATGCAGGCGGCCGCCGAGGCGGCGGGGATGCGCTACCTCGCCATTCCTGTCACGCATTCGGGCTTCGGCCACCACCAGCTCGAGGCGATGGCGGCAGCGCTCGCCGGGGCGCGGGGTGAGGGTGGCGGCAAGCTGCTGGCCTTTTGCCGCTCGGGTACGCGGTCGTGCAACCTGTGGGCGCTCGCCGAAGCCAAGGCCGGCGGCGATCCGGCCGCTCTTGTCGCCGCTGCGCGCGAAGCGGGCTACGACCTGTCGGCGATCCGGCCGACGCTTGACGCACTTTCCGCCGGCCGCTGAGCCGTTGATGCAGGGGGTGTTCGCCGGCGGGGCGGTGGCCGCGCCCCTAATGCTGCTCGCGTTCGGCTTGGTGGCGGTCGTGCTTCTGGCGGGCGCCGGGTGGTGGATGGTCGCGCGTCGCGCCCGCGCGCGCATCGCCACGCCCGAGGACGCCGCTGCCGCGGCGGAAGCGGAACTCCCGCACTTCCAGACCGCCAACGCGGTGCTGGGCGCCGACGGACGCGGCGCGCTGCTGGTGGACGGGCAAGGACGCGTTGCCGTGGCGCGTCCCCGCGGGCGCCGCGTGATGGTGCGCGAAATCGGCTGGGACGCGGTCCGCGCCACGCCGCGCGGCATGGTGGTGGAGGTGCGCGGACTCGGTCCCGTGCTGCTGGCAGGCGTGGACGCGCTGGACGTACGGCGGCTGGCACCGGGGAAGCAGGAGCGCTGATCTTCTCCCGCGATGGCGGGAGTTTGAGGGTGAGTTGGTAAGTTCGGGAGGGTAGATCGCGCCGCGGCGAAGCCGCGTCGTCGGACGGGGCTTCGGCCCCGCCGGCCGGCGTTGCTCGTTGCCCTTGGCAACATCGCTGTTCGCAAAAAAACCCGGTGCATTTCTGCACCGGGTCAGGTTTGTCCGCAGGAGGAACAACGTGTGCGAGGGGACCGGCGGCCCCCTTCGCGAAACCCTATGGATTGTAGGCGCGCTCGCCATGCTCACCGATGTCGAGGCCGTTATGCTCGACCTCGGGGCTGACGCGCAGGCCGGTCAGCGCCTTGGCGGCGGCGACGGCGATCACCGTGCCGGCGGTCGCCCAGGCGATCGTCGCCAGCACCGCGCCCACCTGCACCGCCAGCTTGGCCGCCATGTCGTAATCGGCCGCGCCCGGCCCGCCGAGCGAAGGAGCATAGACCACCGCCGTGCCGACCGCGCCGACCATGCCGCCGACCCCGTGGATGCCGAACGCGTCCAGCGCGTCGTCATAGCCGAGCCGCGGCTTCAGCACCGAAACCGCGAAGAAGCAGACCACGGAGGCGACGCCGCCCAGCACGATGGCGCCGAACGGGCCGGAATTGCCAGCCGCCGGCGTCACCGCCACCAGCCCCGCGACAATGCCGGAGCAGAAACCCAGCGCGGAGCCCTGGTGGCCGCGTGCCCGCTCCACCAGCATCCAGGCGAGCGCACCCGACGCGGTCGCGACAAAGGTGTTTATCATGGCCAGCCCCGCCGATCCGTTCGCCTCCAGCGCGGAGCCCGCGTTGAAGCCGAACCAGCCCACCCAGAGCAGGCCGGTGCCCACCGCCGTCAGCGTCAGCGAATGCGGCGGCATGGGCTCGCGCGGGTAGCCGATACGCTTGCCCAGCATGATCGCCGCCGCCAGCGCGGACACGCCGGCGTTGATGTGCACCACCGTGCCGCCCGCGAAGTCCAGCGCGCCCAGCTTGAAGAACGCGCCCGACGAGGCCCAGACCATGTGCGCGATCGGGAAATAGACGATCGTCAGCCACACGGCGGCGAAGGCCATCACCGCGGAGAACTTCATCCGCTCGACCACCGATCCCAGGACCAGCGCCACCGTGATCGCGGCAAAGGTCATCTGGAAGCTGGCGAAGACGTATTCGGGGATCTCCACCCCTGCGGTGAAGGTCGCCGCCCGGCTGGCCGGGGTGACGCCCGCCAGGAACGCCTTGTCCAGCGATCCCGTGAAGTTGGACAGGAACGCGCTGGACACGTCCGGCCCGAACGCCATGGAATAGCCCCACATCACCCAGATCAGCATGGCCAGGCACGCGGCCGCGCCCACCTGCGTCATGGTGGAAAGCATGTTCTTGGACCGGGTGAGCCCGCCGTAGAAGAGCGATAGCCCGGGCAGGATCATCAGGAGGACCAGGATGGTCGACGTCAGCATCCAGGCCGTGTCGCCCTTGTTGACGGTGGCGGTCGCCGCGGCGGGCGGCGACTGGAGCGCCGCCTCCTGCGCCTTGGCGGGCATCGCCGCCAGCATCGTCCATCCGGCCGCCGCGACGGCCCCCAGCGCACGCTTCATCCCGCTCCCCCTCACATTTCCGGTCGCACCTCCGGTCACAGGGCCGTCTCGTCCGTCTCGCCGGTGCGGATGCGCACCGCGGCCCCCAGGTCGAGCACGAAGATCTTGCCGTCGCCGATCGCGCCAGTGTTGGCGGCGGCCTGCACCGCCTCCACGACGCGGTCGGCCACGTCGTCGGCGCACGCGACCTCCAGCTTGATCTTGGGCACCATGTTGGTGCTGTATTCGGCGCCACGATAGATCTCGGTCTGGCCTTTCTGCCGGCCGAACCCCTTGACCTCGGTCACCGTCATGCCCGCAATGCCGAGGCCCGTCAGCGCTTCGCGCACTTCGTCCAGCCTGAACGGCTTGATGATCGCCATCACCAATTTCACATGCGTCCCCCCGCAATATCGCAGGGGGACGCTGCAACGACCGTGCCAGTCGTGAAACGAAGCCTTAACCTAGGTAGGGACGTGTCCGGTCGGTCGGGCGCGGCGGAAAAAACGGGCAGCGGCGAAAGGCTGCCCGGAAAACCGGCAGGGTCAGGCGGCGATCGCGCTGCGTGCCGCCGCCAGATCCTCTTCGTCGACCATGACGCGCACGGGGATCAGCAGCCAGCTGCCGTCCGCGATGCTGGCGCCGCCGTCAAACGCGACGGCGTCGATCCCGTCCGCCTCCAGCCGCCCCACGATGATGAGCGCCTCGTTGCGCGGGAACCGGCCGAGTTCGGTCAGCGCCATGGGCGGCGGCTCAGCGGGCAGGGTTGCGTATAAAGGCTTGCGCCGCGGCGCGCTCGCGCGGGCCGATCCGTCCATCGCGATTGCGATCGAACCGGCCAAAGCCGTTTGCCACGGCCCCATCCAGCTCGCGGCGCGTGACCCGCCCGTCCCGGTTTAGGTCCAGCCGTCCGAAATACTGGTTGGTCAGGATGCGGCTGCGCCCAACGCTCAGGCCGCGCCCGGCCGGCACCTGGGTCAGCCGTCGCGCCACTTCGTCGCGGGTCAGCGTGCCGTCGCGGTCACGATCGGCCGCCGCGAACTGCGCCCGCGCGTGCGCGGACACCTCTGCGCGGGTCTGCGCGGCGGCTGGACCGGCCAGAAGAGCGCCGGCAAGCAGGGGAATGGCGAGAAGATGGATAGTAGGGGCGCGCATGGGAACTCCGGCTGGGGGACCGGGGCTTAACGGCTGGTCGCCCGCCCGGTTGCGCCGGACCGTCCGGCCCGCGTAAGCGCCGCCGTCTCCACATCCCCGGAGGAACAGGACCTTGACCGACAAGACCAAGACCAGGGTGGTGCTCGCCTATTCGGGCGGCCTCGACACCAGCGTGATCCTGAAATGGCTCCAGGCCGAACGCGGGTGCGAGGTGGTGACCTTCACCGCCGATCTGGGCCAGGGCGAGGAGCTGGAGCCCGCGCGCGCCAAGGCGGAGCTGATGGGCGTGCGGCCCGAGCACGTGTTCATCGACGACCTGCGCGAGGAGTTCGTTCGCGACTTCGTGTTTCCCATGATGCGCGCCAATGCGCTCTACGAGGGACTGTACCTGCTCGGCACCAGCATCGCACGCCCGCTTATCGCCAAGCGGCAGGTGGAGATCGCGGCCCAAGTGGGTGCGGACGCGGTTTCCCACGGCGCCACCGGCAAGGGCAACGACCAGGTCCGCTTCGAACTGGGCTATTACGCGCTCAACCCGGATATCAAGGTGATCGCGCCCTGGCGCGAATGGGACCTGACCAGCCGGTCGCGCCTGATCGAATATGCCGAGGCGCACCAGATCCCGATCCCGCGCGACAAGCGCGGCGAGGCGCCCTTCTCCACCGACGCCAACCTGCTGCACACCAGTTCGGAAGGGCTGGTGCTGGAGGATCCGTGGGAGGAGGTGCCCGACTACGTCTATTCGCGCACTGTCAATCCGGAGGATGCGCCGGACGCGCCGCAATATGTCACGGTCGACTTCGAGCACGGCGACGCGGTGGCGGTGGACGGCGAGGGCCTGTCGCCCGCATCGCTGCTCGCCCGCCTGAACGAACTGGGCCGCGCGCACGGCATCGGCCGGCTCGACCTGGTGGAGAACCGCTTCGTGGGCATGAAGAGCCGCGGGATGTACGAGACGCCCGGCGGCACGATCCTGCACGTGGCGCACCGTGCGATCGAGCAGCTGACGCTGGACCGGGGCGCCGCCCACCTGAAGGACGAGCTTGCGCCGCGCTATGCGGAGCTGGTCTATAACGGCTTCTGGTTCTCGCCCGAGCGCGAGATGCTCCAGGCGGCCGTCGACCACAGCCAGCTGAAGGTCACGGGCACGGTGCGCCTCAAGCTCTACAAGGGCGGCGTCCACGTGGTTGGCCGGCGCAGCCCCAACTCGCTCTATTCGGAAAAGGTCGTGACGTTCGAGGACGACCAGGGCGCCTATGACCAGCGCGACGCGGAAGGCTTCATCAAGCTCAACGCGCTGCGGCTGCGGCTTCTGGGTCGCCGCGACCGCTGAGTCTGCCCGGGGGGACGGGTGTCGCACCTATCCTCCCGGACAGAAAAGGGGCCGCCGCTCCCCCCGAAGCGACGGCCCCTTTCCCCGGTTTCCCGGTATGCCCCCGGAGAGGATCAGGCGAAGGTGACGCGCGCCTGCTTGCGGGCACGCAGGCCAACGCCCACCATGCCGAAGCCCAGCAGCATCAGGCCCCAGGTGGCCGGCTCGGGGATCGGCGCGCTGAAGCGGATCGAGCTGCCGATCGTGTTCATGGTCGACGCGGTGCCCGACAGGTAGATGGTGTAGGAGCCGGCCTGCAGCAGCACGGGGGTGAACCCGATGCCGTTGCCGAACGAGTTCGACTCCTGCGTGCTGTTGAACGCGAAGACTGCGCCACCCGGCGTACCGGTGGAGGCTGTCGTCGCGGTGCCGGAGTAGACGCCGACATTGTTGAACGTCACCGCGTTCGGATTGGTCGAGGTGAAGCTGGCGCCGTTCACGGTGAACGCCGAGGTCAGCGTGAAGTTGTAATAGGCGTCGACGACACCCTGGGCGGCCATCACGGACGGCGTGAAGAACGCGTCAGGCGGAACGGCAATGGTGCCGAGGTCGTTGACATAGGTGGCGGCCGAGGCGGGCGCGGTGGCCACCATGGCAGCGGCGGAAGCGGCCGCCGCAAGAATGAAACGCTTCATGACAGTCTCCCTGGACCCCCCGTTGGGTTCCAGCCCCTTAGTTTGCAATGTGCGTGCCAACGGCTGATTTCCGCCATTTCAACGTCCAGACGATCATCAATTGTAAGCTATCGTGACACATGGTGCGGCCCCGCCGCCCGGCATCGTGTAATCGGCACTGACAGGTTAACTATCGGACTTCCGCTGCGAAAGGCGGCGTTAACCGGCCTTTAGCTTAACGAGCCGTAACCGCTTCTCCGACACGTCGAGAGGATGCGGGATCGTGGAGCGGGACGGAACGATACGGGCCGACGTGGCGGTCGTTGGGGCAGGACCCGCCGGGCTGACCGCCGCCTATCTGCTGGGCAAAGCCGGCTACTCGGTCACCGTCATCGAGCGTGACCCGCGCTATGTCGGGGGCATCAGCAGGACCGTCGAGCATGAAGGCTTTCGTTTCGACGTGGGCGGCCACCGCTTCTTCTCCAAGTCGGCGCAGGTCACCGCGCTCTGGGACGAACTGCTTCCAAACGACTTCATAGAGCGGCCCCGCATGAGCCGGATCTATTACGGCGGCCGCTACTACAGCTATCCGCTGCGCGCGTTCGAGGCGCTGCGCAACCTCGGCCTGTTCCGATCCGCCATGTGCATGGCGTCGTTCGGCTGGGCGAAGCTGTTCCCGCGCAAGGACGTCCGGTCGTTCGAGGACTGGGTCGTCAACCAGTTCGGCGCCAGGCTCTACGGCATCTTCTTCAAGACCTATACGGAGAAGGTCTGGGGGATGCCGTGCGACGAGATGTCGGCCGACTGGGCCGCGCAGCGCATCAAGGGGTTGAGCCTTGGCGCCGCCGTGGTGGACGGGCTGAAGCGGTCGCTTGGCCTGAACAGGCGGCCGAACGACGGGATGCAGGCCAAGACGCTGCTGGAAAGTTTCCGCTATCCGCGGCTGGGGCCCGGCATGATGTGGGAGGCCGCGCGCGACCGGGTGCTGGAACATGGCAACCGGGTGCTGATGGGCCACGGCCTGAAGCAGCTGGCGCAGGAGCCGGGGTCGGATCGCTGGCGCGTGACCGCGACGGGGCCCGATGGCGCCACGGTGGCGATCGAGGCGGACCATGTGATCTGTTCCGCTCCGATGCGCGAACTGGCCGGGCGGCTCCACCCCCTGCCCGCCAGCCTGCCGCGGGCGGCGTCGCTGCGCTATCGTGACTTCCTGACGGTGGCGCTGTTCGTCCGCTCGCCCGACCTGTTCCCGGACAACTGGATCTACGTCCACGACCCCAGGGTAAAGGTCGGCCGCATCCAGAACTTCCGGTCCTGGAGCCCGGAAATGGTGCCCGATCCGACAATCGCGTGCGTCGGGCTGGAATATTTCTGCTTCGAGGGTGACGGCCTCTGGGCCTCGTCGGACGAGGAGCTGATCCGGCTGGCGGCTGACGAGATGGCGGCGCTCGGCCTGTGCCGCGCCGACCAGGTGGAGGGCGGCGCGGTGGTACGCCAGGAAAAGGCCTATCCCGTCTATGACGGCGCGTATCGCGACGTGGTGGACGCGGTCCGCACCGAACTGGAGGAACGGTATCCGACGCTCCACCTGGTGGGGCGCAACGGGATGCACCGCTACAACAACCAGGACCACGCCATGATGACCGCCATGCTGACGGTCCGCAACATCCAGGCCGGCAAGCGCGTCCACGACGTCTGGTCGGTCAACGAGGACGCCGAATATCACGAGGCGGGCGCCTATGGCGCCGACGAGGAGAGGGCGGATGAGCGCGCCGCGCTCGATTCGGTGCGTGCCGTGCCCGAGCGTATCGCCGACCGCACGCCGGACTACGCGGAAGCGGCATGATCGGGGCGGGCGCCCTGCGGCGCCACATCGTCCTCGGCTGGCTGCTCGCCTGCTTGGTGCTCGGGCTGACCGGGTTCCGGTCGGTGGCTGGGTTCGACTTCGGCGATCCGGACGACGCCATGCGCTTGGTCGAGGTGCGCGACTGGCTGGCAGGCCAGTCTTGGTGGGACGTCACCCAGTACCGCATGGGCCTGCCCGGCCAACCCTTTGCCATGCACTGGTCGCGGCTGGTGGACCTGCCGCTCGCCGCCGTGTTGGTGCTGGCCGACCCCTTTGTGGCGCAAGCCACGTCCGACCGGATGGCGCTGACACTCGTGCCGCTCCTCACCCTGCTGTGCGCCATGGCCCTGGCCGCGATCATCACGCAGCAACTGGCCGACAGGGAAACTGGACGGTGGGCGGTGCTGCTGATCCCGCTGTCGCCGCCCATTCTTCTTCAGATCCAGCCTATGCGGATCGACCATCATGGCTGGCAGATCGTGCTGGCGCTCGCCGCCGCCGCCGCGCTGCTTCGCGCACGCGGCGTCCGGGACGGTGCCGTGGCGGGGCTTTCGCTGGCGGCGCTGGTCACGATCTCGCTGGAGGGACTACCCGTCGCCGCTGTGCTGGCGGGCGCCGCGACGCTTCGGGCGGCCTGGACGGGCCAGCACGGCCGCATGGTTTCGGCCATGGCCGCGGCGCTGTTCGCCGGCGCGCTGGCGCTGCACCTCGGGACGCGCGGCCCGTTCGCCTGGGCACCCGCCTGTGATGCGGTGGCACCCGCATGGCTGGCGGCATTGGCGGCGGCGGTGCCCGGAACGGTCGGCGCGGGACTGCTGGGAAGGCGAAAGCTCCGGCTTGCGGCGACCGCGGCGGCAGCTGGAGGTGCCTTGGCGGCGATGCTCTGGGCGGCACCGCAATGCCTGTCCGGCCCCTTTGCGACGCTTGATCCGCTGGTCCGCGTCGCCTGGTACGACAAGGTGACGGAGGGACTGCCGCTGTGGCGCCAGCCGTTCGGCTGGGCGGCGGCGTCGATCGCCATGCCGTTGGTCGGGATCGCGGGTGCTGCCCAGGCCGCCTGGCGACAGGGCCCGGCACGTGGCGCCTGGATGTTGCTGCTCGGCTGGCTGGTGCCGCTCGCGGCCTATGCCTGTCTGGTAAATCGCGCGGCGGGCACCGCCAATGCGCTGGCGGTTCCGGGTGCCGCAGCGGCGCTCGCGGCGATGCTGGTACGCGCGCGCGCGCTTCGGAGCATGCCGGGCCGGCTGGCGGCGACCGCAGGGGCACTGCTGATCGCCTCGCCCGGCGCCGCGCTGGCGGGCATCGGCGGACCCGGGGGATCCGCTCCGACAACCGGTGTCATGTCGGGGCGCCCCATGTGCGAGCGTTTCGGGCAGGTCCGCGCCTTGGCCGCGCTGCCGCCGGCGCTGGTGCTGGCGCCGATCGACCTGTCGCCCGACCTGCTCGCCACTACCGGTCATCGCGCGGTCGCGGGCGGATACCATCGCAACACCGCGGCGATCGGCACGGTGATCCGCGCCTTCACCGCCGCACCGGCCTTCGCCGAACGAGCCGTCCGCCGGAGCGGCGCGCTTTACCTGGTCGGCTGCCCCGGCCTGGACGAGACGCGCGAATACGCCGCCGTCGCCCCGCAAGGCCTCTGGGCCCGGCTTGAACGCGGCGAGCGCTTCGCCTGGCTGCAACCCTTGCGCATCCGGGGGCCGCTGCTCGTCTGGCAGGTCTTGCCGGACACGGCGGCCCGCCCCTAAGCGGCTGACATGAGAGAGGACGGGCTCCGCTGGTGGCAGACGCGCTGGTTCGCGATCGCGGCGGCGATCGCGGCCACCATCCCGCTGCTCTGGCCCACGGTTCCGCCGCTGGTCGACCTGCCCGGCCATATGGGGCGCTACCGGGTCCAGCTGGCCGGCGTCGCCGAACCGCACCTGGCGCAATGGTTCAACTTCCGCTGGCAGTTGATCGGCAACCTAGGCATCGACCTTCTGATCGAACCGCTCGCGCCCCTGCTGGGCCTTGAGCGGGCGGTGAAGCTGATCGTCATCGCCATTCCCGCGCTGACGGTGGCGGGATTGCTCTGGATCGCGCGCGAGGTGCACGGCCGCGTGCCCGCCACCGCGCTGTTCGCGCTGCCGCTGGCCTATGGCTATCCCTTCCAGTTCGGCTTCGTGAACTTCGCGCTTTCCATGGGCATCGCGCTCAATCTGTTCGCACTGTGGCTTCGGTTGGGCCGCCTTGGCCGGGTCGGGCTTCGCACGGCCGTCTTCCTGCCGGCCTCCTGCCTGTTGTGGCTTTGCCACACCTTTGGCTGGGGCGTTCTGGGCGTGCTGGCCTTTGCCGCAGAAATGGTGCGCGAGCATGATCGGCGCGCCGCCGCTCGTCCCGCTCCCCGAGGCTTTGCGCCGGCGGGCTGGGACGTGGGCGGCTGGCTCGCCGCCTGGGTGCACGCGGGGCTGAACTGCTGGCCGCTGATGCCGCCCTTCGCGCTGATGATCTTCTGGCGGTCGGGCGAGCATGTCACGGGCCAGACGGGCGACTGGTTCAACTGGACCGCCAAGTTCAACTACCTGTCCATGATGCTGCGCGACCGGTGGATGGCCTGGGACCTGGCAGGTGCCACCGTGCTGTTCCTGATCCTGTTCAAGGGCGTCCGCGACGAGCGCATCGAGTATAGCCGAATGCTCGGCCTGTCCGCGTTGTTTCTGGGATCGCTGTTCGTGCTGCTGCCCCGCATCGTGTTCGGATCAGCCTACGCGGACATGCGGCTCGTTCCCTTCGCGGTCGCGGTGGCGGTGATCGCGCTTCGTCCCAGGCCCGGCCTGTCGCAGCGCGGGGCGGCCACGCTGGCGATGCTGGGCCTCGCCTTTTTCGGCGCACGGCTGGCGGCCACGACCTGGAGCTTCCTGCTCTACGACGGCAGCTACCAGCGCGCGCTGGCGATCATCGATCGGGTGCCGATGCGCGCGCGCGTGGTCAGCTTCGTCGGGCGGCGCTGCGCCGACGACTGGGCGTACACGCGGCTGGAGCACGTCCCGGCGCTGCTGATGGAGCGGCGGCTGGCCTATACCAACGACCAATGGTCCATGGCGGGCGCCCAGCTGCTGACGGCGCGCTACGTGGCTGCGGGCCGCTTCGCGCACGATCCCAGCCAGGTGGTCACCTTCGACAAGTGCCGGGGCGAGTGGTGGCGACCCTTGCGCGTGTCGCTCAACAACTTTCCGCGCGACGCCTTCGACTATGTATGGCTGGTGCGCGCGCCGGGCCTAGATCCCGCCTGGCTGAAGGGGCTGACGCCCGTGGCGCGCAACGCGGAAAGCACCCTCTACCGCGTCACCGACCGGACCCAGCCCGTGCCCATCCTCAATCGCCGCGGCGAAACGGCGTGAACTCCGCCAGATAGCCCCGGTCGGCCTCCACGCCCAGCCGCTCGCGCGCGACGAAGTCCGCCACGGCGCGCCGGAAATTGGGATCGGGGATATAGTGCGCCGACCAAGTCGCGACCGGCGAGTAGCCGCGCGCCAGCTTGTGCTCGCCCTGCGCGCCCGCCTCCACATAGGTCAGGCCCCGCGCGATGGCGGCGTCGATTGCCTGGTAATAGCAGAGCTCAAAATGGAGGAACGGCACCTCCTCCGTGCAGCCCCAGTAGCGGCCGTAGAGCGTGTCCGCACCGATCAGGTTCAGCGCCCCCGCGATCGGCCGCCCGTCGCGCTCCGCCAGGATCAACAGCGTCCGATCCGCCATCCGCTCGCCCAGCAGCGAGAAGAAGCGCCGGGTCAGATATGGCTGTCCCCATTTGCGCGAGCCCGTATCCTGATAGAAGCGCCAGAAGGCGTCCCAATGCGCCTCGGTCAGCTCGGCGCCGGTCAGGTGGCGGATCGTGAGCCCCTCGACCGCGGCGGCGCGCTCCTTGCGGATCGCCTTTCGCTTGCGGCTGGCGAGCGCGCCCAGGAAGTCATCGAACCTCGCATAGCCGTTGTTGCGCCAGTGGAACTGCGTTCCCTCGCGGATCAGCCAGCCAGCTGCCTCGAACAGCGGAAGCTGGTCCGGGCGGACGAAGGTGGCGTGGACGGAGGACAGCTCGTTCTGATCCGCCACCGCCTCCAGCGCGCCGATCAGCGCGGGCGCCAGCGCCGGGTCGCGCAGCAGCAGCCGGGGGCCGGGCACAGGGCTGAAGGGCGAGGCGACCTGGAGCTTGGGATAGTAATTGCCCCCTGCCCGCTCCCACGCGTCGGCCCAGCCATGGTCGAACACGTACTCGCCCTGACTGTGGCTCTTGGCATAGGCGGGCGCGATCGCCGCGGGCCGGCCGTCCTCGCCATCGACGACGACGGGCAGCGACTGCCAGCCCGATCGCCCGCCGACCGAACCGGATTCCTCCAGGATCGACAGGAAGGCGTGGGACACGAAGGGGTTATCGGTACCCGCGCACGCGTCCCACGCCTCGGCGGGCAGCTGGCGGACCCCGTCGAGCAGGCGCGCGGTGACGGACGTCATGGCGCCTATCTAGGTCGCCACAGGCTCTTGCGAAAGCAGGTGAACCTTCGGACGTGCCGGGCGCTTGTGCCTTTCGTTACCAGAAGGACAAGCGCCATGACCGACCCGACCAGCCGGCGAGACGTTCTGAAGGGAGCGGCCGCCACCGGCGCCACGGCGGCGGCGGCCCCCGCCCTGGCCCAGGGTGCCGGTCCCGCCGCTCCGCCACCCTTTGCCGACCCGCAGTCCAAGTACACGCGCACGCCGTTCGCCGAGCAGCCGCAGAAATGGCCGGCACTCCAGCGCGACATGAAGCCCGTGCCCGACTGCGGCGAGCGGAGCTATCGCGGGTCGGGCAAGCTCCAGGGCCGCAAGGCGCTGGTGACCGGCGGCGACTCCGGCATCGGGCGGGCGGCGGCCATCGCCTTCTCGCGCGAGGGCGCGGACGTGGCGATCAACTATTTCCCGACCGAGGAGCCGGACGCGCAGGACGTGGCAAAGCTGCTCCGCGCCGAGGGCCGCAAGGTGGTGCTGATCCCGGGCGACCTGACCAAGCAGGACTTCTGCGTCGACCTGGTCCGCCGCGCCAACCGGGAGCTGGGCGGGCTCGACATCCTGGTCAACAACGCCGCCTACCAGCAGTCCAAGGCGTCGATCGACGAGATCAGCTTCGACCAGTTCGACCGGACGCTGAAGACCAATCTCTACGCCATGTTCTACATCACCAAGACGGCGGTGCCGCTGTTGAAGCCGGGATCGGCGATCATCAACACGACCTCCGTCAACTCGGTCGATCCGGGCGAGGAGCTGCTCGATTATGCCACCACAAAGGCGGGCATCGCGATCTTCACCAAGGGCTTGGCCAAGCAGCTCGCCAAGCGCGGCATCCGGGTGAACGGCGTGGCGCCGGGACCCATCTGGACCCCGCTCCAGGTCGCGGGCGGCCAGCTGCCAGGCCAGCTGGGCGAGTTCGGCCAGGACACGCCGCTGGGCCGCGCTGGGCAGCCTGCCGAGCTGGCCGCGCTCTACGTGCTGCTGGCCTCGGGCGAGCTGAGCTACACCGACGGCAGCATCTTCGGCGCGAACGGCGGAACGGGAACGATCTAGCCAAAGGCCAGCTGGCGGCGGGCACAGGCCCGCCGTCCGATGGCGCGGGACCGCCCCCGCGCCGGGCCGCCTAGTTCAGCGCCGAGCCTTCCAGCTCGAACACCGCGTCCACCTCCACCGCCGCACCCAGGGGCAGCGCGGCGACGCCCACCGCAGCGCGGGCGTGGCGGCCGGTTTCGCCGAACACCTGTTGCATCAGCTCGGACGCGCCGTTGGCGACCTTGGGCTGGTCGGTGAAGCCTAGTGCCGAGTTCACGAACACGCCCAGCTTCACCACGCGGCGCACACGCGCAAAGCCGCCCAGCGCGGCACGCACCTGCGCCAGCACCATCAGGCCGCAGAGCCTGGCGGCCTCCTGGCCGGCCTCCAGGTCGGTGTCCTCGCCCAGGCGGCCGGTCACGACCTTGCCGTCGCGGAAGGGCAGCTGGCCCGACAGGTGCAGCAGCCCGCCCGCCTCCACGGCGGGGACATAGGCGGCGACGGGTGCGGCGGCGGCGGGCAGTTCCAGGCCCAGTTCCTCCAGGCGGCGGTCGACGTGATCGGTCATTCAGGCGATTTCCTTCTCGATTGCGGGAGCGGGCTGACCCGCGGCGAAACGCTCGGCGATCCATAGTCGGGCGTGGACCCAATCGTCGATGCGCGCGTGCGCATGCGGGGACGGCGGGATGTGCGGCGCGAGCTCCGGCTCGGATACCATGTGGAGTCGATGTACCTCTGGCGCGTGCTCGGCGACCGACTGGTGGTGGATGCCCAGGTCGTCCACGAACACCGTGACGCTGGGCTCGTATTCCGCGACCAGCCGGGCCACGGGGCCACCCTTGCCGCCCTGGTTGCATTCCACCCGGTGGTGGATGCCGTGCGCCGCCAGCTGGGCCATGCGCGGCTCGCGGCACTGGTCCTGGAGGTTGGTCAGCACCACCACGTCCGCCGTTTCCGACAGCGCGGCCAGCGCCTCGGCCGCGCCGGGCACCAGCGTCTGGCGTCCCATCTCGGCCGGGAAGAACTGGTGCAGCATCCCCCACATCTCCTCCGTGGGCGGGGCTTCGCCCGTCTTGCGGCGGCGCATGGTGGTGAAGACGTTGGGGTGGCCGACCGTGAAGTCCATGTCGTGGACCTCGCCCAGCCAGGTGCCGAAGTGGCGCACCATGTGCAGCAGCACCTCGTCGCAGTCGGTGATGAGGAGGGGGCGGCTCACCGGCCCTGCTCCCCATCGTCCAGCTTCACGCGCGCGGCGGCCAGCGTTTCCGGACCGACGTCCAGGTCCTCGGCACAGGCCAGCAGGTCCGGCTGGTGCCCTTCCAGAAAGCCCAGCACTGCCGCCAGGACGGGCCGCGTCGCCGCGCGGGCGCGCAGGTCCTCGGGCGTCAGCCCGGTCACGGCGAGCAGCCGTGCCGCCCGATCACCGTCCAACAGGGTCCACGCGAGTGCGCGCAGCGCCAGTTCGGTGGGATCGGCCTTTGTCACGGGATCGCGTATCACCTATCTCTCCGTACCAACTGGAGATTAACCGCGTGGCGAAGAGAGTGCTCGTTGTCGAGGACAACGAACTCAACCTGAAGCTCTTCTGCGACCTGCTTCGCGCGCACGGCTATCAGGCCGAGGCGGTGCGCGACGGGCGCGAGGCCGTGGCGCGCGCGCGCCAGGTGCGGCCCGACCTGATGATAATGGACATCCAGATGCCGCACGTGACGGGATACGACCTGATCCTGGAGATCCGGGCGGACGAGGCGCTGCGCGCGACTCCGATCATGGCGGTCACCGCCTATGCTGGGCGCGAGGACGAGGAGCGGATCCGGACCGCGGGCGCCGACGCCTATGTCTCCAAGCCGATCAGCCTGAAGCGATTCGTGGATGCGGTGGCGGCGCTGGTCTGAGCGCACGAAAAGGGCCGCCGGGCTGTCCTGCCCGCGGCCCTTGGGGGTCGCCCTTTCCGTGACGTCCGACGCGCGCGGCGGAGCAGGGCTCCACCACGCGTGCGGGCCGTTACTTGATCTTGGCTTCCTTGAACTCGACGTGCTTGCGCGCGACCGGGTCGTACTTCTTGAAGCTCAGCTTCTCGGTCTTGGTGCGCGGGTTCTTCTTGGTGACGTAGTAGAAACCGGTGTCGGCAGAGCTCACCAGCTTGATCTTGACGGTTGTCGGCTTGGCCATGAGCCCTGTCCCGGATGCGAATGAGTAGGAGCGGCAGGGACGAACCCGCCGCTTGGAAGGCGCGGCGCATGGCGCATGGCTGTCCCCGAGTCAACCGTAACCCCCGTGAAACCGGAGTTTCACGGGTTCTTCACGGACCCGGCCTAGGCTTCTCCCGAAATCATGGAGGCGGCGATGGGCGAGGAACTGGCGGCGGTACGGGCGGACCTTTCGGCGCGCATCGCGCGGCTGGACGGGCGGGTGTCGCGGGCGCGCGTCCGCGACCTGGCGCCCCAGGTGGACGCGATTCGCTCCATTGCCGACCGCGCGGGCCTGAAGCCCGCCGCGACGGTGGCGGGGATGCTCGACGGTGCGCTTTCGCGCGGCGAGCGCCGTACGCTGGTCCATGGCTGGCTGCCGCTGCTGCGCGATGCGGTGGCATGCGAGCGGGCGGACGCTACCGCGTGCGAAGCGTTCGCCGCTGCCTGCCAGGTCCGCATCGCCGGCTGACCCATTCCCGGCCGACATCCGGGGAGCCATTCCGCCTCCGGTCCGTTCTCGGGGCCGAACCCCCAACGGAGGACCCGATGGCCGATCCCGTGCCCCAGCTCGATACGCCCACCGATCTCAGCCGCAATGACACCCGCTCCGTCGCCGACGGCCTGAACGCGGCGCTGGCGGACTGCTACGCCTTGTACCTCAAGACCAAGAACTTCCACTGGCACGTGTCAGGGCCGCATTTTCGTGATTATCACCTGCTGCTCGACGATCAGGCGACGCAGATCATCGAAGTGACCGACGCGATCGCCGAGCGCGTCCGCAAGACGGGCAACCTCACGCTGCGCTCGATCGGCGATATCGGCCGCCGCCAGTCGATCCGCGACAACGACAAGGAGTTCGTCGCCCCCGATCAGATGCTGTCCGAGCTGCGCGACGACAATCTGAAGCTGGTTGAGGTCCTGCGCGACGCCCGCGAGCGCGCCGAGGAAGCCAAGGACACGGCGACCTCGAGCCTGGCCGACGACTGGATCGACCAGGCGGAAGAGCGGGCATGGTTCCTGTTCGAGGCCAGCCGAAAGGGCTGAAGGCCCTCAGGCTGGCCCGACCGGCGGGTCGGCCCAGCCGATCCCGGCCGACGAGGCGCGAGGCCGTCCCCGCGCCTTTACGCCGTTGCCCTGTTCCCTGAACACCCCATTCCGGAGCCCATCCCATGCTCAAGCTCGCCCTCCTCTTTCTCGTCGCCGGACTGGTCCTGGGCGCGCTCGGTTTCGGCGGCATCGGCGGCGCGTTCGTCGGCGTGGCCAAGATCCTCTTCTTCGTGGCCGTCGCCCTGTTCGTGATCTTCGCCATCCTGGCGCTGGTCGCCGGAAAGAAGGTCAAGGACGCGCTCTGACCGGCGCCGGAGCGGACCTTCCGGCCGAGCGTTAGACCGCGATGCACGCCTTCGCCGCGCTCCTGGACTCGCTGATCTATACCAGGAGCCGTAACGCCAAGCTGAAGCTGGTCGCCGATTACGTCCGACGCATACCCGACCCGGACCGCGGTTGGGCGATGGCGGCGCTGACGGGCGACCTGGACCTGCCCGCGGTCAAGCCGGCGCTGATCCGGGCGCTGGCGGAGACGCGGATCGACCCCGTGCTCTTTCGCATGAGCCGGGACTTCGTCGGCGACACGGCGGAGACGGTGGCGCTGCTCTGGGAGCCGCCCGCCATCCCGCCGGACGCCTCGCCCATCTCCGTCACCGAAGCTGTGGAGCGGCTCCGCCATCTGTCGCGCTCCGATGCGCCGGCGGAACTCGCGCGGATGCTCGACCGGCTCGACCCGGAGGAGCGTTTCGCGCTTCTCAAGATGGCGACCGGAGAGACGCGGATCGGCCTGTCGGCGCGTCTCGCCAAGACGGCGCTGGCGCAGGCCTATGACGCCGACGTCGACCTGATCGAGGAGCTGTGGCACGGGCTGGACCCGCCCTATACCCGACTATTCGACTGGCTGGAGGGTCGCGCTGAGCAGCCCAGCCCGGCGGATGTCCCTGTCTTTCGCCCCTTCATGCTCGCACACGGGCTGGAGGACGCGCGCGTCGACCTGGCCGACTACGTTCCCGAATGGAAATGGGACGGTATCCGCGTCCAGGTGGTGCGCGTGGGCGAGCAGACGCGCCTCTACAGCCGCACGGGCGACGATGTGACCGCCAGCTTTCCCGACGTGGCCGCCGCCTTTACCGAACAGGGCGCGGTCGACGGCGAGCTGATGATCCGCGGTGAGCATCAGGGCGCCAGCCTGGAGGAAGGCGGCGCGGGCAGCTTCAACGCGCTCCAGCAGCGGCTGGGCCGCAAGGTCGTCAGCCAGAAGACTCTGGATGAATATCCCGCCTTTGTGCGCCTCTACGACCTGCTGGTGGACGGCATCGAGGATCTGCGGACGCTGCCCTGGAGCGACCGGCGCCGGCGGCTGGAGGCATTCGTGCCCCGGCTCGATCCCGACCGGTTCGACCTGTCGCGCGTCATCGAGGCCGCCGACTTCACCGAGCTGGAGGCGATCCGCGCGGGCGCCCGCGACGCCGCAATCGAGGGCGTCATGCTGAAGCGGCGCGACAGCCCCTATGTGGGCGGTCGTCGCGCCGGCCTCTGGTACAAGTGGAAGCGCGACCCGCTGACCGCCGACTGCGTCATCATGTACGCGCAGCGCGGGTCGGGCCGGCGATCCTCCTATTATTCCGACTACACGTTCGGCTGCTGGACCGAAGAAGGCGAGCTCCAGCCGGTCGGCAAGGCCTATTCGGGCATCACGGACGAGGAACTGCGCCAGCTCGACCGCTTCGTCCGCCAGCATACGCTGAACCGGTTCGGCCCGGTACGCGAGGTGGAGAAGACGCTGGTGCTGGAAATCGCGTTCGACTCGATCCACGAGTCGAAGCGCCACAAGTCGGGCGTCGCCATGCGCTTTCCCCGCATCGCGCGCATCCGCACCGACAAGCCGGCGGCCGAGGCGGACCATGTGGAAACGTTGAGGCGCCTGGTCACCTGAGCCGGGTCCTTGCGGCACCCGCCTCGTAGGGAAACGCCCCTGACGATCAGACCAGCCCCTGATCTCCGCCGCCCGTCCGATCGGCCCAGGACAGCGCCGGCCCGACCGGCACGATGCCGCTGGGGTTAAGGTCGCGGTGGCTGGCGTAGTAATGCGTCTTGATGTGGTCGAGGTGCACCGTGTCGCCGACGCCCTGCAGGTCCAGCACACGTTCCATCAGCCCCTGCAGGTGAGGATAGTCCGATATACGGCGCAGGTTGCACTTGAAATGGCCGTGATAGACCGCGTCGAAACGTACCAACGTGGTGAAGAGGCGGATGTCCGCTTCCGTTACCGAGCTGCCTGCCAGCCATTCAACGCCGTCCAGCTCGCCCTCCAGCCAGTCCAGCGTCTCGAACAGGTCGTCGAACGCCTCGGCATAGGCATCTTGCGAGGTCGCGAAACCAGCCCGGTAGACGCCGTTGTTGACGCACGTGTAGACGCGCGCGTTCACCGCATCGATCCGGTCACGATGCGCTTGCGGGTAGAGGTCGAGCGACGTCGCACCCCGCTCGTCAAAGGCGGTGTTCAGCATCCGCACGATCTCGGACGATTCGTTGGACACGATCGTGTCCGTCTCCTTGTCCCAGAGAACCGGCACCGTGACCTTGCCCGAATAGTCGGGCTTGGCGCGCGTGTAGAGCTGGTGCAGAAAATGCGCGCCGTGCAGAGGATCGCCCGTTCCGCCGCGATCCGTGCCGAAGGTCCAGCCCTGTTCGCGCATGACCGGGTCCACCACGGACACGCCGATCGCGTCCTCCAGCCCCTTCAGCGCACGGACGATCAGTGTGCGGTGTGCCCAGGGACAAGCGTAGCTGACATAGAGGTGGTAGCGCCCCTCGGCCGCAGGCCGCCCTGGCTGGCTGTCGGGCCCGGAGCCACCATCGGCGGTCAGCCATTCGCGGAAACCCGCTTCCTTGCGCTTGTAGCTTCCGCCGTCCGAGTCCTCCGTGACTTCGCCCGGATGCCACTGGCCGTCGATCATCGTTCCCATGGTCGTCCGAACGCGCAGGGCCGATCAGGGGTTCAGCCCGGCCAGTCGACCTTCACCTCGTACAGGGTCGGCCACAGCTTGCCCGTCACGAACAGCCGCCGCCCCGTCGCGTCCCACGCGATGCCGTTCGCCACCGCCTCCGGATCGTTGGCGCCCACCTCGCGGACAATGGCCGACAGGTCCACCGCGCCCGTCACCCGGCCCGATGCGGGGTCGATGCGGACCAGGTAGGGCGTGTGCCAGACATTGGCGAGTAGCTGGCCGTCCACCGCCTCAAGCTCGTTCACGTCCTTGAGCGGTCGCCCGCGCAGCGTCACGGACACGCGCCGCCGGACGGTCAGCGTTGCCGGGTCTAGGAAGCGCAGCGTCGGCGTGCCGTCCGACTGGACCAGCTCGGCGCCGAGCGTCGTCAGCCCCCAGCCCTCGCCCTCGAACCGGGCGGTGCCCCGATGCTTCAGCGTGCGCGCGTCCCAGCGGTGGGCGACCCCGCCGTGCCACGTCAGGCTGACCAGCTCCGTCCTGCCAGACTCGTCCTTCCAGGCCGCGAGGCCCTCGCCGAACTGTGCCGGTGGGATTGTCGCGCGCGCGACGGGCCTGCCGTCCGCCAGCCGAACCCGGCGAACATCCGACTCGCCTTCGCGTCCGACGCTCTCGAACAATTGTCCGTCGTGCCAGACCAAGCCCTCCGTAAAGGCGGTGCGGTCGTGCGGGTATCGCGCCACCACGCGCGCCGTGACTACCGGGTAGCCCGGTTCCGGCGCCCGAGTCGCGGTCTGGTTTGCTGGTGCCGCCGGCATTGGACGAGCCGTCTGCGCCACCGCGGAAGGATGCTCCACGTGGCGTTCGGCGGGCCTGAACGCCATCAGGCCCGCCGCGCCCAGGAGCGCGACGGGCCCGATCACCAGCCAGACCCGTGCCGGGCCGGCCATTGCCTAGCTCAACCCGACTGGGAGAGGTTCACGGCGGCGTACTTGCCGCGGCGGTCCACCTCCAGCTCGAACTGGAGCCGGTCGCCCTCGTTCAGCGTACCCATGCCCGCGCGCTCCACGGCGGAGATGTGCACGAACGCGTCCGGCTGGCCGTCGTCGCGCTGGATGAAACCGAAGCCCTTCATGGCGTTGAAGAACTTCACGGTGCCCGTGGCCTTTTCGCCGGTCAGCTGACGCTGCGGGGCGCCGCCCCGATCACCGCCGCGGTCGCCGCCGAAGCCGCCGCCCGCACGCGGACCGCGATCGCCGCCGAAGCCGCCCTCGCGCGGCTCACGGGGAGCACGCTCCTCGACCGGCATCGGCTCGCCGTCGATCTTGAGCTCGGTGGCGGAGATGCGGCCGCCGCGGTCCACCAGCGTGAAGCCGAGCGGCTGACCCTCGGCCAGGCCGGAAAGGCCCGCCTGCTCCACCGCGGAGATGTGAACAAAAACGTCCTCGCCGCCGTCGTCGCGGACAACAAAGCCGAAGCCTTTCTGCCCGTTGAAGAACTTGACCACGCCGGTGCCTTCGCCGACGACCTGGGGCGGCATGCCGCGACCACCGCCGCCGAAGCCGCCACCACCGCCGCCGCCGCGGAAACCACCGCCGCCGCCGCCGCCGAAGCCGCCACGGAAGCCGCCACCGCCGCCGCCGAAGCCGCCGCGATCACCGCCGAAGCCACCGCCGCCGAAGCCGCCACCACCGAAATCGCCGCCGCCAAAGCCGCCGCCACCGAAGTCGCTGCCGCCGCTGCCGCCGCCGAAATCATCGCGCTTGTCGCGCCCGCGTCCGCCACGGTTACCGCGGCCGCCCTTGTCGTAACTCATAAGCCCTGTTCGTCTTCCCGTGCCGTCCAAACCTGCTCCTCGCCCCCGCGCCGGACGGCTGACGCGGGTCCTGTGGCGCGAAGCTCTGGTTCGCGAACCGGGCCACGGCTTAGCGCATTAGTCAAGCCATCGCGACCTTTATTTCCCTTTACCGGTATGGCGCGGCGTCGATCCGCGGGCAGGCGTGGCCCGTACGGCACAGGGGAGCGCGTGGCGTGACACCGCGGTTGAGCCGTCGCCCCACCCTCGCTAGGGGCCGGATCATGGCTGTATTCCTGCACCAAGAGGACCTTCCCGCCGACGCGCTCGCACCGGGTGCCGACATCGCGGTGGATACGGAAACGATGGGCCTGGTCACGCCGCGTGACCGATTGTGCGTGGTGCAGTTGTCGGACGGCGGACCGGACCAGCACTTGGTCCGCTTCGGACCGGGCAGCCGCTACGAGGCGCCGAACCTGCGCGCCGTGCTATCCGATCCCGACCGGGTAAAGCTCTACCATTTCGCGCGCTTCGACTTGGCGGCCGTGCGCCATTATCTCGGCGTGGTGGCGGCCCCCGTTTACTGCACCAAGACCGCGTCGCGGTTGGTACGCACTTATACCGATCGCCACGGGCTCAAGGAGCTGGTGCGCGAGATGCTGGGCCAGGACGTGTCCAAGCAGCAGCAATCCTCCGATTGGGGCGCGCCCGTGCTGACGGACGCGCAAAAGGATTATGCCGCTTCCGATGTTCGCTTTCTGCACCAGCTTCGCGAGGAGCTGGACCGGCGGCTGGCGCGCGAGGGTCGTACCGAGCTCGCACGGGCCTGCTTCGACTTCCTTCCCCATCGCGCGGCACTTGATCTGGCGGGCTGGCCGGAAGTCGACATCTTCGCGCATGTCTGATGCCGCGCACCGGGACCGCACCGCGCGCCAGCGACTCGCGGCGCCCGGCAGCCGGCGCGACACGATCATGGGGATCGCGCGCGTGGCGCTGCCCGCGGGCGTGGGCGTGCTGACGGCGTTCCTGGTCATGGCCCCGCTGACCTCAGCGGGCGACGTCAGCTTCGTGCTGGACAAGAACAAGGTGGAGGTCGCGCGCGAGCGGCTGAAGCTCCAGTCGGCCCAGTATCGCGGCACCGATGCCAAGGGCCAGCCCTTCACGCTGAACACGGGATCGGCGGTGCAGCGCACATCGGCCGAGCCGGTCGTGCAGCTGCGCGACCTTTCCGCCTCGCTCCAGCTGGAGGACGGGCCGGCCCGGCTGGTGGCGGGGCGCGGCCGCTACGACATGGATACGGAGCAGGTGCGCGTGGACGGGCCGCTGGCGTTCCGCGGCCCGGACAATTACCGGCTGGACACCAGCGACGCGGAGGTCGACCTCCAGACGCGCCGCCTGACCGGCACCGGCGCGGTCAAGGGCACCACGCCCCAGGGCAGCTTCTCCGCCGACCGCATGACCGCCGACCTGGAGGGCCGCGTCGTTCGATTGGAAGGTCGTGCGCGCTTGCGGATCGTGCCCGGCCAAGCGAGATAGCGGCCATGCGCGCCCTTTTCCTCGCCCTGCTCCTTCTCGCCGCACCGGCCGCGGCCCAGCGCGGCCATAACTCGGCCGCTCCGATCAACTTCGACGCCAACGCCATCGAGCTTCAGGACCGCGCCAATCGCGCCGTGCTGTCGGGCAATGTGCGGGTGGCGCAGGCGGACATGACGCTGACCGCCCAGCGGGTCACGGTCGCCTATACGGGCCAGGTCGTGGACGGCAGTCCGCAGGTGTCGCGGCTGGACGCGTCGGGCGGGGTGACAGTGCGCCGTCCCGACCAGTCGGCGCGAAGCCGTTACGGCATCTACGACCTCAACCGCCGCGTCATCACCATGCTGGGCGCCGTCACGCTGACGCAGGGCGGCAACACCGTGTCGGGCGGACGGCTGTCGATCAACCTGGACACGGGCCGCGCGGTGATCGACGGGTCGGGCGTGCCCGGCGGCGGCTCCACGGGCCAGGTGCCCGGAGGCACCGCCTCGCGCGGCGGGGGTCGCGTATCCGGTACCTTCTCCGTTCCCAAGCGATAGGGCCCGACTAGCCGCTCCGCTCCTTTGGGCTCGAAACTCTTTCGGTATGGGCGCGAGTGATGCATAAATCGCGCCAGTGTCGCACCGGAACCGCCATCGTTAACGCGACTGCAACCGATCGCCTGCGACACGGAAGAGCCCCACCATGGACACCATGATCACCTCTCACCCCGACACGGCCCCTGGGGGCGAGCCGCCGGCATCCGGCGGGCTTCAGGTCATCTCCATCGCCAAGAGCTACGACAAGCGTGTGGTGCTGACCGACGTATCCGTCACGGTCGGCCAGGGCGAAGTGATCGGCCTGCTGGGCCCCAACGGCGCCGGCAAGACCACGTGCTTCTACTCGGTCATGGGGCTGGTGAAGCCCGACTCGGGTCGTATCATGCTGGACGGGGAGGATATCACCGGCCTGCCCATGTACCGCCGCGCGGTGCTCGGCCTGGGCTACCTGCCCCAGGAGACCAGCATTTTCCGCGGCCTGTCCGTCGAGAAGAACATCGGCGCCGTGCTGGAACTGGCGGAGCCTGATCGCGACGCGCGCGCGCAGAAGCTGGATCGTCTGCTGGACGAATTCGGCCTGACGCGGTTGCGCGCCAGCCCCGCCATGGCGCTGTCGGGCGGCGAACGCCGCCGGGCGGAGATCGCACGCGCGCTGGCGGCCGATCCGTCCATCATCCTGCTGGACGAGCCGTTCGCGGGCATCGACCCCATCTCCATCGCTGACATCCGGCACCTGGTTAAGGACCTGAAACGCCGCGACATCGGCGTGCTCATCACCGACCACAATGTGCGCGAGACGCTGGACATCGTGGACCGCGCCTACATCATCTATGACGGGCGCGTGCTTTTTTCCGGAAGTCCAGCCGACCTCGTCGCCGACGCCAATGTCCGCCGCCTGTACCTGGGCGAGGATTTCTCGCTCTAGCCTGTCATGAGCGCCCGCCCATGAGCCCCCTGCCATGAGTCTGGCCCCTCGCCTGGACCTTCGCCAGACCCAGTCGCTGGTGATGACGCCCCAGCTCCAGCAGGCGATCAAGCTGCTGGCGCTGAGCAACCTGGAGGTGGAGGCGTTCATCGCGGAGGAGCTGGAGCGGAACCCCTTGCTGGAGGCGCGCGGCGCCGAGGCGGAGGAAGGCTTCGGCGAACCGCAGGCTCCGACGCCCGAGGCGCCACCGGCCGGCGCGGACGCGCTGGTGACGGGGGCCGCGCCCGCCGAACCCGCACTCGACATCGACTACGCCACCGAGAGCTTTCACCAGGACAGCGCGGCCGACGGCGGCGGCGGCGCAGACGGCGCGCTGGGCATGAACGGCTTGTCGGGCCCCGACTCGGGCGAGGCACCCGACCTGGACGGCTTCGCCGCCGCCGCGCCGTCGCTGCGCGATCACCTCCTGGCGCAGGTCGGCGCCCTCGTCTCGGGGCTGGACCTGCTCGTCGCCGAGCAGCTGATCGACCTGCTGGACGAGGCGGGCTACCTGTCCGCCCCCCTGCGCGAGGTCGCCGACCGGCTGGGCGTGCCCCTGGCGGAGGTGGAGCGCGTGCTGGGCATCGTCCAGACGCTGGAACCCACGGGGGTGGGCGCGCGCAGCCTGTCCGAATGCCTGGCGCTGCAGGCACGCGAGGTGGACCGCTACGACCCCTGCATGGCGCGCCTGCTCGACAATCTCGACCTGCTTGGCCGCGGCGAGCTGTCGCGGCTGAAGCGCATGTGCGGCGCGGACGACGAGGACATGGCCGACATGATCCGCGAGATCCGCGGCTATGATCCAAAGCCCGGCTGCCGCTATGGCGGGGAACCCGCCACCGCCGTGGTGCCCGACCTGTTCGTGACGCGCGGGCCCAACGGCGACTGGTCGGTCGAGCTGAACAACGCCACCCTTCCCCGCGTGCTGGTCAACCGCCGCTACCATGCCGAACTGACGGCTGGCGCCTCCACCAAGGCCGCCAAGAACTGGCTGGGCGACTGCCTCCAGGGCGCCAACTGGCTGACCCGGGCGCTGGACCAGCGGCGCCGCACCATCCTGGCCGTTGCCGCCGAGATCGTGCGCCAGCAGGAGGCCTTCTTCCTGCACGGCGTGTCGCGGCTGAAGCCGCTGACGTTGGCGCGCGTGGCCGACGCGATCGGGATGCACGAATCCACCGTGAGCCGCGTCACGTCGAACAAATATCTCCACTGCGCGCGCGGCCAGTTCGAGCTGAAATACTTCTTCACCAGCGGCGTCGCCGCCATGGACGGCGGCGAGGAGGGTGTGTCCGCCGAGGCGGTCAAGAGCGCCATTCGCCGGCTCGTCCTGGCGGAGGGCGACGCCATCCTTTCCGACGACGCGCTGGTGGAACAGCTCAACGCCCAAGGCTATGGCGTGGCGCGCCGCACGGTGGCCAAGTATCGCGAGGCGATCGGCATCGGCAGCTCCGTGCAGCGCCGTCGCGCCCGGGCGCTGGAACGGGCCTGATTCCCGATCCTTTTCGTTCATCCCGTTGAAAGATACCGTATCTTTCCAGCCACACCTTCCGCCAAAGGCCGTGGCGGTAGCGGATGATCTGCAACCAAGCGCTTCCACCTTCGTCTGGTCCGTCCCGCCGCCGCGCTCGTCGCCGCGGCAGGTAAATCGAGATCAGACAAGGTTTTACTCATGCGTACTTCGTTCCTAGCCGCCGCATTCCTGTCGACCGCCGCCCTTTCGGTGCCCGCCTTCGCGCAGGACGTGCCCGCAGCACCCGCCGACACCTACTCCGCTCCGGCTCCGGCACCCGCTCCGGCCGACACCTACTCGGCCCCAGCGACCGCGCCCGACGGCACCCGCGCCTTCGGCATCGAGCCCTATGTGGCGGTGATGGGCGGCTATGAGCGGTTCGACCGTGCGCCCGGCCACGGCATCCCCGCCACCCCGGTGGGCGGTAACAAGCTGGACGGCGGCCTGGTGCAGGGCATCGTCGGCGTCAACGTGCCGCTGGGTCCCGTGTTCGTGGGTGCCGAGGGCAACGTCGCCAAGGGCTTCACCGGCGACATCGACTGGGAATATGGCGTCGCCGGCCGCTTCGGCCTGCGCGCGGGCGAGAGCGGCCTGTTCTACGGCAAGGTCGGCTATCAGTGGGTCAATTTCGACCGCTTCGGCAGCAACAGCCGCGACTTCAACGCCATCACCTACGGCGTGGGCGCGGAGGTCGGCCCCAAGGACATCGGCCTGGGCGGTATCACCGGCAATTCCGGCGCGCGCTTCCGGCTGGAGGTTTCCACCTTTGGCGCCGCGGACAGCTTCCGCCCGATGGCCGGCGTCGTTTTCCATTTCTAAGCTGCGCCTAGAAGAAAACGCCGTCCGGCCGGCAGGTCGGCACAGCCGGACCTGATCGACGACGCGGGAATTTGCTCCCGCGTCGGGCCTGCCCGTCCCCGAGCTTGCTCGGGGATGGGGGCCCGTGGTGGAAGGCCGGCTTCTCCCCCCAAGGTTTCGACGCGGGAGTGAACCCCGCCTCGTCGAACGGGTTCGACCGGCGTCGACCCGCCGGCCTGGCAGGCTGGGGGGACGGAATCGGGGAAGTCGCCTCGCGCGACTTCCACCCCTAGTCGTTTCCTCCGATCAGGTCCCCCAGCCCGCCTAGCACGCTTCCCTCCCCCCGGTTCTGGCCGCCCCGGCTTCCCGCCGCCGCCAGCATCCGCCCGGCCAGCCGGCTGAACGGCAGCGACTGGATCCAAACGCGTCCCGGTCCATCTCCCGTTCCCCGCAGCCGCGCAAAGAACAGGCCTTCGCCGCCGAACAGCGCGGAGCGGACGCCGCCGACGCCCACCAGGTCGAAGTCAACGTCCGCCGTCATGGCCGCCAAGCAGCCCGTGTCGACGTGCAATTCCTGCCCCGGCTCCAGCCGGCGCTCCACCAGCGTGCCCCCCATCTGTACGAACACCCAGCCGTCGCCGCTCAGCCGCTGCATCACGAACCCCTCGCCGCCGAACAGGCCGGTCAGGATGCGCCGCTGGAAATGAACGCCGATCTCCACGCCGCGCGCCGCCGCCAGGAAACTGTCCTTCTGGCAGATCAGGGTGCCGCCCACCTCGTCCAGCCGGATCGGCAGGATCGCCCCCGGCGTGGGGCTGGCAAACGCCACCCGGCCCTTGCCTCGCCCATGGTGGGTGAACACGGTGGTGAACAGGCTCTCGCCCGTCACCAGCCGCTTGCCCGCGCCCACCAGCCGCCCCATCAGTCCGCCGGATTGGCCGGCCGAACCGTCGCCGAACACGGTGGTCATCTCGATGGCGGCGTCCTTCCACACCATGGCGCCCGCCTCGGCCACCGCGCTCTCGCCGGGGTCCAGCTCGATCTCCAAGAACTGGAGTTCCTGTCCCTTTATCTCGAAATCCACGTCGTCCGCCACGGAGGGGGAACGCTGGTGCGACCAGGGCGACTGGAAGGGCATCGGCTAGGAACTCCCGCGGAAAGACCGCGGCATAGGCGATCCTTCCGCGACCGGCGAGGAACTAGCGACCCTTTCCTGCCGCGATATAGGCGTCCACCTGGGCCTCCAGCACGTCCAGCGGCAGCGCGCCCTGTGACAGCACCGCCTCGTGGAAGTCCTTGATGTCGAACCGGTCGCCCAGCGCCGTTCTGGCCTTGTCGCGCAGTTCCGAGATCCTGAGCTGGCCCACCATGTAACTGGTCGCCTGGCTGGGATTGTTGAAGTACCGGTCGACCTCGCGGCCGATGTCCGTGTCGGACACGGAGCTGTTGGCCTTGAAGTACGCCACCGCCTGCTCGCGCGTCCACTTCCTGGAATGGATGCCCGTGTCCAGCACCAGCCGGATCGCGCGCCAGACCTGGTTCGAGAGCATCCCGAACTCGGTATAGGGGTCCTTGTAGATGCCCATCTCCTGCGCCAGCCGCTCGGAATACAGGCCCCAGCCCTCCGTATAGGCGCCGTATCCGCCCAGCTTGCGGAACTTGGGGATGCCCGTCAGCTCCTGCGCGCGTGCGATCTGGAAATGATGGCCCGGCGCGCCCTCGTGCGCGGCGATGGCGGCCAGCTGGATCTTCTGCGTCTGGTTCATGTCGACCAGGTTGACGTAGAAGATGCCGGGCCGCGACCCGTCGAGTGCCGGCTGGTTGTAGAAGGCAGTACTCGCCGTCGCCTCGCGGAACGGCTCCACCGCGCGTACCTCCAGCGCCGCCTTGGGCAGCACGCTGAAATATCGGGGTGCGACCGCCATCACCTCGGCGATCACGCCGCGCGCGTCCGTCAGATACTGCTGCCGCCCGGCCGCCGTGTTCGGATATTTGAACTGCGGGTCGGTCTTCACCTTGGTAAAGAACTGCTCCAACGTGCCGTTGAAGCCCACGCGACGCATCACCGCCTCCATCTCGGCGCGGATGGCGGCGACGCGTTTCAGCCCCAGCTCGTGGATCTGGTCCGCGGTCAGGTCGGTGGTGGTCGAACCCTTCAGCCGGTACGCGTAATAGGCTTGGCCGTCCGGCAGGCTCCACGCGCCGACATTGCCCTTGGACATTGGCTCCACCGCGTCCAGCGCCGCGAACATCGCGTCGAAGCCGCGGCGGAACGGGCCGGTCATCGCGTCCGTGCCCTCCTTCAGCAGCGCGTCCTTCTCCGCCTGGCCCACCTTGAGCGCGCCCACCTTTTTGCGGAAATCCGCCATCAGCGCGGAGTCCGGCCCGGCCGTGAAGGGCGCGCCCGTGATGACCTTGCGCGCGTCGCCGCGGACTGGCGCGAACGACATTTTGAGCGGCACCACGCCCCTGGTGGCCTGCTCGCGCAGGAAGGCGGCGTTCTCCTTCAGCACGCGCTCGGCATCGCGGATGCGCGCCGCGTAGGCGCGCGCGTCGGCGGCGCTATCCACGTCGTGGTTGTTGATGAGGAAGACGGGAATCTGTCCCATCGGGCTGCCGTTGGTGGACACCGCATAGCGATGGTAGCGCCAGCGCCACCCCTCGCGCTCGCGTTCCACCTGCTCCTCGAACAGCTTGAAGCTGAGCCGTGCACCCTCGCCAAGCTCGGCGGGCTTGAACCGTGCGCGCAGGTCGCGGAGCTGCCGCTCCTCCAGGTCCAGCGACCGCTTGCGGCCGGCCAGCGTATAGTCGTCCAGCCGGTCGTAATTGGTCTTCAAACCCAGCTGCGTCTGCGTCTCGGGGCTCAAGGCCACCTGCTCGTCGAACGCCCGATCCAGGAACGCGGTCAGCTCCGCATCGCGCTGGGCGGTGGAGGCAGCGACCGGCGTCCGCGATGGAGCCTGGGCGGAAGTCTGGGCGGGGGCCGCGACCGCGGGCAGCGCGGTGAGCAGCAGGAAGGCGGCCAACTTCATCATTTATCCCCTCTTATCCGTTGCTTAATCCGGATCGACGCGCCCCACACTTGCACGATGCGCCTCACCTTCGCAAACCTGGAGGAGCTTCCTACTCGTCCTCGTCCTCCATGCCCACCAGGTGCAGCGCGCGGGCGCGCACCTGGCGCTGCTCGCACCAGTGGACCAGCGCGTCCTCGCGCCCGTGCGTGACCCACACCTCCTTTGGCGCGATCTCCAGGATGGTGTCGGTCAGCTCGTCCCAATCGGCATGGTCGGACAGGATGATGGGCAGCTCGACATTCTTCTGCCGCGCCCGCTGCCGCACGCGCATCCACCCGCTCGCCATGGCCTGGATCGGGTCGGGCAGGCGCCGCGTCCACCGGTCGGACAGCGCGGACGGCGGGCACATCACCACGTGCCCCGCCATGTCCGCCTTGGCCGCGTCCGCCACCAGCCGGAGCTCGCCAAGCTCCACGCCATGCTCGCGATACAGGTCGCACAGCCGCTGGAGCGCGCCGTGGAGGAAGATCGGCTGCGCGTGCCCGCGCGCGCGCAGCTCCGCGATCACGCGCTGCGCCTTGCCCAGCGCATAGGCGCCCACCAGCACGCACCGGTCGGGATTGGTGCGCAGCCGGTCGAGCAGCTTGTCCATCTCGTCGCCGGTGTCGGGGTGGCGGAACACGGGCAGGCCGAACGTCGCCTCCGTCACGAACACGTCGCACGCCACCGGCTGGAACGGCTCGCAGGTCGGATCGGACCGGCGCTTATAGTCGCCCGACACCACCACCCGCTCGCCGCGATGGTCGAGCACGATCTGCGCGGAGCCCAGCACATGGCCCGCGGGCACGAAGCCTACCTCCACCCCGTCCGCTCCTTCCGAGCCCAGCCGCACCGTTTCGCCATACTGGACCGGCCGCCCTTCCTGCGGTCCGTAGCGGACGCCCATGATCGCCAGCGTCTCCGGCGTGGCCCACACCGCGCCGTGGCCGCCGCGCGCGTGGTCGGCATGGCCGTGCGTCACCAGCGCGCGGGGGCTCGGCCGGGACGGGTCGATCCAGGCGTCTGCAGGCTTCACATAGATGCCGTGGGGATGCGGCTCGATCCAGTCTGCCAGCCTTTGCGCCTTCTTCGCCATGGCCCTGAAACGCATCGGGGGATCGAAAGGACGCGCGCCGTCGTTGGTCGATAAGATACATGGGACTGGAGATGGATCATGGAGTCGATCACCTCATTCTGGACGATCGTGGTGTTCGTGGGCGCGTTCGCGCTGATGGGCGCGATCCTGTGGGCCAAGGCGAACAACCGGACGTCGCGCGCCAAGCTGGAGAAGACGGAGGCGGCGACGGCGCAGCGCTTCGCCGAGGGCGACACGGTGGACCGCAGCAAGAACTGACCGGCCTACCGGAACCGGTCGCACGCTGGTTCGCGGACCGCGGCTGGTCCCCGCGCCGCCACCAGCTGGACATGCTGGGGGAGGCGCGCGCCGGCCGCCACGCGCTGCTGGTGGCCGCCACCGGCGCGGGCAAGACCTTGGCCGGCTTCCTGCCTACGCTCTGCGATCTGGCCGAAAAGCCGGCGGACGGCCTCCACACCCTCTACGTCTCGCCGCTGAAGGCGCTCGCCACCGACGTGCAGCGCAACCTGCTCGGCCCCGTCGAGGAGATGGGGCTGCCCATCCGCATCGAGACGCGAAGCGGCGATACCACGTCCGACCGCCGCCAGCGCCAGCGCGTGAAGCCGCCTCATGTGCTGCTGACCACGCCCGAGTCGCTGTCGCTGCTCCTCAGCTACCCCGACAGCTTCACCATGTTCGCGGGCCTCCGGCGGATCATCGTCGACGAGGTCCACGCCTTTGCCACGGAGAAGCGCGGTGACCTGCTCGCGCTCGGCCTTTCGCGGCTCCAGCGGATCGCCCCGGACGCGCTTCGGTGCGCCCTGTCGGCGACGGTGGCGGACCCGGACGGCTATCGCGCCTGGCTGGCGCCCGACGGCGACATCGACGCGGTCAGCTTGGTGCAGGGCGAACCCGGTGCCGACCCGCGCATCTCGATCCTGCTGCCGGAGGACCGCGTGCCCTGGTCGGGTCATTCGGGACGCTACGCCGCCGAACAGGTGATGGCGGAGGTGGCGGCGCACCGCACCACCATTATCTTCTGCAACACCCGAGGCCTCGCCGAGCTGATCTTTCAGGACCTCTGGAAGGTGAACACGGACGGCCTGCCGATCGGCGTCCATCACGGCAGCCTGTCCGTGGAGGCGCGCCGCAAGGTGGAGGGCGCCATGGCGGACGGCCGGCTGCGCGCGCTGGTCGCCACCGCCAGCCTCGACCTCGGGGTCGACTGGGGCGACGTGGATTGCGTGATCCAGATGGGCGCGCCCAAGGGATCGTCGCGCCTCCTCCAGCGGATCGGCCGCGCCAACCACCGGCTGGACGAGGCGTCGGAGGCGGTGATCGTGCCCGGCAATCGCTTTGAATATCTGGAGGCGCGCGCCGCGCTGGACGCGGTGGCGGCGGGCGAACTGGACCCCGATCGCTTCCGCCCCGGCGCGCTCGATGTCCTGGCGCAGCACGTGATGGGTGTTGCCTGCGCCGCGCCCTTCAAGGCGCCCGAGCTGCTGGACGAGATCCGATCAGCGCTCCCCTATTCGGCGCTGACCGATGAGACGTTCGAGCGCGTGCTCGGCTTCATCCGCGACGGCGGCTACTCGCTTCGCGCCTATGACCGGTTCCGTCGGCTGACCGAGGAGCCCGACGGCACCTGGCGCGTCAGCCACCCGAAGTTCGTGGGCCAGCATCGCCTGAACGCCGGCATCATCGTGGAGGCGACGATGCTCAACGTGCGGTTCAAGAACGGCCGCCACCTGGGCAAGGTGGAGGAGGGCTTCGCCGCCACGCTGTCGAACGGCGATACCTTCTTCTTCGCCGGGCTCAGCCTGGAGGTGGAGGGCGTGACGCACGAGGACCTTCTGGTCCGCGCCACCAGCCGCCCGGCGCGCGTGCCCAGCTACGGCGGCAGCCGCATGGCCATCTCCACCAACCTGGCCGATCGCGTGCGCGGCTACATGGCCGACCGGAACAGCTGGAAGAGCTTTCCCCCTGACGTCCGCGCCTGGCTGGAGATGCAGCGCCGCCGGTCCGAGCTGCCCACACCGGGCAAGCTGCTGGTCGAAACCTTCCCGCGCGAGGGCCGCCATTATCTCGTGGCCTATGGGTTCGAGGGCTGGAACGCGCATCAGTCGCTCGGCTTCCTGCTGACGCGCCGGATGGAGGCGATGGGGCTGAAGCCGCTTGGCTTCGTCGCGTCCGACTATTCGCTCGCCGTCTACGGTCTCGAACCGATCACCGACCCGCGCCCCCTCTTCTCGGCCGACGTGCTGGAGCATGAATTCGTGGAGTGGGTGGAAGGCTCGGCGCTCCTCAAGCGGGCGTTCCGCGAGGTGGCGGTGATCGGCGGGCTGGTGGAGCGCCAGCATCCCGGCAAGCGCAAGTCCGGGCGCCAAGTCACCTTCTCGACCGACCTGATCTACGACGTGCTCCGCAAGTATGAGCCCACGCACCTGATGCTCCAGGCCGCCTGGGACGACGCGCGCGCGCGCATGACGGATGTCGGCCGGCTGGCGCACCTGCTGGAGCGCGCCAACGCCACCATGACGCACGTGGCGCTCGACCGCGTCTCGCCGCTGGCCGTCCCGGTGCTGGTCCTGATCGGCCGCGAACGCATCGCCACGCCGGGCAACGAGGACGCGCTGCTGGAGGAAGCGGAGGTGCTCGCCGCGGAGGCGATGGAGGCGGATTGAACGGGGCTATTGGAGGATCGTTCCCCAGCGCCGCGGCGAAGCCGCGCCGTCGACCGTCGCTGCGCGACACCGGCCGGGCTTGGCCGAGTCCTGCAGCAGGGCGCCGCAGGCCGTCCCGCGCCTAGAACCGGAACGCCGTGCCCAGGTACACCGCCTGGCTGTCGCGGCGATCGTCCACTCGGTTCGTCAGCCGGTCGCGATCCGCACGGTAGCGGACACCCGCGGTCACATCCAGGTTGCGTGTCAGGCTGTAGGAGGACCCGACGTCCAGCGAATAGCTGTCCAGGTTGTTGATGGCGCGCGGCGCTTCCGGCGTCGGGCGATCGGCACTGGCGCGCACCCGCGTGCTGAACTTGGGCAGCGAGTAGCTGACGTCCACGTCCAGCGCCTCGCGCCCGCCCGCCTGGCCCGGAAGCTCGACACGCGCGGCGTCCGCCTGGATCGCGAACCGGCGCCACCCCACGCCCACGCCCAAATTATACGCGATCGGCGCCAGGCCGACGGTGGGCGTGGATGCCGCGAGCGCGCGCTCGCCAGCCGTATCTGCTGGTCCGCGCGCACTGCGGGCGCGAACCGCGACCGTCACGGCCCGGTCGGATCGGACCTCTGCGGGCGTGAAGCGGAAGCCACGGTTGCCCAGTCCCCCGCGCGCGAACACCGCGGCCAGCCGCGGATCAGCCGAAGACGGCGTGAAGGCGCCCAAACCGCGGATCACCGATGGCCGCTTGGGAAGCGGGCGCGCCTGATCGGCGGCACCGAACGCGGGCACGGCGACACCGCCCAGCGCGATCAACGCGCCGGCCACGGCCACCAGTCCGATCCGAGCCACGCTCACAATTTCTGCCTGCTCCCCTCGGCGCCGACGATCCGGCGCTTCACCCAACGCGGCTAGCACGATTCTATCCGCGCCAACCACGATTGTAGTCCGCATAAAGCGACATTTTTACGAGAGTGTTGCAAAGCCGGCACAATTGGCCATTCCGGGGCATGGCTTGCGCCCGCCTTGCGGCCCCATGTCTGCCCTAGTAGAGCCAGGACTTCCACGGTCTTCCCGCGTTTTCAGGATAGTTCCCATGCGCCTCCCTATGCGCCGCCCGTCCCTTCTCCCGGCACTCGCCGTACCGGTGCTGATGCTGGCGGCCTGCTCGGGCGGTGGTCGGCCTAAGGCGGATCTCGCAGCGTCGCGGGTCACCACCATCGGCGTCAATTCCTACCTGTGGCGCGCCACGCTGGACACTTTGTCCTTCATGCCGCTGGTCCAGACGGATTCGAACGGCGGCGTGGTCGTGACCGACTGGTACGTGAACCCCCAGGTTCCCACCGAGCGGATGAAGGTCACCGTGTCCATCCTGGACCAGGACCTGCGCGCCGACGCGGTGCGCGTAGCGGCGCTGCGCGAGGTCAGCCGTGGCGGCCAGTGGGTGTCCCAGCCCGTCCAGGCCGCGACCACCCAGAAGCTGGAGGACATCATCCTCACCCGCGCTCGCGACCTGCGCCGCGCCGCCGTCGAGGGCTGAGCATGGCAGACCCCGAGCGCCCTGGCGCTCCCGCCGCGGCTTCGCGCTTCAACGCGCTCAAGGTCGACGCGCATTGGCAGCGCCTATGGGAGGAGCGCGCCACCTTCGCGGCCGACGACACCAGCCCAAAGCCGCGGTCCTATGTCCTTGAGATGTTCCCCTACCCGTCCGGGCGCATCCACATGGGCCATGTCCGGAACTACACCATGGGCGACGTGCTGGCGCGCTTCCGCCGCATGACGGGCCATGAGGTGCTGCACCCCATGGGCTGGGACGCGTTCGGGATGCCGGCCGAGAACGCGGCGATCGAGAAGGGCGTCGATCCCGGCGCCTGGACGCGCGACAACATCGCCGCGATGCGCGCACAGCTCAAGCGGCTGGGCTTCGCGCTCGACTGGGGCCGCGAGTTCGCGACGTGCGAGCCCGACTATTACGGCCACGAACAGGCGCTGTTCCTCGACCTGCTCGCCCACGGCCTCGTCTATCGCCGGGAAAGTGCGGTGAACTGGGATCCCGTCGACATGACCGTGCTCGCCAACGAGCAGGTGATCGACGGCCGCGGCTGGCGATCGGGCGCGCCCGTCGAGAAGCGCAAGCTCAACCAGTGGTTCCTCAAGATCACCGACTTCGCCGACGAGCTGCTCGACGGGCTCCAGGGCCTGGAGCATTGGCCCGACAAGGTGAAGCTGATGCAGGAGAACTGGATCGGCCGCAGCCGAGGCCTGCGATTCCGATACGAGCCCGTCGCGCCCTTCGCGGAGCAGATCGAGGTCTATTCCACCCGTCCCGACACGATCTTCGGCGCCAGCTTCGTCGCCGTCGCGGCCGACCATCCGGTGGCGCAGGCCGCCGCTGCCGCGAACCCGGATGCCGCAGCGTTCATCGAGCGCTGCAAGCAGGGCGGCACCACCGCGGCCGAGCTGGAAACGCAGGAGAAACTGGGCTTCGACACGGGCCACCGCGTCGTCCATTCGCTGGACGCGGGCCGGACTCTGCCCGTCTACATCGCGAACTTCGTGCTGATGGAGTATGGCACGGGCGCCGTAATGGGCGTGCCCGCGCACGACCAGCGCGACATCGAGTTCGCGCGCAAATACGGTCTGGACGTGCGCCGCGTCGTCTCGGACGGTGACCGCACCGATCCGGTGTTCGAAGGCGACGAGGCCTATACCGGGCCCGGCTCGATTGTGAACTCCGGCCCGCTAGACGGCCTGTCGGTGGACGAGGCCAAGGTCGCGGTGATCGCGCGGTCGGAGGATGGCGGTTGGGGCCAGGGCACCACCGTCTATCGCCTGCGCGACTGGGGCGTGTCGCGCCAGCGCTACTGGGGCACGCCGATCCCCGTCATCCATTGCGCCGACTGCGGCCCCGTGCCCGTGCCGCGCGACCAGCTGCCCGTCCGCCTGCCGGAGGATGTCAGCTTCGACGTGCCCGGCAACCCGCTCGACCGGCACCCCACGTGGAAGCACGTCCCCTGCCCCGCCTGCGGCAAGGATGCGGTGCGCGAGACGGACACGCTCGACACGTTCGTCAATTCCAGCTGGTACTTCATCCGCTTCGCCAGCCAGCCGCACGACCGCCCCTTCGACCGTGCCGAGGCGGAACGCTGGCTGCCCGTCGACCAGTATATCGGCGGCGTGGAGCACGCGATCCTGCACCTGCTCTACGCCCGCTTCTGGACCCGCGCGCTGAAGCAGGTCGGCCTGATCGACTTGGCCGAGCCGTTCGCCGGCCTCTTCACCCAGGGCATGGTGACGCACGAAACGTACAAGTCGCCGGACGGCCGCTGGCTGTCGCCCGACGAGATCGACGGCGGCGTCGAGCGCGCCACGGGTCAGCCCGTGACCGTCGGACGCGTCGAGAAGATGTCCAAGTCCAAGAAGAATACGGTCGATCCCGCGCCCATCGTCGACCAGTACGGCGCGGACGCGGTGCGCTGGTTCATGCTGTCGGACTCTCCGCCCGAACGCGACCTGGAATGGTCGGAGAACGGCATCGAGGGCGCTTGGCGCTTCGTGCAGAGGCTGTGGAGGCTCGTGGGCAGCTCCGCAGAGGGCGGAAGCGATGGTGACGACATCGCGCTCCGCAAGCGCGTCCACCGCGTCACCGCCGGCGTGGCGGCGGACGTGGAGGCGCTCCAGTTCAACAAGGCCGTTGCCAAGCTCTACGAACTCACCACCGCCGTGGAAAAGGCGCAACCCTCCGCCGACCGCGAGGCGGCCGTGGATGCGCTGCTCCGCCTCGCCTCGCCCATGGTGCCGCACTTGGCGGAGGAGGCTTGGAGCCTGCGCAGCGGCGAGGGGCTGATCGCCGACGCCGCCTGGCCTGCCGTCGATCCCGCCATGCTGGTGGACGACGAGGTAACGGTCGCGGTTCAGGTCAACGGCAAGCTCCGCGATACGCTGCTGCTTCCCAAGGGCACCCCCCGCGAGGAAGCCGAGGCCGCCGCTCTTGCGTCCGAGAAGGTCGTCGCGTTTCTGGGCGGCAAGACGCCGCGAAAGGTCATCGTCGTGCCCGATCGTCTGGTGAACCTGGTTGCGTAGGGCAATCGCCCTGGCCGCGCTCGCGCTGCTGCTTCCCGGCTGTGGGCTCCAGCCGCTCTATTCCGGCGGCACCAACGGAGCGGTCGCCTCGGCGCTCGCGGATGTGGAGGTCGCTCCCATCGAGGGGCGCGCCGGCTGGCTCGTCGCCAACGCGCTTCGCGAGCGGTTAGGCAGCCCGGGGGGCGGTGCCCGCTATCGGCTGGACGTCCGGCTGGACGACCGCATCATCGGCCTGGGCGTCCGTCGCGATGACTCGGTCACGCGCGAGCGGCGGACGCTTCGGGCGCGCTACCAGCTGGTGGAGGCGGGCTCGGGCACGACGCTGGTCGACGCCGCGGCGGGATCGGACGCCGGGATCGACGTGGTTCAGTCCGAATACGCCACCATCGCCGCGGAGGATACCGCGCAGGAGCGTCTCGCCGGCATTGTCGCCGACCAGATCGTCGCGCGGCTCGCCCTTTATGCCCGCGCTCGCAACGGCGAGACGGCGGCGCCGGCTCCCGGTCCGGCGGACGCCGGCACGCCGGCCCTGACTGCCCCGCCGGGCCGCCGGCCGTCGGACGCGCCGCCCGGGCCGACGCCCAGCCGGTGAAGGCCAACGCGGCCCAGGCAAGAGCCGCGCTGGATCGGCCCGGCCCCGAGGTCCGCCTGGTGCTGCTCCACGGTCCCGACACCGCCGGTGCCGTCGCGCTGGCGGATCGGCTCGCCGCCGCCATGGGACCGGAGGCGGAGCGGATCGACCTCGACGGCAGTGCTCTCCGCTCCGATCCCGCACGCCTCGCCGACGAGGCCGCCTCGCTGTCGCTGTTCGGCGGCGCCCGTTGGGTTCGCGTCACGGGTGCGGGCGAGGAAAGCGCCGACGCGCTCGACGCGCTGCTCTCCGCCGACCAGGCCGGCAACCCGGCGGTCATGCTCGCGCCGAACGTCAAGGCGACGGGCAAGTTGGTGAAGCTCGCGATCACCCATCGCTACGCGCTCGCCCTCGCCTGCTATCCGCCGTCTCCGGCCGAGTTGGAGCGCCGCGTGGCCGACATGGCGCGCGATCACGGCCTGCGCGTCGGTGCGCCCGTCGCCGAGCGCCTGGTCGCATCCTGCGGTGCCGATGTCGCCGTGCTCGCCCGCGAGCTGGAGAAGCTGGCTCTTTTCCTCGACGCCGCACCTGATCGTCCTGCCGAACTCACTGCCGACACGCTGGATACCCTGGGTGCCAGCCGCGACGAGGCGGAGTCCACGCGCCTGACCGATGCCGTGGTGGCGGGCGATCCGGTGTCGCTGGCCGTGGAGCTGTCGCGCGCGCGGTCGGAAGGGGCATCGGCCGTGGCCTGGCTGCGCCAGTTGCAGCGTCGCCTGTTGTCGCTCGCGGCCATGCGGGCGGAGCTGGATCGGGGCGAGCGCGTCGATGCCGTGATGAAGCGCCACCGCGTCTTTTTTCGGGAGGAAGCGGCAACGGCCGCCGCCCTGTCTCGCTGGTCTCTCCCTCATCTTGCCGCGGCACTCGCCCAGACGCGCGCGGCCGAGCGCGCCGTCACCGCCCCCGCTAATGCCGGTACCGTCTTGGCGGAGTCCGCGGTCCTGGCCGTTGCACGCGCCCAGGCACGCCGTCGCTAGGCGCTTACAGGCCCTCGCCCGTCAGGCGCTGGCAGACCATGTCGAGTTGATCGAGCGTCGCGTAGCCGATCGTCACGGTTCCGCCGGACGCCCCATAAGCGATGCGGACGGAAAGCCCTAGCAGGTCGGCCAGCTGCCCCTCCAATGCCGCGACATCGGCATCGGGCGGTGATGGCGGCGTCCGCTGGCTGCGTATTCCCGCCTTGGCGCCGCGGGCCAGCTTTTCGGCATCGCGGACCGACAAGCCTCTCGTAACCACGTCCGCCGCCAGCCCCTCCACATCGGCCGCACCCAGCAGCGCGCGGGCGTGCCCCATGGAAAGCCGTCCATCGACCACGAGTTGCTGCACCTCGTCGGGTAGCTCCAGCAATCGCAGGAGATTGGCCACGTGGCTGCGCGACTTGCCAACGACGCGGGCCAGCTCCTCCTGCGTATGACCGTACTCGCCCGACAGGCGCTGATATGCCTGCGCTTCCTCGATCGCGTTCAGGTCTTGGCGCTGGATGTTCTCGACCAGCGCGACTTCCAACGTTTCCGTGTCGCTGAAGTCGCGGACAACGACTGGCACTTCGTCCAGCTTGGCGCGCTGGGCGGCGCGCCATCGACGTTCACCGGCGACGATCTGATACTCGCGCCCGTTTGGCCGAACAACGATCGGCTGGATCAACCCTCGCGCGGCGATCGAGGCCGCGAGCTCGTCCAGTGCCGACTCATCGAACCGTCGACGCGGCTGACCCGGATGGGGCTGGATCGCACCCACGGGCAACATCCGTACGCCGGGCGACACGTCCGACTGGCCAGTAACAGGTTCCTCTCGCGCGATCTCGCCTAGCAACGCGCCCAGGCCGCGTCCTAGGCCAGCGCGTCGCCGTAGGCTCGTCTCTGGTGCGCTCACGCCGCCTTCTCCGTGGCTGCGGCCGATGTCGGAAGCCGCGCGATCAGTTCCCGGGCCAAGGCGATATAGGCCTGACTGCCGACGCATCGGTGATCGTATATGAGGGCGGGCAGGCCGTGGCTCGGCGCTTCGGAGAGACGGACGTTGCGCGGGATCACCGTATCAAAGACGACGCTGCCCAGCACGGCACGCACATCGGTAGCGACCTGTTCGGTCAGGTTGTTGCGTCGGTCGAACATGGTGAGCGCGACGCCGGCGATCCGGAGGCCCGGGTTGAAGCGGGTCCGTATCCGTTCCACCGTTGTTAGGAGCTGGCTCAATCCCTCAAGCGCGAAAAACTCGCACTGCAACGGTACCAGCAACCGGTCGGCGGCCACAAGCGCGTTGATCGTCAACAGCCCGAGTGAGGGCGGACAGTCGATCAGGACGACTTCCCAGCGATCCTGAACCTTCTTCAGAATACGGGACAGGCGATGCGTCCGGTCGGCCGCATCCACCAACTCGATCTCTGCGCCCGACAGGTCCTGCGTCGCCGGTATCAGATCGAGCATCGGCACGTCACTCGCCACCACAGCATCCTGCAACGGCGTTGTCCCGAGAAGCGCGTCGTAGATGGAGAACTTGCGCCTGTTCTGACCGATGCCCAGTCCGGTGGATGCGTTACCCTGAGGGTCCAGATCAACGAGCAACACGCGCTTTCCCGTCGCAGCCAAGGCTGTGGCTAGGTTGATAGCGCTGGTTGTCTTTCCGACACCGCCCTTCTGGTTGACGATCGCGATCACGCTCATGCCGCCAGTTCCTCTTCTCGGATGACGACCACTCGGGACGCTTCTTCGGTAACGCTTTGTTCCACGTGAAACACAATCCTTGAGGCTGTAAGCACGGACTGCTCTTCGGCATCGAACCTACCACGCGGCAGCAGCCATCGCGCGTTTGGCATGGCCACGTGCCGAGTTGCATCCACGAGTATCGGGATCGACGCTACTGCACGGGCCGAGACGATCATGGCGCGTTCGGCAACGTTCTCGACCCTGGCCTGCCTTACCGTCACGTTACCAAGACCATGCTCTCGCGCTGTCGCATGGAGAAACTCCGCGCGTCGTCTTCTTGGCTCGACAAGGATGACGGGTCCATCCCAAACGACAGCAACCATTAGTCCGGGAAAGCCACCCCCCGTCCCTACGTCGAGCCACGTCTCCGTTTCCATGCCGCTTACGAGAGGAACTAGCTGCAGGGAATCGACCACGTGGCGGCTCCACACGGTTGCGACGGTTGATGGTGCGATCAGGTTTTGACGCTCATTCTCTGCGATGATGCTGTCAACCAGCCGACCCAGCAGAGGGACCGCGGTCGGGAAGCGCGCATTGATCCAGCCATGCGCTTCCTCGTCCGTCATGCAGCGATCTTCCGAGCATGAAGGAGTACGGCGCTGATCGCGGCGGGCGTAACGCCACGTACACGCGCAACCTGCGCCAGCGTTTCAGGACGTGCCGCCTCCAGCTTTTCGACCATCTCCGTTGAAAGGCCAGCTATGTCCGCATAGCGCAGGCGATCAGGCAAAACGCGGGACTCCTCCCGTTGCAGATCGGCCTGTTCCTGCTTTTGCCGCTTCAGATACGGTGCATAGCGCGCGTCCTCTACCACCTCTCCCACGATCTCTGGCGCCATGCCCTGTCCGGCATCCTCCATCAGAGCGAAAAGGTCGAGGTCGCGGACACGCAGCCAGTCGAAGACGCTCTGTCTCGTGCCGTCCTGATTCACCGGCAGTCCTTTGGCGGCCAGTTCAGAAGCGGTTCGTTCGACCGACAGGCGCGTCCGGAACGTCCTTAAACTAGCGGATCGGTCGAGTTGGTGACGATGCCGCGTCCGCGACACGCAACCGAGTCGCTGAGCGATCCCGCCTAGCCGCGTCTCCGCATTATCCGCCCGAAGGCTCAACCGATACTCGGCACGCGCCGTCAGCATACGATATGGCTCGGTCACGCCGTGTAGGGTCAGATCATCGATCATCACGCCGATGTAGCTCTGGCTACGGTCCGGCTGAAAGGATTCAAGATCGCGCGCGACGGCGGCGGCATTGATGCCGGCCACCAGGCCCTGTCCAGCCGCCTCCTCATAGCCGGTCGTTCCATTGACCTGCCCAGCAAGGAACAGACCCTCGACATCGCGGACGGACAATCTGCTCGTCAGGGCACGTGGATCGACATGGTCGTACTCTACGGCATAGCCTGGTACGGTGATCCTGGCATGTTCCAAACCCTGGATCGTACGGATCATGTCCGCCTGGACATCGATCGGAAGCGAAGTCGATATCCCGTTGGGATAGATGGTCGGGTCATCGAGACCCTCAGGCTCCAGAAATATCTGGTGCCCATTACGATCGCCGAAGCGATGCACCTTGTCCTCGATGGACGGGCAGTAGCGTGGGCCCGTTGCATCGATCGCGCCGGAGAAAAGCGGCGACCTGTCCAGTCCTGCCCGAATAACGTCGTGTGTGGAGGTCGTCGTCCGCGTGACGGCACAGGCAAGCTGCGGCAAGCGCCGCCGGTCCGACATGGGCGACAATGTCCACGGCTCGACGTCGGATGGCTGTTCCACTAGCCGTGCCCAGTCGATCGTTCGCCCGTCAAGTCGAGGCGGCGTACCCGTCTTCAGCCTGGCAACGGGCAAGGCCATGTCACGTAGTTGTTGCGCCAGCGGTCCCGCAGCACGCTCGCCTACACGACCACCGTCTGCCCTTTCATCGCCACGGAACATGCGTGCAGCCAGGAAGGTGCCAGCCGCGATGACAACAGCGGAGGCGCGAAGGTGCATGTCATCGTCGAGAACGATCCCGGCAATACGGCCACCTCGCAGCAGGAGCGCCGATACGCCGCCTTCGAGAACGGTCAGATCCTGCTGCTGAGCTATGATGGTCTGTACGGCCGCGGCAAAGCGTCGACGATCCGCCTGGATGCGCGGCCCCTGCACTGCCTTGCCCTTGGACGCGTTCAACATCCTGTAGTGTATGGCCGCTGCATCACCAGCTCTGGCGATCACGCCGTCAAAGGCGTCGACCTCCCGGACCAGATGGCCTTTGCCCAATCCGCCAATGGCAGGATTACACGACATGGCCCCAATCGTTCGCTTATCGAAGGTGACAAGCGCCGTTCGCGCGCCGCGTCGCGCGCTGACCGTCGCCGCCTCAACGCCGGCGTGTCCGCCACCGATCACGATTACGTCAAACATGACATGGCGCTAGACCGAGCTATTGAGCAGGTCAAAATCGTTCCACGTGGAACATCATTTTCCTATGCAGAACTTCCCGAACAGCGCATCCAAAACGGCTTCCGTAGCCTCCGCTCCGGTCACCGCGAGTAACCGGCGGCGAGCCAAGCGAAGCTGTTCCGCCAGTATGAGCAGATCGTCTTCCGGCTGATCGATCGCCTGCAAGGCTTGAGCAACCAGGGCGCGTTGCCGGGCACCCAGCACGATCGCGTCCCCACGCGGAAGCAAGCGGTCAGCCTCTGTCTCGATCAGCTGCCATAGCCGCTTGATCGTTTCCGGCGCATCACGACGGATCGCCAAGACCGTTCCCTGGGGTTGCGCACGCGGCACATCCGCGCGGGCGAAAAGCCACAATGACCCGGCTGGTGCGGGATCGTCTCCCATCCATAATACCAAATCCGCAGATGCCGCCGTCAGGCGTGCCCGATCCATGCCGATCCTCTCCAAGGGATCGTCAGACTGTTCTGCAAGGCCGGCTGTATCCTGGAGCAGATAGGCTCGACCTGCCCGTTGGACCGGCACCTCCACCACATCGCGCGTCGTTCCGGACACGGGCGAGACAATCGCCGCCTCACGTCCGCACAGCAGGTTCAGCAGCGTCGACTTGCCTGCGTTGGGCGGACCTGCCAGCACCACGCGCAATCCATCACGCAGCCGCTCCGCGGCAGGCTGCGCCAGCACCTTCCGCATCTCGTGCCCCAGCGCGGCCAATCGCGTCTTCACATGGGGGACGTCACCGTCGCCCACATGCGCCTCGTCGGAGAAGTCGAGCGCTGCCTCCACCTCCGCCGACAACTCAATAAGCCGGTCGGCCCAGCCACCCGCAAGCCGACCCACTGCGCCCTCGGCGGTCGCCAAGGCAGCGCGCCGCGCGTCCTCGGTCTCGGCGGTCAACAGATCGGCTAGCCCCTCCGCCTGCGCCAGGTCGAGGATGCCGTTCTCGAGTGCGCGGCGCGTGAACTCGCCGGCCTCGGCGGGACGAAGCCCTTGTATGGCACCGAGCGCCGCCTCCACTGCTGCTACGACCGCACGGCCGCCATGCAGGTGGAGCTCCGCCAGATTCTCGCCCGTTGCGGTTGCCGGACCTGGAAACCACAACACCAGCGCGCGGTCGAGCGGCGCACCGTTCATGTCCCGCAATGTCCGAAGCGATGCGCGTCGTTCCGGCGGAAGGCCGCCGGCCAGCTGCGCCAGTGCAAGTCCGGCGTCGGCTCCACTCACCCGCACCACGGCCAGCGCCGCGGGCGGACGCCCGCTGGACAGGGCATAGATCGTGTCCGTCACCCGGCGCTCTTGGGTGCTCCGCCGGAGGCACCAGCCTCGAACAGCCGGCGCCAGAAGGTCAGCCCGGCCTCCCCCATCGGCGCCCAGCTGCGGATCATCGGTTCCAGCAGCTCGGGCTTCAGCATCCCGCCGACTTCCATGGCCTCCGCCAGTTTCGTCAGGTAGCGGTCGTGCAGCGGCGTCAGGTCGGGCAGGCCCATCAGCCGCCGCGCTTCTTCCGGTGTGCAGTCGAACTCGACGTTGACCTTCACGTGCGCGGCCTCCTCAGCGGAACAGCGTCAGCAGACCCACGTCGGGCTCCACCAATCCGTCATAGATCATCTTGCACGCCACATAGAGGATGACGACCAGCCCCACATAGGCGATCCACCGGTACCGCTCGATGTAGCGGGCAATCAGGTTGGCCGCGATGCCCATCAGCGCGACCGAGAGCAGAAGGCCGATGATGAGGATGCCCGGATGCTCACGCGCGGCACCGGCGACCGCCAGCACATTGTCCAGGCTCATGGATACGTCGGCTACCGCAACCGCCCAGGCCGCACCGGCGAAGCTCTTGGCGGGCTTCACGTCGGCCGATCCCTCCTCGGCCGTCGCATGAGCCGGTGCCCGGACCTCGCGCCACATCTTCCAACCTACCCAGAGCAGCAGCAGCCCCCCCGCGAAGACCAAGCCCACGATGCCCAGGAGGTAGGTGACGCCCAGCGCGAACACGATCCGCAGCACCAAGGCCGCGATGATGCCGATCAGGATGACCTTCTTGCGCTGTTCCGCCGGCAGGCCGGCCGCCAGCGCGCCGACGACGATCGCGTTGTCGCCGGCCAGCACCACATCGATCATGAGCACCTGGAAAAAGGCGGCCATGGCGGTGGGAGAGGTCAGGTTCGAGAAGTCAGAGACGATATGCTGCCAGATGTCACCCAGCGAACCGGGTCCCTGGGCAGCGGCACCCGCTGCGGCGGAAAGAAGTTCAAGCATCATCGCGCCCCGCTTACCCTTGGGCGCAGGCCGCGCCTAGGTGCGATCGACCGGCCTCCGCTGAGCCCTTATCTGGCCGCGGCGTCTGCTCCGTGTTCCTGCGAGGGCGCGGAGCCGGATGCGCAATGGTGTTCAGCGGCGGGCCGCCGCGGCGAAGCCGCGCCGTCGGACGGAACGGAGCCCCGCCGGCCGGACGGCGACGAGTCCTGCACCGGCTCGGCGCAGGCCGCCGCTCGTCACTGGTTCATGCTGTCGAAGAACGCCTCGTTCGACTTGGAGTCCTTCATCTTGTCCAGCAGGAACTCCATGGCGTCGATGGTGCCCATCTGCATCAGGATGCGGCGCAGCACCCACATCTTGGACAGCTTGGACTTGTCGACCAGCAGCTCCTCCTTGCGGGTGCCGCTCTTGCCGACGTCCAGCGCGGGGAAGACGCGCTTGTCCGCGACCTTGCGGTCCAGCACGATCTCGGAATTGCCGGTGCCCTTGAACTCCTCGAAGATCACCTCGTCCATGCGGCTGCCCGTGTCGATCAGCGCGGTGGCGATGATGGATAGGCTGCCGCCCTCCTCGATGTTGCGCGCCGCGCCGAAGAAGCGCTTGGGCCGCTGGAGCGCGTTGGCGTCGACGCCGCCCGTCAGCACCTTGCCGCTGGACGGCACCACCGTGTTGTAGGCGCGGCCGAGCCGCGTGATCGAGTCCAGCAGGATCACCACGTCGCGCTTGTGCTCGACCAGGCGCTTGGCCTTCTCGATCACCATCTCGGCCACCTGGACGTGTCGCGTCGCCGGCTCGTCAAAGGTGGAGGAGACCACCTCGCCGCGGACGGAGCGCTGCATGTCGGTGACTTCCTCGGGCCGCTCGTCGATCAGCAGCACGATCAGGAAGACCTCGGGATGGTTGTCTGTGATCGCCTTGGCGATGTTCTGGAGCATCACCGTCTTGCCGACACGCGGCGGCGCCACGATCAGCGTGCGCTGGCCCTTGCCCTGCGGGCTGACGATGTCGATGACGCGGGCCGACTTGTCCTTCTGCGTCGAGTCCAGCTGGTCCAGCGTCAGCTTCCGCTCGGGGTAGAGCGGCGTCAGGTTGTCGAAGTTGACGCGGTGGCGGACCACCTGCGGATCGTCGAAATTGACCGACGTCAGCTTGGTCAGCGCGAAATAGCGTTCGCCGTCCTTGGGCTCGCGGATCTCGCCCTCAACCGTGTCGCCGGTCCTGAGGCCCCACTTCCGCACCTGATTGGGCGACACATAGATGTCGTCCGGTCCCGCCAGGTAATTGGCCTCGGGCGAACGCAGAAAGCCGAAGCCATCGGGCAGCACCTCGATCGTGCCCAACCCCATGATCTGGTCGCCATTCTCCGCCTGCACCTTCAGGATGGCGAAGAGCAGGTCCTGCTTGCGGAGCGTGGAGGCGCCCTCGACGCCTAGCTCTTCCGCCATGCTCACCAGTTCGGCGGGCGTCTTCTTCTTCAGGTCTTTCAAGTGCATGGGGGCGTCCGGGGGCTCGGTCGGCGACAGGGTTCGCGGCGACGGGGATGGAGCTTGTGGAGGCACCGGCCAGGACGGCGGCGCTGTGTCGTGGCGCTAGGCCGCGCCCGCCTCCAAGTCAACTGCGGCCTGGGGCCTAGAAGCCCGGCTTCACGATCACCAGCACCACGATCAGCGCCGATGCGAGCGCCGGCACCTCGTTCAGCATCCGCAGCCGCTTGTTCGGCAACGTGGCCTGCCCTCGTGCCAGCTTCTTGGAGTAGCCGACCATCCACCCGTGATAGGCCGCCAGCACCAGCACCAGCGCCAGCTTGGCGTGGAGCCATCCCTGCCCCCAGGCGCCTGTCATGGTCGCCAGAACTGCGCCCAGCACGAACACCACGACCATCGCGGGCGTCAGGATGATGCGGCGCAGCTTCTGCTCGCGGTCCACCCAGCGCGCGGCGTCCGCCGCGTCGGCCAGGTTCTCCTGATGATAGACCAGGTAGCGCGGGAACATGAAGAGCCCCGCCATCCAGAAGATCACAAAGATTAGGTGCGCGGCCTTGACCCACTCGTACGTCACCAGCAGCCTCTCCCACAAACCATCAGCCATCCTTGCCTCCGCGCCTTTCCCCCTCTCCTTCTCCCTCTCGGCCCCTTAGCCGGGCCAGCAGCCGCTCCACATGTGCGACCGGCGTGTGCTGGCCGATGCCGTGGCCCAGGTTGAAGACGTGCGGGCGTTCGGGAAACGCCGCCAGTACTCGGTCGATGCCGCGGTCCAGCGCCTCACCGCCCGCCAAAAGCGCCAGAGGGTCGAGATTGCCCTGGACCGGCAGTCCGGGCGGCAGCGCGGCGTCCGCCCAGGCGGGGTCCAGTGTCTCGTCCAGCCCGACCGCGTCCACCCCTGTGCCCCGCGCATAGGCGGGCAGCTTGGCGCCAGCGCCCTTAGGAAAGCCGATCACGGGCAGACCGGGGCAGCGTTCGCGAAGGCCGGCGACGATCGCCGCATTGGGCGCGATCACCCAGCGTTCGAACTGGTCGGGGCTGAGCGACCCGGCCCAGCTGTCGAACAGCTGCACCGCCTCCACGCCCGCTTCCGCCTGGCGCGCCAGATATGCGATCGTCAGCGCCACGATGGCCTCGATCAGCACGCCGAAGGCCGCCGGATCGCGATACGCGAGTGCGCGCGTATCCGCATGATCCTTGGACCCCTGCCCAACTACCATATAGGTCGCAACCGTCCAGGGTGAGCCCGCGAAGCCCAGGAAACTCGTTTCCGCAGGCAACATGGCGGCCACCCGCCGCACCGTCTCGTAGACGGGTTCCAGCCGCTCCGGCGCCCGTTCCAGCGCCGCCAACGACCCGTCCACCAGCGCCGGCGCCAGCCGCGGCCCCTCGCCTGCCCCGAACGACAGGTCCTGCCCCAGCGCCCAAGGTACCATGAGGATGTCGGAAAACAGGATCGCGCCATCGAAGTCGAAGCGACGGATCGGCTGCACCGTGACCTCCGCCGCGGCATCCGGGTCCGTCGCCAATGCCAGAAAACCGCCCTTTTCGGCCCGAAGCGCGCGGTATTCCGGCAGGTAGCGCCCGGCCTGACGCATCAGCCACACGGGCGGCACGGCCCGGCGTTCGCCCGCCAGCACGGACAGGAGTGGCTTGGACGGGGACGGATGCCCGGACGGGGGCGATGACGAGACGGCGAATGTCAGAACAGACCTACCTTCCTCTATCAGGGAGGAGTCAGAGGGTTGTTGATGCGGTTGGCGCGTGGGCCGCGGGGATTAGGGATTCGCCCCGACTCTGCCAACAGCTGGACTCCTGTGTCGACGCGAAAACCGCGGGAGTCGCATCGGCGTTCCCCATTTTTCACAGGCTGTGGACGACTGCGGCACCTGTGAACGAAATTGTGGGTAGATTGGCGGCCGTCCACCGCTCGACCGATCGCCGTTTCCGCCCTACCGGTTTTCCCCAATCCATCCACAGCCCGGTCCCCGCATGTCGCGTCTCCACCTGCACCTGCTCTCGGACTCGACCGGCGAGACGCTGGAGAACATCGCCAAGGCGGCGTTGTCCCAATATGACGACGTGGAGACGGTGCGGCATTTCTGGCCCATGGTCCGGACCGAGGGGCATCTGGAGCGTATCCTGCAGGAGGTCGCGCAGAACCCCGGCCTAGTGGTCTTCACGCTGGTCGCCCCGCCCATGCGTCGCGCGTTGGAGGAGCGGTGCCGTAGCCTGGGGCTGCCGGCGGTGGCGCCGCTCGATCCGGTCAACGATGCCTTGAGCGGCCTGCTCGGCCAGCCCGGCAAGGCACGGCCGGGGCGCCAGCACGCGCTGGACGCCGCCTATTTCGCGCGGGTAGACGCCATCCAGTTCACCATCGCTCATGACGACGGCCTTGGCGCGGAGGACTGGGAGGAGGCCGACATCGTATTGGCGGGCGTCAGCCGATCGTCAAAGACGCCGACCAGCATCTACCTGGCCAATCGCGGCTACAAGGTCGCCAACATCCCGCTGGTGGTCGAGAGCCCACCGCCCCCCACGCTCTTCACGCTGGAGCACCCGCTGGTCGTGGGGCTGACCACCAGCGCCGATCGGCTGATCCAGATCCGCCGCAACCGGCTCCTGTCGCTCAACCAGTCGGCGGAGACGACGTACGTCAACGCCGACTCCGTGGCGCGAGAGATCGCCTATGCGCGGCGCCTGTTCGGCGATCGCGGCTGGCCGGTGATCGACGTGACCCGACGTTCGATCGAGGAAACGGCGGCCGCCGTCATCAGCCTGTGCAACGAGCGGCGCGAAGGTGTGCGGCCATGAGCGCGCCCTCGCTGGTCCTTGGTTCCGGCAGCGCGTCGCGTCGTGCCATGCTGGAAGCGGCTGGCGTGCCCTTCGATGTCCTGCCGGCCCGCGTCGACGAGGACGCGGTCAAGCACGCCATGGCAGGTGCGCCGCCACGTGACCTGGCCGATCGACTGGCGGAACTGAAGGCGGTTCAGGTGTCCAGCCAGTTGCCCGGCGCCCTGGTGCTGGGATCGGACTCACTGGTGACGCTGGCGAGCGGTCGCCTGCTTTCCAAGCCGGAGAGCCGGGACGAGGCGGCCGAGCATCTACGCGCCATGTCCGGGGCCGTGCACGAGCTCTGGAGTGCTGCCGTGATCGCGGAGAACGGCCGTTCCGTCTGGCGGTATGTGGAGCGTGCGCGCCTGCACGTCCGGCGTCTCTCCAGCGCGTTCCTCGATCGCTATCTGGATGCGGAATGGCCGGCGATCGGAAGCTGCGTCGGTTGTTTCCGGATCGAGGGTCCGGGCATACAGCTGTTCGACCGTATCGAGGGGAGCCACTTTACCGTGTTGGGCATGCCGCTTGTTCCCGTTCTAGGTTATCTGCGGACACGTGGCGTGCTGGAGGCATGACAATGACGTGGCGAGACTTGCCGCCAGCCGACCGGCCCTTTGCGGAGGTGATCGGCGATCCGATCAGCCACTCCAAATCGCCGCTGATCCATGGCTTCTGGGCCAGTATACTCGGCAAGAATATCATCTACCGTGCCGCTCAGGTTCCTGCCGGCGATGTCGAGCTCTATATCAGACACCGCTCAGAGGAACCGAATTGGCAAGGTTCCAACATTACCCTGCCTCACAAGGTGACGATCCTCGACCACGTTCCTGGTCCTGAAGAAGTGCGTGGCACGATCGGCGCTGCGAATACCATCTACCGTGATGGAGCTGGTGAGCTCGTGTGCACCAACACCGATGCCGCGGGGTTTTGGTCTCCCATCGCCGATCGCGATCTGACGGGTGCGCCGGTGGCCGTGATCGGTGCGGGGGGCGCGGCACGCGCTGTGCTGTTCGCCTTGTCGCGCGCCGGGGTCGGCCCAGTGACGTTGCTCAACCGTACGCCGGCAAAGGGCGCGGCGCTGCTCGCCTCCTTCGGGTTGGAAGGCCAGGCGCTTCCCCTGGATACGCCGCTCACCGCCTGCTCCCTGCTCGTCAACGCTTCCTCGCTGGGAATGAAGGGTCAGCCGCCGCTCACGATCGACCTGGCGCCCCTGCCCGATGGTGCGCTGGTCTACGACGCCGTCTATTCTCCGCTGGAAACGGACCTGCTTCGCGCCGCACATGCGCGCGGACTGGAGACGGTGAACGGGCTGGCGATGCTGATCGGCCAGGCCGCGGTCGCCTTTGAGCTCTTCTTCGGTCAGGTACCACCGCGGGAGCGTGACGACGAGCTGATGGAAAGGCTTACCCGATGACGGTGCGTCTGTGATAACCCTTGGGCTCACGGGCTCGATCGGCATGGGTAAATCCACGGTGGCCGCCATGTTCGTTGAGCAAGGCGTGCCCGTGTTCGACGCGGACGCCGCCGTTCACCGGCTCCAGGGTCCGGGTGGCCGTGTCGTGGCTGCGATCGAGGCCGCCTTTTCCGCAACCACCGGCCCCGGCGGCGTTAACCGGACCGCCTTGGCGGAGGCGGTATTGGGGGACGATGCGGCGATGAAGCGGCTGGAGGCGATCGTCCATCCGGCGGTGGCGGAGGAACGCGCCGCCTTTCTGCGAGATCATGCCGATGCGCCGCTGATCGTGTTCGACATTCCCCTCCTGTTCGAGACCGGCGGCGAGAAGCGCGTCGACAAGGTGGCGGTGGTTTCTGCTGGTCCGGACGCGCAGGCCGCGCGCGTGCTGGCCCGTCCCGGCATGACCCGTGCCAAGTTCGAGGCTATCCTGGCCCGCCAGACGCCGGACGCGGAAAAGCGAGCACGCGCCGACTTCGTGATCCCGACCGGCGGCACACTCGATGAAACGCGCACGGCAGTGACGGCGATCGTCGCAGGCCTTCGCTGCTCTCGCCTGACCGTCGGGGGCTGATCTCGCAAGGCCGATGGGGCCGATCCCGCCCATCGGGCCGGACCGACCTTGCCTCAACCGAACGGCAGGCCGATAATCGTGGTCATGCGGGAGATCATCTTCGACACCGAGACCACGGGCTTTGATTTCGCCAGCGGCGACCGGCTGGTGGAAATGGGCTGCGTAGAGATGGTCAACCGGTGCGAGACCGGCCGGACATTCCACGCTTATTACAACCCGGAACGTCCCATGCCCGCCGCCGCGCAGGCGGTACACGGCCTGTCCGACGCCTTTCTCTCCGACAAGCAGCGCTTTGCCGGCGGCGTGGAGGCGTTGCTGGCATTCATCGGTGACGCGCCGCTGGTCGCGCATAACGCGAACTTCGATTTCGGCTTCCTGAACGGCGAACTGGAACGCTGCGGCCGTCCGCCCGTGGCCCTGTCGCGCAAGGTCGACACGCTGGCTATCGCCAAGTCGAAGCATCCGGGTGCCAAGCTCACGCTGGACGCGCTCTGTTCACGCTACGGCGTGGACCGGTCGCACCGCACGCTCCACGGCGCCTTGCTCGACGCCCAGCTGCTTGCCCAGGTCTATGTGGAGCTGATGGGCGGCCGCCAGATCGGGCTCGGCCTCTTGGCGGAGGAGGACGCTGGCCCGTCCCGCTCCGTGGAGGCGGTGGCGGCTCCTCATATCGCCCGCACGGCACGCCCGTCCCGTCGTTTCTCTCCGAGCGAGGGGGAACTTGCCCGCCACCGGGCGTTCATGTCCTCCATAACCGATCCGCTGTGGGGCGACGCCGCGTCCTCGTGACCGGGTAGCCCGAGCGGGCAGACAAAGGAGCCGATTACCCATGGAAATCCGCGTTTCGGGCCATCAGGTGGACACGGGCGACGCGCTCAAGGATCATGTCCAGACCCGGCTCCAGGGCATGGCGACCAAGTATTTCCAGCGCGCCACTTCCGCCAATGCTACCTTTGGAAAGGGTCCGCACGACGCGGGCTTCACTTGCGACATCGTGCTGCACGTCAACCGCGGGCTGGTCCTGAAAGGCAGCCACGCCGCTGCGGACGCGCATCCCGCGTTTGACGGGGCGGCGGGCAAGATCGACAAGCAGCTTCGCCGCTATGCGCGCCGGCTAAAGGATCACGGCGGTAACGGCGCGGCCGATCTGGCTGCGGAGGGCGCCTATGACGGGGCCGAACTCGCCTCGCTCAACGCCGGCTACACGCTGTTCCAGGACCGCAGCCATGCCGAGGAGGCCGAGCCCGAGGACGCGCCGCTGATCGTGGCGGAGACGCGCGTGGACGTGCCGGACGCGTCGGTGTCCGATGCGGTCATGATGCTGGACCTGCGCAATACGGCCGCGCTGCTCTTCAAGAATTCGGGTACGGGCGCGTTCAACATGGTCTATCGTCGCGGCGACGGCACCATCGGCTGGGTCGAGCCGCACCGCGGCTGACCGACCGGCGACGGGTCGCTGTCACCCGTCGCCTTTTTCCCCGGATATCATGACTGATCTAAGCGACCTGTTACGTTCGGACGCTGTACGAACAGATGTTCCCGCCGCCAACAAGAAGGGGGTACTCGCGGCCGCCGCCGCGGCGCTCGCGGGTGCGGCGGGTGCGGACGTGCGGGCGGTGGCGGAGGCCCTGTCGGAGCGTGAGCGGCTGGGCACCACCGGGTTCGGACACGGCGTCGCCATCCCCCATGCCCGCCTGTCGGGGGCGTCCGGCATTACCGGCGTCTTTCTGCGCCTGTCCCATCCCGTCCCCTACGCCGCGGTGGACGACGAAGCGGTTGATCTTGTGTTCGCCATGCTGTCGCCGCCGGACGCGGGCGCCGACCATCTGAAGGCGCTTGCCCGCGTGTCGCGCCGCCTGCGCGACCAGCATTTTCTGGCCAAGTTGCGCGGCGCGGGCTCGCCGGACGCGCTCTGGGCGCTCTTCACCGCAGGCGACCAGCCTGGAGGCAGCGCTTGAACAGTCCGGCGGGCGCCGCGGCCCATTTCCGGGCGCTGGAGAATCTCTACGCCGCTGCCCCCGTCAACCGGCTGTTCGAGTCGCGGCTGGAAGTGGCGGAGCAGGGCGTGGTCCGCATCCGCTTTACCCTGACCGCGGACTGGTTCCACGCGGCGGGCGCGGTTCACGGAACGGCCTATTTCAAGATGCTGGATGATGCCGCCTTTTACGCGTGCAACACGCTGGTCACCGATCGCTTCCTGCTGACCACCCAGTTCAATCTGCTGTTCACCCGTCCGCTGGGTCCGGGACCCATCGTGGCGGAGGGCCGCTGGATCAGCGGCAAGCGACGCGTTTTTGTCGGCGACGCGCGCCTGATCGACGGCGACGGCGAGGAGGCGGCGCGGGGAACGGGGACGTTCATGCGGTCGCGCATCCCGCTCGCCGGACTGCCGGGCTACTCGGCAGACTATTCGGCGGGCTGAGCGGCCATGGACGCCCGCTTACCGTCTGCGCTTCTGGTGGCGGCTATGATCCGTCGTACGCAGGATGCGGGCGGTTTCGCGGCCGTGCTGGCTCGCGGCGATGAGGGCGGCGGCGCCATCCTGGTCGCCGCCGTCACGGGCGGCCGGACGCGGTTCCTGGAACGCGGCATCGGCCCGGCCGGCAAGGCCATGTTGATCGACATGACCCCGACTAATGCGGACATCGAAGTCGCGAACGGCTACTGGCAGCGCCGACGCTCACGCGATCCCGATCTGTGGGTGATCGAACTGGACATCCCGGACGCGGAACGGTTCGTCGCTGAAGCGCTGCTGCCGAATTGACTTGTTAACCGGTCGGGCGGAACAAAGCCGCATCGTTACGTCGCGTTGTGCCGTGGCCGGGTGCGATCCGGATCGGTGACGCAGTCGGGGGGATCGTCCCGGACGCTTCTGGCATGCCTCTGGTGCCTGCCGGCCGTTCGCGTGCCCACCGCATAATTGAACAAGTGAATGACCGTTTTCTCGCGCGCCGCTCGCCTCGCGGCCCTGACTTTCGCGTCCGGCAGCCTTTTCGCCGGCACCGCGTACGCCAACGAGGCAGAGCGACCCGCTGATACCGGCACCACGGTCGCCACCAATGTCACTACGGGGGTGAATCCGGCGTTTATGACGCCGCTGCGCGCCCTTCCGCCACTTATTAACGTGCCGGCTGCGCCGCGTGTTCCCTCCCCCCTTCTTTCGTCGCAGCGTGCGTCCTTCGCCTCGCTGGAAGATGCGGTTGCCGCCCACCATGGAACGGGCGTCACTGGCGAGGCCGAGCGTTGCCTGGCCGGCGCCATCTTCTTTGAATCAAAGGGCGAGCCGCTTTCCGGCCAGCTGGCGGTGGCACAGGTGGTGGTGAACCGGGCCAAGTCGGGCCGCTTCGCCTCCGACGTCTGCGGCGTCGTGAAGCAGCGCGGCCAGTTCTCCTTTGTCCGCGGCGGCATCATCCCTGTGGTGGACGAGGGACGCGCCGCCTGGCGCACGGCGGTGGCCGTCGCCAAGGTCGCGCTGGCCGAGGCCTGGCAGGGCGTCGCGCCCAAAGCCCTTTATTTCCATGCAAAGGCCGTGGGCGTCCGCGCCGGCATGACCCGCGTCGCATCCATCGGCAACCACGTCTTCTTTCGCTGAGGGACGCGGGGCGGCTCGGGGCGCGGCGCCTTCGGGCACCTTGCTCCGTTCGCTCCTTGTTCTAGAAGCGCCGGCGTGACCCCGGCATTTTCCGATTCCCTGCTGGAACCACCGACGTCTTGCCAAGAGCAGCCGGACTCGCCGGCGTGCGCCGGCGACGTGGTTCGCGGCGTCCAGCGCCTCCTGCTTCGCCATGACCTGGCCTCCATGGCGGAGGTGCCGCTCAACAATGGCCGTCGCGCGGACCTCCTGGCGGTGGATGCCAAGGGCTGCCTGACGATCGTCGAGGTCAAGGTTTCGCGCGCCGACCTGATGGGCGACGGCAAGTGGCCCGAATATCTGTCCTGCTGCGATCGCTACTACTGGGCCGTGCCCGCGGGCTTCGACCTGGCGCTGTTCGACCAGGCCTGCCTGCTGCCCGCACGATGCGGCCTTATCGTCGCAGACCGCTACGATGCCGAGATCGTGCGCGAGGCCGCGACGGAGGGCGTTCCCGCCCATGTCCGCCGCCGCGTCACCCTGGCCTTTGCCAGGCGGGCGGCACGCCGGGTCACCATGCTCACCGACCCGGACGCGTTTGCACCTTAACGCGGCCCGGCTACGCCAGTCCTTGCGGTCTTCCTGGGCGCGTCCTCCAGCATCTGGGTAAGCACCGGGTTGCGGGCGTCGACGCGGGCATAGTCGCGCGCCGACTGGCCCGCGATCACGTCGGCCTGGTCGGGGTCCGCGCCGGCCTGGAGCAGCACGCGTACCATCGCGATGTCGCGACGCTGGACGGCGCGGATCAGCGGCGTCTCGCCCGCACCATTGGCCAGGTTCACGTTGGCCCGCGCGGCGGTCAGGATCGGGATCAGGCCCGCTTGGCCGCCGTTGACCGCGACCATCAGCGGCGTGTTGCCGCGCCCGTCCTTGATGTTCGGGTCTGCGCCCTTCTGGAGCAGGAAGCGCAGATACGTCTCGTCCCCGCGCCGGGCCACGATGTGCAGCGCCCCCTCACCCGACCCAATGTCGCGCGTGTTGATAATGGTGCTGCCGGGCTTGTTCAGGATGGCGAGCACGTCGTTGCCCTTGGCTTCGCGGATCGCGGTCAGGAACTTGTACCCTTCCGACTGCTGCTGCGCCGCCAGTGGCGCGCCGGAAAGGAGCAGAACCGCGATCAGCGTTGCAGCGGCCGGTCTTGCCATGGTGTCGCGTCTTCCCAGATGGGTGGTCACAAGGCCACGGGTTGCGACCCGCCCGCTGGCAGGTCAAGGCTGATCCGACCATGAACGTCTGCTTTCCCCTGGGCGCAGCCGCGCTGCTGGCGCTCGCCGCATGCGGCAGCGGACCCGCCGCGCCGGCCGAACAGCCCCCCCTGGCCGGCGCCCGCATCGGCGGCCCTTTCGCGCTGGTGGACGGGCAGGGCCGACCCTTTACCGACCGCAATCTCGCCGGCCGCTGGCGGGTCATGTATTTTGGCTACACCTCCTGTCCCGACGTGTGTCCGACAGACGTCCGCGACATCGGTGCCGGGCTGAAACGGCTCGAGGCGAGCGATCCCGCCAAGGCGGCCAGGATCACGCCGGTCTTCGTCACCGTGGATCCCGCGCGCGACGGTCCGGCCCAGGTCCGCGCCTTCGTCGCCAACTTCCACCCGCGCATGGTGGGACTGACGGGCAGCCGGGCGGCTGTGGATGCGGCGGCGAAGGAATATGCGGTCTATCACAAGCTGGGGGATCGCCAGCCGGGCGGCGGCTATCTGGTGGACCATAGCCGGCAGGCCTATCTGATGGATCCTTCCGGAAAGCCGATCGCGCTGGTCCCGGCCGACCAGGGGGCTCAGGCGGTGGAGCAGGCATTGGAGCAATGGGTCTCGTGAACGCCTTTTGGGAACTGCCGCTCGAACGCCTGGATCGCGGCCAGTGGGAAGCCCTGTGCGACGGGTGCGGCAAATGCTGCCTGCACAAGCTGGAGGACGAGGACACGGGTGAGCTCTTCCCCACCAACGTCGCCTGCCGCCTGCTGGACCGGCGCACGGGCCAGTGTTCCGATTACCGCAATCGCCGTGCCTATGTGGCCGAGTGCGTCCGGCTGACGTTGCGCGACGTGCGCCGCGGGATCGACTGGCTGCCCTCCACCTGCGCCTATCGCCTGCGCGCGGAGGACCGGCCGCTGCCCGACTGGCATTATCTCGTCTCCGGCGACCGGACGGCGGTGATCCGTGCGGGCGAGTCGGTGAGCGGCTGGACCGTGTCGGAGGACGATGCCGGCGATCTGGAGCATCACGTGGTCGACCGCGTGCTGTGAGCGGACCGGCGGGGTCGGGCGTAGAGGTCGTCCGCCACGCGCGGGCACGGCGCGTCAAGCTCGGCTTCGATCCCGCCACCGGCCGTGTCCGCCTGACGCTGCCGCCCCGCGCCAACCTGAAGGCAGCGCTCGCCTGGGCGGAGGGGCAGGGAGGTTGGATCGCGGCGCAGCGTGCCCGGCTGGGCGATCCCCGGCCCTTCGCGCCCGGCTTGGCGCTATCGGTGGCCGACGAGCCGCTGGTCCTGGACTGGCGCGAGGGCAGGGCGCGGGCCGCCCGACGGGAAGGTGATCGCCTGGTGTTCGAGGGGCCGGCCGAGACGCTGCCCCGCCGGGCCGAGTTGTGGCTACGCCGCCGCGCGCTCGACCTCCTGTCCGCCGAGACCGCCGAGTTCGCGGCGCTGGCGCGCATCTCCGTCAGCGGCGTGCGTGTGGGTGACCCGCGGGGACGCTGGGGTAGCTGCGCGTCGTCAGGCACCATCCGCTATAGCTGGCGGCTGGTGCTGGCGCCGGGCTGGGTCCGCCGCGCCACGGTGGCGCACGAGGTCGCGCACCGCGTCCACATGAACCATTCGCCCGCGTTCCACGCGCTGGTGGCGCAGCTGCTGGGCGACGATCCCATGCCCGCCCGCGCCTGGCTGCGCGAGCATGGCGCGGCACTTCACTGGTTTGGGCGGTCGTCCGGTACGTAGCGTTCGCGGAAGCGGTCGCGCGGATCGTCGCGCCGATCATCCCTGCGCTCTCTGGCAGGCCGGCGCTCGTCGCCCGTGACGCGATCGATCCAGTCCTGGTCCAGCCGCTCGCGATCGACCGGCGCCTGCGCGGAGGGCGGCGGTCCCGAAGGCTCGTCGGGTACCGGCCGCATGCCCTCCTCGCCGTCCAGTGCAGGAGCCGTGCGCGAAGGCACCACGCCAACGGGGTTGCCGTCTTCGTCCACCATCATGGTGCCGTTGTCCGGCTCGCCGAAATAGGCGTCCTCCTCATTGTCCAGCTGCCACTCGGGCAGCGTGACCTGCGTCTGGAACTGCTCGATCGGGCGCTTGGCGACGGCCGCACGCATGAACTGGGCAAAGGCACGCGCGGGCGCGGTGCCGCCGTGCAGGCCACGTACCGGCCGGGCGTCGTCGCGGCCCATCCACACGCCCGTCGTCAGCCCGCTGCTGAAGCCCAGGAACCATCCGTCGCGCGTGGAGCTGGTGGTGCCGGTCTTGCCCGCCACCGGCCGGCCGATCTGCGCCTCGCGACCCGTGCCAGTGTTCACCGCCGTCTGGAGTAGGTCCACCATCTCGGCTGCGACATAGGGCGCCACCAGAACGCGGCTGCGATCCACCTCGTGCCGATAGATGGTCTCGCCCCGCGCCTCGACCCGCGTGATGCCATAGGGGGTCACCGCCACGCCGCCGTCCGACACGCTGGCAAACGCGCGAACCATATCGATCAGCCGCACGTCGGACGTGCCCAGCACCATGGACGGGTGCGTGTTGACGGGCGTGGTGATGCCGAAGCGGCGTGCCATGTCGGCGACCGTGGTGAAGCCGGTCTCCTGTCCCAGCTTGGCCGCCACGGTGTTCAGCGAATAGGCGAATGCGGTCCGGAGCGTGACGTTGCCCGAGAAGCGGCGGCTGTCGTTGCGCGGGCTCCACCCGTCGATCGTGACGGGCTCGTCGGCCACCACGTCCTCCGGTTTGTGCCCGGCCTCCAGCGCGGAGAGATAGACGAACAGCTTGAACGCGGAACCCGGCTGGCGTGTCGCCTGGGTCGCACGGTTGTAGATGGAGGCGACATAGTCCCTGCCGCCCACCATGGCGCGCACCGCGCCGTCGCGATCCAGGCTGACCAGCGCGCCCTGCGTTCCGCCGGGCGCCTGGGCGCGGATGGCGGTGTCGGCAGCGCGCTGCATGGCGGGGTCGAGGGTCGTGTAGACGTCCAGCGGCGCGTCCTGCTCGTCGATCAGCACGTCCAGCTGCGGCAAGGCCCAGTCCGTGAAATAGCGCGCGCTGTTCTGGCGTGACGGCGGCTGGAGCCGCAGCGCAGACGGGTCGGCCGCCGCGCCCTCAGCCGCCGTGATCGCGCCCGTTTCCACCATCTTGTCGATCACCACGCGCGCGCGGCCCTGTGCCGCCTCGACGTCGGCCGTGGGCGAGTAGTTGGACGGCGCCTTGACCAATCCCGCGATCACCGCCGCCTCCGCCAGCGACAGCGCGTCGGCGCCGTGGCCGAAGAAGCGCCGGCTGGCCGCGTCGATGCCGTAGGCGCCGCCGCCGTAGTAGACCTTGTTCAGGTAGAGTTCGAGGATCTGGTCCTTGCTGAACTTGCGCTCCAGCGCGAGCGCCAGCAGCCATTCGCGGAACTTGCGCCCGAACTTTTTCTGGCTGTTCAGGAAGATGTTGCGCGCCAGCTGTTGCGTGATGGTGGAGCCACCCTGCGTCCAGCGCCCGCGCTGCCACCGCACCTTGGCCGCGCGCGCCAGCCCGATCGGGTCGACGCCCGGATGCGACCGGAAGCGCCGGTCCTCCACCGACACGGTGGCGTCGCGCATGACCGCCGGGATGCGGTCATAAGACAGCCACTCGCCGTAGCTGGGGCCGAGCGATACCAGCACCGACCCGTCCGACGCATGGACGCGGATCATCTGGCCATTGGGCGAGGATTTCAGCTGCTCGAAGCTCGGGAGCTGCGACCGGGTGACGTAGACCGCCGTGACCAGGGCAATCAGGCCCAGCACAAGGAGCACCGCCAGTACCTGAAGCGTGCGGACGCCCCGGCGACGCCAGGGAGACGGTGCGGGAGCGGAGCGGGAACGGGAACGCGCGCGAGCCATGCGTGCCGTCCGCGTTACGCGGTTACGACGCCCGCGCCAAGCGGGAGAGAGAAGTCGTGCCGCGCGACTTGCGGGCGTAGGCGCGTGGCCCGCGCCGCCATTCCCAGCAGGCCTGCTCGGGCCATCCAGGGCAGGGCGGGGCGGGCGAGGCGCGACTCCGCCAGATCGCGCAGCAGCGTCGCGACCAGGATCGGGCGACGCGTCTCGGCGGCGAAGCGGGGTTGCCACAGGACCGCCGCGTCCGACCCACCGGCCAGAAAGGCGGATGCGGCCGAGACGCCGCTCGCGACGGCGATCCCCATGCCCTCGCCGGCGAGCGAGGGGATCACGCCCGCCTGGTCGCCCAGCCGGAACAGGCCGGCGTGCCCCACCGTCGCGCGCCAGCCATAGGGGACGTTGGCCACCGCATCCGCCGCCGACCCGTCGCGACAGGCCAGCCGCTCGCCGAAGGCCGGCACCTCGTCGGCGATGGCGGCCAGCAGCGCGTCGGTTGAGCCGCCGGCCTCGCGCAGCCGCGACCGGCGGACCGCCAGGCACAGGTTCGCCGAACCGTCCTCCTGCACCACGAGGCCAGCATAGCCGCGATCGAACAGGTGCAGCTCGATCGCGTCTCGGCAGGCGGTCAGGAGCGTCGGCGAGAGGCGGAGCCGAACGCGCACGCCGAGCGCCGGATCATCGCCCGCCGCCTCGGCCGGCCGCGCGAGCCCGCGCAGGTCGTGCTTGCCCGTCGCCAGGAATGTCGCGTCCGCGGTCAGCGCCGCACCGTCCGCCAGGCGTACGGTGCGATCGTCGGCGGAGCGGACGGCCGCGCCGCGCTCCACCCCGGCCCCGGCCTTCTCCGCCAGGGCGAGCAGCGTTGCGTCGAGCCGCCGCCGCGACACCGCCAGTGCCGCAAAGGGCAGGGGCGCCTCGACGGGTGCGGCGCTGCCGGCGAACACGCGCGCGCGAACGATCCGCGTCGGGTTCAGCGCATCCGCTGCCATGCCCAGGCCCTCCAGCGTCTCCAGCGTCCGCCAGCTCAGGAAGCCGCCGCACAGGGCGTCCTCCGCGCTGCGCGATCGTTCCAGCAGCCGCGCGCGGACGCCGCCGCGCGCCAGCGTGATGGCCGCCGCCGAGCCTGCCGGACCGCCGCCCAGGATCAGCGGGGTCATGCTCGTGTCCCCTCCAGCCGCTCCACGCAGAGGCGAAAGGGGAAGGCGCGGTAGACGCTGGCATCCGCCACGCCTGCGTCCGCCAGGATCGGCGGCCACTCGGCCGGGCGATAGCTGCGCGCGATGGAGACGCGTCCGTCGTGCCGCACGATCGGGTGCCAGCGCGCCACCGCCGCCAGCAGCGGCCAGCCATGATAGGCGAAGCCGTGGCGGTGCAGGTCGTTCACCAGCCAGGCGCGCGCGTATCCCTCCATCCAGCGGAGAAACGCCACCAGCTGACCCCGCGTCATGTGATGGGCCACCAGGCTGGAGATCACGGCGTCCCACCCGCCGCCGAGATCGGCATAGTCGCCCGTGACGTAGCAGATCGGCAGCGAAGGGTCTGTGCGCGCGCGGGCGGCGGCTTCGCTTCGCGGGTTCAGGTCCACCCCGACCAGCTCCGCCTCGATGCCCCTCCCGGCGCACCAGCGGGCGATCGCGCGCAGCGCGTCGCCGTCGCCGAAGCCCACGTCCAGCAGTCGCATCCGTTTTCGCCCGACCGTGACCCGTCTCAGAAAGGCGAGCGTCGGGCGGATCGCCAGCGTCACCTGATTCACCCGTGCCAGGTCACGGACCACGGCGGCGTAGGTTTCCGGCGACAGGTCGTCGGCGTCCATCAGCTCGGGCGCGTCGACGCGCTTCACGCCGCGCTCCTGCCAACGGCGGTCACGCCGCGCTCCGGAACGCGAAGCCTTCCGCCGCCAGCCCGGGTCCGAACGCCAGCGCCACGCCGTCGCGGACGGGCGGTTCGTCCAGCATCCGGCCGAGCACGAACATCAGCGTCGCCGACGACATGTTGCCATAGTCGGCCAGCACGGCACGGCTGTTCGCCAGCGCGTCGGCGGGCAGGTCGTAGGCGCCCTGGACCGCGTCCAGGATGGAGCGTCCGCCGGCATGGACCGCCCAGCCATCCACCCCTGCCGCCGAACGCCCGCCCAGCGCGGCGCCTGCCACCTCAGGCTGGGCCAGGGCGCGCGCGATGCGGCCGGGCACCTCGCCCGACAGGTGCATGGCGAAGCCCTGGTCGGTGATGGTCCAGCGGATCAGCTCGGCGGAGTCGGGCAGCGTGGTCGCGAACGGCCGGTCGAGCAGGAAGCCGCCCGGTTCCCCGGTCACCAGTGCCGCGGCGGCGCCATCCCCGAACTGCATCTGCGCCAAGAGCGACTCGATCTCGGGCGTCCCCTGGAGGTGCAGGCTGCACAGCTCGACGCAGACCACCAGCACGCGGGCGTGGGGGTCGGACCGGACAATGTGCCGCGCGCTGCGGATCGCCGCCACCGCGGCGTAGCAGCCCATGAAGCCCACCAGCAGCCGCTCCACCGATGGCGCCAGTCCCAGCCGCCGGGCCAGGATCTGGTCGATGCCCGGCGCCACGAAGCCGGTGCAGCTGGCCACCACCAGGTGCGTGATCGTGCCCAGCGGCACGCGCTCCGCCAGCCGCGTCACTGCCGCCTCCGCCAGGTCGGGCGCGGCCCGGGCATAGACCTGCATCCGCGCGGCGGTGCCGGGCAGCGGGTCCGCGGCGTAGAAGCCCATCGCATCCGCGACGTCGCCCGCGATCGCCTCGGGCGGCAGCACCGACCAGCGGTGGCGGATGCCGCTGCGCGCCGCCATCCGTCCGAACAGCGCGCGCGACCGGTCGTCCAGCCGGTCCGAAGCCCAGCGCAGATAGGCGTCGTGGACGTCGTGAACGGGAACGGCAGTGCCGACGGCGTGCAGGAAAGCGGTCATCAGTCGCACTCCAACGCGCGAGCGGGCCGGTCGCTACCGATCCTCGTGCAGGCCAAGGCGATCGTAGCAATAGGTGCGCTCGCCCAGCCGGAACCGCTGGCCTTTCCCGTCGGCGTCCATGAGCTGGGGCTGTCCGGCGAAGCCGGTGCCCGACACCATCCAGGCGGGGATCGCGATCCGTTCGACCAATTCGCCGAACGGTCCCGCGAAAGGCGCGTCGAAATCCACCAGCAGCGCCTGCTCGCCCAGCCGGGTGGACGGCTCGTCCGCGCCTTGCGCATAGGAAAGGTCGGCAAAGGGCGTCGCGAGATCGAGCGACTGCAACCCGGCGGTGCCGCGATCGACGTGGGTGGCCGTGCTGCGGTTGGCCGCATGGTTCTGCCACGCCGGTCCGAGCGGCTTTACCAGAGCCTTCAGCACTTCCGGATGAAGCGCACCCTCCACCAGCCGGCGGTTGTCGGCCGGGATCGTGATGTCGGGATTGCTCTCCAGCAGGCGCAGCGTCGACTCCAGCTGGAGGAGATCGGGATAGGCGCCTCGATGCTCGCCGTTCGATCCCATGCCGTGCCGGTCGCGTACCGTGCCGAGCAGCGGCGAAAGGTCGCGCTCCTCCCGCCGCAGCACGACGACCCGCGCCTCGGCGAACGCGCCGCGATCCTTCCGCTCGTGCCGATGCAGCCGCCCGATCCGCTGAAGCAGCACGTCCATCGGCGCGAGGTCGGTGATGAGCAGGTCGGCGTCGAGGTCGAGCGACTGTTCCAGCGTCTGCGTGCCGACCAGGATGCGGCCCGTCGCAGTCCGCGCCTTGCCGAAGGCCCTTTCCACCGCATCGTCCAGCAGGCGGCGGTCGGAAGGGGCGAAGCGGCCGTGATGGAGGGCCGAGACGTCTTTAACCCTGAAGGCAAGGTCGGACGCCTTCTCCTCCACTGTCCTGGCCACGGCGACCGCGCCGCCGACGGTGTTGCGGACCACCAGCACAGACGCACCCTCTCGCGCCGCCGCGATCGCGCGGTCGGCGATCGCGGCGGAGTCGTCGATCAGCCCCACCACCTCGACCGCCACGCGCTTGGGTGCGCGGGAAAGGGGCGCGACGGGGCGGGGCAGGCGATCGCTGCCCCAGAACGCAGGATAGGGCAGCGCCGCAGCGGCCTCCGCATTGGGTGCCTCCTGTCTCAGCAATCGGGCACGCGTTGCCGATCCCAACGTCGCGGAGAGCAGAAGCGCGTGGCCGCCGACCGCGCGGTGGTTGACCAGCAGCTGCTCCACCAGCCTGTTCATGTAATCGTCCGACGCATGGACCTCGTCCATCACCAGCAGGCTGCGCGCCAGTGTCGCGGCGCGGAAATGCGCGTGCCGGATTTGGAGCGCGCCGAGCAGCGCCTGGTCGATCGTGCCCACCGCCACGCGCGCGGCGAGGTAGCGACGCGCGCTCTCCGCTGCCCAGCGGTCGTCATTACCTCCATCCTCCCAGCGCACGCCCTGGTCGGGCAGGGCCTGTCCCGTTGCGTCGCCGGCCCGTAGGTAGCCGGGCACCGCCAGCACCGCCTGCGGCGCATCATCACCCCAGACGGCATTCAGCATCTTCTGGACGCGCCCGTGCAGTTGCACCGTGGCCGAGCGCGTCGGCAGCGCGAAGAACAGCCCGTCCACCACGCCCCGCCGCCGAAGCTCCAGCCAGCGCCACAGCGCCGCCTCCGTCTTGCCGGACCCCGTTTCCGCCTCGATCAGCGCCACGGGCCCCAGGTCGTCAGCGGCCGCATCGCCTTGGACGCCCTGCGGCGGGAAGCCGAACGCCGCATGGAAGTCGCCACCAGGCGTCGCCAGTGCGGCCAACCCGCGCCGGTGGACCGCATCGTGCGCTGCCGCTCGGCGCATCGCTTCGCGCGCGTCGCCGTACGGTTCTCCCACCGGAAAGCGCGTCGCGTCCGATCCCAGCCAGTCCGCCAGCGTAACCAGCCCCGCGAACAGCGACACGAAGCGGGGATCGTCAGGCAGCTTGTCGCCCGCCTCCCACGCCTCCGGCCAGCGCGCCTGCACCTGCTCGACAAGGCGCATCGCCTCTGCGGCGGGGTCGTAGCCGCCGCCGGATCGCCAGCACTGGATGTGCTTTTCCCAGGGCTTGCCGATATCCTTGACGCGGAACTCCCTGCGCGGGCGACCGTGATGCGCCATCAGCGCCGGCAGGTAGGAGCCCGCACCCCATTCGCGGCGCAGGTCGGCCAGGGCGCGGGCAGCGGGCGTTTCCTTCAGCCGATCGTCATGGGCCAGCGTCGCCACCTGCGGCTCGTGGCCGATCTTGGGGGCACGGGGGTCCGATCGCGCCTGAAAGCCCCGGTTCGCCTTGCCCAGGTCGTGCAGCGCCACCAGCACCGTCAGCCGCACGATGTCCAGCTCCGTTAGCTGCCGTCCCGCGGCGGCGGTCATGGCGCGCTGCCAGGCCGCGCCCCTCACCAGCGCCAGGAACACTGCCGCCACGTCCAGCCCATGGTCCAACAGCGACAGTGCCGCCCCGCCCTCCCGCTTCGCCCAGGGCCAGCTTTCGTCCGGTCGCGTCATGCGTTTCCCGCTTTCCTAACCAGCACAGGCTGGCATGGCCTCCACCGACCTGTCACCCGAATGATCCGGAATGGATGCAGTTCGGGTCGCACGGGATCGCGGACGGCTAACAGGCCGCGTGCCCAGCTCCCCGAGCGACCCCCTGCCCCGTTCCGGCCAGTTCGTGTCGCTGCGCGGCCGGCTGTGGCTGGTGGAGGGCGAGCCGGACGCGGCGGGCCTATCCCCGCGCGTGCGGGGGAGCCTCTGCCATGCAACGTGTTGCATGCGCTGACAATGTCAAAGATCGGGTGCGCGCGTGTCCGTTGCCGGCACGGCGTCGCGGCGCGAAAGCGAGCGGCGGACCAGGAGCACGGCGTCGTGCGTCACCACCTTCTTGGGCGGCTCGCCCAACGTGGCCAGGCCCAGGCCGCCCGCAGCGCCCGTCTCGGCCCAGCACATCACGATGCTGCCGCTCCGCAGCCGTCCGTGCCATTCGGCCACGACCTCCCACACGCGTCCGCGAACGGCGGCGCTCATTCGGGGCTGGGCATAGACGCCGGGCGCCAGTTCCAGCATGGTGGAGCCTAGAAAGCCGCGATACCGGTCCTCCACGTCGCGGGTGATGATCACCGTTAGCGGCATCAGGCCTTGTTTGCCCCTTCTGGCGCCGCGGCCGTCGAGGCAACCGTGGTCGTCGCGGGCGGCAGCAGCAGTGTCTTGATCCGGTCGATCATGCCCGGGATCACCTCACGCTGGCGGAAGAGCAGGGCCGCGCGCTTGCGCACCAGCCGCTCGATCGGCGCGGCGCCGCGGGCCCGCGCCTCCTTTACGGCGCCGAACGCGATGTCGAGGAGTACGTCGTGGCGGTACAGGTCGGCGATGTCGAGCACGAAGCTCTGGCCCGACTCCTCGTGCACGAAACCCAGCTGCGGGATGGCGCCCGTGGAGGCGACCGCGACGGCGGCGGCGGCCGTCATGGCGGAGCCCGCATGGTTGATGGCCTGGTTGGCGAGGTCGCCGGCCTCCGGGTTCTCGCGGTCGTAGCGACGGCCGGACCAGGGGATGCCGTGCCGCTCGGCCGCCAGCACATAGGCGCGCTTGATCCGTGCGCCCTCCTGGCCGCGCAGCACGGCGATGTCGCGGGTGCGCACGATCTCGCCGAAGCGCATGGCGTACATGGCGCGCGCCACCTCCATGCGCCCCTTCGGGTCGGCCCAGCGCGTCACCTGCGCGCGCGCCAGCGCGGAACTGTCGGGCAGGAGCGGCGGCGCGGTATAGAAGCGCACCGCGCCTTCGCCGATCGCCGCCAGCGCGCAGCCGTGCCGCGCCAGCAGGCGCAGCGCGTCGTGCGTCACGCTGGAGCCGGGGCCCAGCAGCACAATGGAGATGGCCTGGTGCGGGATCTGATAGTCGCCCGCGCCAAGCTGGCCGCCGCCCGCCGTCACGAAGCGCAGGCATCCGTCCTCCACCTCCAGCCGCCCGCGGTCGAGCCAGACCAGCCCCTGCCGGTCGGCGTGCGGGATACGCGCGCGTTCCAGCCCGAGCCGGCCCGACAGCATCTAGCCTGCCCGTCCCGGCGGCGACAGGAGCAGCATCCCGAACCCGAAGGCCGCGTGCCGCCCTACGCCGCGCGCCAGCAACGCCGCAAAGGCTGCGGGATCGGCAACGGTCATCGTGCCCGCGACCAGCGCGTCCGGACCCTCGACACGCGCCATGCCGCCCTTGCCGTGGCTCGAGCGCCGGGTTCGCACACGGCGCAGCAGGCGGAGTTCGGCCGCCTCGACCGCCGCGGCCTCACCGATCCGGTGCGACAGCCAGTTGAGGTACACGCCCTCGCGATCCACGGGCACGCCGTCCCCCGCGCGTTCGCAGGCGGCGACAAAAGCGTCCACCTCGCCCGCGCGGTTCTGCCAGGCACCCGGCCGCTCGGCGCGGGCGGCGCGGACGCGGCCGCCATAGCGGACCACCGGCCGCACGCGGACCTCGAACGCGTAGCGTGCGCCCTCGCGCCAGCTTTCCGGCATGGCCTGCACGTCCGGCGCGCCCGCGAACACGGCGCGCAACAGCGGCTCGGCCACCGGCAGTGCGGCCGCATCCTCGAACGCCGCGCGGTCGGCGACATAGCCCAGCAGGTGCGGACCGCGCCGATGATCGGGAAGGAAGCGGAAGGGCTGGGGACCCGCCGCGCTGAACCGGTCGCGCAATGCGCGGTGCAGCGCGTAGCCGCCGTCGTCGTCGCCGATCCCATTGGACACGGCGAACGCCGAGAGCGCCCGCGGATCGACGGCCAGCCGGACGAGGTGAAGCGTCACGCCGTCGCTCCCCCAGCCGGCGCCGGCACCCCGATCCGCCCCTCGGCCACGCGGCGCAGGCCCGCATGGACGCCGGCGGGCCAGCGGCGCTCGTCGGTCAGTTCCTCCTCCTGCGCACCCTCCAGCGCGCCGGAACCGGACAGCCCCTCGAACGCCGGCCACTGCGCGCGCACCTGGCGATCGGCCGCCTCCAGCAGCGCCAGCCCGGCGAGCAGCGCCTCGCAGATCGTGTCGGCCTCCGCGAAGCCCAGCCGCACGGGGCGGGACGGCAGGAACGGCTTGCGGCCCAGGAACAGCGGGCGCTCGGGACGGTCCAGCGCATCGGCGACCGCGTGGAGGTCGGGCGCCTCGTCCGCGTCGTGGAGACGGAGCGCCACCAGCACGCGCGCGTCGGCGTCCGCGTCGCGATAGCGGATGTGCGGCGACTTATAGGTGTCCGCGCCGCCCGCCCGCTCCTCGCGCCGGCCGCGCGTGGTCCAGCCGCGATCGTCCTTTTCCAGCTTGGCGGTCTGAAAGTCGCGGACGCGCCGGCCCTCGGCCGCGCGGGCGGATCCCATCACCAGCCGTTCCTGGAGCCTGCTGTGCGCCGCCGCCTCGTACCGTTCCCAGCCCAGCGCGTTGGCGAGCAGGCCGGCAACCATCGACTTGGCGGGAAAGTCGCGCACCACGCCATAGGCGTCCACCATGTCGCCGCCGAAGCTCATCAGCGGCGCGTCCAGGTCGAGCAGCAGGTGCCTCACGCGGCCGCGGTCCGCACGACCCCGCCGGCCCACTCGGCGAGCGCGGCCAGGTTGACCCGCTCCACGGGCGCAAGCGCCAGGTCGGGAAGCGCGCTGTGCCGCCGCACCTCGCCCGTCGCATAGACGTCATCCATGTCCGTCAGGTGCCTGAGCAGGGTCGCGGCGGTGCGGTTGCCCAGGCTGTGGTTGGAGTCCCGGTCCGCGAGCTTCACGGGATCGCGGAACGCGTTGGCCAGCGTGCGCGGCTGGCGGTCGCCCGCCTCCACCAGCACCAGCTCGGCGCGGCTGTAGGGGGCGGTGGAGCCCTTCTTGGCGCCCGGCGACACCTCGGCCACCAGGTGGACGAGGTTCTCCACCACGCGCGCAGCCAGCTCGCGGTCCTGGTCGCCCGCCCAGTCGGCGCGCTTGCACCCCGTCAGATTGGACACGAGCAGCGGCAGGTCCACCACGACATAGCCGTAATAGAGGCCCGAGGTGAGTTCGGTATCAAACACGCCCGCCGCCCCGGCATCGTCACCTTCCTCGCGAAGGCGCAGGTCGTCCACCACGGTGAAGTAATCGAGCTCGGGCTGCTCCTCGTGCACGGTGAAGGCATGGGCGACGTGGATCGCGGCGTCGGTGTTGGCGCGCGTGTCGCTGGTGACCATGCGGCCGAACAGGGCGGCCTCCAGGCTGCCGCCCAAAGCGGTCTGCTCGCGCAGCTGGTTGAGATTGGCGCGACCTTCCTTGATCCAGGCGGCAGTGGCCGCCTCGGCAGCCTTGGCGTCGCCGTTCTCGGACAGGATACGCTCGGCATTCTCGCGCATCCAGTCGATCTCGGGTCGGCCGAACAGCAGCGCCTGGCGGCTGTCGGAGGATTTGGCGTTCTTGCCGTAGAAGTGCGTCAGGAACGCGCCCTCGACCGCGTCCACCGCCTTGTCGTCGAAGCGGCCGCGAAGGGGACCGGTGACGCGGCGTTCGATCGTGATCTTGGATCGGGTGCCCTCCACGCCCCTCTCGGCCGCCAGCTCGTGCAGCGCGCGTGGGTCCTCCGCCTTGCGCCAGTGGCGCTTCAGGCACTGCGACGAGATGCGCGTGCGCGTGGCGCCGCCGAACGGCAGGCGCTTGGCCAACCCGGCGTCGTCGCGGTTGAGCAGTGCGCCGGGCCAAGCGGCGAGGAAGTGGATCTGGATGAACTTCGGCGTCACTTGGTGTCCCCCGCTGACCGTGCCTGGGCGGCGTAATAATCCTGGGCAATGGCGATGCGCGCCTGTTCGGCGCGATCGGGATCGCGCCCGACGAGATTGAACAGCGACCAGAGGTTTACCGACCGCTCACCTGCTTGCGCCAGCATCCGCGCGGCCCGGATCACCTGGTCGTGCAAGGCGTCGCCGCGCGCGGCCGTCAATCGGAGCAGGCGGTTCTCCGAGTAACCAACCGCGTACAGCGCCGCGCCCAGCCGCCGGCCCGGCACGTGCGGCTGATCGCCGGCGGTTCCCGACAAGAGGGCGGCAACGTGCGCCAGGAGACGCCACGGCGCGAAGATGCGCGGGTCGTCGGAAGGCGTGACGCCCGCCCGCATCATCAGCCCTACCACCACGCCGTCGGCCCCGCGCGAGCGCGTCAGATAGATGCGGCGCAGCCGGGCGCGGTCGCCGGTGGACAGGTGCGGCACCTGTCCCGCGATCGAGGCCACCGGGTCCTTGCGCCCGGGCTGGGCTTCCTCGTCGCTACGCATCGGCAACCTCTTTCAGCCACTTGTCCATTTGCACCTCGAGCATGGAGCGAGACCGGGCGACGGCGCGGATACGCCGCATCTCGGTACGTGGCGCGGCCTCGGCTGCCTGGGTCAGCATATCGAGAGCCCAGGCGCGCAGCCGCCGACGCCAGGCGAGCCGATGGTTGCCGTCATCGTCCGCCGCCTCGCTCCAGAAATCGCCGTCGAAAAAGGCACAATCGATCCTGTCGTCCAATCGACTGACCCAGGGCTCCACCTTCTTCTTGGCGGCCTCGTCGTCCAGTCGCGCCTTGTCGGGGCCACCCTGGACCAAGAGGATCAGGGCGCGACGCAGGCGCTGGCCCGCGTCGCTGGCCTCGCGTGCTCGGGTGTAGGCGACCTCGCCGATCCGATCGAGCGCGCGGCCCGGCTCATCGGGCTCGATCATCTCAAGCCGCGTGGTGCGGACCTTGCGACGATGAAGACCTTCCGTCTTGCCCTGGCCCCGGACCAGCGCGGCGACGACGATGGACAGCCCCTCGCGGTCGTCGGTGTCGTGGAGCCTGGCAAGGAGCGGCTGGATGACCCGCTCGTCGATCAGCAGTTGCGCCAGCTGCCAATAGCCGAAGCCCGCACCCGTGGGCGTGACGCTGGCCGAACCGTCCTTCTTGAGCGGCGCCCAGGGATCGTCCGTCCTGCCCTTCAGGTCGGCGGCGGCGATGCGAGCGACCTTGGACCCGGCGGCGAGCGCCTCGATCCCGTGGCCTCCCCGGCGCAGGCGGATGCGGCGGCAGATGTCGACGTAGAGTTCGTCCAGGTCCGGATAGCCGAGCGAGATCGTGCCGTCCCACGGCTCCGTCCACAGGAGCGGGATACCGTTGCGCCGATCAGGCCGGGCGCGGCCATTCTCGACCAGCCGCTCCACGTCGCGCCGGAACGCCGCCGCCGTGCCTCCGCCGGATGGCCGCACCCCCAAGCTCATGCGGCTGGCAAAGCCGCCATTCATCCGGCTGACCCCGTAATTGCCCGCGCCCAGGAAGCCCTCATAGGTCTGGAGCGTGACCAGCGCGAACAGCCAGTCCTCCGCCTCCGCCTCCGCCATCCGCTCCTGCTTCACGTCATGGCCCTTGGCGGTGACCAGCATGTCCAGCGCGTCCGGGGTCGCCAGCCGGCTCTTATAGTCCGTCCAGCCGGAAACGGGCGGCTGGAGCAGCGCGGGCTTGGCTCCGTCCTCCACCACCAGCTCCCACGCCTCGCCACCGGGATGGTCGGGGGTGAGCGCGACCAGCAACTCGCGCCATCCCGCCTCGTCCAGCGGCAGCACGTCCTGCCCGCTGCGGATCAGCGCCATGGCGGCGACCTGGACGGTAAAGGCGTGCCAAGGCTCGCGCTGATGTGGGCGAAGCGCCGGAAAGCTCCACGCTTCCCCGCGCGACAGGGCCGCGAACACGGCGAACAGCGATCCACGATGAAGCCCGTCGTCCGCGTCGCGCCAGCCGATCATGCGATCCCCTCTTTGGACCGCATAGGACTCCTGCTCGCGGAAGCGGTCAAGCGTCCTCTAGGGATCGGTTCATTTCGGATGTTTCAGGGAAAACTGGTGCGGTCGAGAAGACTCGAACTTCCACGGCCTTTCGGCCACAGCGACCTCAACGCTGCGCGTCTACCAATTCCGCCACGACCGCACGTGCTTGCCGCTCGCCCCCGATGAGGTCTGCGGCCGGTAGAGGGGCGCCCCTATCAGCGAGCGGGGCGTCGTGCAACGGCGTTCGCATGAACGACCCTGCCTTAGCGAGCGCCGCCCTCGCCGAAGAAGTTCAGCTCCAGCTGGCGCGCGCCCGCGGGCACGTCCAATCGGGCGGAGTTGAAGTCCAGCATCGCGCCCGGCGCCAGCATCCGCCGCTGGGGCGTGATGGACCAGCTGTAGATCACGTTGCCGCGCTTTCCCTGCTTTGTTGTTACCCGATCGAGCAGCACGACGCGGATGTCGGGCACGCGCTGCCGCTCGGCCGTGGGATTGGACACGCGGCCGCTGACCGCGAACAGCTCTGACCCGTTGTCCAGCTCGCGCCGCTCGATGGGATTGCTGGTGAGCGTCAGCGGCGTCTCGGCGGTGCCCAGACCCAGCCGCGCCGCCAGGCCCGGCGCGCCCGACCACAGGATCGCGCCCGCGCCCGCCAGCATCAGCGCGCCTGCGCCGAACGCCGCCGCCGTCCAGCGTCGGGCGGGGCCGCGCAACGCGCGTCGGCGCGGCGCTTGCGGGGGAACGGTCGCCTGCGGAACGGGATGGTCGGTGAGATAGGGCGCCGCTTCCTCAAGCGGCGGCTCTGAGGCCGCTCCGCCGGTGCCCGGTTCCGCCTCCGGGCCGTCCGGGACCATCGGCGGCTCGGCCGGCAGGTCGGCAGGCTGTTCGGTGTCGGGGGCGTCCGCGGTCTCGTTTTCCAGCAGCAGCTCGGGTGCGTCGGGTGCCTGGAACCAGCTGTGCCGGCACTGGGCGCAGCGCACCGTCCGTCCCGACAGGCCGATGGAACTGTCCGGCACCAGGTAGCGGGTGCTGCATTCGGGGCATTCAAGGATCATGAGGTGGGAAGGATCATGAGGCGGGATCACGGACCAGCGGGAGGCTGGCCGAAGATTGGCACGACGGCGCGGCGGGGCGCAAGGCGTTCCCCTCCGGCCATCGCCCTCTGGACCTCCAGCCACCCCGGTGCGATGGCCCGCCGTGCCAGAAAGGGGTGGGTCCTCGAAGCGTGTCCGAACCGCGTGCCATCGTCCAGTTCGACAATGTGGGCCTGCGCTACGGCATGGGGCCGGAGACGCTGTCGGACGTCAGCTTCGCGCTGATGCCGGGCGCGTTCCGCTTCCTGACGGGCGCCAGCGGGGCGGGCAAGACAACGCTTCTTCGCCTCCTCTACCTCGCCCAGCGGCCAAGCCGCGGCGTGATCCAACTGTTCGGCGAGGATGCGGTCACGATGTCGCGCGACCGGCTGCCGGCCTTTCGCCGGCGGATCGGCGTGGTGTTCCAGGACTTTCGGCTGGTTCCGCACCTGTCCACCCGCGACAACATCGCGCTGCCGCTTCGCGTGGCCGGCCTGCCCGAGGCGGAGGTCGAGCAGCCGGTGCGCGAGATGCTGGCCTGGGTAGGCCTGACCGACCGGGCGGACGCGCGCCCCGCCACCCTGTCGGGCGGCGAGCAGCAGCGCGTGGCCATCGCGCGCGCCGTGGTCGGTCGGCCGGAACTGCTGGTCGCCGACGAGCCCACGGGCAACGTCGACTCCGACATGGCGGAGCGGCTGATGCACCTGTTCGACGCCATGAACCGGATGGGCACCACCGTGGTGATCGCGACGCACGACCTGCACCTGATCGGCCGTGTGACCCAAGCGGAGGTGATGCGGCTGGTGCGCGGGCGGCTGCTCGATCCCGCCGGGCTCCACCGGCATCCGGCCGGGACATCGGCGTGATCCCGCGTTCGGTGCTGGCCGGGCAGGGCGGCGTGCTGGACGCGGTGGGCGCCACGCGCGCCATGACGTCGGTTCTGGGCATCATGCTGTTCCTGACGGTGCTGGCGGGAGCGCTGGGGCTGGCGGCGCTGGGCGTGTCCGAGCGGCTGGACAGGCGTCTGGCGAACCGGATCACCGTGCAGCTGGTGGACGGCAACCCGGCCGCGCGGGACCGGGCCGCCGCCGCCGCGCTGGCGGCGCTGCGCGCCCGCCCCGACGTCGTGCGGGCCGCGCCGGTGGGGCAGGAGGAGCTTCGCCGGCTGCTCCGCCCCTGGCTGGGCGGCGAGACGGCCGCGGACGCGTTGCCCATCCCCGCCATGATCGACGCCGATCTGGCCGATGGGGCGGCGCTGGCGGGCGTCCGCGCCGCCGTGCTGGCCGCGGCGCCGGACGCGCGCGTGGACGCGCAGGCCGCCTGGATGGCACCGGTCGCGCGCGTCATGGACCTCAGCGTCGCGCTGGCGGCGGCGATGGTGGCGCTGACGGGCGCGGCGACACTGGCGGTGGTGGCGCTGTCCGTCCGCGCCGGGCTGGAGGCGCACCGCGCCACCATCGAGGTCATGCACATGCTGGGTTCCACCGACCTCCAGGTCGCGCGCCTGTTCCAGCGCCGGGCAGGTCTGGACGCGCTGACCGGCGGCGGCCTCGGCGGGTTGGCCGGGCTGGCCATGGCCTGGGCCGGCGGCACGCAGCTGTCGGAAACGGGGTCCGAGCTGCTGGGAGACGGGGCATTGTCGGCGGGCGACTGGTTCCTCCTGGCCTGCCTGCCGTTCCTCTTCGCCGGGCTGGCGGCGCTGGCGGCGCGCCGCGCGGTCATGGCCGACCTGCGGCGGACGCTGTGATGGCCCGGCTCGTGTCGGTGGCAGTGATCGCCTGGGTGCTGGGCTTCGCGGCCTTTACCCTGGCGCTGCCCGGCCCGTTGGAGGGGAGCACCACGGACGCGGTGGTTGTGCCCACCGGCGGCGCGGGGCGGATCGAGCGCGGGCTGGAACTGCTTCGCCGCCACCAGGCCAAGCGGATGCTGGTGACCGGCGTCGGCCCCGGCGTCCGTCCGGAGGATCTGGCGGGCCGGACCGGCGCCTCCCACGCGCTGCTGCGCTGCTGCGTCGACCTGGGCAGCGAGGCGGTGGACACGCGGTCCAACGCGGAGGAAACGGCCCGCTGGCTGCGCGGCCACCGCTATCGCACGGTGCGGCTCGTGACGTCGGACTGGCACCTGCCGCGCGCGCGCATGGAGCTTGCTGCGGCGACCGGGGGCAGGGCGGTGATCCTGGGCGACGGCGTCCAGGCGGGCGAGCCGCGGCTGGGAACGCTGGTCAACGAGTACAACAAGCTGCTGCTGCGCCGGGTCGCGCTTTGGATGGGGATCGGCGGGGGGTGAACAGGTGAACGCGCTCAGGACGCTGATCTTCCGGATCGTCTTCTACGGGCTGTCCGTGCCCATCATCGCGACCGTGCCGATAACGGCGCTGTTCGGGCGTGGAGCCATGATCGGCCATGCGCGGGTCTGGTCGCGCTTCCACGGCTGGGCGACGCGCGCGATGCTGGGCATCACGGTGCGGGTGGAGGGGCGCATCCCGGACGGCCCCGTGCTCTACGCGGTGAAGCACCAGGCCATGTTCGAGACGGTGGAGCTGGTGAACCTGCTGAACGGGCCGGCGATCGTGCTGAAGCGCGAGCTGACCCGTATACCCTTCTGGGGCTGGGCAACGGGCGTGTACGGGCGGGTGGTGGTGGACCGCGCGGGGTCCGCCGCGGCCCTTCGCGCCATGCTGCGTGAAGCCCGCGCGCTGGTGGCGGAGGGGCGTTCGGTGATGCTGTTCCCCGAAGGCACGCGCGTCGCGCCCGGCGAGACGCCGCCGCTGAAATCAGGCTTTGCCGGCCTCTACAAGGGACTGGGCCTGCCCGTCGTGCCCGTCGCCAACGACAGTGGTCGGGTCTGGCCCCGGCGCGGAGCCAAGCGGTCCGGCGTGGTGACGTTCCGCTTCGGCGAACCGATCCCGCCCGGCCTGCCGCGCGGTGAGGCGGAGGAGCGGGTCCATGCAGCGATCAACGCCTTGGAAACCAGCCTTTCCGGTACAATCCCTGCTCAGATCGCCGGATAGCGCAACCGTCCCACGAACCGCGACAGGCTGGGGCGATAGATCGCGCGCTTCGCAGCCGCCGCCTTTGCCTTTTCGAAACGCATCACGTCGTCGATCCGCCGACCCAGAAAGGCGCGTGTGTCGGCGAAGTCGTCGGACTCGTCGCCCAGGAACACGGTCACCGTGCTGCCGTACACGGCGACCAGCGTGGTCCGCTTGGTGTAGTGGTTGAAGTCGGCGGCCGTGTCGCCTGCCAGTCGCCACATCCGGTCGGCGGCCCGCCACGCCAGCCGGGCCGCCGTCACCGGCCGCGTCGCCAGCACGGCAACGGCCCGGCGCAGCGCTTCCCGGTCGGGCGCCGCAATCTCCAGCCGGGCCTCGACCAGCAGCTGGATGCGCTCGCGGATCTTGCGCTCCGACAGCCGGGCGGCGGGCCAGCGCGCCTCCATCTCGCGGTCCACATGCGCGAACCAGGCATCGATCATGTCCACGGCTCCGCCCGGAAAGGCCAGCCGCGCCACGTCCGGGTCGACGTCCGCCCCTTCCGCCGCCATGCGCAGCGCCTCCTCGCCCCAGCCGTCAAAGGCGGCGTTGCTCGCCACGGCGGGGGCCAGCAGGTCGCGCAGCTCGTCCAGCGTCGCGTCGCTCGTGGGGGTTGGGGAAAGATCGGTCATGCGGCCTCCTGCCCGCCCATATCGGACGCCTTTGCGCGTGCCACAACCGGCCCGCCCCGCCGGACAAGCACCAGCGCCACCGCCACCATGGCCGCACCGATCAGGTCCGCCGTGCCCAGCCGCTCGCCATAGGCGATCCAGCCCACCAGCGCCGCCACCACCGGCTGGATCAGCAGCGCCAAGCCAATCACCAGCGGCGACAAGCGACCGAGCGCGTAGATCATGCAGCCCTGGCCCAGCACCTGGCTGGCCAGCGCCAGCGCTACCAGCGGCGCCCACCGGTCCGGCCATATCCGCTCGCCCAGCGCATGGGCGAACAGCAGCAGCGGCAGGACGCTGGCCGCCGTGCTGAGGGCGAGGGCCGGCACCGGGCGAAGCCGCTCCCGCGCATGCGCCATGCAGATGAAGTACGCCGTGTAGAGGATGCCGGCCAGCAGGCACAGCGCGTCGCCCGCCAGGTTGCGCGCGTCCAGGCTGTAGCTCCGCCCCATCAGCAGCCCCGCACCAGCCGCCGCCAGCACCAGCGCCAGCCCCTGCGTCCGGCTGGGCCAGGTTCGCGCCACCAGGAAGCCGTAGACCGGGAAGATCAGCGTCGCCGAATTGCCGAACAGCGTCGCATTGGCCAGCGTCGTCTTGAGGATGCCCAGATGCCATGCCGCCAGGTCCGCCGCAAAGCAGATGCCGCCCACCAGCAGCGCGGCCCACATGCCGCCGCCAAGCCGCACCGGTCGCGCGCCGCCCGCCAGCGCCATCGCCGCCAGCAGCGGCACGGCCAGCGCGATCCGCCAGAACCCGGCCGCCACCGGGCCGACATGCGCCTCCGTGTCCGCCAGCCGGACGAACCACGGTCCGAAAGCGAGCGCCAGGTTGGCCGTCACCAGCGCGACGAACGCCGGCACGTTGGAGCCCGCAGCGGCGCTATCGACCGGGCTAGCAGATGTTGGGACAGGGCGCCGGTGCATGACGCGCCCTAGCGCCCTATCTGTCGCACGTCAGGTGCAAAGGAGCCCGCCTTTTCCATGTCCGAATCTTCCCGACCCAGCCTGTTCGACCCCATCCGCATCGGCGACATCGACGCGTCCAACCGCGTGTTCATGGCGCCGCTGACGCGCGGCCGGTCCACCGACGCGCACGTGCCGACCGAGATCATGGTCGATTACTACCGCCAGCGTGCCGGCGCCGGCCTCATCATCTCCGAGGGGACGGGCGTCAGCCGACGCGGCATGGGCTGGCCCAAGGCACCGGGCCTGTGGACGGACGAGCAGGTCGAGGCGTGGAAGCCCGTCACCGACGCGGTGCACGCGGCCGGCGGGCGCATCGTGGCGCAGATCTGGCACATGGGCCGGCTGGCCCGGCCGGACGTGACCGGCGTGACGCCGCTCTCGTCCTCGGCCACGCGCGCGCCCTACCACAAGGAGGACAACCCGTACGCGGAGGCGCAGGCCGCAACGCGCGACGACATCGCACAGGCGGTGGATGAATACGGCCAGGCCGCCGCGGCGGCGGTCCGCGCCGGGTTTGACGGGGTGCAGCTGCACGGCGCCAATGGCTACCTGATCGACCAGTTCCTTCGCGACGGCACCAACAAGCGCGACGACGACTATGGCGGCAGCCCGGAGAACCGCATCCGGTTCATGAAGGAAGCGGTCGGCCGCGTGGTGGAAACGATCGGCGCAGGCCGCACCGGCATCCGCCTGTCCCCCAATGGCGAGACGCAAGGGGCTGACGACAGCGATCCCGAGTCCGTGTTCGTTCCCGCCGCGCGCGCGCTCTCGGACCTCGGCATCGCATTCCTGGAGCTGCGCGAGCAGGCGCCCGACGGCACCTTCGGCCGCACGGACGTGCCCAAGCTCAGCCCGCAGATCCGCGACGCATTCAGGGGTGTGCTGGTGCTGAACCAGGACTACAGCTTCGAGGCCGGCCAGCGCGACCTCGATACCGGCATCGCCGACGCGATCGCCTGGGGCCGCAAGTTCATCGCCAACCCGGACCTGGTGGAGCGCTTCCGCCGGGGCGCCCCGCTGGCCCAGGACAACCAGCGCACTTGGTACACCGACGGGGCCGAAGGCTATACCGACTATCCGGCGCTGGAAACCGAAGCGGCCTGAGAGCGGGCGGGGGCTTGCCGCTGCTTTCGGGGGCAGGCGGCGGCTCCCGCCGGTGCGCGGCGGTCAGGCTGACGCGTGGTCCATGTCCCGGCGCCGCCTGCGAAGCGATGCGCCTACCAGGCCCAGGCCCCCAAGCATCAGGCCCCAGGTGGTCGGTTCCGGAACGGCAGCGCCAACCGGCGTATAGGTATAGGTCACGGAACCGCTGATGACCTTGCTGGCGATGTTGATGGTGGCACCCGCCAGCGAGGTGGGCGTGCCGTTGACGCTCAGCGTGGCATTGAACGGTGGGTCGACCGAGTAGAAGCCGGAAAAGCTCGTGTTGACGAACGCGGCAAGGAGGCCGGCGTCCGTTATGGTGGTCAGCCCGTTCTGGCCGCTGGTCACCGCCTGGAAATTGCCAAAGGTGATCGGCACCGTGCCCGATCCCGTCTGTTGCAGGTAGGGCTGCTGGTTGAACGGAATGTTGCCGCTGGTGGGTTGAGCGTAGAGGAACAGGCCGTTCGAGAAGTTGTAGGTGACGGTGCCCGACGGCGGCGGTCCGTTACCGCCGCTGGCGAGCGTGATGTCGTAGGTCGTGGTGCCGGACAGGCTGAACACCACCTGCGTCAGCGTGCCCAGCGCGCCGTTGAAGCCGACGAAGCTCTCGGGGCTGGTCGGACCGGCGCCGCCCGACCCCAGGATCACGCTATAGGACGCCGCTTGGGCGGGCGCTGCTGTGACGGTGGCAAGGGCAAGAAAGAGATGACGCTTCATCATTACCTCCCCAAGTAATGCACGCATCAGTACATCAACAGGGAAAGTAAGACAAGTTTTCGTGAAATCGCCCGCCTGGCCGGGTGGGAGCCGGCGGCCAGGGAGCGTGTCGTCTCAGCCCGCCAGCCGCTCCTTCAGCGCCAGCATGGCAAGCGCCGCCTCCGCCGCGCCGCCGCCCTTGTTCTTCTCGTCAGGCTGCGCGCGGGTGAGCGCCTGCGCCTCGTCCTCCACCGTCAGCACGCCATTGCCGATCGCCAGCCCGTCCAGCGTCAGCGCCATGATCCCGCGCGCGCTCTCGTTGGAGACGACCTCGAAATGATAGGTCTCGCCGCGGATCACCACACCCAGCGCCACATAGGCGTCGAAGCGCCCCGTCTCCGCCGCGAGCGCGATCGCGCCGGGCAGTTCCAGCGCACCGGGCACGGTCACCGTCTCGTGGCTGTGGCCCGCCGCCTCGATCACGGCGCGCGCGCCCTCGATCAGCAGGTCGTTCAGATGGTCGTAGAAGCGTGCCTCGGCGATCAGGACGTGTGCCATCAGTTCCCCAATCCCGTGATCTCGCGTTCGCCGACGATGCTGAGGCCGTAGCCGTCCAGCCCCACCAGCGTGTGATGCGTGTTGGTGAGCAGCACCATCTCGGCCACGCCCAGTTCCGTCAGGATCATCGCACCCGCGCCGTAATCGCGCAGCTCCTCCATGTCCGCCGCGTCCAGCTCGCCCGAACGGTGGCGGACGGCCGCGGTGAAGGCGTCCGCGCGCGGGCGGTTGATGACCACCACCACGCCCGCGCCTTCGTCGGCGATCATCTCCATGCTGCGTTGCAGGAGCCGTCCGCGTTCCCCCTCCTCGCCGAAGATGTCGGCAAAGGGCGACAGCGCGTGCATCCGGACCAGCGTGGGCTTGCTGGGATCGACGCGGCCCTTGACCAGTGCCACCTGCTCGGTGCCGGTCGCCTTGTTCCAATAGGTGCGCACGCGCCATTCGCCGCCCCAGCGGCTGGTGAAGCTGGCCTCGGCGCGCTTCTCCACCAGGTGGTCGTAGCGCATCCGGTACGCGATCAGGTCGCGGATCGTGCCGATCTTGAGCGCATGGTGCTGCGCGAACGACACCAGATCGTCCATGCGACTCATGGTGCCGTCCTCGTTCATGATCTCGCAGATCACGCCCGAGGGATTGAGGCCGGCCAGGCGCGACACGTCCACCGCAGCCTCTGTATGGCCCGCGCGGACCAGCACGCCGCCGTCGCGCGCCACCAGCGGAAACACGTGGCCCGGTGTCACGATGTCGGTCCTGGGCTTGGACGCGTCGATCGCGACGGCGACGGTGCGCGCGCGGTCGGCGGCCGAGATGCCGGTCGTCACGCCCTCGCGCGCCTCGATCGAGACGGTGAACGCGGTCTCGTGCCGCGTGCCGTTGCTGCGGCTCATCAGGTCCAGGCCGAGTTCGTCGACGCGTTGCTTGGTCATGGCCAGGCAGATCAGCCCGCGACCGTGACGGGCCATGAAGTTGATCTTCTCCGGCGTCGCCATCTGGGCGGGGATGACCAGGTCGCCCTCGTTCTCCCGGTCCTCGTCGTCGACCAGGATGAACATGCGCCCGTTGCGCGCCTCGTCGATGATCTCCTCGGGCGAGGAGAGGAAGCCGTGGCGCAACCGCGCCAGTTCAGCTGCTTTTGCCACGATACGCCTCCATCCGTTGCAGGTAGCGCGCCAGCACGTCGATTTCGACGTTCACCGCCAGGCCGGGCTCCAGCGCGCCCAGCGTCGTCACCGCCTGGGTGTGCGGGATCAGGTTGATGCCGAACCGGCTGCCGTCCGGGCCATCATCGACCGCGTTCACCGTCAGCGACACGCCGTCGATCGTCACCGAGCCCTTGGGTGCCAGAAAAGGCGCGAGCTCGCGCGGCACGGCGAAACGGATGCGTCGGCTGTCGCCGTCGGGCTCGACCGAGACGACCTCCGCCACGCCGTCGACATGGCCGGTGACGATGTGCCCGCCCAGTTCGTCGCCCAGCTTCATGGCGCGTTCCAGGTTGAGGCTGCGGCCTTCGGACCAGTGTCCCTGCGCTGTGCGGGCCTCCGTCTCTCCGGATACGTCGACTGCGAACCAGTTCGGTCCCTTGTCGACCACGGTCAGGCACACGCCCGAACACGCGATGGACGCGCCCAGATCGACCGATTCCGTATCATAGGCGGTTTCGACGACCGCGCGCAGGTCGCCGCGTCGTTCCACCGAACGGATGCGGCCGACGTCGGAGACTATGCCGGTGAACATGGGGTCCGCCGGTACACCTCCAGCCGGTCCGCGCCAAGCGCGCGCGCGTCCTCCAGCCGCCAGCGACCATGCGCGTCCGCCAGCTCGGCCAAGCCTATATCGCCCAAGGCCGCGCAGCCGTCGCCGATCAGGATCGGTGCGCGGTAGAGGAGCAATCGGTCCACCATGTCGGCCGTCAGAAAGGCGGACGCCGTCTGCGCCCCACCCTCCACCAGCAGGCGGTCCACGCCGTCCAGCTCCGCGATCCCCGCGGGCGTCCGGACCTGCTCCCATCCCGGCTCGGCAGTGCGCGACAGCAGGATGCGGCGCAGCGCGCGATCCTCCAGCCCCGGCAACCGCACGTCCAGGCGCGGTGTGTCCGCCAGGAGCGTGCCGCGACCCACCAGGATCGCCTCGTGCCGGCTGCGCTCGACATGGGCATGCGCGCGCGCTTCCGCGCCGGTGATCCAGCGGCTTCGCCTGTCCGCCATGGCGATGCGCCCGTCCAGCGAGGTCGCGAGCTTCAGCGTCACGAACGGGCGACCCGCCCGCCGCCGCGTCAGCCAGCCCGCCATGGCGTGCCCCGCCTCGTCCGCCAGCAGCCCGTGCGCCACTGCGATCCCCGCCGCGGAAAGCCTCACAAATCCCCGACCGTCCGTTCGCGGGTCCGGATCGCGCAGCGCGGCCACGACGCGCGCCACGCCGGCCTGCACCAGCAGGTCCGCACAGGCCGGGCCGCGCGGCGAGGCGTGGGCGCATGGCTCCAGCGTGACAAAGGCGGTGGAACCACGCGCGGCCGCGCCAGCCTGTTCCAGCGCCGCCGCCTCGGCATGGGGGCGGCCGCCCGGACGGGTCCAGCCCAGTCCCACCACCCGACCGTCGCGAACCAGGACGCATCCGACGTTCGGATTGGGCGCCGTCCGTCCGGTGCCGCGTTCGGACAGGGCGAGCGCCGCGGCCATCCAGCGCCCGTCGTCCGGGTGGCGCATCCTCAGATACCCAGGCGCTTCAGCCTGTCGTCCAGCCGCTTGAAGCTGGCGCGCGTCTCGTCCTCGCGCTTCTTCTGTTCGGCCAGCAGCTTGGTCTTGGCGACGGCGTCTATCTTCTGCTGCGCCCGGATCTCGGCGTCGGTCCGGCTCAGCGGCCATTGCTCGACATAGATGATGTTGGGCTTGTACTCGACGGGCACGTTGCTGTCGTGCGCGAAGGCGTAGATGAAGAAGCCCGTGATCGCCATCGCCAGCACCAGAAAGCCCAGCTCATGGGGCTGGCGGGTGCCCAGGAACAGGCGCAGGTCGCGATAGGCGCGGACGGGCGAGAAGCGGCCAAGAAACGACATGTCGCCCGAGATAGGCTGGCAGGCGCCGCTTTTCGAGCCCGAACCCCGAACGGCGCCCCGCGCGTTGGACCCGGCTGAAACCCAAGGCGACCAAAAGGAGGCCCGCTCATGCTTGAACACGTCCCCGCCTGGCTCGGACGCGCGCTCAGCGGCGTGCGCGCGGGCGCCGACAAGCTCGTGGTGGTGCAGTCGGGTCTGGGCGACGGCGTGCCGCGGCTGGACCTGACCAGCCCCGCCTTTGCCGATGGCGGCCGGATGCCCGATCGCTTCACCGCCGACGGGGACGGGCAGTCGCCGCCGCTGACCTGGGGGGCGGTGCCGGAGGGTACGGCGCGCCTGGCGCTCCTGGTGGAAGACGCCGACTCGCCCACGGGCCAGCCGCTGGTCCATGCGGTCATCTGGGGCCTGGAACCGGACGCGGGCCGGCTGGCGGAGGGCGCGATCGCGGCCGATGGTGATGGCGGACCCGACGGGCGAGACGTTGGCCGCAACTCCTATCTGCGCGAGGGCTGGCTGCCGCCCGACCCGCCCACGGGCCACGGCGACCATCGCTACGCATTTCAGCTCTTCGCGCTGGATGCCGGCGCGGGCGATCCTGGGACCAATCCGGGACGTGCCGCGCTGGTGGAAGCCATGCGCGGCCATGTGCTGGCCGCGGGCGTGCTGGTCGGCCTCTACGGCCGGGGTGAGGAGGCGCCCGTGGGCCCGGTCGGGGCGGCGGCACCGGCCTGAGGCGCCGAACGGTCGCCGACGCGGCGGATGGTGGGCGGGAGCATCGGTCTGGTTCCGGTCGCGTTCAGGCGACCGGGAGGACGGGAACGGCGGCGCTGATCGCGACGGCGGCGAACATCAGCGCGGCAACGGCGGAAACCAGCGTGTTGCGGGCGGTCTGGAACTGGACGAACATGGTATCTGCTCCCTTTGTCGGGGCTGCCGGAACCGTCCGGCTGCCCATGCCGAGATCTTTGCACCGATCGTGCCAAATGTTGCAGATCAACGGCTTAGCTGATCTCTTGCCCGTGAAATGGCGCTGAACACCACAAGGTTGGCCACAAAGCCGCCGAACCTTGGCGCGCTACGCCGCGCGGCAGCAGTCCCGCCCGGCGGCCTTTGCCGCGTAGAGGTGCTGGTCGGCCCGGGCCAGCGCAGTCTCCAGCGTGTCGCTCGCCAGCACCTGCGTCAGGCCGGCGGACACGGTGACCCGGTTGATCGGACGGTCCGTGTCGCGCGTGCGGAACCGCCGGTTGGCCACCGCGTCCCGGGCAAGCTCGACCAGTTCCATCGCCTCGTCCATGGTTTGGCCCACCAGCAGCAGCGCGAACTCCTCGCCCCCGTGGCGAACCACCAGCTGCTCGCCGCAGACCGCCGACAATGCCCCGCCGATCGCGCGAAGCACGCGGTCGCCCACGGCATGGCCGTGCTCGTCGTTGATCCGCTTGAACCGGTCCACGTCGCAGACTGCCACGTGCAGCGGCTGCGAGCGATTGGCCCCCGCAAAGGCCTCGTCCAGCGCCCGACGGTTGGGAAGGCCCGTCAGCGGGTCGCGCCGCGCCGTGACGCGCGCTTCCTCCAGCTCGACGCGCAGTTCGTCCGCCTCCCGCGTGGCATCGGCCAGCCGTCCCTCCGCCTGGCGGACGCGCGCCACCATGGACGCGGCCAGCCGAACCACCTCGTCGGATCCGTCGGTGGCGGACACGGACTGACGCGGGGTACGTGCCATGCCGGCGGCCTGTTCGGCCAGGTCGCGCCCGAACTCGCGTGCCTCGTCGCGGGCAGCCTTGGCGATGCCTACGAAGGTCGCGACCTGGGCCTGCGCCTCGGCGGTCAGGCGGGCGACGCGTTCCTCGGATTCGCCCGTGGCCGCACTCGTATCCGCTGCGCGCACGGCGCCGCCCAGCGCCTCGATGTCCGTCCGGCCCAGCCGCACGCCGTCGTCGGTCAGCCGTGCCACCGCTGCCGCCAGCGTGCCGTTCGGATCGCTCACTACCCTGTAGGCGAACGCGTAATGTTCGGGATCGGGGTTGAGGCCATGGCTGGCCAGAAAGGCGCCGATCCGGTCGAACAGGTCACCGGACGCCCAGCCCGGCACGAAACGGGACGAACCTGCCGCCCGTTGCAGCCGTGCCGACTTGCCGCCGATCATGATTCCCGTTCGTCCCCGCTCACCGTGTCCGGCAGCAGCTACGCCGCAATCCTTAGGATAAGGTCACCGATCGACTTGGGCGGACCTTCAGCGCGGTAGCCGGCGGACGGCGGCCAGCGTCAGGTTCACGTGCTCGGCCGGGTTCATGTCGGAATGAACAAAGGCGACCTTGCCGTCGCGCCCGATCACGTAGCTGGTCCGGCTGGTGACGGTGCGTCCCTGCACCTGCCGGCCGAGCGCCACGTCATAGCCGCTGACCACCGCCGGTCCGGCGCTCGCCACCGCGAACCTGCCCGCGCATTCGGACCGGGAGAAGCCTTGGAGCTTCTCCACCGGATCGGCGCTCATGCCGATCACGGTCGCACCGGCCGTGCGGAACTCGGCCACCTTGTCGGCGAACGCGCGCGCTTCCGCGTTGCAGCCGCTCGTGAAGGCAGCCGGGAAGAAGTACAGCACCACCGGACCGCGCTTCAGCTGCTCGGCCAGGTGGACGGTGAAGACCTTGCCCGCGATCGCGCCGCGCGTGGTGAAATCGGGCGCCTTGGCGCCCGGTGCCAGCGTGGCGGCGGCAGGAGCGGCGGCGAACAGCAGGGCGGCGGCGGTGAGAAGGCGCATAAGATGGTCCTCGGAAAGGGCTGGCGCCAGCCTAGCGCGAGAGGTCGCGCGGCGATAGCGGCACCCGATGCCCATACGACCAGCCGATCTCGACCTTGCCCAGCGACTCGCCGACGCGGCGGGCGAGGCGATACGACCCTATTTCCGCGGCAACCACGGCGCCGAGGCCAAGGATGACGGGTCGCCCGTGACGCTGGCCGACCGCGCGGCGGAAGCGGCCATGCGCCGCCTCCTGGACGCAGAGGCGCCGGGCGACGGCGTGGTGGGCGAGGAATATGGCGAAAAGGCCGGCGTCACGGGTCGGACCTGGGTGCTGGACCCGATCGACGGCACGCGCAGCTTCACTGCCGGACGGGCGATCTTCGGCACGCTGGTGGCGCTGGTGGAGGGCGGCTGGCCGCTGATCGGCGTGATCGACCAGCCGATCCAGCGCGAGCGCTGGCTGGGCGCGGCGGGACGGCCCACCACCCTGAACGGCGTGCCCGCGCGCACGCGTGCCTGCCGCGAACTGGCTGGTGCGCTGCTCGCGACCACAAGCCCGCACCTGTTCGAGGAAGCGGACGCCGCGCACTATCTGGCATTGGTCGCGGCCGTGTCGGGCGATCGTCCGCGTCAGGGCCCCGTCTATGGCGGCGATTGCTACAATTACGGCCTGCTCGCGTCCGGCCACCTGGATCTGGTGTGCGAGTCGGGACTCCAGCTCTACGACTTCGCGGCGCTGGTGCCGGTGGTGGAGGGGGCGGGCGGCCGCATGTGCGACTGGAACGGCGACCCGCTCACCGCCGACAGCGCGGGGCACGTGCTGGCCCTGGGCGATCCGGCGCGAACGGACGACGCGCTGGAGGCGCTGAGGGCCGTGCCGCACTAAATCCTACCCCGCCAGGGGGAAGGGGACCGCGGAACGAGGTGGAGGGGGCGGACCGCTTCAACGTCCGAGTTTCCGCCCCCTCCGTCACGCTGTCGCGTGCCACCTCCCCCTGGCGGGGGAGGATTGGATGCTCAGAAAATCCCCAGAAACTTCTTCCGTTCGCCCTTTCGTCCGCCCTTGCCGTCCTCGTTCTTCGACGGCGTGCCCTTGCCTACATCGTCGCGACTCTCGCCCTTCGCCGTGCGCTGGGCGGTGGCGCGGGCACCCGCCAGCACGGGACCGCACGCCGCCGCCTTGGCGTCGCCCACGTCTACGAAGGCCAGCAGCCCGGCGATGGGCGTGGCCGCCACCGCCAGCCCCAGCCCGGCGCCCGCGCGTGCCAGCAGGTCGGGGCTGATGACCTGAAGCGCAGGCGCCGCGAAATAGCCGCCGACGCCGACCGGCGACTGTCCGGAGAAGAGCGAGAACTTCTTGCTGTCCGCACGCACGGCCAGATCCATCGCCTCGTTCCGGAACGAGAATCCGCCGCGCGCCAGGATCACGTTCTTGGACGTGTCGATCAGGATTGGGTCGGCTGCCGCGATTCCGTTGCGCACGGTAAAGGCCACCAGGCCGCAGTTCAGCCGCACCGGCTCCTTAAGCCGCCCCTGGAACATCTTCTGCGCAAAGGTGCCGATATCAATTTCCGCTAGCTGTACGTTGCGTGTCCAGAAGGTCCCCTGTGGCAGCACAAATGCCATGCGGCCCGACGCGGTGGCGAGCGAGTCGTGGATCGTGTCGCCGCGCCCCTTCATCTGGATGCGTCCGCGGATCGTGCCGGTGGTGCCCGACTCGACCGCGCCATAGCCCGCCAGCAACCGGCCGAGCGGCGTGGAGGCCAGGCGCACGTCGTAGCTGACGGCGCTGGGTCGTTGGCGGGTGTCGAACACCACGTCGCTTGCCACGTTGCCGCGCGCCATGGCGAAGCTGAGCGGCGACAGCGCCAGCCGGCCCCGGTCCAGGTCCAGCGTCAGGTCGATGTCGCTGATCGGCACGTTCTTCGACCGCACGGTGCCGATCGTCCACTTCAGGTCGGCGTCGAAACGCTTCATCGACTCCACCGGAAAGGCCGCGTCGGGCAGCACGCGCTGCGGTGCTGCGCCCGTGGCGGCGGCGGCGGCGACCGCGCCCTTCTCGGCCACGATGTCCGGATTGTAGCCGATGAACGGCGCGGCATCGATGATGTCCAGCCGGCGTGTCGCCAGCACGGCGCCGATGTGGAGCCGCTCGGCATTGGTAACGGTGAAATGGCCGGCCAGATCGGTAGCGCCGGCCACGCCCTTCAGCCGTGTGAAGCGGTATTCCTCGCCCGCCTTCACCAGCTGTGCCGCCACGCGATAGTCGCGCGTCCGCGGCAGCGTGACGCCTATGATGCCCAGCAGCGTGGACAGGTCGCGCCCGCGCGCCGTGGTCCGGAGGGGTACGTTCTCGATATCGGCCAACGACGGCAGCGTGCCCGCAACGGTGATCGTGTTGCCGGCCGCGCGCATCGTCGCCTCCAGCGCGTTCCGGCCGCGGTTGACGGTGGCGTCGGGCGACAGCAGTCGCGCCTGCACGGTGAAGGGCGTTTCGCGCACCACGCCGTCGCCCGACACGCCCACCGCCCGCCCGATCCGCCGGTCGCGCGCCAAGATGTCCTCCACCCGGAGGTTCGCCAGCAGCTGCATCCTGGGATCCAGGTAGCGCACGCGCGTGCCCCGGACCGTCGCCACGTCGACGCGCGGCAGCTCCAGCGGCTCGCCCTTCTTCTCGCTGAACGTCCAGCTGTTGGTGGTATGCGCCCGGTTCCATTCCAGGTTCACGGCGCCGTTCAGCAGCTCCAGCGCGTAGAGGCGGCGCTTGCCGAAGATCAGCGACAGGGGCGCGATCCGCGTGTCGATCCGGTCGGCGTAGAACAGGTCCGGCCGCGTCGCCCAGGACGGGTTGGAGATGCGAAGCCCTTCGGCCAGGAACTTGATGCGGAACGGTGCGAAGTAGAGCTGGAAGTCGCCCGCCACGGTCACCTGCCGATGCGTCATGCGGCCCACGATCGACTCGAACGGGCGCTTCAGGAACCGGCCCTTGGTGATGAAAAGGATCGCCCACGCGGCCACGATCGTGCCCAGCAGCACCAGCAGCGTGTTGCGCACGACCCGTCGTCTGCGACGCCTGCGCTCCTCGGGCGTACGCGGAACGGGCAGGGAGGTGGGGGTCGCGATCGGCGCTACGCTGTCGGACGCCCCGGCACGAGAGGTCGTCAAGTCCATGAGAGGTGCAAGCGCGTGCCGCCCGTTCCGGTTCCGCAACCGTTGCAATCGCGTGGACGCACGGCTATGCGCCCGCGCTCGCCACACGAGGCTTTATCGGAACTGCCCGGCCATCAGGGCTGCCGCGGCCGTTCCCGCCTCGTCAACCGAAAGGACCAAAATGCCCAAGCTCAAGACCAAGAGCGGTGTGAAGAAGCGCTTCACGCTGACCGCGACCGGCAAGCTGAAGCACGGCGTCGCCGGCAAGCGCCACCGGCTCATCAGCCACAACGCCAAGTATATCCGCCAGAACCGCGGCACCTCCGTGCTCGCCAAGGCCGACACCGCCACGGTGAAGGCTTGGGCGCCCTACGGCCTGAAGTAAGGAGCTAGCGAACCATGGCACGCGTCAAGCGCGGTACGACCACCAAGGCCAAGCACAACCGCATCCTGGATGCGGCGAAGGGCTATTATGGTCGCCGCAAGAACACCATCCGCATCGCCCGCCAGGCCGTCGAGAAGGCCGGCCAGTACGCCTATCGCGACCGCAAGGTTAAGAAGCGCACGTTCCGCGGCCTGTGGATCCAGCGCATCAACGCCGGCGTCCGGGCCGAGGGCCTGACCTATTCGCAGTTCATGCACGGCCTGAAGCTGGCGGGCGTCGAACTGGACCGGAAGGTCCTGGCCGACATCGCCATGCACGAGGGCGCGGCGTTTACCGCCATCATCCAGCAGGCGAAGGCGGCTCTGCCCCAGGCCGCCTGAAGGCGACCTGCTGCAAGCGGAACAGGGGCGCGGGTGGTTTTCCACCCGCGCCCTTTTCGTTACCGGCCACTTCGCCGACCACCCTTCCCCGATCTTGGGATCAGAACATGAGCGACCTGGACAATCTGCGCGAGCAACTGCTGGTGTCCGTGGAGGCGTCGGCGGGGCTGGACGCGCTGGAAGCGGTGCGCGTGGAGGCGCTGGGCAAGCAGGGGCGCGTGACGCAGCTGCTGAAGTCGCTGGGCAAGATGACACCGGACGAGCGACAGGTGGAAGGCCCGCGCATCCACGGCCTGCGCGAGGCGGTGACGGACGCGATCGCGGTGCGAAAGGCCGCGCTGGAGCAGGCGGCGCTCGCCGCACGCCTGTCGTCCGAGCGTCTGGACCTGACGCTGCCCGTCGACGCGGCGCCCGCGGGGTCCGTCCACCCCGTCAGCCAGGTCATGGACGAACTGGCGGAGATCTTCGCCGACCTGGGCTTCTCGGTCGCGACCGGGCCGGAGATCGAGGACGACTGGCACAACTTCACCGCGCTCAACATCCCCGAGACGCACCCCGCACGCGCGATGCACGATACATTTTATGTCGAGTCGACGGGGAAGGGGACGCGCGACATCGGGCGGGGCGACCGCTGGGTCCTCCGCACCCACACCTCGCCCGTCCAGATCCGCGCCATGATGGACGGCCCGCCCCCGTTGCGCGTCATCGCGCCCGGCCGCGTCTATCGCTCCGACTGGGACGCGACGCACACGCCCATGTTCCACCAGGTGGAGGGGCTGGTGATCGACCGGAACATCCATCTGGGCCATCTGAAATGGACGCTGGAGACGTTCCTGAAGGCGTTCTTCGAGCGCGATGATATCGTGCTTCGCCTCCGCCCCAGCTATTTCCCCTTCACCGAGCCGTCTGCCGAGGTCGATGTCGGCTGGCACCTGGACAAGGGCCGCCGCCGGCTGGGCGGGCAGGAGGGGTGGATGGAGCTTCTCGGCTCCGGCATGGTCCATCCGCGCGTGATCGCGGCCTGCGGGCTCGACCCGGCCGAGTGGCAGGGCTTCGCGTTCGGCGTCGGCGTGGACCGGCTCGCCATGCTGAAATACGGCATGGACGACCTTCGTCCCTTCTTCGAGGCCGACGGCCGCTGGACGCGCCATTACGGCTTCTCCGCGCTCGATCTTCCCACCCTGTCCGGGGGGCTTTCCGCATGAAGTTCACGCTTTCCTGGCTCCGCGAGCATCTCGACACGGACGCCGACGCGCCGACGATCGCGGACGCGCTCACCCGGCTGGGGCTGGAGGTGGAGGAGGTGCGCGATCCTGGCGCGGCGCTCCGCGCCTTCCGCGTCGCGCGCGTGCTCACCGCCGAGCGCCACCCGCAGGCCGACAAGCTCCAGGTGCTGTCGGTCGATGCCGGAGAGGGCCCTCTCCAGGTCGTGTGCGGCGCGCCGAACGCGCGCGCGGGGCTGGTGGGGGTGTTCGGCCCGCCGGGCGCGTACGTGCCGGGCTCTGGAATCACGCTCAAGGTCGCGGCGATCCGCGGCGTCGAATCGAACGGCATGATGTGCTCGACCCGCGAACTGGAGCTGGGCGAAGAGCATGACGGCATCATCGAGCTTCCCGCCGATGCACCGGTCGGGACGGCTTATCCCGACTATGCCGGGCTGACCGACCCCGTGTTCGACGTCAACGTGCTGCCCAACCGCCCCGACTGCATGGGCGTTCGCGGGATCGCGCGCGACCTGGCGGCGATCGGACTCGGCCGCATGAAGCCGTTCCGCGTGGCGCCGGTCGAGGGCCAGGGCGCACCCCCGCCCGTGCGGACCGAGACGCCCGCCTGCCCCGCCTTCTATGCGCGCACCGTGTCGGGCGTCCGCAACGGCGAGGCGCCCGACTGGATGCGCCGCCGCCTGGCCGCTGTGGGGCAGAAGCCCATCTCCGCGCTGGTGGACATCACCAACTATGTCGCGATCGACCTCGGCCGCCCCCTGCACGTCTATGACGCGGGCAAGCTGGAGGGGCCGCTGGTCGCACGGGTCGCGCGCGCGGGCGAGCAGGTGCTGGCGCTGAACGGCCGCACCTATACGCTGCCGGAGGGGGCGACCGTGATCGCCGACGATCGGGCCGCGCACGATATCGCCGGCATCATGGGCGGCGAGGAATCGGGCGCCACCGCCGACACCACCGACGTTCTGCTCGAATGCGCCCTGTTCGATCCAGACGCGATCGCGCGCACCGGCCAGGCGCTCAACCTGACCAGCGACGCGCGCCAGCGGTTCGAGCGCGGCGTCGACCCCCAGTTCCTGGAGGACGGGCTCCAGCACGCGACGCGGCTGATCCTGGAGATCTGCGGCGGACGGCCGAGCGACGTGACGCGCGCAGGCGAGCTGCCGGACGGGCGCAAGTCGTACGCCTATGACCCGGCGCTGTCGGCACGGCTCGGCGGGCTGGACGTGCATCCCGATCGCCAGCGGGTGATCCTCGAGTCGCTGGGATTCGAGGTTTCGGACGATTGGACCGTCACCTCGCCGAGCTGGCGGCCCGATATCGACGGTCCCGCCGATATCGTGGAGGAGGTGATCCGCGTCGAGGGGATCGACCAGGTGCCCGCCGTGCCGCTGCCGCGCGTGCCCGGTGTCGCAAAGGCGACCGCGAGCCCCGCCCAGAAGGTCGAGCGCCGCCTCCGCCGCGCCGCCGCCGCGCGCGGTCTGGACGAGGCGGTGACGTGGAGCTTCCTGCCGCGCGCCGCGGCGGACGCGTTCGGCGGCGGGGCCTGGGAGGTCGCGAACCCGATCAGCGAGGAGCTGAAGGTGATGCGCCCCTCTGTGCTGCCCGGCCTGCTCGCCGCCGCGTCGCGCAACGCGCGTCACGGCGCGGACGGCTCGCGGCTTTTCGAGGTGGGCCGCCGCTATCTGGCCGACGCCGAGCGCGCCACGCTGGCGCTGGTACTGGCGGGCGAGCGGCGCTCGCGCGGGTGGAGGGACGGTCGCGCCGCTGCCTTCGACGCGTTCGACGCCAAGGCGGAAGCCGTGGCGCTGCTGGCCGCCGCCGGTGCGCCGGTCGAGAATCTTCAAGTCTTCCCCGATGCCGGTCCGGCCTGGCATCCTGGCCAGTCGGCGACGCTGCGGCTGGGGCCGAAGACGGTGCTCGCCAGCTTCGGCGCGCTCCACCCGCTGACGCTCAAGGCGTTCGACCTGGACGGCCCGGTCGTCGCGGCCGAACTATACCTGGATGCGATCCCGGCCAAGCGGGGTGCGGGCACGCAGCGCGGCGCCTACGCACCCGCCTCGCTCCAGCCCGTGCGGCGCGACTTCGCCTTCACCGTGCCCGCCGACCTGACGGCGGACGCGCTGGTCCGCGCGGTGCGCGGCGCGGACAAGGCGGCGATCGCGTCCGCGCGCCTGTTCGACCTGTTCGAGCGCGACGGGGTGAAGTCCATGGCGGTGGAGGTCGTGCTCCAGCCGACCGGCGACCGCAGCTTCACCGACGAGGAGCTGAAGGCGGTGGCCGACCGCGTGGTGGCTGCCGCCGCCAAGCAGGGGGCGACTCTGCGTGGCTGAGGACTGGATCACGATCGGCTCGGGCGACCTGACCGCGAGCATCAACCCGCTGGGTGCCGAGCTGTCGTCGATCACCGACGCGCAAGGCCGCGAGTGGATGACGGACGCCGATCCGGCCTATTGGACGGGCCGCGCGCCCATCCTCTTTCCCGTGGTCGGTGCGCCGAATGCGGAGACGATCCGTATCGACGGACAGGAATATGCGATGCCCAAGCACGGCTTCGCGCGCCGCCTGCGCTTCGCCGTCGAGGAGCGGTCGGAGGACCGCGCGGTGTTCCTGCTCCGCGACACGGAGGAAACGCGGGCCCGCTATCCCTTCGCGTTCGAACTCAGGATCATCTTCTCCGTCGATGCCGGCATCCTGACCATCACGGCAGCGATCACGAACTCCGACCCCGACCGGCCGCTCCCCGCCAGCCTGGGCTTCCACCCCGCCTTCGCCTGGCCGCTGCCGGGCGCCGACGAGAAGCAGACGATGCGCGTCACCTTCTCTGACGAGGAGCCCGATCCCGTACGCGAGATCGCGGCGGACGGCACGATCGCCGCGGGCTGCCGCCCCTCGCCGCTGGAGGACGGCCGTGTCCTCTCCTTGCGCGACGACCTGTTCGCCGACGACGCGCTGGTCTGGGACCATGTCCGGTCGCGTGAGCTGGTGTTCGGCCAGCCGGACGGCCCCTCGCTCCGCCTCACGCACGACGCGCCGATGCTCGGCATCTGGACCAAGCCGGGCGCGGCGTTCCTGTGCCTCGAACCCTGGCACGGCATCGCCGATCCGGAGGGTTTCACGGGCGAGTACCGCGACAAGCCCGGCGTGTTCGAGGTGGCGCCGGGCGCAACCTGGCGCGCCACCATGACGATCACGCCGTACCCCTGAAATCTTCCCCCGCCAGGGGGAGGTGGCACGCGAACGCGTGACGGAGGGGGCGGACCGCCCGAACGCCTGAGTTTCCGCCCCCTCCGTCCGGCCGAGGCCGGCCACCTCCCCCCGCCAGCGGGAGGACCAGGGGGAGCGCCTCCCGCCACCCCTGTCCTACATCGGCCCGATCTGCCATGGCCTCCGCCATGCGCGTTTCCCCTCGCGACCCGACCTCCCCCCGGCACCCTGGCCGAGGCGGTGGAACCGGACAAACGAAGGGGGACGTGGTGTCCGGTTCCGACCGCCCCTTCTTCAGACAAGCGACCCCATGACCTCGCCCCGCCGTACCTTCGCGATCATCTCCCACCCCGATGCGGGCAAGACCACGCTGACGGAGAAGCTGCTCTATGTCGGCGGCGCGATCCACCTGGCGGGCGAGGTCAAGGCGCGTGGGGCGAACCGGCGCGCGCGGTCCGACTGGATGAAGATCGAGCAGCAGCGCGGCATCTCCGTCACCTCGTCCGTGATGACGTTCGAGAAGGACGGCGTGACCTTCAACCTGCTAGACACGCCGGGCCACGAGGATTTCAGCGAGGACACGTACCGCACGCTGACCGCGGTCGACTCGGCGGTCATGGTGATCGACGCGGCGCGTGGCATCGAGGCGCAGACGCGCAAGCTGTTCGAGGTCTGCCGCCTCCGCAACGTCCCCATCATCACCTTCGTCAACAAGGTGGATCGCGAGGGCCGATCGCCCTTCGAGCTGCTCGACGAGGTCGCCGACGCGCTGGCGCTCGACGTGTGCCCCATGAGCTGGCCAGTCGGCATGGGCGGCACGTTCGAGGGGGTGCTGGACCTCAAGAGCCGCCGCATGAGCCGGCCGGACGGCGACAGCCGCAATTTCCAGGGGCGGACCGAACAGGATCCGACGCTGCCGTCCGAGGTCGCGGACGAGGTGGAGCTGGCGGAGGGCGGCTATGCGTCCTTCGACGCGGAAGCGTATCGCGCGGGCGACCTGACGCCCGTCTATTTCGGGTCGGCGTTGAAGGATTTCGGCGTGGCCGAGCTGATCGATGCACTGGCCAGCTACGCGCCGCCGCCCCGCCCGCAGCCCGCCGAGCCCGCGCCCGTCCGGCCCGACGCGGCGGAAGTCACGGGCTTCGTGTTCAAGGTCCAGGCGAACATGGACCCGCAGCATCGCGACCGGATCGCGTTCATGCGGCTCTGCTCGGGCACCTTCAAGCGCGGCATGAAGCTGACGCCGTCGGGATCGGGCAAGCCGATCGCGGTCCATTCGCCCATCCTGTTCTTCGCCCAGGCGCGCGAGGTGGCGGACGAGGCCTATCCGGGCGACATCATCGGCATCCCCAACCACGGAACGCTGCGCGTCGGCGACACGCTGTCGGAGCGGGCGGACGTGCGCTTCACGGGCCTGCCTAATTTCGCGCCCGAAATCCTCAGGCGCGTGGCGCTCAAGGACCCCACCAAGACCAAGCAGCTCCGCAAGGCGCTCGACGACATGGCGGAGGAGGGCGTGACCCAGGTCTTCTATCCGGAGATCGGGTCCAACTGGGTGGTGGGCGTGGTCGGGCAGCTCCAGCTCGACGTGCTGCTCAGCCGGCTGGACGCGGAGTACAAGGTCGCCGCCGCGCTGGAGCCCGCGCCCTTCGACACGGCGCGCTGGATCACGGGCGATGCGGCCGACCTGAAGGACTTCGCGGAGATCAACCGCGGTGCCATGGCCCGCGACCGCGACGGCAATCCCGTGTTCCTGGCAAAGTCGGCCTGGGAGGTCGGCTATGTCCAGGACCGCTATCCGCGGGTGAAGTTCGCCGCGACGCGGGAGCGCTAGGCCCTGGGGCGTTTACTTGGCGCCGTCCTCCACCCAGCCGCGCCGCAGCGGCCGGATGGCGAGCAGCGCCAGGATCGCGGCGAGCGCGTAGAAGCCCAGGCAGCCGACCGCGGCATAGCGGAGCGCGTCCACGCCGTAGCTCGCCTTCAGGCCGTCGGAGATGGTGCCCATCAGCAGCGGGCCGACACCCAGTCCGATCAGGTTGTTGATGAGCAGGAAGCAGGCGGACGCGGTGGCGCGCTGGTGGGCAGGGGCGAGGTGCTGGACCGCGGTGTTGATCGGACCCTGCCACAGGATGTTGAGCCCGTTGGGGATCAGCAGCAGCGGCCAGGCCAGCCACAGCGAGGGGCTGAGCAGCCCGGCTGCGAAGGTCGGCAGGGTGATCGCCCAGGCGATGGCGGGCAGCCTGGCATACCAGCCGCGGTCGAGCGTTCCCAGCCGGTCGGCGAGCCAGCCACCCGCCCAGACGCCCGCCACGCCGCCGATCAGCAGCAGCGATCCCATGAACTGGCCCGCCCCGATCAGGTCCAGGCCGTAGGACCGGATGAGAACGCTGGGTGTCCAGAGCGCCAGGCCATAGCCGCACAAGGAACTGCACCCTGCGCCGAACGCCAGCAGCCAGAAGGCGGGCTTGCGCGCGAGCACGGGGAAGACGGCAGAGATCGGCTCTCGCACCGTCGGGCCGGCATCGCGGGGCAGGTCCTTCACCGCCAGGCGGAAGATGGGGGCGAGCACCAGGCCCGCGACCCCGACGCTGATGAACGCCCAGCGCCAGTTGACGAGCGCGGCCACATAGGCGCCGAGCAGCGTGCCGAGCCCGAGCCCAACAGGGATGCCGAGCCCGTAGATGGCGAGCGCGCGGGCGCGGCGTTCGGGGGGGAAATAGTCGGCGATCAGCGCATAGCTCGGCGCCACGCCGCCCGCCTCGCCGATGCCCACGCCCAGCCGGAACAGGAACAGCTGACCATAGCTGCCCGCCATGCCGCACAGCGCCGTAAAGCCGCTCCAAACCGCGAGCGCGATGGCGATCACGCCCGACCGGCTCGTCCGATCCGCCAGAAGCGCCAGCGGCACGCCCAGCACCGAATAGAGGAGCGCGAAGGCCAGCCCGCCCACCGCGCCGAACTGCGCATCGGTGAGCTGAAGGTCGGCCTTGATCGGCTGCGCCAGGATGCCGAGGATCTGGCGGTCGAGGAAGTTGAACACATAGACCGCGAGCAGCATCGCGAGCACGAACCGCGCGCGCCGCGCGTCCGGATAGACCTTTGTCACGCGCGCATCCCCTTCCCCGAAACGGCGAGCCTAGCGGGTCAGAAGCGAGCGGTGAAGGTGCCGAACACTTGGCGCGGGTTGCCGTAGAAGGCCGTGACCACGCCCTCGCGCCCCAAGCTCGACACATACTGGCCCGGCGGCAACGCAGCCCCCGTGGCGGAGGTGAAGTTGCCGGCGGCGTCCGAATAGAGGAACTGGTAGCCGCCGATCTTGTACAGCTTGTTCGTCAGGTTGCGGCCATAGACGCCGACCGAGAACCGGTCGCGCTCACCGAAGCTGTAGGTGAGGTTCGCATCGAGCAGCGCATAGCCCGGCTGGTCCAGGAAGGGGCTGCGCGTGTTGAACTGATGCGTCAGGCTCCGATAGGCGACGGTCGTCGCGGCGTCGAACCGCCCGCCCGCACCCGGCAGGGCGGTGGCGAGTGTGCCCGACGCGGTCCAGCGTGGCGTGTTCTGGAACACGGCCTGGTTCGAGATGTCGATCGCGGGCGCCCCGGTAAAATTGCCGTTGGCGGCGACGAAGCGGCGATAATCGGCGTCGATATAGCCCATCGTGCCCGCCAGCGTGACGCGCGATCCCGCGCCGGCGAAATCGCGCAGCAGCGCCGCATTCGCCTCCAGCTCCAGCCCTCGGATCCGCGCTTTGGCGGCATTGGTGGTGATGCCGATGAACGTCTGCACGCCGTTCACCGTGGCGCCGATCGAGCCCGGTATCTGCACGTCGTTGTAATCGGCCCAGAAGCCCGCGAGCGAGAAGGTGAGCCGCCGGTCGAACACCGCGCCCTTCCAGCCGACCTCGTAGCTGTTCACGCTCTCGGGGCGGAACAGCAGGAAATTGTAGATGTCCTGATAGGTGCGGCTAGCGGCCGGGTTGCTGATCGGGGCCGCCGCACCGACGCCGCGCGGATCGAAGCTGCCGCCCTTGAACCCCTCGGAGTAGGAGGCATAGACCAAATGGTCGGGCGTCACCTTCCAGTTTAGCGACACGCGTGGGGTGAACCGCTTGAAGTCGGCGGTGCCGCGGAAATCCGTCTGCGGGGCCGCACCCAGGAAAGGGACGGGACGGCCGCCGAAATCGGCGGGGATGCCCAGTTGGTTCTGACGGAACACGAAGCTCTGGCGCTGGTCCCAGGTATAGCGGCCGCCCAGCGAGAGGCTGAGCGCGTCGGTCAGGTCGTAAGTGAAGTCGCCGTAGACGGAGTGCGTCTCCGTCCGCACGTCGCCTGCCGTATAGGCGCTGAGGCCCGGCACGGTGGTGGAGAGCAGCACGCCGAAGGCCGTCGAGGCCTCGGCGCTCAGATAGTAATAGCCCAAGAGGCCGTTCAGCCGGTCGCTCTTGTAGAGGAGCTGGAATTCTTGGCTGGTCTGCTCGTTGCGGTAGACCGCGGGCACGTCCACGTCGACCGCGGGCAGCGCGTCGAAATCGATCGGGCTGAACGAGCGGTCCTTGCGGTACGCGCTGATCGAACGGAGCGTCAGCGCATCGGTCAGCTCGGCCGTGACGGACATGGAGCCGCCGCCGGCCTGCACGTTCTGGCGCGGGAAGTTCAGGCCGGCACGGGTGTCGAACACGTCGTCCAGCACGGGCGCGCGCGAGAGAAGGCCGGGGATCAGCCGGTGGCCGTTGCGCGCGTTCGACCGGTCGTCGGTATAGTCGCCCGTCAGCCGCGCGAAGAGCCGGCCATCGGGCGAGGTGAACTCCGCCGTGCCGCGGAACGCCCACAGGTCCTTGTTGTAGTTCTCCACGCCCAGATTGACGTTGCGGCCGAACCCGCCGCGGCTGAGCCGCGCGCCGGCCACGCCGAGGCGGAGCAGGTCGCCCACGGGCAGCGAGGCCGACACGACCGCGTCCGCCTGGTCGTAGCTGCCATAGCTGGCGCGCACGCGCGTCTCGGGAACGTCGGGCAGCTTGCGGGTCACGTACTTCACCGCGCCGCCGATCGTGTTGCGGCCGTAGAGTGTGCCCTGCGGTCCGCGCAGCACCTCAATCCGCTCCACGTCGTAGATGTCGAGCACGGCGGCCTGGGGCCGGTTCAGGTACACGTCGTCCAGGTAGATGCCGACGCCCGATTCGAAACCCGGCACCGGGTCCTGCTGGCCCACGCCGCGGATAAAGGCGGCCAGCGTCGAGTTGGTCCCGCGCGCGGCCTTGAGCGTGGTGTTGGGCGTGACGTTCTGGAGGTCGGTCACGTCCAGGAAGCCGCTGCGCTGGAGCTGGGCACCCGAAAAGGCGGTGACCGCGATCGGCACGTCGAGCAGCGTCTCCTCCCGGCGGCGCGCGGTGACGATCACGTCGGCGGGATCGGGTGTTCCCGCTACTGACGCCTCGGGTGCCGGCGCTTCGCCGTCGGCCGGCGTCTGCGCGGACGCAGAATCGGGGCGGGCCGGCACCTGTTGCGCTGCTGCGGGAAGAGCGACCAGACCTGCCACGGCGGCACCCACGAACAAACGCCATTGCTTCATCGCCGTCATCCCCTCCCTGCCCGGCGCGCCGCTGATGCGGTTGCACGCCATTAGGCTAGGCTATACTGAAACCCGAACCGGGTTTCAACTCAGCTGGAGGGTGCCGGGACGGGGAGGATCATGGGCGAAGCGGTGCGGCAGGAACGAACGGGCGAACCGCGGACGGAGAGGGGGCGGCGGACACGGCGTGCGATCCTGAACGCGGCAGGCGCCGAGTTCGGCGAACTGGGGTTCCACGAAGGATCGATCAGCGGGATCACCCGCCGGGCCGGCGTCGCGCTGGGCAGCTTCTACACCTACTTCCCGTCCAAGGACGCGGTGTTCCGGGCACTGGTGAACGACCTGTCGGACCAGGTCCGGGACCGGGTGGCACCGGCGGTGCAGGCCGCGCCCGACGGGCTGGCGGCCGAGCGGGCGGGACTGGAGGCGTTCCTGCGCTTCGTGGCCGACCACAAGGAGATCTATCGCATCGTGGACGAGGCGGAGTTCGTCGATCCCGACAGTTTCCGGCGCCACTACACGTCGGCGGCGCGGCGGATCGAGGAGCGGCTGCGCACGGCGGCGGAGCGGGGCGAGGTGCGGGCCGAGGCGGCGGGCGAGGTCCAGGCCTGGGCGCTGATGGGGATGAACGTGTTCCTGGGGCTGCGCTTCGGCGTGTGGGAGTCCGCCGATCCCGCCACGGTGGCCGCCGCCGCCGCCGACCTGATCGGGCGGGGGTTGAAGCCGTGACGACGATCGCCGCGTCAAACCCACGCTTTTCCGCCGAAGGTCACGCTAAAGTCACGGGGTAGGGCCTGTCCGGGAAGATGAACGCGGCGGGCGTGTCGGCCGTAGGTCGGGCCGTGGTCCGGGCCGTAGGGCATCAACGATGGGAAAGAGCAGCGGCCCTGATGCTGCCGCCGCTTTTCCAACATTGCAACGGGGATGGCGGAGGACACCAGGCGTTCGAGCGGTCCGCTCCCTCCGCCTTGGCGAGGGAGGATCAGATCGCGCCTTCGGCCACCAATTCGGCGCGCAGGTCCTTTCGACTGAGCTTGCCTATCATGGTCTTGGGCAGGTCGGACCGGACGGCGACGCGGGCGACGCGCTCGTGGCGGCCGAGCTGGTCGTTCAGCCAGCCGGTCAGGTCCTCGGACGTGGCGGCCTCGCCTTCCTTGAGCGTCACAAAGGCATGGGGACGTTCGCCGCTATATTCGTCCGGCAGGCCGAGCACGAGCGCCTCACGGATGGCGGGGTGGCGGTAGAGGCGTTCCTCCAGCTGCGAGGGAAAGACCTTGAAGCCGCTGACGGCGATCATGTCCTTCAGCCGATCGACCACCGTGACAAAGCCGTCCGCGTCGATCACCCCCACGTCGCCCGTCCGAAGCCAGCGGCGCCCCCCTGAGTCCGTGACGAAACTGTCGCCTTCCGCCTCCGGCCGGTTCCAGTAGCCGGTCATGATCTGTGGACCGGCGATCACGATCTCGCCCGGCTTGCCGGCCGGGGCCGTCCGCGCCGGGTCTTCCTTGTCGACGAGCCGCACCTCCGTGCCCGGCAGCGGCTGGCCGATCGATCCCGGCACGCCCTGCGCCGCATAAGGGTTGCACGACACCACGCCGGAGCTTTCGGACAGGCCGTAGCCCTCCACCAGCGTCGCGCCGGTCGCGTCCTCGAACCGCGCCTTGAGCTGCGCATCGAGCGGCGCACCCCCCGAAACGCAGACGCGAAGCGATGAGAAGTCGGTCCTGGCGGCATCCGGGTGGTCGAGCAGCGCCCGGTACATGGTGGGCACGCCCGGCAGCGCGGTGGGCCGCGTGCGGCGGATCGCCGCCAGTGCCTGGGCGGCGTCGAAGCGCGGCAGCATCACGATCTCGCCGCCCGCGGCCACCGTGCGGTTGAGCACGCAGGTGTTGGCAAAGACGTGGAACAGCGGCAGCACGCCCAGGATGCGGTCGGTGCCGCGGCCAAGCTCCGGGTCGAGTGCGGCCACCTGGCGCGCATTGGCGCACAGGTTGGCATGGGTCAGCACCGCGCCCTTGGGCGTGCCCGTGGTGCCGCCGGTATACTGGATCAGGGCAGGGTGACGCTCCGGATCGATCGTGGTTGCCCGGTGGCAGCCGTCATTGGCGATGAGGCGGGAAAAGGCGACCACCCGTTCATCGGCGGGACGCGGCACCGTCTCGTTGCGGCGAAACAGGCGGTAGGCCCAGCTCTTGGGACGCGGCAGCGCGCCCGCGACCGAGCCGACCACCAGCCGCTCCAGCCCGCTGTCGTCCAGAACGCGGAGCGCGGTCGGCAGGAGCGCGGCGGCGGAAATGGTGAACAGGATGCGCGTGCCCGAGTCGGCTACCTGCTGCGCCAGCTCCTCCGCCGTGTAGAGCGGCGAGAAGTTGACCACCGTCGCCCCGAGCCGGAGCGCCCCGTAATAGGCCGCCAGATAATGCGGCACGTTGGGCAGGTAGAGCCCGATCCGGTCGCCGGCACCGTAGCCCAGCGCCGCAAGGCCGCGCGCGACGCGGTTGGCGCCGTCCAGCACCTCCGCATAGGAATAGCGGCGTCCCAGAAAGTCGATCAGCGGCGCCGCCGGCGTTCGCGCTGCCGCGTCGTCCAGCAGCCCGTGTACCGTGCCCGACGGCAGAACGGCGTCCCAAGAGACGGGATGGCGATAGCGGCCGGGATCGATGCTCATTGACACGCGTGTAAGTAGTGCGTCGGGCGCCTGCAACCGGCGGCCATGCTATGTTTCGTTGCTGTCCTCGATCAGGGCCTCGGCAAGCGCGTTGCGGATCGCGATCATCGCCGCCCGGTGATCGTCGTCCAGGGTCGATGTCGGCGTCGGCGTCGGTGCCGATGGCTGGCCGGTGGCCGGCGACGCGGGATCGGAAGGGGACGGATCGGTGCGGGCGAGCAGCGCCTGCACGCCCTTCACCGTATAGCCGTGCACGCTCAGAAGTTCGTGGATGCGCCGGGCGAGCGCTGCGTCCTCCGGCCGATAGTAGCGCCGGTTGCCGGCGCGCTGCAGCGGCTTGAGCTGCGGAAAGCGCGTTTCCCAGTAACGCAGCACATGGGGCGCCACGCCCAGTTCGATCGCCAGTTCGCCGATCGTGCGAAAGGCGCCCACCGCCTTGGGGGCTGCCTTGGCCGCCGCCCTGGGCAGCGGCTGTGCCGCCGCCGAACGAGGGGGTTCCGGCGGCTCCGCCAATTCAGCTCGCAGCGACGATGCGGTCGCGCATCATCTGGCTGGCCCTGAAGGTGAGAACGCGGCGCGGCGCGATGGGCACCTCGACGCCCGTCTTGGGGTTGCGGCCTACGCGCTCGCCCTTGTCGCGCAGCACAAACGTGCCGAAGCCGGACACCTTGACGTTCTCGCCGCGGCTGAGCGCCCCGCACATCTCCGACAGGATCTGCTCCACGATCTTGGCGGAGTCCGCGCGGCTGAGCCCCATCTCGCGATGCAGCGCCTCGGCCAGGTCGGCCCGGGTCAGCGTTCCAACAGCTTCCATCTCCGTTCCCCCAAACGGTTCGTTGCTGGACCAAGCTATACGAGCGTTGGGACAAAGGCCAAGGCTTTCCAGGCCTTGCTTCGCCTCAGAACCGTACAACCGCGGCCCCCCAGGTGAAGCCGCCGCCCATCGCCTCCAGAACCACCAGCTGCCCGGGTCGGATGCGACCGTCGCGAACGGCGGTGTCCAGCGCCAGCGGCACCGATGCGGCCGACGTGTTGGCGTGCCGGTCCACCGTGACCACGACCTTCTCCGGTGCCAGGCCCAGCTTCTTGGCCGTGGCGTCCAGGATGCGCGCATTTGCCTGGTGCGGAACGACCCAGTCGACGTCCTCGGCCGAAAGGCCGGCCGCGCTCAGCGACTCGCCCATGACCGCCGCCAAGTTGGTGACGGCGTGGCGGAACACCTCGCGACCCTTCATGCGGAGCTTGCCCACGGTTCCCGTGGTCGAGGGACCGCCGTCCACGTAGAGGAGTTCGTTGTGGCGACCGTCCGCATGCAGCCGGGTCGCCAGGATGCCGCGCTGACCGTCCGCCGTGTTCTGCGCCTCCAGCACGATCGCGCCCGCGCCGTCGCCGAACAGCACGCAGGTGGTGCGATCCTCCCAGTCCAGGATGCGGCTGAACGTCTCGGCACCAATCACCAGCGCGCGGCGGTGCGCGCCCGCACGGATCATCGAATCTGCCACCTGCACGGCGTACAGGAAGCCCGAACACACGGCCGCCACGTCGAACGCCACGCAGTCGGGAATGCCCAGCATCGCCTGGACCTTGGTGGCAGTGGCCGGAAACGTCTGGTCGGGCGTCGCGGTGGCCAGCACGATCAGGTCCACGTCCGTGGCTTCCGTGCCGGCCGCGGCCAGCGCCGCGCGGCACGCGTCGGCGGCCAGCGTGGCCGTGGTCTCGTCCGGCCCGGCGATGTGGCGGAAGCGGATGCCGGTGCGCTCCACGATCCATTCATCGGACGTGTCGACCTGCTGCGCCAGTTCCGCGTTGGAAACGCGGCGGACGGGCAGCGCGGACCCGGTGCCGGTAACGACCGACCGGATCATGCAACCGGGCTCCCGCTCGGCGCCGCCTCGAACCGGCCCAAGTCGTCGGCGATGCGGCGGGTCAGGTCGTGGTCCACCATCTTCACCGCGTTGCCGATGGCGGTGGCGACGCCCAGTTCGGTGGCGCTGCCGTGACTCTTCACCACCAGGCCGTTCAGGCCCAGGAAGACGGCGCCATTATGGTTGTTGGGGTCCAGGTGGTCGCGCAACAGCTCGGTGGCCGGGCGCGAGATCAGGAAGCCCAGCTTGGACCGGACCGAGCTGCGGAACGCGCGCTTCAGTAGGTCGGCGACGAACCGCGCCGTGCCTTCGGCGGTCTTGAGCGCGATGTTGCCGGAAAAACCGTCGCATACGATCACGTCCACATGGCCGCGCGACAGGCGATCGCCCTCGATAAAGCCATCGAACCGCAGCGGAAGGTGCCCTGCGCCCTTCAGCACGGCGGCCGCGTCGCGGATCGTGTCGGTACCCTTCTGGTCCTCCGACCCGATGTTGAGCAGCGCCACGCGCGGCGCGTCCAGGTCCAGGATCACGCGCGCAAAGGCTGCGCCCATGACCGCGAACTGGACCAGGTTCTCCGCGTCGCACTCGGCATTGGCGCCGAGGTCCAGCATGATAACGTCGTTTTCGCCGAGCGTCGGCAACGGTGCCGCCAGCGCCGGACGATCGATGCCCGGCAGCGTGCGAAGCGCGATCTTGGCCATGGCCATCAGCGCGCCGGTGTTGCCCGAGGAGACGGCGGCGGCCGCGCGGCCCTGCTTCACCAAGTCGATCGCCACGCCCATGGACGTGGTGCGCGCGCGTCGGATGGCCTGGGCCGGCTTGTCCGCGCCGCCGATCACCTCCGGCGCGTGGACCACCTCCGAATTGGCGGACAGGCCCGGATGCTTCTCCAGCCCGGCGCGGACCTGCGCCTCGTCGCCGACCAGGAGGAAGTGCGCGCCCTCGTGCGCGCGCCGGGCACGCGCGACGCCGGCCAGCATGACCTGGAGCCCCTCGTCGCCGCCCATCGCGTCGACGGCGATCCAGTTGCTGCCGGCCATGCCTCCGCTGTCTCCCCTTTTCGCGGCCGTTACGCCTCGACCGCGACGACCTCGCGACCGTTATAATGGCCGCAGGCGGTGCACAGATTGTGCGGACGCTTCAGCTCGCCACAGTTCGGGCATTCCTGGAACGCCTCGACCGACAGCGAGTCGTGGCCGCGGCGCATGCCGCGCTTGGAGGGCGAAGTCTTTCTCTTGGGGACGGCCATGTCGGCACCTTAGCTCGGAGACTGGTTTATCAGGAGCGCCGGTGTCCGATCCGCGGCCGGCCGCGAAACGGCCGACGCACGGCGCACGGGCGGGCGCGTCGCGAAGGGCGGGCCTATAGCGGATCGTGTCCGCGTTGCAAGCGTATGGACGGCGAGAGGCGGGGCGCCCCGTCGACGGGAGGAGCGGAACGATGCTGGTGCCGGTGACATTGCCTATCACAGGGACGATCGCGGGCGCGACCGCGCTGGTGCTGTTGTGGCTGTCGACGCGCGTGTCGGCCAGGCGGATGAAGAGCGGCATCAACAGCGGCGACGGCGGCGACCCGCACCTGCAGGCGGCCATCCGCTCGCAGGCCAACCTAACGGAATATGCGCCAACCGTCCTGATCCTGCTGGGGCTGCTGGAACTGTCGGGACAGGGCGCGACGGCACAGGGCGCGGGGCTGTGGGCGGCGGGCGCGGCCTTTGTGCTGGCGCGCCTGTCCCATCCCCTGGGGATGGATCGGCCCGCGCCCAACCCGCTGCGCGCCGGCGGCATCCTGGTGACCTGGATCGTTCTGCTGGTACTGGCCGGCTGGACGCTGGCCGTAGCCTATCGGGCGATGGGCTGAGGCAGCTCGTCAGCCTCTCAGCGCGGCGTCGCCAACGAACGGATTGTGTGCGCGTTCGCGGGCGAAGCTGCCGGGGCGGCCGTGGCCGGGAATAAAAGCAGTGTCGGCGTCGGGCGTGGAGCCCAGCGGCCAGAGCTTCTCCACCACCGAGCGGATCAGGCGGGCATGGTCGCCGCCGGGCAGGTCGGTGCGGCCTACCGACCCCTCGAACAGCACGTCGCCGACCTGGGCGAAGCGCGAGGGCGCGTGGTGGAAGATGACGTGCCCCGGCGTGTGGCCCGGCGCCTGGTACACGTCCAGCGTCAGGTCGCCGATCGTCACCGTGTCGCCGTCCGCCAGCCAGCGGTCGGGCGTCATGGGAACGCCGGGGATACCCCAGCGGGCGCCGTCCTGATCCAGACGGTCGAGCAGGAAGCGATCGTCCTCGTGCGGGCCCTCGACGGGAACGCCGTAGCGATCGGCAAAGGGACGCGCGGTGCCCGCATGGTCGATATGGCCGTGCGTCAGCCACACCTTCTCCACCGTCACCCCCGCGCGCTCCACCGCGGCTGCGATTCGGTCCGCGTCGCCGCCGGGATCAACAACGGCGCAGCGCATGGTGGCGGTGCACCAGATCAGCGTGCAGTTCTGCTGGATCGGCGTGACCGGCACGATCGCGGCGCGAAGCGGAGGCTGGCCGGTCGGAGGCTGGTCGGGCGAAGGTTGAGCGGGCCGGGTCATGCCATCCCAACCTAAGCCTCGGCGAGAAAAGGAGCAATCGCCGCTTGCGGGACCGCCCGGCCGTCCGGCAGGGAGGAAGCGTGTCGCTCCCCCCGCGTCCGCCCTTTGTGCTGCTCGACGACGCCAGGCCCGGCGGCGCGACGGCGCGCCTGTACCGCGACCCTGTTGAGCTGGTGGAGGCGCGCACGCCGGCCGATGTCCGGCCGGCGCTGGAGCGGGTGCGGCGCGGCGTGAACGGCGGGCTGTGGGCGGCGGGCTACCTGGCCTATGGCGCGGGGCCGGCGTTCGAGGCCGCGACGCCGCCGGACGCGGCCGACGGCCCGCTGCTGTGGTTCGGGCTGTTCCAGGGGTTCGAGCCGGTGGCCGACGTTCCGGCCATGCTGCCCGACCCGGCCGGCGCGCTGGTCGGGGAGCCGGTGCCCGGCATCGGGCCGGCGGATTACGCCCAACGGTTCGAGCGGGTGGCGGCGCTGATCGCGGCGGGCGACCTGTACCAGGCAAACTTCAGCTTTCGCGCGCGCGCCTCTTTCTCGGGCGATCCGCTGGCGCTCTATGCGGGCATCCGGGCGCGCGGCGGGGCGGGCTGGGGAGCGGTGGTGGACCTGGGCGAGCGGGCGCTGGTTTCCGCCTCGCCCGAACTGTTCTTTGCCCTGTCGGCGGACGGGCGGCTGGCGTGCCGGCCGATGAAGGGCACGGCGCCGCGTGGAGCAACCGCCGCCCAGGACGCGGCGCTGGCGCGGACGCTGGCGGCCGATCCCAAGCAGCGGGCCGAGAACCTGATGATCGTGGACCTGATCCGCAACGACCTGGCGCGCGTGGCGGTGCCGGGCAGCGTGGCGGTGCCCGAGCTGTTCACCGTGGAGCGCTACCCAACCGTGTTCCAGATGGTGTCGGCGGTGGAGGCTCGGCTGGCGCCCGGTCGCGACGCGACGGACGTGCTGGCCGCGCTCTTTCCCTGCGGATCGGTGACGGGCGCGCCCAAGGTCCGCGCCACCCAGGTGATCGCGGACGTCGAGGCGGACGCGCGCGGCGCCTATACCGGCGCGATCGGCTACCTGGACCCGCCGATCCGCGACGGGGGCGGTGCGGCGCAGTTCAGCGTTTCGATCCGCACGCTGGAGATCGCGGGCGGGGGGGCGACCCTGGGCCTGGGATCGGCCGTGGTCGCCGATTCCGACCCGGACGCCGAATGGGCGGAGTGCCTGGCCAAGGGCCTGTTCGTGGGCGACGGGCGGCCGGCGTTCGACCTGGTGGAAACCATGGCCTTCGACCCGGACGAGGGCGTGCTGCGGCTGGAAGGACATGTGGCGCGGCTGAAGGCGTCGGCGGATGCGCTGGGCTTTGCGTTCGACCGGCACGCGGCGCGCAACGACCTTCAGGCCGCGACCTTTCGGCTGCGAACGGCGGCGCGCGTGCGGCTGCTGCTGTCGCCGGCCGGCAACATCGCGGTCGAGGTCGGGCCAGCCCCCGCGCCGCCCGAAGAGCCGGTCGCGGTCGCGGTCGTGCCGCTGCCCGTCGATGCCCGCGACCTGAGGCTGCGGCACAAGACCAGCCGGCGGGGCTTCTACGACGAGGCGCGGCGTGCGGCCGGCACGTGGGAAGTGGCGTTCGTCGATCGGGACGGATGGCTGACGGAGGGGAGCTTCACGTCACTGTTTGTGGAAAGAAACGGACGGCTGGTGACGCCGCCGCTGTCGCGCGGGCTGTTGCCCGGCGTGCTTCGTGCCGAGTTGCTGGAAACGGGTCGCGCGGTCGAGGGAGAGTTGACCCCCGAGCATCTGCACGGCGGCTTCTTCGTCGGCAATGCGCTTCGCGGGCTGGTGCCGGCGCGATTAGTGACGCAATAGGCCGCGCGATCCAGAGGGGAGTTTCGCCCGTGCAGCCGTCCGCCGCCCTTGCCCGCATCAAGCCTTCGCCAACGCTGGCCGTGACCGCCAAGGTGGGGCAGCTGAAGCGCGCGGGGATCGACGTGATCGGGCTGGGCGCCGGCGAGCCGGACTTCGACACGCCCGACCACGTCAAGGAGGCCGCGATCCAGGCGATCCGCGACGGCCGCACCAAATACACCGACGTGGACGGCACGCCCGAGCTGAAGGCGGCGATCATCGCCAAGTTCCAGCGCGACAACGGGCTGGAATACCGCCCCGACCAGGTGACGGCGAACGTCGGCGGCAAGCAGACGCTGTTCAACGCCATTGTCGCCACCGTGGACCCGGGCGACGAGGTGGTGATCCCCGCGCCCTACTGGGTGAGCTATCCGGACGTGGTCGCCTATGCGGGCGGCACGCCCGTGGTGGTCGCAGCGGGCGTGGAACAGGGGTACAAGCTGACCCCGGAGGCGCTGGACGCGGCCATCACGCCGCGAACCAAGTGGGTGATCCTGAACTCGCCGTCCAACCCGACCGGCGCCGGCTACACGGCGGACGAGCTGCGCGGCCTGGCCGAGGTGCTGCTGCGCCACCCGCACGTCTGGGTGTTCGCAGACGACATGTACGAGCACGTCGTGTTCGAGGGCTTCCGCTTCGCCACGATCGCGCAGGTCTGCCCGGAGCTGTATGAGCGGACGCTGACGGTGAACGGCTGTTCCAAGGCCTATGCCATGACGGGCTGGCGCATCGGCTTCGCAGGGGGGGCGCCCTGGCTCATCAAGGCGATGGCGAAGCTCCAGTCGCAATCGACGTCCAACCCCTGTTCGGTCGCACAGGCCGCCGCGGTCGCGGCGTTGACGGGCGATCAGGGTTTCCTGGCGGAGCGTGCGGCGCGGTTCCAGGCGCGGCGCGACCTGGTGGTGGGGGCGCTGCGCGACATTCCGGGAATGGAATGTCCGACACCGGACGGCGCCTTCTATGTGTACCCCAGCTTTCCGGAGCTGATCGGGCGGACCACGCCTGGCGGCAGCGTGATCGACAGCGACGAGGCGTTCGTCACCTATCTGCTGGACGATGCGCGCGTGGCGGCGGTGCAGGGCGCGGCGTTCGGCCTGTCGCCTGCCATGCGGATCAGCTATGCGACCTCGGACGCGCTGCTGACGGAAGCGTGCGCGCGTATTGCGGAAGCCTGCGCCAAACTTAGATAAGGTTCGGGATATGGTCCGGCTCGCGTGCCCCGGCGACGCCCGGGTCCCCTCAAGCTGTGCGCCGGGTGAACGGGCGGCCCATCGGCCGTTCAGCCCCATGGTGGCAGTAAAGGCCATGCTGTCGATGCCCGTCGGCGGTACGGATCAGAACAGAACACGGAACATGTGTCATGCGTAACTTCAAGAACAGCTTCTTCTGGCAGTTTGCCGGCGGTTTCGCGCTGGGCGCGGTGGGCCTGCTGACGCTTCAGCCCGCCGACGCCGGCCGCCTGCCGGCCGACTATGCGGCAACGGCGACCCGGACGGTCCGATGAGCGCGCGCGCCGTTGCCTTGGCCGGCATGGCCGCGGCCGGTGCCGCGGCGCTGCTGGCATCGGCGCCCGGTGCGGCCGAGCGCGCGGTTCCCATTCCCGCGGCCAAGGTGGACGCAAAGGCGGCAGGTCGTCAGGTGGCGGTGCTGGCGGGCGGCTGCTTCTGGGGCATGGAGGCGGTGTTCGAGGGCCTGCGCGGCGTGACCTCGGTCACCAACGGCTATGCGGGCGGCACGCGCCAGACGGCGACCTATGACCAGGTCTCCACCGAGCGTACTCGCCATGCGGAGGCGATCCGCATCGTCTACGACCCCGCGCGGATCAGCTATGCGACGCTGCTGCGCGTCTATTTCTCGGTGGCGCACGATCCCACGCAGGTGAACCGGCAGGGACCGGACAGCGGACCGAGCTATCGTTCCGCCATCTTCCCCCAGACGCCGGATCAGGCCCGCGTGGCCCGCGCGTACCTCGCGCAGCTCGGCGCGGCCCGCAGCTTCGGGCGGCCGATCGCGACGCGGGTGGAGCAGGGCGGGTTCTTCCCGGCCGAGGCGTACCACCAGGACTTCTTTCGCCGGAACCCCGGTCACCCGTACATCGTGACCTGGGATAAGCCCAAGGTGGCGGCGTTCCGAAAGGCGTTTCCGAAGCTGGTCGCGTAGGCGGGCTTACTCCGACAAGTAGGACTACGCCGCTAGGGGAAAGCGGAGCATCCGGTCCTTCACCGGCACCAGCGCGGCGGCCCCGCCGCCCACCGCGCGGCGGATGGCAGGAGCGCCAGCGTCCAACCCGCCGGTCAGCGATCCGAAGGCGGGCAGCACCAGCTTTGTGTCCGACACCACGAAGCATCGGCGCGCGACGTTCTGGCCGCGCACGCGCACGCGCAACTTGGGATGGAAGTGACCCGACAGCTCGGGCCGATGTTCTTGTGGGTCGGCCTCGTGGCGGAGGACCAGCGGGCCGACCACCGCTTCCTCCGCCACCGCGCCGCCGCAGCGGTCGGTGACAACGGGGTCGTGGTTGCCCGTTATCCAGGTCCAGCGCGTGCGGCGTGCCAGGTCGGTGAGCGTCGCCGCGGCCTGGGCCGGCAGCCGGTCGCAGCCGCCCACGTCGTGGAAGCTGTCGCCCAGGCACCAGACCTCCTCGGCCCGGGTCGAGTCGACCAGCCCGGACAGCTCGGCCAGCGTCGCCAGGCTGTCATAGGGCGGCAGCATCTGGCCGCCACGCGCGTACCAGCTCGCCTTTTCCAGGTGCAGGTCGGCCACCAGCAGCGCGCGCCGCACCGGCCAGTAGAGCGCGCTGCCCGCCAGCGCGAACAGCGATTCGCCCGCGAACAAGAGGGGAACCATGCGCCGCCCCGTGGCAGCGGCGCGGATGGCGGTCAACTATCCGGCGTAGGCGCGCACCAGGTCGTAGAGATAGTCGCGGCCGTCGTAGAGCGACTTCACGGGAATGCGCTCGTTCAGGCCGTGGGTGCCGCTCTTGTCGCGTTCGATGAACATGCCCGGCGCACCGTAGACGGGGATGCCGATCGCCTGAAAGAAGATGCCGTCGGTGGCACCCGTGGACATGAGCGGGACCAGCTTCATGCCGGGAAAGTGCTTTGCGGCTACCTTCTCCGCGGGGCCGATCACCTTGGGATCGAGCGGGGTGGGAACGGCGGTGGGGCGGACGGGCTGGTTGGCGGTGACCGTAACGGAGGGACCGGCCAGTTCCTGGAGCTTGGCCCGCGTGGCCTCCACCGTTTCGCCCGGGAATATGCGGCAGTTGACGTTGGCCGTCGCCTTTTGCGGCAGCGCGTTCTCGGCATGGCCGGCGTTGAGCAAGGTCGCCACGCAGGTGGTGCGAAGCGTGGAATGCATCGCCTTGTCGCGGCTGACGATCGCGTCCGCCGCCTTGTCCTCCGGGTTGGCCAGCAGGCGGGTTATCGCGGAACCCGTCTCGCCACCCGTCCGGGCGGCGGCGGTAAAGAAGGCGCGCGTCGTGTCGGTAAAGCGGACGGCAAACTCGTGGCCCTGCACGCGCTTCACCGCGTCGGCCAGCTGGTAGATGGCGTTGTCGGGCGTAGGCTGAGAGCTGTGGCCGCCGGGATTGGTGGCGGTCAGCGTATAGTTCTGCGCAGCCTTCTCGCCCACCTGGATCGCCAGCAGCTCGCGCTTGCCGTCGGGGCCCAGGCGTCCGCCGCCGCCCTCGTTCAGGACGAACTCGGCGGCGACCAGGTCGGGCTTGTTCCTGGTCAGCCACTGGGCGCCGTTCCAGGCGAACGTCGTCTCCTCGCCGCAGGTCAGCGCCAGCTTGACGGTGCGCTTGGGCCGCTTGCCCCCGCGAAGGCGGATCATGGCATCGGACCAGATGGCGGCCTGCGCCTTGTCGTCCACGGTGCCGCGCCCCCAGTAATAGCCGCCTTCCTCCACCAGCTTGAACGGGTCGCGCGTCCAGTCCTCGCGCTTGGCCTCCACCACGTCCAGGTGCGCGAGCAGCAGGATGGGCTTTGCCCTGGGATCGGAGCCGGGTAGCACCGCCACCAGCCCGCCGTCCTTGGGATGGTCGGGCACGGAGAAGAGCGTGAGGTCTGCGTCCGGATAGCCCGCCGCCTTGAGGCGGGCGGCGACCTGGGTCGCGGCCTGGGTGCAGCTGCCCGACGACAGCGTGGTGTTGGTCTCCACCAGCTCCTTGTAGAGGTCGAAGAAGGCGCGCTGGTCCGGGCGGTCCTGCGCCGCCGCCGACGATGCCAGGACCATCAGTGCCGCCGTGCCCGCCGCCAATCCGCGCATCATGCCGTTCCCCCCTTGTCGTCAGCGACGGTTAGAGCGGTTGCGGGTTCCGCTGGCAAGCGGTCACATGGCCGGGGTCGGCAAGGTTCCACGCGGCAGGCGAAAGCGAATCTCGCGGTTCGGAAAGTCGATCTGAACGGTGCGGAACAGCCGCAGCACGTCCATGCCGATCAGCATCGCCGGCCGCTCGGTCAGCATGAAGCGGTGAAAGGGCGCCGCGTCCGCGATCGCCACGGGCACGTTGTTGAGCGTGACGCTGCCCAGCTGCACGCCGTTCACCAGAAAGGCGGCGGCGGTCAGCACGTCGCCCGTTACCGACACGGCCTGGACCTGGCCGGCGGGCCGCGGGCGGCGGCCGAGCGCGCGCAGCAGCGCGGGGTTGCCGACGCTGATCGGCGAGCCCGTGTCGATCACCAGCGACACGCGCTTTCGGCCGAAATGCGCGTCGGTGACGATCAGCTGACCGAACAGCGACTTGGCGGTGACCACCACGTCGTCCCCGAAGGACCGGCCCGTTCCCGCCCGCTTGCGCGACGGCGCGACGGCCATGGTGGAACGGTCGAAGTCGATCACCACGCGATGCCCCTGGAGCGCGTCCACGCCAAGCAGGCCCGCCGCCCCGATGTCGCGCGTGGCGAACACGGGCGCATCAACGGTGCTGGCGGATATGGTGCCCGCCTCGCTGACGGCCAGATGGGGCACGCGCACCGTGCCGGTATTGGCGGCGCCCGTCATGGCGGTGACGCGGACGCGCGGGCCGGCCGCGAGGTTCAGCACGCCCGCCAGCTCGCGCCCGATCACCGTGCGTTCGGAGCCGGTGTCAATGATGAAGCCCCAGGGGCCGCGCCCGGCGACGCGGACGGGCACGGTCATGCGCTGGCCCGAGTCGCCCAGCACCAGTGTCAGCGCCTCGGCCAGCGCGGTTTCCGGATCGAGGGGCGGCGCTACGGGCGCGACGGGCACGGGAACGGGTATCGGCGGTACGGTCGCGGCAGCCAGCCGTACCGGCGGCGGAAGCTGCGCGTACGCGACGGCGGGCAGGGCCGCGCCCGGGATCGTGCCCAGAGTCGCGACCGCGGCGATGATCCTCTCCATGACGGCCAGAGGCTGCGCCCGGATCGGTCCCGACGCAAGGGCCGGCAGCGTACGCGGCGAAATCGGACTCAGCTCAGCGCGTCGATGGCCGCCCAGGCCGTGAAACCCAGCGACCGCACGCGTCGGAAGCGCTTCGGCGTCATGCCGCCGAGCGCCACGACGGATACGCAGAGCCCGCGCGCGATTGCGGCGGCGCGGGCGGGGCCCAGCGTGGGCGCACCGGGGTGCGATCGGGTGGGAAAAACGGGTGAGACGAACAGCATCGCGCCCGCCCGCGCACCTGCCACCGCCTCCGCCCGGCCGTGCGCGGGCCAGGTAAGGGCTGGCCTGCCTGACCCGCCATGGACGCCGTTGCCCCATCCAAGTCCCTGCGGCCGCGCGACCGAGAGCAGCAGCCCGCGCGCGCGCGCCACCCGGCGGACGTGGCGGAACAGCGCGCGGCGCTCGGCGGGAGGAAGCGAGTAATGGCGGAACACGACGCCCGATCCGGGCGGCAGGCGGCGCAGCGCCGGCCAGAGCCGGTCGCCCATCCGCTCGTCCGTCATCAGCCAGCGTTCGGGCATCGGCATGGGGTTACGACGCGGCACGGTCCCGCCTATAGCGCGCGCCGTGACGGTGAGCGAACAGCTGGACGGAGTGCGCGAGGCGATCGCTCGGGCGGAGAAGCTGGCCGGGCGGCCGGCGGGTTCGGCGACGCTGGTGGCGGTGTCCAAGACCTATGGTGCGGATGCGATCCGGCCGCTGCTCGACGCCGGACAGCGCGCGTTCGGCGAGAATCGGGTGCAGGAGGCGGAGGCGAAGTGGCCCGGCTTGCGCGATGCCTATCCGGGTGTGGAACTCCACCTTGTCGGGCAGCTCCAGTCGAACAAGGCGGCCGACGCGGTGGCGCTGTTCGACCGCATCCATTCGGTGGACCGGCCCTCGCTGGTGACGGCGCTGGCACGCGCGATGGAGCGGGCGGACCGGCGGCCGGGCTGCTTCGTCCAGGTGAACATCGGCGACGAGCCGCAGAAGGGCGGCTGCGCCGTCGCCGACCTGCCGGCGCTTCTGGCGGAGGCGCGCGGCGCCGACCTGCCGGTCGAGGGGCTGATGGCGGTGCCACCCGCCGACGTGGAGGCCGCGCCCTATTTCGCGCTGTTGGCGAAGCTGGCGCGCGACCATGGGCTGTCAGGGCTCAGCATGGGCATGAGCAGTGATTACGAGACGGCGGTGACGCTGGGCGCGACGCACGTGCGCGTGGGTTCGGCGCTGTTCGGGGCGCGGATGTGACGTTCGCAGCTCTTCTCTTCGACTTCGACGGCGTGCTGATCGAGAGTGAGTATCTGGGCAACCGCCAGATCGCCGAATGGCTGACCGCCGAGGGTCACCCGACCACGCCCGAACAATCCATGGCGGAGTTCATGGGCCGGTCGGGCCGCGACTTCCACGAGGCGCTGGAACGCTGGATCGGCGGCCCGATCCCGTCCAGCTTTCGCGCCGCCCGCGACGCGGAGGACGCGCGCGTCATGGAAAGCGGGATCGATGCGGTGGCCGGCGCGGTGGACTTCGTGCGCTCGCTGCCCGCCGGCCTGCCGCGCGCGGTGGTCTCGTCCAGCACCACGCGCTGGATCGCGCGGCACCTCCAGCATATCGGCCTGGCGGACGCGTTCGGGCCGCACCTTTATTCAGGGGCGGAACACGTGACGCGCGGCAAGCCCGCGCCCGACCTCTATCTCCATGCGGCCGAGCGATTGGGGGTGCGGATCGAGGATTGCGCCGTGATCGAGGACTCGATCGTGGGCGCCACGGGCGCGGTGGCGAGCGGGGCGTTCGTGGTGGGCCTGTGCGCGGGAACGCACTGCATGGCCGGTCATGACGAGCGGCTGCGCGCGCTGGGCGTGTCGGCGGTGGTGGCGGATTTCGGGGAGGCGGCGCAGGTCCTGGGGGTGTAGGTCTTCGGACGCGCGCCGCGGCGAAGTCGCGTCGTCGGACGGGCTGCTGGCCCGCCGGCCGAGCGGGCCTCGTCGGCAGCGTCGCTGCCGACTTGGCTAAAGCTGGTGCCCGGTCCTGTCCCGCTTGGTCGCCAGATACCGCTCGTTGTGCGGGTTCGGTGGCAGGTGGTGCGGCACGCGTTCCGCCACCGCAACGCCGCTGGCCTCCAGTCCGGCGACCTTGGCAGGGTTGTTGGTGAGGAGGCGCACGCGGCGCTGGCCGAGCAGTTCCAGCATCCGCGCCGCCTGGCCGAAATCGCGCGCGTCGATCGCGAAGCCCAGCCGCGTGTTGGCGTCCACCGTGTCGAATCCCTGGTCCTGCAGGCGATAGGCGCGCAGCTTGTTGACCAGGCCGATGCCGCGTCCCTCCTGGCGCAGGTAGAGCAATATGCCCCAGCCGGCCGTGCGGATGGCGGCAATGGCGGCGCGGAGCTGCGGCCCGCAGTCGCATTTCAGCGATCCCAGCACGTCACCGGTCAGGCATTCGGAATGGAGGCGGACCAGCGGCGGGTTGCCGTCCGGCTGGCCGATCACCAGCGCCACATGCTCGTCGCCCGAGTCGGGCTGGCGAAAGGCGACGATCTCCGCGTCCTCGGCACCGTCCACCGGCAGGCGTGCGCGCGTCGCGATCCGCAAGGGGCCGGCGGCCTGGTGGCGGTCCACGTCCCCAGGCGTCAGGACGACCTCCGCGCCGAGGCCGTCGATGAAGAAGGCCGGCAGCAGCCCGGCGATCCGCGCCAGCCGGATCGCCGCCAGCGACGCGGTGGGGCGGTTGACCTCTGCCGTGCGGAAGGGACCTTTAAGCGGCGTGGCGAGGTCCAGCGCCGGATCGGCCAGCGCGACGGCGGTGGCGAAGTCGAGCCAGGGCGCGGGCTCCACGATCACGGGCAGGTCGGGGTCGGCGGCGGCAAGCTGATTGGTGAGCTTCAGCGTCGCCGCACGGCCGCTGGAGATCAGCAGTGCAGACCCGCCGTGCGGGCAGAAGCCGGCCAGGGCGCGTTCGTCCGCCGTTTCCACCGCGAGCAGCGTCAGCGGACCCTCGCCATCGCCGCGCATCTCGATCGGCCAGCCGCGACGCAGCGCGTCGACCGCCCTGGCCGCCGCCCGTCCGTCGCTCAAAAGGCGAACTCTGTCATGATGGGTACGTGGTCGGACGGCTTCAGCCAGGACCGGCAATGTTCGAACACCGTGTGCGACACCGCCTTTGCCGCCACGTCGGGCGTCGCCCATTGATGGTCCAGCCGCCGCCCGCGATCCGAGGCCGCCCAGTCCTTGGCCCGGTAGCTCCACCAGGTGTGGAGGCGCGCGGGGGCAGGGTGGAAGTGGCGTCCCAGGTCCACCCACTTGCCCGCCGCCTGGAGCCGGCCCAGCGCCTCCACCTCGATAGGCGTGTGGCTGACTACGTCGATCAGCTGGCGGTGGCTCCACACGTCGCATTCCAGCGGCGCCACGTTGAAATCGCCCATCAGCAGCGTGGGGCCGGTCAGCCCCTCCGACCAGCGGGTCATGCGTTCAAGGAAATCGAGCTTCTGGCCGAACTTGGGGTTCGCCTCGCGGTCGGGCACGTCGCCGCCGGCGGGAACATAGACATTCTCCAGCCGGACGCCGTTGGGCAGCCGGACCCCCACGTGCCGGGCCTCCTGGTTGGCCTGCCAGTCCAGCCGGTCGTCCTCCGTCAGCGGCACGCGCGACAGCACGGCGACGCCGTGGTGCATCCGCTGACCGTGCAGGATCACCGTCTCATAGCCCGCGCCGGTAAAGGCGGCCGCGGGGAAATCCTGGTCGATGACCTTGGTTTCCTGAAGGCAGAGAATGTCGGGCGCGACCTCGGCCAGGAAGCGCTGCACGATGTCCAGCCGGAACCGGACCGAGTTGATGTTCCAGGAGACGATCTTCACGGGGCGGACTTAAGGGGTTTTGGGGGGTTCGTCACCGGGGGGGGGGGCGTCGCCCTGTGCGTCGCGGCGAAGCCGCGCCGTCGAACCTCGCTTGAGCGAGGCCGGCCGGAGCGAGGGCCTTTCTGCGAGGTGCCTTGCGCCGACGCAGAAAGGCCCTCGCTCCGGGGGCATGGAACGAGGGCCGACCTAGCGTTCGTCACGCAGGCGGGAGCTTCACCAGCCGGGCAACAGGGGGGAATCCCGGTCGGCTCCGCATCCGCGGGACCGTATATAGGCGCGCGAATCTGTCGCTCGCATGAATGAGGTCGTTCAGCGACCGCCACCCGCCCTCCGCGGGTCGCTCCAGCGGAACGTGCCGTCGCTGATCGTCCCGCCGTAGCGCTGGTCCGTCAGGCGAACGGTTGTGCGGTTGTTCTGGCTGTCCAGCGCCACCCAGCCCTGGAGCGTCAGGCCGGCAGGACCCGCACCGTCCCGCGCGAAGACAAGCGTGATGCGGCCATATTCGGGATGCTTCGGATCGCGTGCCTCCACCGATACCAGCCGGCTGTCGGTGCCGGGCACCGATCGCGCGAAGCGGGCGATATCCCGCTTGGGATCGAGCAGCACGCCCAGGGGCGAGTTGCGAATCGGCCAGCGCTGCACCTGGCGCACCTGATAGTCCACGAACGTCAGCGCGCCGCCCTCCGCCACGATCAGCAGCGGCACGCCTTTTTGATACTGGAAGCGGATCTTGCCCGGCTGCTTCCAGCTGAGCGTTCCGGTCAGCACCTGTCCGTTGCGGTCCGTCTGGCTGAACCCCGCGGTCATGGTGGACACGGACTGGAGGAACCGCTGAACCTGGGCGAGCTCGCCCGTGGGTGCCTGCGCTGCGGCAGGCGCGGAGAAGGCGACCGCGACGAGAGGTAGGAGAGCTTTCATGTCGATCGACGTGCCGGACCGCTGTTGAACCAGCGGTGAAGAACGTACCGGTGGAGTTCCGGTGCCCTGCACGGCACCGGATCAGATCGCGTGCCCCTCCGCGTCCTTCAGCACCTCGCGGCGTCCCACATGGTCGGGGCGGCCCACGACGCCGTCCTTTTCCATCCGCTCGATCAGGCGGGCGGCGGAATTGTAGCCGATGCGCAGCTGGCGCTGGAGCCAGGAGGTGGACGCCTTGCCGCTCTCGCAGACCAGCTGCACGGCTTGGCGATACTGCTGGTCCTCCGGCGAGTCGTCGCCGGACGGCGCGCCGTCCAGCGCGAAGCTTTCCTCCGGCTCCTCGGTGACGGACGAGATATAGTCGGGCGACCCTTGTCCGCGCCAATGCTCGGCCACCGCATGGACCTCGTCGTCCGAGACAAAGGGGCCGTGGACGCGGACAATGCCCTTGCCGCCGGGCATGTAGAGCATGTCGCCCTTGCCCAGGAGCTGCTCGGCACCCTGCTCGCCCAGGATGGTGCGGCTGTCGATCTTGGACGTGACGTGAAAGGAGATGCGGGTGGGCAGGTTCGCCTTGATGACGCCGGTGATGACGTCGACCGACGGCCGCTGCGTCGCCATGATGAGGTGGATGCCCGCCGCGCGCGCCTTCTGCGCCAGGCGCTGGATCAGGAACTCCACCTCCTTGCCCGCGGTCATCATCAGGTCGGCCAGCTCGTCCACGATCACGACGATCTTGGGCAGCACCTGATATTCGAGCTTCTCCTCCTCGTAGAGGGGGGCACCGGTGTCGGGATTGTAGCCCGTCTGCACCTTTCGGCCCAGCGGCTGGCCCTTGGCGGCGGCGGCGCGCACCTTGTCGTTGAAGCTGGCAAGGCTGCGGACGCCCAGCGACGACATCTGGCGGTACCGGTCCTCCATCGTCTCCACCGCCCATTTCAGCGCGCGCACCGCCTTGGCGGGGTCGGTGACCACCGGCGAGAGCAGGTGCGGGATGTCGTCATAGGCCGACAGTTCCAGCATCTTGGGATCGATCATGATCATCCGGCAGTCGTCGGGCGTCAGCCGGTAGAGGAGCGACAGGATCATGCCGTTCAGGCCCACCGACTTGCCCGAGCCGGTCGTGCCGGCGACCAGCAGGTGCGGCATGGGGGCGAGGTCGGTGACCACGGGATCGCCCGCGATGTTCTTTCCCAGGATGATCGGCAGCGACGCGCCCTGGTCGTCGAAGGCGGGGGCCGACGCCAGCTCGCGGAACGACACGCCCTCCCGCTTGGGGTTTGGAAGCTCGATGCCGATCACATTGCGGCCCGGGATCACCGCCACGCGCGCGGACACCGCGCTCATGTTGCGCGCGATGTCGTCGGCCAGCGCCACCACGCGGCTGGCCTTGATGCCCGGTGCGGGTTCCAGTTCGTACATGGTGACGACCGGTCCCGGTCGGACCTCCGTGATCGCGCCCTGAACCTTGAAGTCGTCCAGCACGCTTTCGAGCAGCCGGGCGCTTCGTTCCAGCGCTGGCCGGTCCACCGCACCCTTGGGCGCGGGCGGCACGGGGGCGAGCAGGTCGAGTTCAGGCAGGCGGTAAGGCGTTGCGGGGCCGTCGCCCTCCGCGCGGCGCTTCTGGTTCGCCGATGGCGGAGCGGCGGGCGGCGGACGACGCTCGGCGATCACCGGACCCGCGCGGCCCGCGTCATCGTCCTCCATCAGGTCGCGCGCGGCGGCGACTTCCGGCTCAGGTCGGGGTGACAGGAAGCCCGGTGCCAGGGGACGCCGCGTCAGCTCCAGCGGCTCATCCTCCTCATAGGCGGCGTCATAGGCGGCGCCCGGCCGGCGACGGACGCGGCGGCGCGCCATCTCCTTCCAGTCCACCTCCAGGCTGCGGCCCCAGATGACCGCACCCGCCAGCCCCAGAAGTGCCCCGGCACCGCGGACCGCCCAGGCGGCCGCGACGGGATCGGGAAGAAAGCCGGCCGCCCAGCGCGCCGCGCCCGAGAGCGCCAGGCCCGCCAGCCCGCCCCAGCCCGCAGGCAGCGCCATCACCGCAATGCCCGACACGCAAGCGAGGGCGCCCGCCATCAGCACCGTGCCGATCACGGCACCGCGCAGCATCGCACTCCAGCGCCCGACCGGAATGCCGCGCCACAGCCGCAGGCCCAGGATCAGCCCCACCGGCAGCAGCAGCGCCGCCACCGGCCCGAACAGCGTCAGCAGCGTGTCCGCGGTCCACGCGCCGGGCACGCCCACCAAGTTCGACGGCGCACCGCCCGCGTCCGTGTTGAGCGCCGGATCGCTGGTACGGTAGCTCGCCAGCGCGAGCGCCAGCAGCAGCGTGCCCGCCAGCATGGTGGCCCCTGCGGTCAGCGCGCCGCTGCGCACCGCGCCCGCCTTTACCGTCTCGCGCCACAGCGGCGTCTGACGGGTCGGTGCCATGGATGATTGGGCCCGGCTGGCCATGGTGTGAATCCCGATCCCTGGTGAAAGCTCGAGCCCTGAAGCTTTGCGGCGGGCCCGCACGGCGTCAAGGCGGCGCTGGCCCGGCCTGCGCCGCTCCGCTAAGCGCGTGGCATGACGGACACGCTGCTAGAAACCGACGTGCTGGGCAATGGCGACCTTCGCGCGGACGTGCTGATCCTGGGCGGCGGGTTGGTGGGCGCGACGCTGGCGCTGGCGCTGGACGCGCACGGGGTGACCAGCATGGTGGTCGATCCCGCCGACCCGCAGGCGGTCCTGGCGCCGGGCTTCGACGGGCGCGCCTCGGCCATCGCCAGCGCCTCGGGCCGGATGTTCGATGCGATCGGCCTGTCGCGGCGGCTGGAAGGGCTGGGCTGTCCCATTCGGGCGATCCGCGTGTCGGATGGGCTGGCGCCGGGGCGGCTGGACTTCGCGCCGGAAGAAGCCGGGGAAGGTGATGAGCCACTGGGCGTCATGTACGAGAATCGGCTGCTTCGCCACGCGCTGCACGAGGCGCTGGACGACGCGGCGGGCGTTCGGCGCATCCGCGGAACGGCCCTGTCGACCGATCGGGGCGCGGCCGGCGTTGTCGCGGCTCTGTCAGACGGACAAAGGGTGCGCGCGTCGCTGCTGGTCGCGGCGGAGGGGCGACGCAGCCCGACGCGCGAGGCGGCGGGCCTTCCGGTCGCACGCTGGAGCTACGACCATGCCGCGATCGTGGGCGCATTCCACCACGAACGGCCGCACGACCGCGTGGCCTACGAGATCTTCTATCCGTCCGGACCCTTTGCGCTGCTGCCGCTGCCCGACGACGCGGAAGGGCACCGGTCGGCCATCGTGTGGACGGTGGATGCGCGCGACGCCGCGGGCATGGCCAAGCTGTCGGACCGTGCCTTCCTGGCGGAGGCGGAAAAGAGGATGGGCGGCTTCCTTGGCGCGCTGTCGGGAGCTTCGCCGCGATCCACCTATCCGCTGGGCTTTCACCATGCCGGGCGCATCACGGCGGACCGTCTGGCGCTGGTGGGAGACGCGGCCCATGGCATCCACCCGATCGCGGGTCAGGGCCTTAACCTGGGCCTGCGCGACGTGGCGGCATTGACGGAGGTGCTGGTGGAGGGTCGGCGGCTGGGCCTGGATGCGGGCGACCGCCAGCTGCTGGACCGCTACCAGCGGTGGCGCGCGCTGGACACCTTCGCCATTGCGGCGGCCACCGACGGGCTTTCGCGGTTGTTCGGCCTGCCGGGCCGGACGGTGGGGGCGATCCGCCGCCTGGGATTGTCCGCGGTGAATGCGGTTCCCGCGCTCAAGGCAGGCTTCATGGCCGAGGCAAGGGGGACCTCGGGGGATCTGCCGCGGCTGCTGAGGGGGTTGCCGGCCTGACCGGGACGTCCGCCGTGACCGAGCCGGTTGCCGACGTCCGGAACCTGTCCGAGGCCGCGCGGGCCGCGTCGAGAAGCAGCGTGCGTTCGGTCGATCCCAGTTCATACCGGGGGCGGATATCGGCCACGCAGACGACGCCGATCGCCAGCCCTTCCGGATCGGGGATCAGTGCCCCCGCATAGAAGCGCAACCGCTCCGCCTCGCCCGACACCCAGGGATTGCCGGCGAAGCGAGGGTCGGCGGAAAGGTCGGCGACCCAGAAGAGTGCGGCATCCGCCGTGACGGCATGGCCGCAAAAGGAGCGACGACGGTCATAGACGCCCAGCGGCAGGCCGTCGGCGACCAGAACGTGCTGCAGGTCCTCCCGAAGCACCGACAACAGCGACAGCCGCGCGCTCATGCGCCGACGCAGGTCATGCACCACCCGGTCCAGAACGGGGTCGGAACGCAGGTTCAGCACGCCGAGCGCGTCGATGGAGCGGACTCGCGCATCCTCGTCCGAACTAGGCGAAGGCGGCTGGTAGAAGGAGATGCTCACCGGAAGAACCGTAGAACAGATGTTGTAACGTTTGTTGTATGATACAGATTAAAACGCGTCGATTTATGCGAAGCTGGTCGGTGCCGGAGCGTGGCCGGCCGGACAACTATAGGCGCCGGGCAGCCTCCATGAGCAGGATCGGCACGCCGTTGCGCAAAGGATAGGCAAGCCCTGCGCCGTCCGCGACCAGTTCCTGCCGCTCCTCGTCGTAGCGCAACGACTCGCGCGTCGCCGGACAGACGAGCCTTTCCAGCAGCCAGGGATCGATCGCCACCGCCAAACCTATTGCAGCGTTACCCGGTCCTCGCCGTCGTGCCGGCCGAAGAACTGCATCAGCTGGATCAGCAGTTCGGCCCGCTCCTCGATGTCCGGCGCCTCCAGCAGCGCCTGCTTGGCCGCCGCATCGAAGGGGGCGATCTGGGCGATGCCGTTGACCAACGACTGGTCATCAAGCTTGCCGACTTGGTTCCAGTCCACCGCATAGCCCGCCTGGTCGGCAAAGACGCGCGCCTCGGCCTCCAGCGAGGCGCGGCGACCCAGCGACAGCGTCTCATCCTCCACGACGGGCAGAAGCTCGGCTTCGACCTGGCGGAACGCGGTAGAGACATCCAGCTCGCGGACCACGCGGAACAGGGCCACGCCTTCCAGGATCAGATTGTACCGGCCGTCGTCCAGCGCCTCGACCTCCGCGATGCGCCCGACGCATCCCAGGTCATAGAGTGGCGGGTTCTGCCCGTCATGCGCGGGCCCGGACGGCTGGATCATGGCGATCCGCCGGTCGCGCGCCACCGCGTCCGACACCATGGCGCGGTAGCGCGGCTCGAAGATGTGCAGCGGCAGGTGCAGGCCGGGAAACAAGATCGCGCCCGGCAGCGGGAAAACGGACAGCCTGGATGTCGGACGGCTGCTCACCCGAACAGCACCGCCGACAGACGCCGCCGCTGCTGCGATACCCAGGGGTCCATCAGGCCCACCACCTCGAACAGCTTCAGGAGCTGCTGGCGCGCCGCCCCCTCGTTCCAGTCGCGATCCGTCTGCACGATGGACAACAGGCCATCGGCCGCTCCGTCCCGGTCGCCCGCCGACATGCGCGCGTTCGCCAGCCGGAACCGCGTGTCCAGGTCGTCCGGGTTCGCCGCTGCCTCGCGCTCAAGCGCCTCCAGCTCGCCGGACGGTGCGGCCGACCGCGCCAGTTCCAGCGACGCCCTGGCCCGGTGGATCCCGGCATCCTCGGCAAGCTCCGGGGGCAGGTCGGCAATGGCGGCCTCCGCCTCGTCGTGCATCCCGGCGGCGACCAGCGCCCGGACACGGCCGGACAGCACGGCAGGATGGTCGGGCGCCATCTCGGCCAGCTGGTCGAACACGGACAAGGCGCGTTCGGCGTCGCCATCGGCCAGCACCTGCTCCCCCATGGCGATCAGCGGCTCAAGCTCCGCCTCGCGATCGGTTGCCTCAGACTGGATGGGAAGCTGGCGCAGCAACTGGTCCAGCATCCCCTTGATCTGCGATTCGGTACGCGCCGGCGTCAGGTCCGCGACCAGCTGGCCCTGGAACATGGCGTAGACGGTGGGAATGGACCGGACCTGGAACTGGGAGGCTATGAACCCTTCCTTGTCCGTGTCCACCTTGGCCAGCACCACGCCCTTGTCGGCGTATTCGGCCGCGACCTTTTCCAGCACGGGGGTCAGCGCCTTGCACGGTCCGCACCATTCGGCCCAGAAGTCGATCACAACCAGCTTGGTCATGGACGGCTCCACGACGTCGCGGCGGAACGCCTCCACGGCGGTCTTCTCTGCGGGGGACAGTCCAAGCGTGGCCAAGGCGAACTCCTGCGGGGTGGCTTGTGGTCCTATGTGGGCCGCCGCGCGGCTGGAACCAAGCCCCGACGCGGTATGTCGAACACTCGAGGTCGAACGCGTGGAGCCGAACGCCTTGGGTCGAACGCCGGCGTTGGGTGCCTGGGCCGAAGAGATGCAGAAGGGGTGAGGAACGGGCTTGCGGACCCCCGGAGGCAGTGCTAGTGGCCGCGCCTCACCCGCCGGGTACCTCGAAAGAGGGGGCCGGCAGACGCCAGAGCGGGCGTAGCTCAGGGGTAGAGCACAACCTTGCCAAGGTTGGGGTCGAGGGTTCGAATCCCTTCGCCCGCTCCAGTTTCCACCAACATCGTTGCCGCCCGGCGTATCGTCGGCTTCCCCGCAGCTGCGCGTTGTCGCGCGTGCGCGATCTGGCGCGTGCAGGCGCAACTGGACGTGCGCTGCTCTTGCCGACGTGTCAAAAGTAATGCATGATACTTGGCATGTTGGAGTAACGCCGGTGACAGGTGTAGTACGACCGAGTATGCGTCCTTGACGTGACTTGACCTGCTGGTGGCGTGCAACTTCTCGACGGGGCACGTGGCGTGTACGCCCGAATGGGCGGTCCGCGTCGCTAGGGGGAGAGCGGGACCATGCCGCACGGGGACGAACTCTACGCGCTGGCCTATAGCCGGCGGGGCCAGAAATACCTCAACATGAACATCCCAAAGGACGATCCCAACTGGCAGGGTCCCTGGGACTGTGCCGAGTTCGCGTCCTGGCTGGTCTACCAAGTGTCAGGGCGTCTCTACGGGTGCTTCGACAATCGTGGCGATCCCGCCACGGCCGAAGCCTATACCGGACGCTGGCAGGTGGACTCGGGCGCGACCGGCCGCCGGATCGACTGGCGCGAGGCCGCCGGCATTCGGGGCGCCATGCTGCTGCGGTTCCCGCCGGCGCGCGGCAAGATGGGGCATATCGCCGTTTCGGACGGTGCGGGCGGCACCATGGAGGCGATGGGCGTCGCCTATGGCGTTCGGACCGGACAGGTGTCGGGACGCACCTGGCATTGCGGCGTGCTGATCCCCTGGATCGATTACGGGCCCTCGGCGAACCGGCTCGACCTGCACGAGCCCGACATCGTCTATGGCGAGGGGATGCCCAACCTTGATCCGCGCATCGTGTCGCGCATCCAGGACGCCCTGGTCCAGAACGGGCTCGACCCGGGTCCGATCGACGGCGAGTTCGGGGCCGTGACCGCGGCGGCCGTGGCGACCTTTCAGACCATGCGCGGCCTTGTGGTGGACGGGCTGGTGGGAACGCAGACGGCCACCGCGCTCGGGGTCCAGCTGCGATGACCGGCGTCGGCGTCGTCGCCCGAACCGCCATCTCCGCCGCGGCGTGCCTGCTGGTCGCCGCGTGCACCGGCAGCATCAACGACGCGCTGGGCACGCCCAAGAACCCCGTCAGCCCCTTTGCCGATCCCGTCGCGGCCAACCGCAAGCGTGCCGGTATCGATCCGTTCCGACAGGGCTGGTATTCCGTTCTGTCCCAGGCGGCGAAGACGCCGGACCGGACGGACATTCCCGCGCCCGAGATGCGGCTCTACCTGGAAGCCGGTTTCGAGCTGTCAAACGCCTATTGCGGGGACTTCTTCGCCAAGACGGACGAATCGTACCGGCGGCGCAGCTTTGGCCGGTCCATCACCAACGACGTCGGCACCATCGTGCAGGGCGTGCTGAACGCGGCTTCGGCGGGAACGGGCGCGGTCACCGCGCTGGGCGTGGTGACCGGGGTCGCGGACTCCGGGTGGCGCAACTACGACACGGCGTTTCTCATCAGCACGCAGCTGAGCAACGTCAAGTACCTAGTCATCGCCAAGCAGGAGAACTACCGCAGCCAGACGCTGTCGACCGCCGCGACCTTGCCCACCAACTATGCGTCGGCCCAGAGCGTCATCCGGCGCTACGCCGACTTCTGCTCGTTCCTGGGGATGCAGGACATCCTGACAAGCGCGGCGAACGACCAGCGCGACGGGCTCAAGAAGATAACGGAAAGGCTAACCACTTCCGAGCGTCGGCCCGGGCAGGAGAACGAAGGCGGCGGATCGGTCCGGGGAGCAGTGCCGCCGGCGGCCGCCGCGCCGGTCGTCGTTCCCAGTTCCGTCGACCCGCCTCTTACCGTTCGGGCGGAGCCGACCCCTGCGAACGACAACGCCGCCGTCGCCGAGGCGTTTCCCGTGCTGCGATGGGGCGATGCGCCCGACCGGGTTGCCTGGACGCGGGTCCTGCTGCGTGCGGTGGACGAGCATGGTGCCGACCTGGTCCGGCCCGACCTGGCGGTAGCGGACGCGGCGACCTATTGTCCGGGCTATGGCCGGCTGGACCGCGCGGGGCGGCGGATTTTCTGGGCCGCCCTTCTTTCCTCGCTCGCCGAGCCCGAAAGCGGCTTTGATCCGCGCAGCAGCTTTGTGGAAAGCTTTCGCGACGCGACGGGCGACCGGGTCGTCAGCCGTGGCCTGTTACAGCTCTCGCTGGAGAGTGCGCGAGGCTATGGCTGCGTGCTTCGCGACGCGGACCAGCTGCACGACCCGGCGACCAACCTGGCGTGCGGCGTGCGCATCCTGAACCGGCTGGTGGCAAGGGGCGGGGCCGTGTCGACCCGTGTCGGCACCAGCTGGCGCGGAGCGGCCGCCTATTGGAGCCCTTTCCGGACCAACCAGGGCCGCGAACGGGTGGCCGGATGGGTGCGCGGGCAGCCTTTCTGCGCGGCGTAACCGTTCCGGCGTCGATCGCGTCATGGATGATGGGGGATGGATCATGTCCAGGGTTCTGGTGATCTGCTGCGACGGCACGTGGAACAAGCCGGACCAGAAGGGCGGGCCGACCAACGTGACGAGGATGACGCGTGCGGTGCTGCCCCGCGCGCCCGATGGGACGGAGCAACTCGTCTATTACGACCAGGGCGTCGGCACGGGCGAATGGCCCGACCGTATCCTGGGCGGGACGCTGGGCGTCGGGCTGGGCCAGAACGTGCAGGAGGCGTACCGCTTCCTGGCGCTCAACTTCGAGCCGGGCGACCGGCTGGCGATGTTCGGCTTCTCGCGCGGGGCGTACACGGTGCGCAGCCTGGCGGGGCTGGTCAACCTGGTGGGGCTGCTGCGCAAGGGCGACCTGGACCGGATGGAGCAGGTCTGGGACTATTACCGCACCCCGCCCGAAAAGCGCGGCACGGATGCGCTGGACGTCGTCTGGACCGCCGACCGCCGGCCTGGCGTCGACCTTCTGGGCGTATGGGACACGGTGGGCGCGCTGGGTATTCCGGGCAACGGCCTGGGCCGGATCGGCCGCCGTCGGCACGAGTTCCACGACGTGACGCTGGGCCGCAAGGTGAAGCGGGCCTATCACGCGCTGGCGGTCGACGAGCGCCGATCCTCCTTTGTGCCGGCCATCTGGGACACGAGCGGCGCGGCGCCGGACCAGGAGGTAGAGCAGGTCTGGTTCACGGGCGCCCATTCCAATGTTGGGGGCGGCTATCCCGACGCCACGCTGGCGGACCAGGCGTTCCTGTGGATGGTGGACAAGGCACGGCCTCTGCTTGCCTTTGACGAGGATTACCTTGCCCGGCGGGCGCGGCGGCTGCGCGACGACGAGGCGGCGGGAACGGTAATCGACTCGTCGGCGGGATGGTGGCGCGTGCTCGGCCGCAAGTGGCGCATCATCGGCGCCGACCCGAGCGAGAGCGTGCACCCCAGCGTGCTGGTGCGCATCGGGATGCGCGGCCCGTTCGGTGAGGGAGTGAAGCCGCCCTATGCGCCGCATCCCTATGATCCGCCGAACGTGCGGGACTATCTGGCGCGTCGCACTGGCTGACGGGCGCCGTTCGCCGTCCGATGTCTGCCGTCAGGGCGCGGGTTGCAGCGGATCGGCGGCCACGTCGGGCCGGGGCACCGCGGCGGGCCGGGTGAGCGCGGACCGTTCCAGCACGTCAAGCGCCTGTCGCGCCAAACGGTAGCGGCGCGCATGGTCCTGCCATCCTGCGGCGCGCGTGGCGCCGGGCAGCATCGCGACCTCGGCGGCGGCGGCTTCCACCTGGTCGGACCGCAGCATCCTTCGTGCCCGTCCTAGCCGCTCCGCCGGGCCTGGCAGCGGCGAACCGGCGCGGCGCAGCACCACCAGCCCGCCAATCTCCCGACGGATGCGGTCGGCCAGCGGTTCGTCCGCGGGGCCACCGGACAGGCCGGGTGCCAGCCCGTCCAGCTCCTGCAACAGCATGTCGAGCGTCACCGGAACCCGGGCGGCCCGGATCAGCACGTCAGTCGCCCCGGCATCGGCGGGAAACCGCAGTCGCACCTGCTCCTCCAGATAGCCGAGCGGTTCGCCCCGGTCGACGCGCCGGCGGGCGGCGGCGGCGACCAGCAGCGCCTCCGCGCGCGCAGCCTGCCCACCGGCGCCGGCCGCGTCCGCCGTGACCGCGGCCGCCCGCGCCTCCAGCGCCGCCACCTGTCCCGCCAGCGCCGCCTCGCGCGCGGCAAGCATGGGAAGGGCGGGCGCCACCGGAGATGCGGCGGCGGGCACGGTGACGGGCAGGGGCGAAGCTGGCGCTCCGGCCGCCACCGAAGCCGCCGCGGGCGTCCTGGCCGCGCCGAACCATCCGAAGCGGCGCGCGGCAAAGCCCGCCACCGCCAGGCCGGCCAGGAAGCAGAGCACGAACAGCACGCCCATCACGCCGCGTCGCGTCCGGCCCGAATATGCCTGGTCGCTGGAAAGGGCGTTCATGACCGCCTTCTATCCCCGGCCGGAGCGGCCCGGTCAATCAGGGTAACTGGATCGCCTCTGAGCCATCGCCACCGCCAGCCGGCATAGCACCGCGTCGTCGGGCCGCTCCGTGTGGCGCGCCTCCGCCCAGCCGGGCCCGGCGGCTGCCGTCACCGCCGCGCTGAGTCCCGCCAGCCGGACGCGGGCACGGTCGACGCCGTCGCGATCCGCCAGCAAGGCGAACCGCGCTGCCGCGCGCGGTGAATGAAGCAGCACCACGCCGTTCTCCGCCCGCCTCGTCGTATTCGGCGCAATCGCCACTTCCTCGGCTGCATAGACCGTGATCGGCACGATCCCCGGCATGTCCCGCCCCCGCTCACGCCCGGCCAGGTGGAGCAGCCGGTCGAACCCGGCGGCACGTGCCGTCGCCACCGCCGACGCGGCATCGCTTTCGCCCACGATGGCGACGCCGAGTCCCGCGGTCCGCGCCGCGGTGGCCGTGCCTTTTCCCACCGCGACCACCGGAAGGGGCGCCAGTTGCACCAGGCCAGGACCCGCCAGTCGCACGGCGTTGGCGCTGGTCAGCAACAATGCATCGAAGCCGGCAGGATCGGGCGCGTTCCAGTCAACGGCAAGCGAGGTGAACAGCGGCAACTGGCGGACGGCGAACCCCAGATCGCGGAGCCGCCCGGCGGTACGGTCGTTGCCCGGCTGGGGCCGAAGCACGACGGTAAAGGTCATGGGGCGGGCCGCACGGCCTCAGCCGCCGAACAGTTGCCGTATGGCCGCGGGCGCCCCGTCGAGCAGTTCGGCCGCGAGCCGGGTTCCGAGACCTTCCGGCTCTGAACCGGTGGCCTCGCCACGAACCACGGCCGATCCGTCCTCCGCATAGAGCGCCGCGCGCAGCCTCAGTCGGTCGCCGTGTTGCTCCGCCAGCGCCGCGACGGGCGAATGGCAATCGGCCCGCAACGCCGCCAGCAGCGCCCGTTCCGCCCGGACGCAGGCGAACGTCCCTGCATGATCGATCGCCGCGACCGGTCCGGACTCCTCGCCGGACCGTACCTCCACGCCGACCGCGCCTTGCGCCGGGGCGGGCAGCATCCGGTCGACCGGAATGGCCGTGCCCGCGGGCCGACCCAACCGGTCGAGCCCGGCGGCGGCGAGCAGCGTCGCGTCCGCCTCGCCGTTCGCCAGCTTGGCGAGCCTCGTATCGACGTTGCCGCGGATCAGCACGATTTGGAGGTCCGAGCGCTGGTTCAACAGTTGCGCGCGGCGGCGGGGAGAGGCGGTGCCGACCACGGCGTTCGGCGGCAGCGCCTCCATCGTTTCCGCTCCCACCAGCCGGTCGCGCACGTCGGCGCGGGGCAGCATGGCGGCGATCCGGATGGCGTCGGGGCGCACCGTCTCCACGTCCTTCATGGAATGGACGCATGCGTCCACCTCGCCCGCCAGCAGCGCACGGTCCAGTTCGCGCGTCCACAGCGCCTTGCCGCCGATCTCCGCCAGAGCCCGGTCCTGCACCCGGTCGCCCGTGGTCCGGACCACCACCGTCTCCACCGCGTCGGTAGCCCAACCATGGGCGGCGCACAGCGCGTCCGCGACCATGCGGGCCTGGACCAGCGCAAGGGGCGATCCGCGGGTGCCGAGACGAAAGGGCTTCACGACCCGTGCCCTAGCGGCCCCCGGGCGGCTTCGACAATCCCGTGCAGTCCCGCTAATCCGGGTCGATGACCGTACCCGTGATCGTTCTGGGCCTGGAATCCTCGTGCGACGAGACGGCGGCGGCGCTGGTGACCGGCGACGGGCGCGTGCTCGCCCACCGGCTGCTGGGGCAGGAGGCGGCGCATGCCCCCTATGGCGGCGTGGTGCCCGAGATCGCGGCCCGCGCGCACGCGGAGGCGCTGGAGCCGCTGGTTCGCGCCGCACTGGACGATGCGGGCATGGCGCTGTCCGACGTGGACGCGATCGCCGCCACGGCGGGGCCGGGGCTGATCGGCGGGGTCATGGTGGGCCTGGTCACGGGCAAGGCGCTGGCGCACGCCGCAGGCAAGCCGCTGGTCGCGGTCAACCACCTGGAAGGGCACGCGCTCAGTCCGCGGCTCGCCTATCGGATGGAAGGGCGCGACCTCGCCTTTCCCTACCTGCTGCTGCTGGTGTCGGGCGGGCATTGCCAGCTGCTGCGCGTGGACGGCGTGGACCGGTATCGCCGGCTGGCGACCACCATCGACGACGCGGCGGGCGAGGCGTTCGACAAGACCGCCAAGGTGCTGGGCCTGGGCTATCCCGGCGGTCCCGCCGTTGAGCGGGCCGCGGCGTCCGGCGACCCGGCGGCGGTGCCGCTGCCCCGGCCGCTGATGGGGTCGCCCGAGCCGCATTTCTCCTTTGCGGGCCTCAAGAGTGCGGTGGTGCGCGCCGCCAGCCAGTATCGGACGGAGGACCTGGCGGCGAGCTTCCAGCAGGCGGTGGTTGACTGCCTGCTGAACCGGACGGCGCGCGCGCTGGACGCGGCCGGACCCGTTTCCGCGCTGGTGGTGGCGGGCGGCGTGGCGGCGAACGGGGCGATCCGAACGGCGCTGGAGGAACTGGCACGGGCGCGCGACCTGCCCTTCGCGGCGCCGCCGGGCTGGCTGTGCACCGACAATGCGGCCATGATCGCCTGGGCTGGGGCGGAGCGGTTCGCGGCGGGCATGACGGATGCGCTGTCGGTACCCGCGCGTCCGCGCTGGCCCCTCGATCCGGCCGCCGAGCCGGTGCGCGGGGCGGGGGTAAAGGCATGAGCGTGGTGGGCGTGGTGGGCGGCGGTGCCTGGGGCACGGCGCTGGCGCAAGTGGCTGCCGCGGGCGGGCACGAGGTGCGCCTCTGGGCGCGCGAGCCGGAGGTCGTGGCCGCCGTCAACGACGCGCACGAGAACCCGCTCTTTCTGCTCGGCATTCCGCTGTCGCCCGCGATCCGCGCGACCGCGGACCTGGCGGCGCTGGACGAGGCGGGGCTGATCCTGGTGGTGACGCCCGCCCAGCACATGCGCGGCGTGCTGGCCGCGCTTTCGCCGCGGGACGGGCGGCCCCTGGTGCTCTGTTCCAAGGGGATCGAGGCGGGCAGCCTCCAGCTGCTGAGCGAGGTAGCCGCGGACGTGCGGCCCGAGGCGGAGGTCGCCGTGCTGTCCGGCCCCACCTTCGCGCACGAGGTCGCGCGCGGCCTGCCCACCGCCGTGACGCTGGCGCACGCCGACATGGACGCGGCACGCCGGCTGGCGGACGCGATCGCGCTGCCGGCCTTTCGGCCCTATGCGTCCGACGACGTGGCGGGCGCGGAGGTAGGCGGCGCGGTCAAGAACGTGCTGGCGGTCGCGTGCGGCGTGGTGGAGGGCGCGGGGCTGGGCCAGAACGCGCGCGCCGCGGTGATCGCGCGCGGCCATGCGGAGATGACGCGCTTCGGGCTGGCCCGCGGGGGGCGGCCGGAGACGCTGGCCGGCCTGTCGGGGCTGGGCGACCTGGTGCTGACCTGCTCGTCCGCCAGCTCGCGCAACTTCTCGCTGGGCTTGGGCCTGGGGCAGGGGCGATCGGCGGCGGAGATGCTGGCCGACCGGCGCACGGTGGCGGAAGGGGCGTTCACCGCGCCGGTGCTGGTTCGTGCGGCGGCGGCGGCCGGCGTGGAAATGCCCGTCTGTGCCGCGGTGGACCGGCTGCTGGGCGGCGCACCGGCCCGCGAGGTGATCGACGACCTGCTCGCCCGGCCATTGCGCGCGGAAGGCTGACTCAGCGCAGCGCCGCCGCCGACAGAGCGCGGCAGTTCGCGTCCACGGCGACAGGACCCTGGCGACCCGTGACCGCTCGGCCGATCGCCTTGAAGATGTTGCCCGCGGACCGGATCTCCGGCGGCACGACCAGTTCCGGCGACCGGAGCGTGCCGCGCGCATAGGCATTGCCGGGGACGCGCAACAGGCTGGACCGCTTGGGTGCGCCCTCCAGCCGAAAGTCGAGCGTTTCGCCCGGAAAGGCCAGCGTGCCCGTCCCGTCCAGTCGGCTCTGGCTGGTGTCGATCACCATTGTGCCCGTCCGGGCGCGCCCGCCCGCCACGTCCAGCTTCACCACCGCACAGCGCAGCGCCGCCCGGGCGCCCTTGTCGGCGGTCAGCGTGCGAACCGCGTCGAAGCCCATGGCCGCTGCGATCCGGGCGGGAAGCTGGCCGTCGCGCGCCACCAGGCCGATCCGTCCGCCGGACCGGCCCACCGCCTCCCGGATCGTGCTGCCGCGACCCACCAGCAGGGCGCGCGCGTCGATCCGGGCGGACACGTCGCCCGATCCGCCGGCAAGCGCCGCCACGTCGCTGCCGCGCAACGTCAGGTCCAGCGTCACCTTGGGAACGGCCGCGCCGCCGCGCTGGTCCACCACCGCGCGGCCCTCGATCGTGCCGCGGCTGAACCCGATCCTGAGCGGCGAGACGGTCAGCAGCTGGTGGTCCAGCATCAGCGTGCCCGACGCGCTGCGAAGCGAGGAGGGGCGGCGGCTCGCGATATGCGCAATCCGGAAGGTGATGCGTCCGTCCGTCCGGTCGATCTTGCGGAGATTGACGCGCGTGTTGGGCACCAGCCGCGGGCCGATGGCGCGCTCCAGCGCGGCAGCCTTTGCCAGCCCTTCGTCTGACGACAGGTCTTCGAAGTCGAGCACGGACGCGTTCAGCGCACCGTCCAGCTTCGTGCGTCCGTCCTGCTTGGCGACCGTGATGCGGCCGGTAAGCCGCGACCGGCCGACTGTACCGGACAGGTTCGTCACGGCCCAGCGGTCGCGTTCGTGACGTACGTGCGCGGTGAGAACCACGGGCTGGGTGTGGATCAGGCCCGCCTCGATCACCGCGTCGATCAGCTTCAGGTCCGCCGCGCGGGCGCGCACGTCCAGCGTCATCGCGTCCGTGTCGAGCGGGCGCTCGGTCCGACCACGCGCGACCATGGCGAGCCGGTCGCCCGCCAACCGCGCCTCGAAGGGCCAAGGTGCCCCATGGTGAAGGGGCGCGGCCCTGAGCCTCAGTCGGGCCGGCATGCCGCGGATCACGGCGCGGCCGTCCGCCCGCAGGCCCGTGACCGGGTCGGCCAGCAGGGCCACGTCGGCCTGCCGGTCCTGCTTGGCGTCGCGATAGGTGAGCCGCGTGTCGTTGAGCGTCAGCCCGGCCAGGTCCGGTCCGCTGCCGCCCTGTTCGGGCTTTCCCGGCCGTTCCCAGTTGGTGCGCCCGTCCGCCGCCCGCACCAGCCCCAGCCGCAGCCCGTCCGCGGACAGGTCCTCGATCACGAAGTCGCCCGTCAGCAGCGCCCAGGCGGAGAAGCGCACCCGCGCCTCGCGCAGCGTCGCCAGCTCGCCCGGTCCCGCCCAGCCGGGCTGCGGCACGCGAACGCCGCGAATGGCGATGCTGGGGTGAAAGCCGAAGGTGTCCGTGCGCTCCACCGAGCCGATGATGACGGGGCGCCCGAACCGCTCGGCCGCCTCGCGCTCCACCGTGCCGCGCAGCACGCCCCACGGAAAGGCGGCAAGAAGGATCAACAGCGCCGCCGCTACCCCGGCCAGAACGGCCGCACCGATCCCGATCTGTCTGGCGCTGATCTTCCGGTTCATCAGCGGCGGGACGCTCTGGCCGGGCACGATGTTCCCGGACCGGACTGATGCAGGTCAGAAATCGATGGCGATGCCCTTCAGCTCCCAGTCGCCGTAGCGCACGGGATCGCGGCCCAGCGGGTCCTCGTCGGCCGGCCTACGCGGCACGGCATCCTGCGGATCGGGCGCCGGCACGGGCGTGTTGGGCGACAGATAGGCGGGCGGCTTCAGGTTGGCGGGGCGCTGGCCCATGGAAAGGCTCCGATTGCGGCGGAAGGGTTCGTGCCCCATGTCGGCCCGCGATGCCCCGACCACAAGCCGTTCGATCCGCACCTCGCCCATCCGCTCCGGTTCCGGGCCTGGCGTCCCGCCGCGCGGCGCTCCGGGTGCTGGACGCGGTTCTGCGCCGCGGCGAGCCGCTGGAGGGCGCGCTGGGCGGGGCGGTGCGCGACGTGGCGCCCGGCCCCGACCGGGCGCTGGCGCACGCGCTGGCGGCGGCCGTGCTTCGCTGGCTGCCCGACCTGGACCGGCTGATCGACTCGGCAACCAGGCAGCGCCTGCCCGACGATGCCAAGGCGCGCTCGGCGCTTCGGCTGGCGCTGGCGGGGCGGCTGGTGCTGGGCACGCCGCCCCACGCCGCGGTTTCCACCGTTCTGCCGCTGGTGGACGGCGGCCCGCGCCGGCTGGTGCACGGCGTGTTCGGCACGCTGATGCGGAGCGGCGCCGCCCTGCCGGGGGTGCCGACGCTGCCCGAACCCGTGGCGGGGCGATGGCAGGCGGCCTGGGGGGCGGAAACGGTCGCCGCCGCGGCCCGGGCGCTGGCATCGCCGCCTCCGCTCGACCTGTCGCTGCGCGACTCCGCGTCCACCGCCGAATGGGCGGAGCGTCTGGGGGCGGAGAGCCTGATGGCCGGTCACCTGCGCCTGTCCACCCGCGTCGCGGTGCCCGACCTGCCGGGCTATGCGGAGGGCGCCTGGTGGGTGCAGGACGTCGCCGCCTCCGTGCCCGCGCGCCTGCTGGGTGCCGGCACCGGCCGCGTTCTGGACCTATGTGCCGCGCCCGGCGGCAAGACGCTGCAACTGGCCGCCGCCGGCTGGCACGTCACCGCGCTCGACCGGTCGGAGAGTCGCCTGGCGCGACTTCGCGAGAACCTGGCGCGCACCGGGCTGGCGGCGGACATCGTCTGCGCCGACGCGCTCGACTGGACGCCGGACGCACCCTTTGATGCGGTTCTGCTCGACGCGCCGTGCAGCGCCACCGGCATCTTCCGCCGCCACCCCGACGTGCTCCACCGGGTGCCCGACCTTGAAGGGCTGGCCGACCTCCAGGCCCGGCTGCTGGTGGGGGCGGCCGACTGGGTGCGTCCCGGCGGCACGCTGGTCCACGCCACCTGCTCGCTTGAACCCCTCGAAGGGGAGGAGCGGGCTTCCGCCTTTCTGTGCGCCCGCGACGACTATGTCGCCATGCCGCGCGATGCGGGCCCCGATCCCGATCTCGCCCCCGGCCTGGCGCGCGAGTCGGACGGCCGCTGGCGCGTCCTGCCGGGCAGCGTCGCGGGCGGGTGCGACGGCTTCTTCGCCGCGCGCTTTCGCCGGGCGGAGCCGTAGCCGGGGCGGGATCGCTTGCCGCCCCCGGGCCGGCTGCTAAGGACCGCCTTTCCGCCGCAAGCCTGAATCGATTCATGCCGCAAAAGCCCGTCCGCATCGCGCCTTCCATCCTGTCCGCGGACTTCAGCCGGCTGGGCGAGGAGGTGCGCGCCATCGACGAGGCCGGCGCCGACTGGATCCACGTGGACGTGATGGACGGGCATTTCGTGCCCAATATCTCGTTCGGTCCCGCCGTCATGAAGTCGGTGCGCGGCTGCACCGCCAAGCCGTTCGACGTGCACCTGATGATCTCGCCCGTGGACGCCTATCTCGATGCCTTTGCGGAGGCCGGCGCGAACACCATCACCGTCCATCCGGAGGCCGGCCCACACGTCCACCGGACGGTTCAGCACGTGAAGTCGCTGGGCCTGCGCGCGGGCGTGGTGCTGAACCCCGCCACGCCGGCCAAGATGCTCGACTACCTCATCGACATGGTCGACCTGATCCTGGTCATGAGCGTCAATCCCGGCTTCGGCGGCCAGCATTTCATCGAATCGCAGCTCGGCAAGATCGCCGCGATCCGTCGCATGATCGACGCGTCCGGCCGCGACATCGACCTGGAGGTGGACGGCGGCATCACGGCCGATACCGCGGCGCGCGCGATCGCGGCCGGCGCCGACGCGCTGGTGGCCGGCACCGCCGTCTTCGCCACCCCCGACTATCGCGGCAACATCGCGGCCCTCAGGGGGCACGGTTGAGCGACGCCGATCCCGCCAAGGTGCCCGTTGTGCCGGACGGCCCGGAGAAGGACCCGGACAAGGACCGGGAGGAGGGTCGGCGCCTGATCCGGGTCGGCGGCACGGGCATCAGCCTGGCGGACCGCCTGTTCGAGCGTTTTCATCGCCTGACGTGGCGCACGCCCATCCACGGCCTGCACCTGCGCGGCCGCCATCCGCTGAAGCTGGTCGCCGCGCCCGACGATCCGATGCTGGGCGACGAGGCGGCCGGGCGCGCGCTGCTCGACGGCCTGATCCGCCATCGCGGCGAGGAGCGCGGGTTCGACGTGCTGGATTTCGCCCGGCCCGACTGGACGCCCGGCTTCGACGAATACCTTCATTCCTTTGCCTGGCTGCGCGACCTGTCCACTGTGGCGACGCGCGCGCGCGGCGCGCCGGTGGCGGAGATGCTGACGCGTCGTTGGCTCGCGGCGCACGCGGCCACGGTCGGCGGGCCTGCCTGGGCACCCGACCTGTGGGGCCGGCGCGTTCTCTTCTGGACCGCGCACGCGCCGCTGATCCTGTCCTCGGACGACATCGTCTATCGCAGCTCGGTGCTGAACGCGCTTGCCCGCGGCAGCCGCCACCTGGACAGGACGGCCGACAAGGCGCCGGCCGGCCACGCGCGCATCGCCGCCTGTGCGGGCGTGGTCGCGGCGGGCCTGCTGCTGCCGGGCGGCGAGCCGCGCCAGGCATTCGGCGAGACCGGGCTGGCGCGTGCCCTGGGCACGGGCCTGTTCGACGATGGCGGCATTGTGTCCCGCAGCCCGGCCGCGCTGATGGACGCGGTGGAAACGCTGGGCTTCCTGGCCGCCGCCTATGACGCCCGCGGCATCGACGTGCCCGAGGCGCAGCGGACCGCGATCGGCCGCATGGTGTCCGCGCTGCTGGGTGTCACGCACGGCGATCGCGGCCTTTCCAGCTGGCAGGGCGGCGGCCCGGTGCCCGCCGAGCGGGTGAACCTGGTGGTGGCGGCCAGCGGCGTCCGTACCCGGCCGCTTCGCCAGGCGCGCGACTGGGGCTATCAGCGGCTCGCCGCCGGTCCCGCGGTCGCGATCCTGGACGCCGCGCCCCCGCCGGTCGGGCGGGCGGTGACGGGCGGCTGCGCGTCCACGCTCGCCTTTGAGTTTTCGGACGGTCCGGTCCGGCTGGTGGTGAACTGCGGCGGCGGGCGGGCGGCGACGGCGACGCTTCCCGCGACTCTGACCCAGGCGCTGCGGACCAGCGCGGCCCATTCCACGCTGGTGCTGGCCGACGCGAACTCGACGGCCGTCCTGCCCGACGGCACGCTGGGACGCGGCGTGACGGAGGTGGAGCTGTCGCGCCAGGAGATCGACGGCGCCAGCCGGATCGAGGCGACGCACGACGGCTATGTCCGCCGGCACGGTTTCGCGCACCGGCGCCAGCTGATGCTGCTGGGCGGCGGCAGCGAGTTGCGCGGCGAGGACCAGCTCCTGCCCCGCGGTCGACGCGCGCCCGCGGGTCCGATTCCCTTCACCATCCGCTTCCACCTGGGCCAGGGGGTGGAGGTCGCGCCCATCGGCAGCGAGGCGGCCGTGCTCAGCGCCGCGTCCGGTGCCTGTCTGTGGCGCGTCCGCGTTCACGGCGCGGTGATCGCGGTGGAGGAATCGCTGTGGATCGACCCGGAGGGCGTGCCCCGCCCCACGCGCCAGCTCGTTCTGGCCGGCGAGGCGGCCCCCGGCGGCACCACCATCGCCTGGATCCTGAAACGCGCGCGATAAGTGGGCCCATTCTCCCCTTCAATCCTCCCCCGCCCGGGGGAGGGGACCGCGGAGCGGCGGGGGAAGGGGACCGCCCAGGCGTCCGGAAGTCCGTTCCTTCCGTCCGGCTGCGCCGGCTACCTCCCCTTGGCGGGGGAGGATGATCTCACACCATCCTGACCATCCTCCCAGGAGCAGAAGAATGACCGACATCCCCATCCGCCGGGCCCTCCTGTCCGTATCCGACAAGGCGGGCGTGGCCGACCTAGCGCGCGCGCTGGCGGCGCGCGGCGTGGAGCTGGTTTCCACCGGCGGCACCGCCGCCGCGCTTCGCGAGGTGGGATTGACCGTGCGCGACGTGTCGGAACTGACCGGTTTTCCCGAGATGATGGACGGTCGGGTCAAGACGCTCCATCCCAAGGTGCATGGCGGCCTGCTGGCGGTGCGCGACGATGCCGATCACGCGCGGGCGATGGAGACGCACGGCATCGGCGCGATCGACCTGGTGGTGGTCAACCTCTACCCGTTCGAGTCGACGGTGGTCCGCGGCGCGGAGCGCGACGAGGTCGTCGAGAACATCGACATCGGCGGCCCGTCCATGGTCCGCTCCGCCGCCAAGAACCACGCCTTTGTCGCGATCCTGACCGATCCGGCCGATTACGCCGCCTTTCTGGAGGAGTTGGACCAGACCGGCGGCGCCTCCACGCTTTCCACGCGCAAGCGGCTGGCGGCCAAGGCGTTCGCGGCGACCGCGGCCTATGACTCCGCCATCGCGCAATGGTTCGCCTTTGCCGATCAGGGCGTGGCCTTTCCCGACACGCTGCCGCTCGCCTTTCGCCGCGACCCGACCGAGCTTCGCTACGGCGAGAACCCGCACCAGTCGGCCGCGCTCTACCTGCCGCGCGGGCCGCATGCCCGCGGGGCCGCCCAGGCGCAGGTCGTGCAGGGCAAGGCGCTCAGCTACAACAACCTCAACGACGCCGACGCCGCGCTGGAGCTGGTAAGCGAGTTCCGCGACGCCGAGCCGACCTGCGTCATCGCCAAGCACGCCAATCCCTGCGGCGTCGCCACCGCCGCGACGCTGGCCGAGGCGTATGAGGCCGCGTACCGGTGCGATACCGTGTCGGCGTTCGGCGGCATCGTCGCGGTGAACCGTCCGCTCGACGGTCCGACTGCCGAGGCGATCGCGGCGATCTTCACGGAGGTCGTGGCCGCGCCCGACGCCGACGAGGAGGCGCGCGCCGTGTTCGCACGCAAGAAGAACCTGCGGCTGCTCCTGACGGGCGAGCTGCCTGATCCGGCGCGTCCCGGCCTGTCGATCAAGTCGATCGCGGGCGGGCTCCTGGTCCAAGGCCGCGATGCCGGAAGGCTCGGCGACTTGCGCGTCGTGACCAAGCGCGCGCCGACCGACCGCGAGTTGGCGGACTGCCGATTCGCCTGGATGGTCGCCAAGCACGTGAAATCCAATGCCATCGTCTACGCGCTGGACGGCGCCACCGCGGGCATCGGCGCGGGGCAGATGAACCGCCTGGAAAGCGCGCGCATCGCCGCCTGGAAGGCGGAGGACGCGGCCGAGAAGGCGGGCTGGGCGGGGCCCCGCACCAGGGGATCGGCGGTCGCGTCCGACGCCTTTTTCCCCTTTGCCGACGGGCTGCTCGCGGCGGCGGCGGCGGGGGCGACCGCGGTGATCCAGCCCGGTGGCTCGGTCCGCGACGAGGAAGTGATCGCCGCCGCCGACGAGGCCGGCCTGGCGATGGTTTTCACCGGGATGCGACACTTCCGCCACTGAGATCAGCTGACCGGCACATGACGAGGGTGGCGTAGGGACGATGCGCGCCACCTTCGCCAACTTGCCTTACCCTACCGGCGCCCCGTGCCTGGGCAGTTCGGGTCCTTCCTTTCCCGACCGGCGGAACAGCACCCGGTCCGCCGGCCCAAACGCCCAGCGCCACAGCACCCATAGATAGGCCGCCAGGATCGCCGGCTCTCCGAACACCAGCTCCGCCCATTCATATTCGTGCGGCAGCGCGGTGAAGATCGACCCCGCGCCCAGCCCCGCCATCGCCGCCCAGGCGAGCGGCCAGCGCCAGGGCGACACGGGCTCGCCCAGGAGGCGGCCCAGCACGCGCACCTTGACCAGGCTGGTGACCAGTAGGCTGAGCGCCAGGGCGATGGCGGGTCCCGCGGCCTGCGCCACCGGCGGCAGTCCCGCGGCCCGCGCGCCGAACACCAGCACGAAGCTCAGGCCCACCTGCACGCAGAGCATGGTGACCGAGATCAGCAGGTTCCGCGCCCGCGCGACATAGACCAGCACCGACTCGGCCACCGCGCCCGGCGACGCGGCGACCTCGGCCACCAGCAGGAAACCCAGCGCCAGCGTACCGGCGACGAACTGCGGACCCACCGTTCCCATCACCGCTTCGCCCGGGATCGCGCCCATCAGCGCCAGCGCGCCCTGCGCCGCCATGATCCAGAAGGCGACCTGTCGCACCTGGGCGGCGACCGCGGCCCTGTCGCCGCGCGCCAGGCTCTGCGTGACGACCGGGCCCAGCACGGGGTCGAAGCTGGTCTTCAGCTTCTGCGGCAGCGAGGAGACCTGCTGCGCCATGTAATAGATGCCGACCACCGACGGCGCGAACAGCAGGCCCAGGATGAACCGGTCGACGTTGCGCGTCCCCCATTCCACCGCGTCCGCACCCGCCAGCGGCGCATTGGCGCGCGCCAGCGCGAACAGCGGTCGGACCTGCGGGCTCCATCCCCTGGGCAGGCCATAGGAGCGGATGAACGGTACGAGGCTGGCGACCAGCGCGGCCGTCATGGAGGCGACGTAGGACAGGACCAGCCCGTCCCGGATCGTGAACCACGAGAAGACCAGCGCCGCGATCGAGATGGTCCAGGGTTCCACCACCGCGCGTGCGCGCACCGTCGCGCCCACGTCCTGCCGATAGGCGAGAGCGGCCAGGCTGACGTCCGACCAGGCGGTGGCGACGATGATGCAGGGCAGGAACCGGTCCAGCCCCGTGATCGCGCTGTTGGGGTACATGACCTGCGGGAACAGGATCAGCACCAAGCTGGCGAGCATGGACGCGACAAAGGCGACGGCCATCCCGTCCCACACGACATGGACGTGCGGCCGGTCGGTCGTGCTCAGCGCCTGCGCCAGCCCGCGCTTCAACCCCAGCGTCGCGAGCAGCGCTGCAAGCTCCACGACGACGACCGCGATCGCGAATCGCCCGACCAGCGCCGGGCCGTAGATGCGGCCCGCGATGAACAGGAAGGGGATGCGCGCGAACAGCCGCAGCACGAAGCCCGCGACGTTGGTGCGGCCCCCCTTGGCGAGCGCGTCGATGTCGCTTCGCTGTTCCACTCTAGTGCGCCGCGCCCCAGCTCGCGCCGACGCCCACCTCGACGCCCAGCGGCACGGACAGCTTCACCGCGGGTTCGGCGGCGCCTTCCATGACGGCGCGGATCACCGCGCCGGCGGCCTCGGCGTCACCTTCCGGCGCCTCGAAGACCAGTTCGTCGTGGACCTGTAGCAGCATCCGGACATGGCCCAGGCCGGCTTCCTCCAGCGCAGGGCCCATGCGGACCATGGCGCGCTTGATGATGTCGGCCGACGTGCCCTGGACTGGCGCGTTGACCGCCGCGCGCTCGGCGCCGCCGCGCTCGTTCTGCTGGCGGCTCTTGATGCGGGGGAACCAGCATTTCCGCCCGAACAGCGTCAGCGTGTAGCCCTGGTCGCGCGCGTGGGTCAGCGTGTCGGCGATGTAGCGGTTGATGCCGGGAAAACGCTCGAAATAGCGGTCGATCATCGACTGCGCCTCGTCGGACGACACGTCCAGGCGGCCGGCCAGACCCCAGCGGCTGATGCCGTAGAGGATCGCGAAGTTGATCGTCTTGGCACGGCTGCGCGTGTCGCGGTTCACCTCGCCGAACAGCTCGCGCGCGGTGAGCGCGTGGATGTCGTCGCCGTTCGCGAAGGCCTCCTTGAGCGAGGGCACGTCGGCCATGTGCGCCGCCAGCCGCAACTCGATCTGTGAATAGTCGGCCGCCAGCAGCACATGGCCCGGCTCCGCCACGAAGGCGTCGCGGAGCTGTCGACCGGTTTCGGTGCGGATGGGGATGTTCTGGAGGTTGGGCTCGGTGGACGACAGGCGGCCGGTCTGCGCGCCGGTGAGCGAATAGCTTGTGTGGACGCGGCCCGTGTCGGGGTTCACCTGCGCCTGGAGCGCGTCGGTATAGGTGTTCTTGAGCTTGGTGAGCTGGCGCCAGTCGAGCACGCGGCGAACGATCTCGGCGCCCGGCCCCTGTTCGCGCGCGATCCGCTCCAGCTCGGTCACGTCGGTGGAATAGACGCCCGACTTGCCCTTGCGGCCGCCCTTCAGTCCCATCTTCTCGAACAGGATATCACCCAGCTGCTTGGGGCTGCCGATCGCGAACTCGGTGCCGGCGAGGCGATGCACTTCGGCCTCGAAGCCGGCGATCTGGCCCTCGAACTCGCGAGACAGCTGCGCCAAGCGCTCCACATCGACGCGGATGCCGTGGCGCTCCATCTGCGCGATCACGGGGACGAGCGGACGGTCGACCATTTGATAGACGCGGGTCGCGTTCTCGGCGGGCAGCCGGGCCTTGAAGCGTTTCCACAGGCGAAGCGTCACGTCGGCGTCCTCGGCGGCGTAACGGGTCGCCTCGTCCAGCGGCACTTCCTGGAAGCCGGCGCGCTTGGCCTTGCCGGTGCCGATCACGTCCTTGAACGCGATGGCGGTATGCTGGAGGTGCGTCAGCGCCAGCTCGTCCATCTTGTGGCCGTGGAGGCCGGCATCGAGGTCGAAGCTGAGCAGGATCGTGTCGTCGTAGGGCGCGACATCGATGCCCAGGCGGCCGAGCACGACCATGTCGTATTTCAGGTTGTGCCCGATCTTGAGGACCGACGCATCTTCCAGCAGCGGCTTGAGCTTCGCCACGACCAGATCGCGGTCGAGCTGGACGGGCGCCTCCGTCACGAGGTCGCCGCCCTGGTGCGCCACGGGGATGTAGCAGGCGCGGCCGGGCGTCAGCGCCAGCGACACGCCGACCAGGTTGGCGCGGGTGGCGTCGAGATTGTCCGTCTCCGTATCGACGGCGACATGGCCCTGGGCCGTCGCCTCGGCGATCCAGCGGTCGAGCGTGGCCTCGTCTGTCACCGTCTCGTACGCCGATGGGTCGCAGGGCGGCTCGTCCTCTGCCGCGGCGAGGTCGGCGGCGGCGGGCGCGACGGGCGCATCCGCCACCTGGCCCAGCTTGGCGAGGAGCGACTTGAAGCCCTGATCCTCAAGAAAGGCACGAAGCGGTGCGTCGGGAATGCCCTTCAGCGTCAGGCTGTCGAGCGGTTCGGCCAGCGGGGCGTCGTCCTTCAGCGTCACCAGCACGCGGCTGAGGCGGGCATTGTCGGCATGGTCGAGGAGGTTGTCGCGAAGCTTGCCCTTCTTCATGGCGGGGGCGGCGGCCAGCACGCCCTCCACGTCGCCGTGCTCGGCGATCAGCTTGGACGCGGTCTTGGGTCCCACGCCGGGAACGCCGGGAACGTTGTCGACGCTGTCGCCCATCAGCGCCAGCACGTCGCCAAGCTTGTCCGGGCCGACACCGAACTTCTCCACCACGTAATCGGCGCCCAGGCGGCGGTTGTTCATCGTGTCGTAGAGGTCGAGGCCCGGCTCGATCAGCTGCATCAGGTCCTTGTCGGACGACACGATCGTGACCTGCCATCCTTCCGCCAGCGCAGCCTTGGCGTAGCTGGCGATGATGTCGTCCGCCTCCAGCCCCGCCTCCTCGATGCAAGGGAGCGAGAAGGCGCGGGTAGCGTCGCGGATCACGGGGAACTGGGGGGTGAGGTCCTCGGGCGGGGGCGGACGGTGCGCCTTGTACTGGTCGTACAGCTCGTTGCGGAAGGTATGGCTGGCCTTGTCGAAGATGACCGCCATGTGGGTGGGGCCGTCCGTGGACTGCACCTCTTCCAGCAGGCGCCAGATCATGGAGGTGTAGCCGTAGACGGCGCCCGCCGGCTCGCCGCGCTTGTTGGTCAGCGGGGGCAGGCGGTGATAGGCGCGGAAGATGTAGCCGGAGCCGTCGACCAGGTAGAGATGGGGCATGGGCCATGGCTTAGCCCATCGCCCGCCCCGTTAGTAGATACCGCCCGCGCCGGGAGCGGCCGGGTTGCCCGCCACATGGACCGCAGGCGGTTGGCCGGCGAAAGGTTGGGCCACGGGGCCGCGAGGCGGGCCGGCGGCGCTCGCCACCGCGCGGGCGACCGCCTGGATCAGCTGCTGGCGATCGCGGATCGCGCGGGTGGTGTCGCCGATCATCACCGCCACCGCGTAGCGCCGCCCGTCGGGCGCGGTGAGCAGGCCCACGTCGTTGAAGCCCGCGTTGCGGCCGCCCAGGTCCTGGCCGGTCCCCGTCTTGTGCGCGATCTCCCACCCTGGGGGCACGGCGGCGCGAAGCCGGGCATGGCCAGTGCGCGACGCGCCCATGGTGTCGAGCAGGATGCGGGTGGACGTTTCCGACAGGAGTTCGCCGCGCGCCAGCCGGGCCAGCGCGTCGGCAATGGCAAGCGGTGCCGCGCCGTCGGGCGGATCGGCCACATAGGCGTCGAGCGCCGCGCGCCGCGTCTCGGGCGACAGGCGCGATCGGGCGACCGCGAAGGCGTTGCCGATGGAATAGGCGGGCTGCCAGGTGAGGCCCGCCGTGCCGCTCTGGAGCAGCCGCTCGCCCGGGCCGAAGCGGATGTCGCCCAGCCGCTTGGCCAGGATGGTGGCGCGCACCGCGCTAGGACCGCCCACCAGGGTCAGAAGCCGGTCGTTGGCGGTGTTGTCGCTCTGGGTCAGCGCGCGGTCGAGCAGGCCGCCGACCGTGGTGTGGAAGCCGTCGCCCCGGACCAGATAGGCGATGGGCTGGTGGAACAGGGTGAGGTCGGCCGAGGTGACGGTGATCGGGTCGTCCAGCCGCACCAGCCCGCGGTCGCGCTGGTCGAGCAGCGTGATGGCCACCCAGAGCTTGGACACGGATTGTTGCGGCAGGCGCTGGCGGCCGCCGGACTGGACGGTCCAGCCCTCGTCCACCGCACGCACCGCGATGCCGGTACGGCCGCCGAAACCGCGCCACAGCGCGTCGATCGCCGAGGACAGGCCGGCCGGCGCCGGGTTCACCGGGCGCGGCAACACGGCAGGAACGGGGATGGACACGAGCGCCGGCTCGGGCACGCCGGGCGCCGAGGCCGCGTCACCCGGGCGCGAGCCCGTTCCGCAGGCGGTGGCCGCCACGCAAGCGCCCAGCGCGCCCGCCACCAGCGCCCGCCGCGTCGTCCTGTGCCTCCAGCGAATCATTGAAACGTCAGCACCTCCCCGCCCGGCGCAATCCTTGAGGAATCAAAAGGGCTTCGCCCATTACCCGGAGGTTGCCGGAGCGACGAATCGCCCCCCATGCGCGCCGAGGCGTCCGGAGGCGCGAACAAAGAGGCCCGGCGACGGCTGCCGGCCGCGGCTCGAACCCCTTCAGGGCGTCAGGACCGTGTTCGCGGGCACGGGCAGCATATGGGGATAGTCCAGCGTGTAATGAAGCCCGCGGCTCTCGTGCCGCGCCAGGGCGGAGCGGACGATGAGCTCGGCGACCTGGAGGAGGTTGCGGAGCTCGATCAGGTCGGGGGTGACGCGGAAATGGCCGTAATAGTCCGCCACCTCGTCCGTCATCAGCCGGATGCGGCTCTGCGCGCGCTGGAGCCGCTTGGTGGTGCGGACGATCCCCACGTAATTCCACATGAACCGGCGGATCTCCGTCCAGTTCTGCTTGATGACCACCTCCTCGTCCGAGTCGGTGACGCGGCTCTCGTCCCAGGGGCGTACCGGGGGCTCGGGTGGCAGCGCGTCCCAGTGGCGGCCGATATGGTCCGCCGCCGCCTCGCCATAGACGAAGCATTCGAGCAGCGAGTTGGACGCCAGCCGGTTGGCGCCGTGCAGCCCCGACTGGGTGCATTCGCCGGCCGCATAAAGGCCGGGCAGGTCGGTGCGCCCGTCCCGGTCCACGACGATCCCGCCGCAGGTGTAATGCTGGGCGGGGACCACGGGGATGGGCCCCGCGGTCATGTCGATGCCCAGCCCCAGCAGCTTCTCGTGGATGTTGGGAAAGTGCGCGCGGACGAAGTCTGGGGACAAGTGGCTGATATCGAGATGGACGTAGTCCAGGCCGTGGCGCTTGATCTCCGCGTCGATGGCGCGCGCCACCACGTCGCGCGGCGCCAGTTCCAGCCGTTCCGGATCGTAGCGGGCCATGAAGCGCTCGCCCGTCGCCGGGTTGACCAGCCGCCCGCCCTCGCCGCGCACCGCTTCCGTGACCAGGAAGTTCTTGACGTCGAGATTGTAGAGGCAGGTGGGGTGGAACTGCATGAACTCCATGTCGGCCACGCGGCACCCCGCGCGCCACGCCATGGCGATGCCGTCGCCCGTCGCCCCGCTGGGCGCGGTGGAGAAGAGATAGGTTCGGCCAGCGCCACCGGTCGCCAGGATGGTGGCGCGTGCGGTGTGGAGCCCCGCCCGGCCGGTGCGCCGGTCCACGGCATAGACGCCCCAGACATTGCCCGCGCCAGAATAGCGTTCCTCGTGGCGGCTGGTGGCGAGGTCGATCGCGACCTGGTCGGGCACCAGCGCGATATTGGGGTGGGCGCGGGCGGCGCGGAGCAGCGCGTCGAGCACCGCCCAGCCGGTCGCGTCGGCGACATGCACAATGCGCCGGTGCGAATGGCCGCCCTCGCGCGTCAGGTGAAGCGCGCCGCCCTCCTCCGCGAAGGGGACGCCCAGCGCGCGAAGCCGCTCGATCGCGGCGGGCGCGGCGCCGACGACGTGCTCCACCGTCTCGCGGTCGTTCAGCCCTGCGCCCGCGACGATCGTGTCGCGGACGTGATCCTCGAACGTGTCGCCCGGTTCCAGCACGGCCGCGATCCCGCCCTGCGCCCAGGCGGTCGATCCCTCGTCCAGCCCGCCCTTGGCCAGCACGGTGACACGGAACCGGTCGGCCAGCGCGAGCGCGGCGGTGAGCCCGGCGGCGCCGGAACCGACGATCAACACGTCGGAAGAGGTGGCCGCGGTCATGGTCGAAGGTTCCGAAAGTTCCGGTATAGCGACAATTTCCGCGACCCGTTCGCAACAACGGTGCTGCCGTATCGAGGATAGCGGGCGAGCGGGCGGTCGGGGTGGAACGCGGTCATCGGGGCGATCCTTGCACGACCATGTCCCTGTAGGACAGCCCGGCCGGGCGAGTTCCTGGCCCGGCAGGACCGATTGCGTGGGCCGTCCCGTCCTGTAGACCGGTTAGGGGGGCATCGTGGATCAGGTCACGGTGGGGATAGTGCTGGCGTTGCTGTCGTCCCTGACGACGGCGTCCGCCCATGCCCTGCTGAAGGCCGGCAGGGACAAATTGGCGGTCCGCGCGGTGGTCGGGGGCGTGGGCATGGTCGCGGCGGCGCCGGCCTGCCTGCTCGTGGCCCTGCCGACGGCGGAGCTTCTGCCCTGGCTCCTGGCCGCGAGCGCGCTTCATACCACCTACCAGCTGGTGCTGATCCGCGCCTATGAGGCCAGCGACTTCGCGGTCGCCTATCCGGTGGCGCGGGGGATCGCGCCCGTGGCGACGGCGACCCTGGGCATGGCCCTGCTGGGCGATCGGATCACGGGCGGCGCGATCGCCGGCATCGCCCTGGTGAGTGCCGGGATACTGACGATCGCCGGCGGCGGAACCATCGCGGGACGGGGCCTCGCGGCCGCGGCCACGGCCGGCCTGCTGACGACGGCCTATACGATCGTCGACGCCCATGCGATCCGGCTGGCACCCGCCGCCATGACGTTCGTCGCGTGGTTCTTCCTGCTGGACGGGATCATCATGATCCCGATCTTCGCCGTGCTGCGCCGCGGCCGGGCCGGAGCGTTGCTGCGCGCCGAGGGCAGGCAGGGCGTGATGGCCGGCCTAGCCAGCCTGGTCAGCTTCGGCTCGGCGCTGATCGCGCTGCGGCTGGCGCCGGTGGGCATCGTGTCGGCCCTTCGCGAGACGAGCGTGGTGTTCGGGATGCTGATCGCAGGCCTTGTCCTGCGCGAGCGCGTCGACCGACGCCGGGTGGGAGCGACCGTCGTCATCGCCGCCGGGGCGATCCTGATCCTCGTCACCGCCGTGCGGTGAGCGGAGCCCGGTTGCGGCGGCCGTTCCCCGAGGTACACCGACGCCGAGGAGAAGAACCGATGGTCGAGGCACGGGTCGTTGCGGTGGCGCGGGACGGGGGGCACCACTTCTCCAAGCAGATGGTCCCGGCGGTCGAGGTCGTGGCCGGGCTGGGCGTGGAAGGCGACGCGCACCAGGGCGTCACGGTGAAGCATCGGTCGCGCGCCAGGGTCGATCCGACCGCCCCGAACCTGCGCCAGGTGCACCTGATCCATTCCGAGCTGCTCGACGAGTTACGGGGGCGGGGCTTCACGGTCGCGCCGGGGGAGCTGGGGGAGAATGTCACGACCGTCGGCATCGACCTGCTCGGGCTGCCCGAAGGGGCGCGGCTCCTGGTCGGCGACGCGGTGGTGCTGGAGGTGACGGGCCTCAGGAACCCGTGTTCGCAGATCGAGCGGTTCCAGCCGGGGCTGCTGGCGGCCGTGCTGGACCGGGGGCCGGACGGCGCGGTGATCCGCAAGACCGGCGTCATGGCGGTGGCGGTCGCGGGCGGGACCGTCCGCGCGGGCGATGCGATCAGGGTCGCGCTGCCGCCGGAGCCGCACCGGGCGCTGGCGGTGGTGTAGCGGCTTCGATCCGGCGGGCGGACCAGCCTGGGCCGGTGATGGCCGGACCGGAAACGGTGCCTGTCCGGACCCGTCCGTCCGCGACGAGGCGAAGGCGGTCGCCGCGGAGTGTCGCCTCGATGGCCTGCGGGCTGCCGCCGGGCCGGGCGACGGTGGCGGTCAGCTGCTGGTAGCGCTGGGTGAGGGTGAGGATCGTGCCGTCGTGGAGGCGCCAGCGGCCGGCGACGGGGGCGGGGACGATCCAGAGATAGGCGTGCGCGCCGCCGACGCTCGTCTCGGCATCGGGCGGCCAGTCGCCCATGGTGAAGGCGTGGCTGACCACCCGCGCGCCGGGGCGGAGCTCGGCGAGCAGGCGCGGGCGGAGGCGGAGGTTGACCTGGGGCAGCAGGAACATGGTGACCACGTCGCGGTCGCCGAGGCGCGTCGCGAACAGGTCGGCGGTGCGGAAACGGGCCCTGGTGGAGAGGCCCTCCCGGTCGGCGGCCCCGGTCGCCTCGCGGATCAGAACGGGGTCGATGTCGATGCCGAGTGCGTCCGCGCCGCGTCGGGCGGCGGCGCGCGCGATGCGGCCGTCGCCGGTGCCGAGGTCGAGCAGGCGGGTGGCGGCGCCGACCCTGCCCAGGTCCAGCATCCGCTCGACCAGCTCGGGGCGGGTGACGGCATAGGGGACGTCGAGGTGCGGGGCGGTGCCGGTGAGCGAGGCGAGGGAACAGCGGGCCATGCTGGCCGACGTGCAGCGCGCGGCGAGGCCGAGCCCGCCGATCGTCAGAAGCGCGAGGGCGGCGGCGGCGAGCTTAGGGAGGGCGGGGGGCACGTCAGGACGGCCGGTGGTATGCGGCGACAGGCCCCTCCACCGGCTTCGCCGGTCCCCCTCCCCCTGCGGGGGAGGAACGGAGCTTCACGCGGCCGAGCGGGTGAGGGAGAGGAACACGTCCTCCAGGTCGGCCTCGCGCGTGGAGACGTCGACAATGCCCAGGCCGTCGCGCTGGATGGCGGCCAGCACCTCGCCGGCGTTCACCCGGTCCTTGTGATAGGTGACCTCCAGCGTTCGGGCGCCCTTCAGCTGCACCTTCTCGAAGCAGGGGGCGTCAGGTGCCTCTGTCAGGTCGCGGTCGACGGTGATGGCGACCAGCTTCTCCGTGGCGCGGGCGACGAGGTCGCGCGTGGGCTCGTCGGCGACGACGCGGCCGTGGTTGATGATGGCGATGCGGTCGCACAGTTCCTCGGCCTCTTCGAGATAGTGCGTGGTCAGCACCACCGTCACGCCCGCCCGGTTAAGCTCGCGCACATAGGCCCAGAGCTGCTGGCGAAGCTCGATGTCGACGCCCGCCGTGGGCTCGTCCAGCACCAGCACGGGGGGCGTGTGGACCAGCGCCTTGGCGACCATCAGCCGGCGCTTCATGCCGCCCGACAGCGTGCGGGCATAGGCGTTGGCCTTGTCCTCCAGGTGGACGGCGCGAAGCAACTCCATAGACCGGCGCCGCGCCTTGGGCACGCCGTAGAGGCCGGCCTGGATCTCCAGCGTCTCCACGGGGGTGAAGAAGGGGTCGAACAGGATCTCCTGGTTAACGATGCCGATCGACGCCTTTGCGTTGCGCGGATGCTCGTCCACGTCGAAGCCCCAGATGGACGCGCGGCCCGCCGTCTTGTTCACCAGCCCGGCCAGGATGTTGATAAGCGTGGACTTGCCAGCACCATTGGGGCCGAGCAGCCCGAAGATGGACCCGCGCGGCACGTCAAAGGTGACGCCGTCCAGCGCCACCTTTCCGCCCGCATAGGTCTTGCAGAGCCCCTGGATGGCGATGGCGGCGTCGATCATGGGCTGGGAGATAGGCCCGAGGGCTCGGAGGGCCAAGCTCGGATTGCAGGGGTGGGCGCACGTTGCTAGCGGAGGCGCCCATGACACCGCCGCTCGAGACATCCCGCGTGACCCAGCGCCGCGTCGCCTGCGACGGCGCGACCGACATCCCCGGCGGCGGCGCGCTCGGCCATCCGCGCGTGTTTCTCCAGATCGATGAGTCGGGGTACGTCGATTGCGGTTATTGCGACCGCCGCTTCATCCTGGCGGGCGGGCCGGCGGACGGGGTGGACCAGGGCGGGTTGCACGATCACGGGGACGGGGCAGGGCTGTAGCCAGCGTCTGAGCGCAGCCTAGAGGCGGTTCAGCTACAGCCCGGCCGGCGAGCGGCTGGCAGGCGCCAGCCGACTCGTCCGACGGCGCGGCTTTGCCGCGACGCTCGTCCCCGGCAGGCACCCGCGTCCGTACCTTGGGCTCCCGCCTTCGCGGGAGCACGAGTGTGGCGGAATGATTGCCAAGCCCCAACCGGACCCTATGTTCGGGCCATGGCCAGCACCGCTTCCGCCGATCCGCGTTCCTTTCTCTACCGTGACCTGGACCCCGATGCCGCGCGGCGGCTGACGACGGAGGCCCTCCATCAAGCGGACGACGGCGAGCTCTACCTCCAATATGCGCGGTCGGAGGCGTTCGGCTTCGATGACGGGCGACTGAAGACGGCGAGCTACGACGTGCATGGCGGCTTCGGCCTGCGCGCGGTGGCGGGCGAGACGACGGCCTTTGCTCATGCGGGCGAGATCTCCGAAGGGGCGATCCGGCGGGCGGCGGGCACCATGGCGCTGATCGACCCCTCCGCAGCGACCAGGGCGGGGCCGCCGCGGGCGACCAACCGTCACCTCTATACGGACAGCGATCCGCTCGACCTGGTGCCGTTCGCGGACAAGGTGAACCTGTGCCAGCGGATCGACGCGGCGGCGCGGGCCCGCGACAGCCGCGTGGCCCAGGTGTCGGTGGGCCTGTCGGGCAGCTGGTCGGTGGTGGAGGTGGTTCGGCCGGACGGCTTCGTCGCCACGGACGTGCGGCCGCTGGTGCGGCTCAACGTCTCGATCGTGGCGGAGGTGAACGGGCGGCGCGAGACGGGAAGCTTCGGCATCGGCGGCCGCTACCTCTACGAGCGGCTGCTGGACGAGAGCGTGTGGAACCGCGCCATCGACGAGGCGCTGCGCCAGGCGCTGGTGAACCTCGAGTCGGTGGCGGCGCCCGCGGGCGAGATGACGGTGCTGCTCGGGCCGGGCTGGCCGGGCATCGTGCTGCACGAGGCGATCGGTCACGGGCTGGAGGGCGATTTCAACCGCAAGGGCACGTCCGCCTTTTCGGGTCGGATCGGCGAGCGGGTGGCGGCGCCCGGCATCACGGTCGTCGACGACGGCTCCATCCCCGACCGGCGCGGCTCGCTGTCGATCGACGACGAGGGCACGCCGACCGCGGAAACGGTGCTGATCGAGGACGGCTATCTTCGCGGCTACATGCAGGACCGGCTGAACGCGCGGTTGATGGGCGTGGAGGCAACGGGCAACGGCCGGCGCGAGAGTTACGCGCATGCCCCCATGCCGCGCATGACCAATACCTTCATGAAGGCGGGGCAGGACGACCCGGGCGAGCTGCTCGCCCGTGTGAAGAAGGGCATCTTCGCCAAGAGCTTCGGCGGCGGGCAGGTAGACATCGTGTCGGGCAAGTTCGTCTTCTCCTGCACCGAGGCCTATCTGGTGGAGGACGGGAAGATGGGCGCGCCGATCAAGGGCGCGACCCTGATCGGCGACGGACCCACCGTGCTGACGCGGGTCACGGGCGTCGGAAACGACTTCGCCTTGGACGAGGGCGTCGGCATGTGCGGCAAGGGCGGGCAGAGCGTACCGGCGGGCGTGGGACAGCCGACGTTGCTGGTGGACGGGCTGACGGTAGGCGGAACCGCGGCGTAGGTCGCGGTTCCGCCCGGCCGGCGGCGAAGCCGTCCGACGTCACGCCCGGCTAGCAGCGAAGCCGATCGGCGTTACCGGCGCGAGAACGTCCCTAGCGCGTCCGATGCCGGTTGAACTCGTCCACGTCCTCGTCGTGACCGGTGCCCGAGCTCAGGAAGACGAGGCCCATCAGCGCGCCGGCGAGCATGACCGAGCCGCCTACGCCCCCGAACACCGCCAGCATGGTCACGAGGTTCAGCGGACCATAGGCATGGGCAAGGCCCATGATCGCCCCGGCCGAGCAAGCTGCCGCGGCAACCGTCATCCAGGCCATCACTGCGCGAAAGCGTCCCCATGCGAAGCGGGCATAGTCGGGATCGCCGAGACCTGAAGATCGCTGAGTCATGCCCGCTTCATGGGGGGCATCCCGGTGTTGCTCAAGGATATGGAAGCAGGAGTCGGACGAGTTGCTCCAGAGGTGGGGGGATTTGAGAGGGGCGCGCGAGCCGTGCGATTCGGGTCCCCGGAAAGGGGCGGCAGCGACGGGCAGCCTCCGCATCCGGACCCCCCGTCCCCTTAGTTTTCCGGGCATTTCAGCGTGATCCTGCTGCTGTTCGACATTTTTCTGTCAGAAAGTGTTTGACGGGCTGGTTGGTGTCTCCTAGATGGGTGTCACCGCAGCGGTGGCCCGG